>ENA-ORLX01000420-ORLX01000420.1-human-gut-metagenome-genome-assembly--contig:-NODE-420-length-9198-cov-6.39965_pt1 | contig 9198 bp, 3 predicted proteins | sample MGYA00243014_ERZ508843 | MGnify/ENA primary metagenome ERZ508843 (study PRJEB26277, sample SAMN04329788) | human gut metagenome | biome: human-associated habitat | host: Homo sapiens | place: USA... | reverse complement strand
ATTGCAGCAGCAGGTACTTGAACACGGTGATGAGGTTGGACACGATGACGAACAGTCCGCCCTCCCGCACCCATTTGGCCGCGGCCGGATGCTTTGCGGCAAAGTTATTCCAGAAATTCATGGCCTTATTCCTTTCAGCTGTTTTTGAGCCGGTTTTCCATCTGGCTGTTCAGGATGAGATTCTTGACGAACTCATAGATGACCCGGAGGATGCCCACGAGCCAAAAGCCTTTCAGCTCCCAGACGAGGCCGTCCACCATGCCCATGCTCACCATGCCGTTGGTCATCTTGGCCAGCGCGCGCAGCGGCATATTATACTGGAACACGGTGTTCAGGTCGGGGGTGCCTTTTGCAAAGCTGCTGTCCAGACGGCAGCGCAGCACCTTCTGTGCCACCCAGCCCAGCGGACTGCGGCCATGGTCCATCTCGCCCAGCGTCATGTTCCGGTCGATGCGGACGACATCCTCCGGCACAGGGTGGCCCAGCAGAGCCTCGAACTCGGCGTCGGTCACATAGGTGATCTGACCGGAGACGTAGTGGAGCAGGTCGAGACCCTCGTAGGGGTCGGGAGCGTTGGTCCCCTTGACGGAGACTTCTGCTGTCAGCCGGATGTCCGCGCTGGATGCACCCACGCGGAGCTGATAGCTTCCGCCTTCGACTTCCCAGCGGTCAGTCTTGACGTTCCAGTAGCGGAACGCCTTGTCGTCCAGAGCGATGCTCACCGTCCTGCTCTCGCCGGGGGCGAGGAAGACCTTTGCAAAGCCCTTCAGCTCCTGCGCCGGGCGGAAGATTTTTGCGTCCTGCTTTGCGACGTAGAGCTGGACGATCTCGGCGCCGGCACAGCTGCCGGTGTTGGTGACGGTAAGGGTCACGCCCTTCTCGTCTGCCTTCAAATCACTGTACTCGAAGGTGGTGTAGCTCAGGCCGTAGCCGAAGGGGAACGCCACCGGCACACCGGCGGTCTGATAGTACCGGTAGCCCACATACAGGCCCTCGCGGTACTCCACGTTCCGGCCCTCGCCGCCGAAGTTCGCCTTGGCGGGGGTGTCGTCGTGAGCCTGCGCCCAGGTCTGGGACAGCTTGCCGCAAGGGCAGAGCTTGCCGGTGAGGATGTCTGCGGCTGCGCCGGCGCCTGCCTGTCCGCCCAGTGCGCCGTAGACCAGTGCCCTGCACTGGCCGACCCACGGCGTCTCTATCGGCGCACCGGCGCTCAGCAGAACGACGACGTTCGGGTTGACGGCAGCCACAGCGGCCAGAAGCTGCTGCTGGTTCTCGGCCAGCTTCATGTCGGCGCGGTCGAGGCCTTCGCTCTCCCGCAGCTCATCGAGGCCGAGGCAGAGCAGAACGGTGTCGGCCTTCTTTGCGAGGGCCGCAGCTTCTTCCAGCTTCTCGGCGTCAGCTGCACCCTGACGCTCGAAACCGGAGGCATAGCCCACAAAGGTGATGCCGCTGTCGTCAGCCTTGATGCTCTCCAGCAGGGTGTCCACCTGCAGGGCGTTGACGGCGCTGGAGCCTGCGCCCTGATAGCGGGGCGTCTCGGCAAAGTCGCCGATGACGGCCAGCTTCTCATTGGGCTTGAGCGGCAGGATGCCGCCCTCGTTCCTGAGCAGGACGATGCTCTCTGCGGCCGCGCGGCGGGCAAGCTTATGGTGCGCGGCAGCGTCGAAGGTGCGGGGCGCTTTTTCCACCGCAGCGTGGATGGAGAGCACCAGTTCCAGCATCTCGTCGAGACGGGCGTCCACGTCGGCCTCGGAAATTTTGCCGTCCTGTACGGCCTTCATCAGCTCCCGGATGGAGTCGCCGCCGGGACAGGGCATTTCGAGGGTGGAGCCGTTCTTCACGCCGAGGGCGTGATCATTGGAGCCGCCCCAGTCGGTGACGACGGCCCCGTCGAAGCCCCAGTCCTTCCGCAGAATGTCCTGCAGCAGGTGGGCAGTCTCGTTGGCATAGGTGCCGTTGATGAGGTTGTAGGAGGTCATGATGGTCTTGGGCTTTGCCTCTTTCACCACGATCTCGAAGCCGGTCAGATACAGCTCCCGCAGGGTGCGCTCATCGAGCACCGAGTCGCTGGCCATGCGGCGCAGCTCCTGACTGTTGACCGCAAAGTGTTTGGGGCAGGCAGCGATGCCGTTTTTCTGGATGCCGCGCACATAGGCGGCGGCCATCCTGCCCGCGAGGATGGGGTCTTCCGAGAAATACTCGAAGTCACGGCCGCAGAGGGGGCTGCGCTGGATATTCAGGCCGGGGCCGAGCAGGACAGCCACTTCCTGTGCGGCGGCTTCCTCGCCCAGTGCCTCGCCCACGGCTTCGCCCAGCTTCTCATCCCAGCTGCACGCAGTGGCGGAAGAGGTCGGAAAGCAGGTTGCCGGAACGCTGGGGTTGAGGCCCAGATGGTCGGCGGCACCGGCCTGCTTGCGGACACCATTGGGGCCGTCCGAAAGGGTGATGGCCGGGATGCCCTTGCCTGGCAGAGCGCGGGTGGTAAAGACGGTCTCGCCCGAGAGCAGGGCGCATTTTTGCTCTAAGTTCAGTTTCTGGATGATGTCAGCGTGTTTCATGGATCGCTCCTGATAAAAAAGAAGAGGTGGCGGGCGCTCTGCCCGCCGCCCCTTTCGGTTTTGTGTTACTCAGACGGTTTTGATGTTGTCCTCTTTCTTTTTGCGGAAGCGGAAGATGGTCAGGATGACCAGGACCGCAATCAGACCGCCGCAGACGCCATCCACCGCGTAGATGACCTTCTGGTAAGGCTCGACCTTTGCCAGATAACGGCTGCCCGGCATACCGCCGTTCATTGCCTTGGAGTTTGCAATAGTATACAGGATGTTGTGGACTGCCTCACGGCCATAGTGATAATCCGAAACATCATTCTTGTTGAAGGTATAGCGTGCGCCGGTGGGCAGGTTGGTCAGCTTGCCATCAGCACCCGCCTGGATCATCTGGCCAGCATCCATAAAGACACCGGTGTTTGCATTATCGGTGATGATAAAGCCGTGGAAGCCCCACTCGTTGCGCAGCAGGCCGGTGATCATGTTGTAGTTGCCGCCGGCCCAGGTATAGCCAACGCGGTTGAAGGAGGTCATGATGCCGGTGACGGACGGGATCTCGGTGGTGGCATTGCTGTAAGTGCCGTCGCCGTTGTCCTTTGCATAGTTCATCTCGACCTTATCAGACTTGACGCACATCTCAAAGGGCTTGAGGTAGATCTCGCGGGCCGCCTGCTCGTTCAGGAAGGTCGCAATGCTGTACTGGCCTTCACGGTCGCCGCGGTGGTCCTCCTGATCGTTGATGGCGTAGTGCTTGACAAAGACATACATACCGCGGGAGGCGACACCCTCACACTCGAGGGAAGCAATGTGACCGCCGATGAACGGATCCTCGGAGTAATACTCGCTGTTGCGGCCGGAGAATGCAGTGCGGTGCATGTTGACTGCCGGTGCATACCAGCCATCGACATCCAGATAGTAGGACTCGTCGCCAATGTTCTCGCCGTAGTGAGTGGCCAGATCATCGTTGTAGGTCTGGGCCAGAACGATGACGCCGCAGTGGGTGATGTTGCCCTTGAAGTAGAAGTTGCCGCTTGCATCAACGCCATAGTTGACCAGGCCGGTGGCAGCGTCGCGATCGGTCGTGGAGAGCTTATCCACCGACTTGATGGCAGCCGTGCCATAGCCGGACTGGGTGATCAGGGTCTGATAATCGCTGGGGATCAGCTGGTCGAGCAGGTCGTTCCACTTGGGGTCGTTGTAATCCAGACCACGCATATCGATCAGGCCGAGGCCGTTGTCCTTGCCGTAGACAAGCTCATCGGTCAGGGTAGAAGGATCGGTGGTGTTCAGGGAATCGAAGGAATCCAGCTTTGCCAGATCCTCGCTGCTGATGGTCTTATAGTAAGTATAGGAAGCGGGGTTGCCGTTTGCATCGGTGCCGTTGATGGGGTTGCCCCAAGTGCTGATCTGGTCGCTGACCTCGCCATCGGTGGTCGGCCAGGTGCCGGTCCAGTCACTGCGGGACAGATACTGGAAGCCGCCGTTTGCCTGATCCAGCTGGTTGGTGACCTCCACGCCGGTGGTGGTGTCGTTCTTATAGGTCGTGGTATCCACGGTGCCGTTGGCCGGGGTATAGGTCGCCACAAACTCAGTGTTGCCATCGGCGGTCATGCCGTCTTCCACGGTCTTGCCCTTGACAGCAAGGATGTTGTTGACGGCATCGTGTGCGTTCTTGGCGGCGGTGATGTAGTAGTCACCGGCATCCAGAATGTAGGTCTTGGCGTTGGTGTAGTCGTAGGACTTCAGCTGCTCCTGATCGAAGGTGACCGTAACGGTCTCGCTTGCACCGGGAGCCAGCTCCGAGGTCTTGGCGTAACCGACCAGTTCAACCGCAGCCTTTTCCACCTTGTTGGTCTTGTCATAATCGGTGTAGGGGCTCTGTGCATACACTTCCACAACGTCCTTGCCGGCAACAGAACCGGTGTTGGTCACCTTGACCGTGACGGTGCAGGTGTCGCCATCCCAGCTGGTGTTGTAGTCGGACCAATCAAAGGTGGTGTAGGACAGGCCGTAGCCGAAGGGATACATCACAGCGTCATCGTAGTTGTAATCGCCTGCGTTGCCCTGACCGAGGACCTTGTCCTCGTAACGGGTCTCGTAATAGCGGTAGCCAACATAGATGCCCTCTTTGTAGCTGACGTAGTTGTACTTGGTCAGGTTACCATTCTCGTCATAGTAGGCAAAGTCGCCGAAGTTCTGCGCCGCCGGGCTGTTCATGGCATCCACTTCATAGGTATCCACGGTGCGGCCGGAAGGATTGACCTTGCCGGAGAAGATCTCTGCCAGAGAGCACAGGCCGTAGTCGCCCATGGCAGGAGCCGAGATGACCGTGTGGATGCTGGGATAATCCTCCACCCAGCTCAGATCGACCGCTGCACTGGAGTTGAGCAGCAGCACCACATCGTCAAAGTTGTCGTTCAGATACTGCAGGATCTCCAGTTCCGTAGAATCCGGCTCCAGATAAGTCTTGGTCTTGTCCTCTTCCACATCGGTGTGGTTGTACATGGAGCGGGGCATATCACGGCCTTCGCCCGCCACACGGCTGAACACAAAGACCGGCACCGTGCCCTGCATGGAATCGGTCAGGCCCGGCTCCGCCTGCATGACGGACAGCGGGCACTCGTTGATGGAGAAGTCCTCGTCATCACCGTAAGAGACCGAGCCGACACCCAGACCGTAATCCTTGCCGTTGCCTTCGGAATAGAATTTCCAGAGGTCCTCGTTGACACCGAACCCGGCATCTTCAAAGGCCGTTTTCATATCGACTTTGTTGCCGCCGATGTAACTGACAGCAGAATGGCTGACAAAGCTAAAGGTCGTATCCGTGCTGTACGGCATCTTTCCGGCATCGTTTTTCAGCAATACAATGCCTTCGGCGGCGATCTTCTTATTCAGAGCGATCTCATCCTCAATCAGCGCATCCTCTGTGTCAAAGCCGGGCTTGCTGTATTCCATATTGATGCCTTCGGTCTTTGCCTTGCTGTTATCGATGCCTCCACTCTTCAGGCCCAAAATGCTCTGCACGCTGCTGGCATTGGGCGGGATCAGCACATTGGCCGCAACCATACCGCCCGCCAATGCGACACACAACACACCCGAAACGGCAGTTTTGATGATCTTGCCCATCATCTTACTGTCCTTCTTTTTCTGTGCCATAACTGTTAACTCCTTCTCTTTTGGGTACACGACCCGGTTCATGGCTGTTCTCAGGAGTGCGTCCACTCCTTTGCTTGATGTCATTTTATCATATAAACCGCAAAACGAACCGTTCTCCGCGCAATCTGTCATTTTGGAGGCATAGTTTGCAGAAATTTCAATTTGATTTCAATTTCTATTGTGCCAATCCACAATTCCGAGAACGGTTTTATTGTGCAGAATGACAAAACCTCTCCGTCATCGCTACGCGATGCCACCTCTCCTATCGAGGAGAGGCCTTGGCATAACGCAAAGCTTTTTCTCTTCGCCAGAGGCTCCCCTCGCCAGGGGAGCTGTCGAGCGGCAGCGAGACTGAGAGGTTATTCCTATTATATTTTACTTTTCCGGGACCGGCAGCAAGATCCGCAGGGTGAACCAGCCGTCGGCCCAATGAAGGGTCATGGTGCCGTCGTGGCGCTGGGCGGCCGCCTGCACGCCCTGCAGGTCGTAGCCGCCGTGGGCGTTGTGGACGGGCAGACCGTCCGCGCCCATCTCCACGGGCTGGGCGCAGTAGTTCTCGAAGCGGAGCATCACGCAGCCGCTCTGGTTATAGATGGCCACCCGCAGCAGACGCTTTTCGGGGTCGGGCTCAGCCAGCACGCTCTCGATGGCGTTGTCCAGCGGCGCACCCACAAGGGTACACAGCTCCCGCGTGCTCAGAAAGCCCAGCTGGCTGCCGTCGGCCACGCTGGTCATGTTGATGCCGCGCTGCTGGCAGTCCATGCTTTTGGCGGTCAATAGGGTATCCAATACCGGGTTGCCGGTCTTGTTCTCGGCCTCATACTGCCGGATTCCGCTCTCCATCCGGGCCAGAGCCGCGTCCTGCTTGGCCCGGTCGCGCTCGGCGCGGATGTCCGCGATTTGAATTTTCAGCGCATGATAGCGGTTGTTGATGAGCCGGATGCCCTCTTTGCTCCGCTTGTACTGCTCGTACTGGCGGTGGAGCACCTCGTCCATGGCGGCAAGCGCACTGTGGAGCGCCGCCTCCCGCAGCTGCTCGTGCTGGACCGTCAGGATGAGCACGCCGCAGAAATCCACCAGCGTACGGATGTAGTAGACGCTCATGTCCACCTCGCGGTCGCCCAAGAACAGCAGGTTGCTCACCGCGAAGACCATCGCCGCCATGACGACGGCCACGAGGGCCGCTTTTCCGCTGATGACGATATGGCCCTTGGGACTTTTGTGCTTATGCTCCAGCACCCAGATGCAGCCGAAAACGCCGCCATAGACCACCACCAGAAGCAGCAGTGACAGGCCGTCGGCCCGGCTGCGCTGAGGCCAGAGGAAGCAGGGCAGCTGCCACTCGGCGCTGGCCGCCAGCTCGGCCAGAACGAAGGCCCGGGCGCAGACATAGCCCGCTTCCAGCAGGGAGATGGTGCGGGTGACCCAGAGGTATAAATACTGTATCCCCACAGCTGCCGCCATGCAGGGGATCCACCACGCCAGCGGGACGCTGCCCGTGGCCTGCAAAAAAGCACTCAGGGCCAGCGCCCATGCCGCACTGGCAGCGATGGTGGCCGTTTTGCCGAAGCGGATGCCCAGCGGCAGGGCGTAGATGCCCACGGCCAGACACTCGGCCAGCGCCGTATACAGGCGCGGGATGCTGGGCAGTGCTGTCATGCACCCTCACCCCCGATGTGGTCGGCCAGCGCCGCGAGGAAGGCTTTCCGCCGGGGGCGGCTGACCTGCAATTCGTAGGGTCCCACCTGCACCATCCCCTGCTGCACGCTCTTCACCTGTGCCAGATTGACAAGGTAGCCGCTGTTGCAGCGGGCAAAGGGCCGCTCGGCCAGCTTTTCCTCAAAGGCTTTCAGGGTGCCTGCCGCCACGAAATCGCCCTCTTCGGTATAAAAATGGACGCGGTGTCCCTCGCTTTCCAGATAATAGATGAGGGACGAATCCAGCCGCCGCATCCCGCCCTCCACCGGCAGGGCCAGATAATGCCGTGCGCGGCGGCGCAGCTGCTCTTCGGCCTTGCGCAGCTGCTGCGAAAACGCAAAATAAGGCACCGGCTTGAGCACATAGTCCAGTGCGCCCACCGCGTACCCGCCGATGGCGTACTGCGCCATATTCGTGATGAAAACGATGATGACGTCCTTGTCCAGCTCCCGCACCCGCCGGGCCGTCTCCATGCCGTCCAGATGCTTCATCTCCACGTCCAGAAACAGGATGTCGTACACCGGGCGGTAATCATCCAGCAGCTCCATGCCGTCGGCGAACTCCGTCACCGCGAACTCGGTGCCGTACTGCCGGGTGTGCCGCTGCACATAGCCCTGAAGCTGCGCCCGCACCTCTGCCTCGTCCTCGACCAGAGCAATGCGTATCATTGCCGCACCTCCTTTTTTCTGCTATTTCTCTGGTTTTTATTGTAACACGAAATAGGGCGTGTGGCAAATAGGAGAATAAAACAGCAGCCCCGCTTCATCTGCCGCGAGGCTGCTGTTCTGTGATTGGAAAATTTCAGGCTCAGTTCGTCTTGACGGCCACAAGGATACGGATCTTCTTTCCTCCGGAGCAGCCGAAGTTGTCGTACCAGCCGATGAGCTTATAATCCTCGGTGTTGATCTTGGGCAGCGAGGTAGCGAAATACTGGCCGTTCGACCACAGATACACCTGCATATCGTCGGCGGTCTCATAGCGCTTGTCGCCGCTCATGACCGAAGCTGCGCCCAGCTTATCGATGACTACCGGCGAGAGCTGGAGCATCCGGTTGATGGCCTTGCCGTCAGCAGAACGGCCGATGGCGATGCCGCCTGCGATAACGGGGTACTTGGTTGCGGTGCTGTAGGCCACCTGCTTGCCGCCGGAGTAGCAGACGTAGGTCGCACCCTCGCCCAGATAATTGAGGAAGTCGCCCAGCGTACCGCCCACGCTGTCGCCGGTGCGGCGGAGCACATAGCTGAACAGCTGGTCCGTCTTGCCGGTAAGGGTGTTCCAGGTAGAGCTGACGACACTGCCGTCGATGAGACCGTAGAGCACATCGCTGGTGCTGGGAACAAGGATGTTCTTCACATCCTGGAAGGTCTCCTCATCGGTCTTGTCTACCTTGGTGGTGGTCGTGGTAGTCGTAGCGGGGAGGCCTGCGGCCTCTCTTGCGGCGTCCTGTGCCTTGTCGCTGATCTTTTTGTCGATCTTTTTGGCGGCTTCGTCCGTCAGGCGGCGGACAGAATCCAGCGCAGCGTACTCCCACAGGTCACCGGTCACATCGTCGAGGATGACCCGGTCGATCTGGCCTGCGGAATTGGTGGTGTAGTAGCGGACGTCGCTTTCGCTCAGAGTTACCCCCGATAGGCGGCTGGGGCGAACTGCCCCAGCCACACCCTCCGACGTCGTATCAATGATCTGCACGTTGTCTGCAAACGGGGTGTCGCCCAGCGCGGTGCAGTCGGCGCTGACGGTGCCGCTGGTCGCGCGGGGCGAGCTGGACTGGACGCGTTCGCCGTCACCGTCCTCGCTG
>ENA-ORLX01000416-ORLX01000416.1-human-gut-metagenome-genome-assembly--contig:-NODE-416-length-9295-cov-6.75736_pt1 | contig 9295 bp, 7 predicted proteins | sample MGYA00243014_ERZ508843 | MGnify/ENA primary metagenome ERZ508843 (study PRJEB26277, sample SAMN04329788) | human gut metagenome | biome: human-associated habitat | host: Homo sapiens | place: USA... | reverse complement strand
GGCCTCTCCCTTTGGGAGAGGTGTCACCGTAGGTGACGGAGAGGGCGAGGATGCTACCCTATGCGACTTCCAGCATCTATAAAAAATTCTTTTGAATTCTAGCCAAAGAAAAAAGGTCGCTGCACAAATGCGTGCAGCGACCTTTTTGTTCTATCATTCCTCCGCCGGGAGCTGCACTTTCCGGTTCTGTGCCGGGTCCCAGCACACCAGATCCAGCCGACTGCCCGCAGGCAGGGCGGTGTCCGGCTTTGCCGTCTGCCAGCAGCGCTTGAGCACCGCAGCGGCTCCGGCGTCCTCTGCGCCGGGCAGCTCGGTGCACAGCACCGTGCCCTGCCAGCCGTTCTCCGTGTACAGGCTCAGTGCGCCCGCTTTGCCGTCCAGAATGGCGGTGATGTCCTGCTGCAGCTGCGCGTAACCCTCGGCGGTGGCGGCGTACTCGCCGTGCCACTTTTCAAAAAACACCGAGAACTCCCCGCACAGCTCAATCAGCAGATCCTCTGTGCCGGAGGGGCTTTGCACCACCAGCGCCAGATCCTGCTCTTCCATGTAGTCAAAGTCCGGGTCGTCCCATGTGTGCACGGTGACTTGCTGTCGGCTGAGCAGCATCAGCAGTTCCCCCTGCTTTTCAGCAGTATCAAAATCGCCCTGCGGGCTGTTCCAGTCTGTGTTCATCGGTGTTCCTCCGTTTATAAAGTGTGCAGGCAGGGCTTCAGGCTGTCCGCTCGCTGCCATCTGCGGGCTTTGCCGCTGCGGCGCGGGCCTTCTGTTCCTTTTTAGCACAGTAGAGCGCGCGGTCGGCGCGGTCCTTCACTTCGACCACATCCTCCCCGGAAAAAACGGCAGAGCCAAGGGAGACCGTCGGCAAAATGGTAAGCACCTTGCGCCGTTCTGCCAGCAGAGCTTGCAGCGTTGCTGCGCAGCAGGCTTCGCTTGCTTCGTCCTTCAGCAGCACGCAGAATTCATCGCCGCCAATGCGGTAACAGTAGCCGCAGCGGGCATAGGCTTTTTTGATGCAGTCCGCGATCTCGGCAAGGCAGACATCTCCCTGTAAATGGCCGTAGCGGTCGTTGATCTGCTTGAAGTCATCCACATCGAACACCACCAGCACCCCGCCGCTGCGGCGCATCTCGGCGGTGCGGTTCAGGTAACTGTTCTGGTTCAAAAGCCCGGTCAGCGCGTCCAGCTGGTTCCACATCTCGCTGCAATAGATATAATACAGCACCGACAGCAACGTGACGCACAGCCATGTGACGTGCAGCGCCGGCAGCGCGATCTGGATCACAGTCTCCGCGCCCAGAAAAAGGATCAGCGGGTAGATCAGCGTGCGGCTGCGGTTCTGAAAGACCGCCGCCGTACGCACCGTAGCCACCATAAGGTACAGCATGGAGACATAATACATAACGACATAAATATAGAAGTACTCACCCCGGGCGTAGAGGTTCTCCCTGCTCACCGAGAACACCGGCCCATAGGGCAGCGTTGCCGCCAGAAAAAGCAGATACACACCCTCGCAGCAGACCGCTGCCTTGAACCCGCGCCGGATGACGGATTTTTTGTCCAGCACATATACAAGGCACAGCGCCACCGCCGGTGTCAGCCCGAAGCCCAGATAGTTGGACAAAATATTCAGCCAGCGGTAGCCCGGCGGTGTGCTGTCTACCACAATGGTGATGACCTCCAGCACCGAGATGCACGCAATGAGCGCAAAGGCCAGAAGGAACCCGCGCTTCTGCTTTTTATTTAAAGATTCGCTCAGCCTTGTAAGAAGACACATAAAGCCGAGCACAAAAAGATCAATGGTCGTTAAAATAAAAAAATATCTATCCATTGCAAGTTATACCGTTCTGTGAACTGATGCCCCGGACAGGGCACATACAATATTATTGTATCACTCCACAAAGCTTTTCTCAACCGGGAGCTGCGGATTTACCTTCGCAGTCCATTTGCAGGGAAAATTGCAAAACGTTCTTTTCTCTGCATAAACGTCCTCGGCAGAGAGGACACGCTAAAAATGCTTCAGCGCTTCCCAGATGGCTTTTTGCGGTGGATCTCCAGTTTGGACAATACACATACCGTCTCGATATGCTCCGTATGCGGGAACATATCCACCGGGGTAAAGCCCTCGGCCTTATAGCCCAGCTTTGTCAGAGTGACAAGGTCGCGGGCAAGGGTGACGGGGTTGCAGCTGACATAAACCACACGCTTGGGTGCCATACGCGCCACGCTGGCAAGGAATTCCGGGGTGGAGCCTTCGCGCGGGGGGTCCATAAAGATCACGTCTGCCTTCTCCCCTGCTGCGGCGGCTTCACTGATCCAGCGGGTGGCATCAGCAGCAAAGAAGCGGGCGTTCTTTACGCCGTTGTGCTTTGCGTTGCCAATGGCATCCTGCACAGCGTCCCGATTCAGTTCCACGCCCACCACCTGCTTTGCATGGTCGGCGGCGGTCAGTCCGATGGTGCCGATACCGCAGTAGGCGTCCAGCACCACCTCTTTGCCGGTCAGTTTTGCGGCTTCCACAGCAAGGCCGTACAATACGGCGGTCTGCGCCGGGTTCACCTGATAAAAGCTGCGCGGGCTGATGGCGTAGGTCTTGCCACAAAGGGTGTCCAGAATGAACCCCATTCCGTACAGCACCTTTTCCGCTTCGCCCAGCACCACGCTGGTCTTGCGGCTGTTCACGTTCTGCACCACGGTGGTCACGGTCACGCCGCGCTGCGCAGTTTCCGCCAGCAGCGCCTTTACAAAGTTCTTTGCGCCCGGCAGCACCGGCTGCGCCGTCACCAGCACCACCATCACCTGCCCGGTGGCTACGCCCCGCCGCAGCAGGCAGTGGCGCACAAGTCCGGTGCCCTTGTCCTCGTCGTAGGGCTGGTAGCGGCAGGCGTTGGCGGCAGCACGCACTGCCTGCATGGTCTTGTCCAGCACTTCGTCCTGCAGCAGGCAGCTTTCCACCGGCAGCACCTTGTGGCTGTTTGCCGCGTAGATACCGGAGGTCAGCTTTCCGCCCCAGCCGGGGGCAAAGGTGGAGATCACCTTATTGCGGTAGTGGTAAGGCTGCTCCATGCCCCGGATGGGGTGCACCGGGCCGTATTTGCCCAAAAGAGCCCGCACTTTTTCTTCCTTCTGTTTCAGCTGCGCGGCATAGTCCAGCCCCAGCAGGGGGCAGCCGCCGCAGTTTTTGGCACGCAGTTTGCAATCCATGGCAGTTTCTTCCTTTATATAATAGATACTCTCTTTTCAGGATATCACAGGGCAGGGTGGATTGCAACTGCAAGGCGGGGCGATTTTTACAGTTTTCTTTTTTATTGCCGGGGCTTTACTTTCGCGCGATGATTTGCCATAATAGGGACAGAAAACGACCGTTTACGGGAGGGCTACAAGATGAAGATCATGGTTTTTGATGTAGGCGGAACCGAGATCAAATACTCGGTCATGGATGAGCAGATGCACCGCACGGACAGCGGCGCGGTGCCCACGCCGCAGGATACGCAGGCGCAGTTTCTGGATACGGTCTACCGGCTGTATGCGCCCCACAAAGATGAAGTGAGCGGCATTGCCATGGCGCTGCCGGGCTTTGTGGATAACCGCACCGGCTATGTGTCCAACGGCGGGGCGCTGCTGTACAATACCGCCACCCCGGTGGGGCAGCTGCTGGCGGAAAAGTGCAGCTGTCCCGTCATCCTGGAAAACGACGGCAAGGCCGCCGCCATGGCAGAGCTGGCAAACGGCGCGCTGAAGGACTGCTGCAACGCGGCGGTGTTCATCATCGGCACCGGCGTGGGCGGCGGCATCATTGCCAACGGGCAGCTGGTGCGCGGAGTGCACTTTACCGCCGGGGAGTACAGCTTTGTCAACACCAACGCCGAAGCGTGGGACGCCCCGGATCAGAACATGGCCTGCCAGTGCAGCACCAGCAATCTGCTTAAATGGTACCGCGCCCGCAAGGCACTGCCGGAGGACGCCCCGCTGGACGGACGCAGCTTTTTTGCCGCCGCTAACGCCGGGGAGCCGGAAGCCTTAGAGGTGCTGCGGCGGTTCTGCCACGCGGTGGCGGTGCAGATCTACAACCTGACCGTTCTGCTGGATGTGGAAAAGGTGGCCATCGGCGGCGGCATCAGCAAGCAGCCCCTGCTGCTGGAAAGCCTGCGCAGCGCCTACGATGGACTGTACGCCTCCCGGGCGGGACAAGCTTACATGGAGGGTTTGCCCCGCTGCCAGATCGTGCCCTGCGCCTTCAGCAGTGAAGCCAATCAGGTAGGCGTCGCCGCTGCATATTTTGAAGCTATGCAGAAAAAACGTTGATTTTCAGCCGGTTTCATGGTACTATATCTGCCGTGCGCTCTGCACACAAAACACGAAACAAGGAGATCTTGAACCATGAACACTCTGCATAAATTTGCTGCCCTGACCCTCAGTGCTGTGCTGTCCGTCTGCCTGCTGGCAGGCTGCGGTGCTTCTGCGTCCTCCACTGCTTCCAGCGCTGTCTCCGATGCCGCTTCCTCCGTGGCTTCTTCTGTGGCCGCTTCTGAGGTTGCTTCTTCCGCTGCCGCCGAGACACAGGCCACGGTGGAGTTCACCGTTACCGCTGCGGACGGCAGCGTATCCAGCGTTCTGCTGAACGTGACCGACGGCGAAAAGCTGAGCACCGCACTGGCCAAGGCCGGTATCATCAGTCAGGAAGAAGCCGATGCCGGCTTTGTGACCACCGTGAACGGCGAGACCGCCGACTATAATAAAGATCAGGCTTGGTGGTGCCTGACCGATGCTGCCGGTGAGATGACCACGGTGGGCGTGGCAGACATCGAACTCCACGATGGTGACAGCTATGCCTTTACCTACACCAAGGGCTAAAAAGCCGGTGGCGCTGCACACTCGGGTGTTGCGGCTGGTGCTCAGCGGCCTGATGGGTGCGCTGCTGGTGGTGAGCAAGCAAGCCATGAGCGGTCTGCCCAATCTGGAGCCGGTAAGCCTGCTCATCATCCTGTTTGCGCTGGAACTGCCCCGGGAGACGCCCGGCGCTATCACGGTATTTATCCTGCTGCAGGGCGTGCTGTACGGCTTTGGCCTGTGGTGGGTGATGTACCTGTATGTGTGGTATCTGCTGGCGCTGCTGGCATGGCTGCTGCGCCGCATGGACTACGCCTTTTTCTGGGCGGTGCTCAGCGGGCGGATCGGCCTGTGCTTCGGTTGTCTGTGCGCGTCGGCGTATCTGTCGGCCTATACGCACTCCTTGGTCCTGAGCGGGGGGCTCAGCGGCCTGAGCTACGATGCGCTGCACGGCGTTGGCAACTTTGTGCTGATGCTGCTGCTCTACCGCCCGCTGCGCCGTGCGCTGCAAATGGCAAAAAAGCAGCTGCGGATCTAATATTTTCTTTATAAAAATGCAGAGCCGGACAGCCCGCGGGCTGTCCGGCTCTGCTTGTATTCAAAAATATTTTTTCTGCATCGTTACGCATTCAGGCGGGCAAAAGCCTGCCGGACATCACCGGAGAAATACAGCGTGCCCAGTGCGCATACCGGGCCTTCGCCGCCCAGTTCTTCCGCACGCGCCACACCGGCTTCGATGCTGTCCGCAGCTTCGGCGGTGCAGCCGTAGGCGCGGATATGCTCTGCCAGCGTCTGCGCCGGCATGGCGCGGGGGTTGTGCGCCGTCACGGTCACGAACCGCTCGGCCAGCGGTGCCAGCAGCGCCAGCATCTCGTCCACGTCCTTGTCTGCCATGATGCTGACCAGAAAGACGAATTTCTGCCCGGGGAAGCGGTCTTTCAGGCTCTGCACCGTGGCGCGCATCCCGTGGGCGTTGTGGCTGCCGTCCAGCACAAAGGCCGGGCTGTGGCGCAGCAGCTCAAAGCGCCCGGGCCAGCTCACCTGCTCCAGCCCGGTGCGGATGGCGCTTTCCGGGATGTTCCAGCCGTGCTGCCGCAGCACCCGCAGAGCGGTAATGGCCAGCGCGGCGTTGCGGGGCTGATAACTGCCGATGAGCGGCAGGCGCACCCCATCCAGCCCGTCAAAGCTGAAGGTGACTGCGTCCAGATCCCCGCCGGTGATCTGCAGCTTGGCAAAATCCACCTCGGTAAGGGGCGCATTCTGCTGCGCCGCCACCCGGCGCAGCACGGCGTCTGCTTCCGGTGCGCCGCCGTAGCTCACCACCGGGCAGCCCGGCTTGATGATGCCCGCCTTGGCAGCGGCGATATCCGCCAGCGTGGGGCCAAGCTCCTTGACGTGGTCCATGCCCAGTGCAGTGATCACCGCGCAGGCAGGCTTTTCGATGACGTTGGTAGAATCCAGCGTGCCGCCAAGTCCCACCTCCAGCACTACGATATCGCACTGCTGCTGCGCAAAATAGAGCATTCCCAGTGCGGTGATGATCTCGAACTCGGTGGGCACGTCCTCCATGGCATCGGCGGCAGGCTTTACCTGCTCCACCAGCGCCACCAGCGCCTCGTCCGGGATCTGCTGCCCGTTGATCTGGATGCGCTCGTTGAACCGGTTGATGAAGGGCGAGGTATACAGTCCCACCCGGTAACCGGCGGCTTGCAGGCAGGAAGCCAGCATTGCCGCCGTACTGCCCTTGCCGTTGGTGCCCGCCACATGGACGAATTGCAACTTTTTGTGCGGGTCGCCCAGTGCAGCCAGCAGGGTGCGGGTGCGGGTAAGCCCGGGCTTATGCCCCGCCCACTGTACCGCGTGGATGTATTCCATTGCCTGTTCGTAGTTCATAGATACTGCCTCGATTCAAGATCACGATTTGGAATGCGCTCCGCTTCGCTCTGCGCATAAATAGCGGAATCACTATTTATATTTCGCGTTTGTCGCGCTCTGCGGAGCGCTCCAAACGCATTTTCACGGTAGGGGTTTGGAAACGAACTCCCTCAGTCAAAACCTGACGGTTTTGACAGCTCCCTCGGGGAGGGAGCCCTTGGCATAGCGGGAAAGTTTCTGGCTTAACCGGAAAGTTTGCGGGCGCGCTTGCTCCCCGGGGGGAGCTGTCGCGCAGCGACTGAGGGGCTTTGAATCGGCGGAGCCGGAAAAAACGGTTAAAAGATCTTCACGCCGAACAGGCGTGAATCTTCAGTTTTTTCCGGTGGAGCCTACTTCTTTGGGGTTAAAAGGGGCGAGCAGCCCCTTTTTCGTGGCTCCAGCGCGTCGAAATCGCTGGCACTTTTCTGGTTCTCTTTTGGTGTCAAAAGAGAACATCCCCCGCCTGAGAGGGTTTTCACAGCTTTCTTACTTCTTTGCCAGCTTCATCAGGCTGCGGTTTTCCAGCAGGATGCGCAGCAGCACAACGTTCACAGCGCTCAGGATGAGGGCGTTGGGGATGCGCACCGCAAGCGTTGCCCACGGGTAGCCGTAGAACAGGCGCAGCGCCAGCGAGGTGATGACCATAGAGCCCACAAAATGCCCCAGCAGCACGCTGGCTGCAAGCCGCAAATTTGTGGAAAGGCGGTTCAGCTTCTGCCATGCAAAGCCCGCCACTAAACCGATGGCACCCGCGCCCAAGGTGATCAGCGGGTTGATGGCGTAGCCCGCCAGCACACTGCCAATGATATCGGCCACTGCGCCCACCGCAAAGCCTGCGCCGGGGCCAAACACCACCGCCGCCAGCAGCACCGGCAGACTGCCCAGATTGAACCGGACGAAGCCGGTGGAGATGCTCAGCACCCGGCTGAACACGATGCTCATGGCCACCAGCAGGGCCAGCATGGTCAGGGTACGCACCGAAGTTTTTTTGTCGTTCATCGTAGTTGTCCTCCTTAAAAAGGAACAGCAGGCAGGACGCAAAAAACGCCCTCCCCTGTGACAGACCGCACAAAGGAGGGCGTGAATTCCAACAACATTCACTTCCGGGCAAAAACCGCAGACGGCTCTCGCCTGCACCCAAGTCCATGCAGCAGCGGGATGCAGACCCTGCACCGCGGTCAATACCTTCGTCCGCAGCACAACTCCCCGTTGATGCGGCACTTAACGCGCAGGGTCTTACTCTGTTGATGATGCCATTATAATCCTTTTTTTGCCGCTCCGCAAGCGCGCAAACAGACATCTTTGCCAAAGGGTCGTTTTTATTTTTGGCAGTGTTGTATAAACGTAGGACTTTTGCCCGCCTGTCTTCCTCTTTTCTTTTGGCGCAGAACGTGGTAAGATGAACACAAGATACCAAAGGGGAAACTGCCCCGGAAAGGAAATTTTCCATGAAATTCAGCGAAAAGACCTATACCCGCCCCGACATCGACGCCCAGCTGGCACGGTGCAAACAGCTGGCCGCCAAGGCCGCTGACGCCCCGGACGGTGATGCCCTCATTCAGGTGTACTACGAGCAGAGCCGCGCCTTTGCAGACTACACCACCGCCTCCCAGCTGGCCAACATCCACTACACCTGTGACACCCGCGATGCCTACTGGAAGGCTGAGCAGGACTTTTTTGATGCCAACGGCCCTGCCGTGACCAACGCCAGCGTGGAGATCAGCCGGGCGTTTCTGGCAAACCCCTATGTGGAAGCGCTCACCGAACACTTCGGCACCACCTGTGTGGCCGGCATGAAGAACGCCGTGCTGGGCATGGACGACCGCACCGTTGAATTGCAGCAGCAATTCAACGCGCTGGTCAGCCAGTACCAGCAGATTTACGGCGGCGCACTGGTGGAACTGGACGGCAAGCAGCTGACCATCCCCCAGCTGGGCCCCTATAAAGAAGATTTAAACCCCGCCGTGCGCCGCGCCGCCTACGAAGCCGAGGCCGGTTACTTTGACGCCCACCGGGACGAGCTGGACGCATTGTACACCAAGATCGTCAAGAACCTGAACCAGCAGGCGCAGGTGCTGGGCTATAAGGACTACAGCGAGCTTTCCTATGTGCGCATGAACCGCATCGGCTACGGTCAAGCCGAGATTCAGGCCTTCCGGGATCAGGTGGCAAGGGACGTTGTGCCCGAGCTGCAAAAGGTGATGGCCATGCGCGCCAAGCGCACCGGCATCACCCACCCCACCTTTACCGATCTGCCCATCATCTTCAAGGACGGCAACCCCAAGCCCATCCCGGGCTATCAGGCACGCATGGACGCCGCCCGCACCATGTACCACGAGCTGAGCCCCGAGACCGCCGAGTTCATCGACTTTATGCAGGACAACGAGCTGTTCGATGTGGAAAGCCGTCCCGGCAAGATGTCCGGCGGTTACATGACCAGCCTGCCCAGCTACAAGGCTCCCTTCATCTTTGCCAACTGGAACGATACCTCCGGCGATGTGGACGTGCTGACCCACGAGTGCGGCCACGCCTTTGAGGGCTATGTGGCCGAGCG
>ENA-ORLX01000413-ORLX01000413.1-human-gut-metagenome-genome-assembly--contig:-NODE-413-length-9342-cov-4.87639_pt1 | contig 9342 bp, 7 predicted proteins | sample MGYA00243014_ERZ508843 | MGnify/ENA primary metagenome ERZ508843 (study PRJEB26277, sample SAMN04329788) | human gut metagenome | biome: human-associated habitat | host: Homo sapiens | place: USA... | reverse complement strand
AAGGGTAGTAAAATCGAGGATAGATTCACAGGTATTTTCTGGTTCCCATGCGAGTGTTATGTGTCCTATTCGGAGTTGTATTTTGTTCGATCTTTACACTCGGTTACTCTACGTTTTGCAGCCAAAAGAAAAATGATTGAAGTTATTTCATCATAGTGCAGCCATCTCTTCTCCCTTATTTTGACTTTACTTTATTGAACGTATATAGGAATACGGGGATAAAGTAAAGTTGGTTTTCATTTGAATAGTAAACTAATCTTGAAAATATGTTGTAAGGTAATTTTTGTAGATTAGACATTTAATTCGTTTGAAAAAGTGTAGATCCATTATACTGCTGTGTCTTCTAGTCTTGCGATTTTGTCTGCAATCTATCATTAAATAGATAAAAAGTAATATTTTTACATATTATATGATAAGTTGATTATGACAAAGAATACAATGGGGATTAAGTTGTCTCGAAAATTGGAGCAGAAGATGTCGGTTGTGGGAGAGCAGATAAAACTGGCTCGATAGCGGAGGAATTTGAGTGTGGCTCAGGTGGCGGAACGGGCACTTGTTCCCCGTTGACTGTGTTCCGAATAGAGAAAGGCGCACCGATGGTAGCAATCGGAATATACTTGCGAGTGCTGTATGTTCTGCAGCTTGATGATGATATTCTGTGGCTGGTCAAAGAAGATAAATTGGGAAAAGTTTTGCAGAATTTGAGTTTGAAGACAAGGGAACGTGCTTCGAAGAAAGAGTAAGCGATGAAGACGCTATATGTATATGCCGATTTTGATTGGATCGAAGAAACAGAACTCGTTGGTGAGTTAGGCTATGAATCTCTTCGTAGCTCGGATTGCTATTGTTTTACTCTCAATGATGGATGTTTTGAAAAAAACACGGAGATTTGTTTCTGAGCGATGATCTGAATAATTATCCGGGACAGCAATATACGCAACCGGAGAAAGATATATTTGGATGTTTCTCGGATGCTTTGCCGGGTCATTGGGTGGCGAACGTTGTTGCTGCGACGTGAGCAGATTGTAGCGATGGAGGAGAAGCGACCGGTACGAAGACTGTTTCCTTTCGACTATTTGATAGGTATCGATGACTTTTCCCGAATGGGGGCTTTCTATTGTAGAAATGATTTTCCGTTCGGTACGAAGCTCGGCTAAATCAAGGAATGCGGTTTTTCTTCCATAAGAGAGCCTTTGGGAACTATTTCGTAGGAATAGGCTTTCTCAAAGGCTTGGTGTCCGGCATCTGTCATAAGTCCTCGGTCTTCAAGATTGATACAACGTTCTTTGTTTAACTCAGTCCAATGACTTCCTTTGCGATGAGGTGAAAGCCGCTGTGCAAGGCATCCGTCTGGCAATTTCTTTAGAGTTGAATCAATCCACCCGAAGCACAATGCTTCTTCAACAACTTCAATGTATGGAATACATTCGTATGTGGGCTGTTTAGAGCGTGAAGTTACAACCCAACACGATTTCACCCGATTATGGTTGACCTTCAGCCATTCTCTCAACTCGATGCGGTCTGTGAAGTCTAGTAGATTGATAATTTCCATATTTGCCTCCAACTGATATGTTATTAATCCAACTGTTTTCTATAAACTGAGTCCAATGTATTTCCTTCTTTATCTTTCCATACCAACCAGCCGTTGTTGCTGCTACCAATACAGAAATCTGCGGCAGTACTGGGACTTGAAAAAGTTTTATCTGATGTCAATACCAATATTCCGTTCTCAGTAGAAGTGTAATCTTGAAGCATCTTTTCTCGTTTTTCTTTCCAGTTGAAAGACGGAACCATTGTTTTGGCAACAGTACTTCCTTTTAGGACTGTGAATCCATCGGAACTGTAGAAACCTTTTGCATTGCATCCTCTACCTTTGGTGTAGAATAGATGTTCTTCTTTGGGTTGTGATACTTCAAAAATATTGCAACCGATAAATGATGCCAAAAACTTCACATCTTCGAAAAATTCATTCATTGAGTCCTGTTGATGCTCCGGTAGGTTAGGGGCTTTAGGAATTTGTTTATTATCGCTTAAAACAAAAGCGTTTGCTTTCTTGGCTTCGGCTATAGCTTTATGTTCTAGGTATTGCACATCAACTTTAGTCATATCGGCGTCTTTCGATACAAATATGAGTGCTTTTTGCCAAAACGATTTTTTGCTATCGTGGTCTTTTACACGTTCTTTAAAGTTCTCCGTTTCACCTATATACGCCTGCGGCTTGGTTGATTCATCTTCCCCCAGCAATATATAGAATGCAGGTTTTTGTAACTTCTCTTGTGTATTCAAATAAGAGAGATTAGAACGTGGTACGACAAACATTTGGCAAATTTTGTTGCTAATGAATGCGTATTGAGTTCCTTTTGGGTCTCCATCAATGAGATATGTTGTTACTGTCTTTCCCATAAATATGTCTAAATTCAATTACTTTGAGGTATAACTCATTTAAGAACTGACTTTTCTTAATGCAAATATACACTATTATCGAATATAATTCCCTATATTTGTCTAATAAAATCATATCAAGTAATGAAACTGAATAGAATAAAGACTGTTTTATCCGAAAAAGGTATTTCTCAAACGTGGTTAGCTAAACAGCTAGATAAGAGTTTCAGTATGGTCAATGCCTATGCCTGTAATCGGATTCAGCCTAATTTGGAAACCTTGCAACGGATTGCGGAGATATTACAAGTTGATTTGAAGGATTTGATAACCGATAAAAAAGAAAGGTTGCAATAAATTATTTAATACGGTTAGGAGGTTCTGTTTCCTATTGTAACCTGTTGCAGATGTGCCTATGAACTTCCGATAATTTACAATATCAAGAACATGACTCCTGAAGAAAAAGCAAGAATAAAGATAGACCAGTGGTTTGCCGATGCTGGTTGGAAAGTAGTCAACAGGGAGGATTATGAACCTACTTGTACGGCTGTAGCCATAAGAGAAGGTTTATTGAAAGGAAATCTTGAGGCAGATTATTTCCTTTTCATTAATGGAAAAGCAGTAGGGGTACTTGAAGCTAAGCGTGAAGAAACGGATGCTTTTGCTTCAGAGGTATGCGAGCAAGCAGCCTTATATGCAAGAAGTGTTCCGAATATCTATCAGGCATATCAAAAGCCATTGCCTTTTATCTTCACTTCGAATGGTATGGATCTATATTGCTGTGATTTTCGTGAACAAGATTCTTGTTTCAGGCAGATCATGAATATCCCTACACCACATGAATTGGTAAAGAGGCTGGGAATTGAAGATGCATTTGCCGGACTCCCTACATTGAAAAAGAAAGGGCTGCGTGATTGCCAATATGAGGCAGTGACAGAACTTGAAAAGAGTTTCCGTGCCGGGCAAAATCGGGCGTTGATGGTTCTTGCCACCGGTGTGGGTAAAACATATACTGCTTGTCTTGCTGCCTACCGGATGCTTTCTTATACACCAATGCGTAGAGTGTTGTTTCTTGTAGACCGAAATAATCTTGGAAAACAAGCAGAAGGAGAATTTGGAACTTTCCGTCTGACAGAGAACGGGGAGGCTTTCAATACTATCTTTACGGTCAATCGCCTTCGCTCGTCTTCTATTCCTTCTGATAGCAATGTCGTTATTTCTACAATACAACGTCTATTCTCATTCTTGAAAGGAGAAACTATTGAGGATAATGATGATGACGAGAATGAACCTATAGAGGAAGTAACCTTGCCTCCTAATCCCAACTTACCGCACGACTACTTTGATATGATTATCATAGACGAGTGCCATCGCTCCATTTATGGGAACTGGCGCAAGGTGCTGGAGTATTTCGATACGGCAAGATTGGTTGGTCTGACCGCAACTCCTATCCCTGAAACAATGGCATTCTTCAATAATAACTGCATTGTTAACTACACATTGGAAAAGAGTATTGTTGATGGCGTGAATGTGGATTGTCGGGTATATAGAATAAAAACGCAAGTCACAGAAACGGGTGGGGCTATATTAGAGGGTGAGAAATTTAAAGAAGAAACAAGATATACAGGTGAGGTTAAGATTGTAAGTAGTAAGGAAACCAAAATCTATACAAATAAAGAACTTAATCGGAGTATTATCAATCCGGCACAGATAAAGTTAGTCCTTTCGACCTATCGGGATGTGGTTTATACGGAATTGTTTAATGACCCGCAACGTGAACCAAATATGGACTTTTTGCCCAAAACATTGATTTTTGCTCTCAATGAAGCTCATGCTACAAATATCGTACAAATAGCTAAAGAGGTGTTTGGACGGACTGATGACCGCCTTGTGCAGAAATTTACATATTCGGCAGGCGACAGTAACGAACTGATACGCCAATTCCGTAACGACAAGGATTTCCGTATTGCTGTCACCTGTACGTTGGTTGCCACCGGAACAGATGTAAAGCCGCTGGAAGTGGTGATGTTCATGCGTGATGTGGAGTCATTGCCTTTGTATATTCAGATGAAAGGGCGTGGAGTACGTACTATTGGTGATGAGCAACTTCGCAATGTTACCCCGAACGCATTCAGCAAGGATTGTTTTTATTTGGTTGATGCGGTAGGCGTGACGGAACATGCGCAAACAGTGGCACCTATAGATGATGCTCCTACAACAAAGACGATTACTCTAAAGGAGCTATTAGAACGTATTAGTCATGGCTATATTCCTGACGAGTATCTCAAACGGCTTGCTGCAACGCTTGCCCGAATATACAACAAGGCGGATGATCCGCAACGGAAAGAGTTTGTCCGTTTGTCTCATGATGACATGAAGGAACTTTCTGCCAGAATATACGATGCACTGGAGAAAGGCATTCTTCCACCGTTTGTAAGCACTGATGAGCCTAACAATGAACGTAAGGGGCTAGTCGCTCCGCTTGCCAATCATGCAGATGCTCGGAAATACCTTCTTATACTTGCAGCCGGATTCGTCAATACATTGATGCCGGGTGAAGATACGCTTATCTCCAAAGGGTTTTCCATTGAGGAAGCAAAAAATACGACAGAGGCTTTTGAAGATTTTTGTAAAAAGTACTATGACGAAATAGAGGCACTGCGCATCATTTACAACAATGAGGGAGAGCCTATAACCTATTCGATGCTAAAGGATTTGGAGAACAGACTTAAAATGGCAAACAATCATTTTACATCCAAACAACTCTGGAACTCTTATGCCATAGTTAACCCTAAAGTGGTAAGGCGTTCCATTACCAAAGAAGAAAGCGATGCATTGACCAATATCATACAACTTGTGCGCTTTGCTTTCCACCAAATCGAACGATTGGATAGCGTAGTTACTACCTCTAAACAGTTTTTCAATCTTTGGTTAGGGCAAAACCAGCGTGAAATAACTGACAAACAGCGAGAGGTTATCAGTCGTATTGTGGATTACATCGCTTCTAACGGAGCTTGTACTATCAGAGATATTCGTGAAGATGATGCTACCCATGCAGCCCAAATGATTAGAGCGTTTGGCAATATGCAGAAGGCAGACGAGGCACTTCATTCACTTTACACATTTGTAGTTTTAAGAAAAGCAGCATAAAGAAATGGCAACAAATAATACAACAGAGCAATCGCTCACCAAAAAAGTATGGAATCTGGCAACCACTCTTGCCGGACAAGGAATTGGATTTACTGATTATATTACCCAACTGACCTATCTTTTATTCTTGAAGATGGATGCCGAAAATGTAGAAATGTTTGGAGAAGAGTCGGCTATTCCAACTGGTTATCAGTGGGCAGATTTGATAGTACTTGATGGCTTGGATTTGGTAAAACAATATGAAGAGACCCTTAAATTGCTTAGTGAGCAGGATAATCTGATAGGTACGATTTATACGAAGGCTCAAAACAAGATAGACAAGCCTGTTTATCTGAAAAAGGTCATCACCATGATTGATGAGGAGCAATGGCTCATTATGGACGGTGATGTGAAAGGAGCTATCTACGAAAGCATTCTTGAAAAGAACGGACAAGACAAGAAAAGCGGGGCAGGACAGTATTTTACTCCTCGTCCACTTATTCAGGCAATAGTAGATTGTATCAATCCGCAAATGGGGGAAACGGTTTGTGACCCGGCTTGTGGAACGGGTGGATTCTTGCTTACAGCTTACGATTATATGAAAGGTCAGTCAGCAAGTAAAGAAAAACGTGATTTCTTGCGTGACAAAGCTTTGCATGGTGTGGATAATACGCCTTTAGTGGTGACGCTTGCTTCCATGAATCTTTATTTGCATGGTATTGGTACAGACCGTAGTCCGATTGTTTGTGAGGATTCTTTGGAAAAAGAACCGTCAACTCTTGTAGATGTGATTCTTGCCAATCCTCCTTTTGGAACTCGTCCGGCTGGATCGGTGGATATTAACCGCCCGGATTTTTATGTAGAGACCAAGAATAACCAGTTGAATTTCCTCCAGCACATGATGCTTATGCTCAAAACGGGAGGACGTGCAGCAGTTGTACTTCCTGATAATGTTCTCTTTGAGGCTGGAGCAGGTGAGACTATTCGTAAACGCTTATTGCAGGATTTTAATTTGCATACTATCTTGCGTTTACCTACAGGTATTTTCTATGCCCAAGGCGTAAAAGCCAACGTGTTGTTTTTCAGCAAAGGACTACCGACCAAGGAATTATGGCTTTACGACTACCGTACAGATATAAAGCATACGCTTGCCACCAATAAACTGGAACGGCATCATTTGGATGATTTTGTTTCTTGCTATAATAATCGAGTAGAGACATACGATGCAGAAAATAATCCGCAAGGTCGTTGGCGTAAATACCCTGTAGATGAAATTCTTACCAGAGACAAAACAAGTCTTGACATTACTTGGATAAAGCAAGGTGGTGAGGTGGACAACCGTTCATTGGCAGAGCTGATGGCTGATATAAAGGATAAAAGCCAAACGATAAGTGCTGCTGTGGTTGAACTTGAAAAGCTACTTGCGAATATTGAAGAAAATTGAGTTATGGGAAAAGAGGTTTTCACAAATGATAAAGATATAAACGACCTGTTCTTGAAGGTTGTTAACCTTGTTACGCAGGCAAGGGAACGTGTGGCAACAGCCGTCAATATAGCTGAGGTTTATACTAAGTTCCATATCGGACAATATATAGTAGAATATGAGCAAAAGGGGGAAACAAGAGCCGAATATGGAAAGGCGGTGCTGAAAGAACTCTCCAAACGTCTGACTGATAGGTTGGGAGATGGATGGTCATATTCAACGCTTAAGAATATACGGCAGTTTTATATTGTTTTTTCTAAAGGGCTAACCAGTGGTTGTCCAAAGCCGAGTCAAAAGGCTAACCAGTGGTTAGCCGATTATCCGAAGTCAGAGGAATGTATCTCTGAGCCGACATTCGCTCTCTCATGGTCTCATTATCTTATACTGATGAGGGTGGAAAATCCGGATGCCCGCAGTTTCTATGAAATAGAATGTACTCAACAACAATGGTCTAAAAGACAACTCAGCCGTCAAGTAGGAAGCTGTCTTTATGAGAGATTGGCTTTGAGCCGTAACAAAGATGAAGTAATGCGGTTGGCTAAGGAAGGACAATCTATTGGGAAACCATCAGACATTATCAAGAATCCCATCACATTAGAGTTTCTTGGTCTAAAACCCGAAGCAGTTTATTCAGAGTCTAAATTAGAGAATGCCATTATCAGCAAGATGCAGCAATTCCTATTAGAACTTGGCAAAGGATTTCTATTTGAAGCAAGGCAGAAAAGGTTCACATTTGATGAGCAGCATTTCTTTGTTGACTTGGTGTTTTACAATCGTTTGCTACAATGCTATGTGCTTATAGATTTGAAGATAGACAAACTAACTCACCAAGACCTTGGGCAGATGCAGATGTATGTCAACTATTACGACCGCTATGTCAAACAAGACTTTGAAAAGCCGACAATTGGTATTCTACTGTGTAAGGAGAAGAACGATGCACTAGTGGAACTTACCTTGCCTAAAGATGTTAACATCTATGCTTCTGCTTATCAACTCTATCTCCCCAACAAGGCTTTATTGCAAGCTAAGGTGAAGGAATGGATTGAAGAGTTTGAAGAAAATGAGGAATTAAAGAAACTGGAAGAACATGAATAGTAATTGTGCAGCCAAAACTGCACAATTACAAACAGAAATATAACGATGGATACAAAAGCGTTACGTCAAAAGATACTCGACCTTGCGATACATGGAAAACTTGTACCCCAAGATCCCAACGATGAACCAGCATCAGTTCTGCTCGAACGAATCAAGGCTGAAAAAGAACGACTGATAAAAGAAGGCAAAATTAAACGGAGTAAGAAGTCTGCAAAGTCTTCCGATACGCCCCATTATCCCTATTTGTTACCCAATGGGTGGGAATGGTGCAATTTAGAAGATATTGTGTGCGAATTGAAATACGGAACTTCAGAGAAGTCTTTAAGTGTGGGAAAAATAGCTGTCTTGCGAATGGGGAATATTACTAATGTCGGTACAATCGATTATTCTAATTTAGTGTATTCGTCAAATAATGAAGATATTAAGCTGTACTCACTTGAAAAAGACGATTTACTGTTCAATCGCACAAACAGTAGTGAATGGGTAGGGAAAACGGCAATCTATAAGAAAGAACAACCAGCCATATATGCTGGCTATCTTATTCGCATTAGACCGATATTGATTTTTTCAGACTACCTTAATACTGTAATGAATAGCAGCTATTATCGTAATTGGTGCTATAATGTAAAAACGGATGCTGTTAATCAATCTAATATCAATGCTCAAAAGCTTTCGCAATTAATGATACCTATTCCACCCTTAAAGGAACAAGAAAGAATTGTTGTAGAGGTGGCTAAGTGGATTTCTTTAATTGATACTATCAAGAATAGCAAGGAAGATTTACAAACAACTATCAAGCAGGCAAAAAGTAAAATCCTCAATCTTGCTATTCACGGCAAACTCGTGCCGCAAGATCCGAATGATGAGTCAGCTATTGAACTGTTGAAGCGCATAAATCCCGACTTCACACCTTGTGATAACGGGCATTATACACAGTTGCCTGAAGGATGGGCTATTTGTAAAATGAAACAGATTACAAGTATAACGAATGGGAAGTCTCAAAAAAATGTTGAAACACTTAACGGTATATATCCAATTTATGGTAGTGGCGGTGTTATAGGCAGAGCTAATCAGTATCTTTGCATCGCAGGTTCTACAATAATTGGAAGAAAAGGTACAATTAATAATCCTATATTCGTAGAGGAACATTTTTGGAACGTTGATACAGCTTTTGGCTTGAAGGCTAATGATGCTATACTTGATAAATATCTTTATTATTTCTGCTTATCATTAGATTTTAGCTAATTAGATAAAAG
>ENA-ORLX01000411-ORLX01000411.1-human-gut-metagenome-genome-assembly--contig:-NODE-411-length-9388-cov-4.18204_pt1 | contig 9388 bp, 8 predicted proteins | sample MGYA00243014_ERZ508843 | MGnify/ENA primary metagenome ERZ508843 (study PRJEB26277, sample SAMN04329788) | human gut metagenome | biome: human-associated habitat | host: Homo sapiens | place: USA... | reverse complement strand
AGTCCTGAATGAAACAGGCTCACTCAAAATCAACAATACCATCGTGCAGATTCTGCTGGCACGCCGTTTGGGCAAAAGCCGCATCATAGCCGAAACAGGTGCCGGACAGCACGGCGTTGCCACAGCCACCGTATGTGCATTGATGAATATGGAGTGCATCGTATATATGGGCAAGACCGATGTGGAACGCCAGCACGTCAACGTAGAGAAGATGAAGATGCTGGGTGCAACCGTAGTGCCCGTGACCAGCGGAAACATGACCTTAAAGGATGCCACCAACGAAGCCATACGCGACTGGTGCTGCCACCCCGCCGACACCTACTACATCATCGGCTCCACCGTAGGTCCGCACCCCTACCCCGATATGGTGGCACGCCTGCAATCGGTTATCAGTGAGGAAATCAAAAAACAGCTCATGGAAATAGAAGGACGCGAGTCGCCGGACTATCTCATAGCCTGCATAGGCGGTGGAAGCAATGCTGCCGGAACCATTTACCACTATGTGGACGACCGCCAGGTACAGATTGTCCTTGCCGAAGCCGGAGGCAAAGGGATAGAAACAGGAATGACTGCCGCTACCATTGCCTTAGGCAAATTGGGCATTATCCATGGAGCACGCACCTACGTTATCCAAAACGAGGATGGGCAGATTGAAGAGCCTTACTCCATCTCCGCCGGACTGGATTATCCGGGCATCGGCCCCATGCATGCCAACCTTGCCGCACAAAAGCGCGCCATCGTTCTCTCCGTAAATGACGACGAGGCCATCCGCGCCGCCTACGAACTGACTAAGCTCGAAGGCATCATCCCCGCATTGGAAAGCGCCCACGCCCTCGGTGCATTGAAGAAGCTGAACTTCAAAACTGATGATGTGGTGGTACTGACCGTTTCGGGACGGGGGGATAAGGATGTAGAAACGTATTTGATGTATAAAGAATAAAATACAAAATATGAAGTATGATTATCAGACAGTGAGCCGCACGATGCTCGGCGACTTACATACACCCGTAAGCACGTATCTGAAGGTGCGCGACATTTTTCCTCAAAGTGCACTCATGGAGAGTTCCGACTATCATGGCAGTGAAAACAACCGCTCATTCATCGGACTTTGTCCGGTAGCAAGCGTCAGTATAGACCACGCTGTTGCCGTGTTCTGTCTGCCCGACGGCACACGTGAGGAACATCCCGTTACCGAAGAATACCATGCGGAAAATGCGTTACGCGATTTCCTCAACCGCTTTCACGTGGAAGGAGAATACAGCGACTATTGCGGTCTGTACGGTTACACATCTTTCAATGCTGTACGCTATTTTGAGAACATCGCCGTAAAAGACAGTCGCGAAGCCACCAACGATGCACCGGATATACTATATATATTATATAAGTATCTTATCGTCTTTAATGACTTCAAAAATGAAATGCTGTTACTGGAAATGCTCGCTCCCGATGAGAAGAGCGAACTGGACACTGGGCAGAAAGCCATTCACAACCGCAACTACACTGCCTATGACTTCCGTGCTGCTGGCGAAACCACTTCTTCACTGACCGATGAGGAACACAAAGCCAATATCTGCCGAGGAATAGCCCACTGCATGCGGGGAGATGTTTTCCAAATAGTCCTCTCCCGCCGTTTCGAACAACGTTTCGTAGGCGACGACTTCAAGCTTTACCGTGCTTTGCGCAGCATCAACCCATCTCCATATCTGTTTTACTTTGATTTCGGCGGCTTCCGTATCTTCGGTTCTTCTCCCGAAACGCACTGCCGCATTGAAGGTCGCCATGCCTATATAGATCCCATCGCCGGCACTGCTAAGCGTACCGGAAATCCGGAACAGGATGCTGCAAATGAAAGGTACATGAAAGAAGATACATAGGAAAATGCAGAGCATGTGATGCTGGTAGACCTTGCCCGCAATGACCTCAGCCGCAACTGCCATGACGTAAAAGTGGACTTTTACAAAGAGATGCAATATTACAGTCACGTTATTCACCTCGTGAGCCGCGTCAGCGGTACGCTGAACAGTGATACAGACTCTATCAGGACATTTATCGATACCTTCCCGGCCGGAACCTTGAGCGGCGCACCGAAAGTTCGCGCCATGCAGCTTATCAGCGAACTGGAGCCGCATAACCGTGGCGCATACGGTGGCTGTATCGGATTCATCGGCCTGAACGGCAGCCTGAACCAGGCTATCACCATCCGTACATTCGTCAGCCGCAACGGGATGTTATGGTTTCAGGCAGGCGGCGGCATTGTAGCCAAAAGTAATGCCGAATACGAGCTGCAAGAGGTGAACAACAAACTGGGAGCATTGAAGAAGGCAATTGCCATGGCGGAAAATTCCCTGTAAAACAGAAAATCGACCAATTGTATAAATCAACAAGAGTATCAAAAGTAAATTAATCAAACAGTTAATAACAATGGTAGTAATCATAGACAATTATGACTCCTTCACCTATAACCTTGCGCACTTGGTGAAAGAACTCGGTGTAGCGGTAGATGTACTGCGCAATGACCAATTCAGCATAGAAGAATTGGAACAATATGATAAAATCATCCTTTCACCGGGTCCCGGTGTGCCCGAAGAAGCAGGATTACTGCTGGATGTAATACGCACCTACGCAGGCAAGAAACCAATACTGGGCGTATGCCTGGGAGAACAAGCCATCGGACAGGCATTCGGTGGGAAGTTAGTCAACCTCAGCACAGTGTTTCATGGTGTACAGACCATTATACGGCTGACAGAACCGGATTACATTTTCCGGGGATTACCCGAAGAAATAGCCGTAGGACGCTATCACTCCTGGGTAGTAGATACTGAAAAACTGCCCGAAACGCTTGCCGTCACAGCTGTTAGTCCCGAAGGGCAGATTATGGCGTTGAAACATCGGGAATATGATGTCCGAGGCATACAGTTTCATCCGGAATCCGTGCTTACCCCGGACGGGAAGCAGATTATGAAGAACTGGCTGGAAGAATAACCTATTTTTAAACCACAAACTTAATCAGATGAAAACAATATTAACCCGGCTCTTCAACCATGAAGAACTCACTGTAGAAGAAAGCAAACAAATCCTGCTCAACATCAGCCGGGAGATGTATTCCGAAGCACAGATTGCCGCACTGCTCACGGTTTTTCAGATGCGCAGCATCACAGTAGACGAGCTGGCAGGCTTTCGCGAAGCACTTATGGAGACACGAATTCCGATAGACTTTGCGCCTTACCGCCCCATTGATATCGTAGGTACAGGCGGTGACGGGAAGAACACCTTCAACATCTCCACTTTCGCCTGTTTCCTTGCGGAGGTTTCAGGTTATTATGTAGCTAAACATGGCAACTACTGAGCTACTTCCGTCAGTGGAGCAAGCAACGTAATAGAACAGCATGGCGTGCGCTTCACCAACAATCCCGACATATTGAAGCGAAGCATGGAAGAGTGTAACATAGCCTACCTGCACGCCCAACTGTTCAATCCAGCCATGAAATTCGTAGGTCCTGTCCGCAAAGCCCTGGGAGTACGCACACTGTTCAACTTGCTGGGACCGCTGGTAAACCCGTGTCAGCCCGCCTATCAGCTATTGGGCGTAGCCGACCTCGCACAAATGCGTCTCTATACGAACGTTTTCTACAGACTCGGCATCGACTTTGCCGTAGTCAACAGTCTGGACAATTACGATGAAATCTCACTGACCGATGAATTCAAAGTGATGACACGTCATTATGAACGCATCTATCGCCCACAAGCTCTCGGTTTCAGCGCAGTACGTCCCGAAGAACTTTCCGGCGGCAAGGAAGATGCGGCACGTATCTTCGACAATATCCTGAACAACCGCGCAGAAGCCGCCCAGACTCAATGTGTCATTGTCAATGCCGCCTTCGCCATTCAGGTCATGGAACCGGAAAAGGAGATTGAAGAGTGTATTGCCATAGCCCGCGAATCGCTGGAAAGCGGACGGGCGCTGAAAACATTGAAAAAATTTATAGAAATTAACCAGTAAGGGATGAGGTGCGAAAAGGTATTTATAGCCGCATATCCCGTAACTCTTCACTAAAACAGCCATGAAAGATATTTTATCGGAAATCATCGCTCATAAACGAATTGAATTAGAACTGCAAAAGCAAGCCGTCTCCCTCGAAAAGTTACAGGAAGAGGTTGCCGCCATGATGCAGAAAGACGCCACTACCGGAACTTCTGTAACCATACCCGTCCGCAGCATGAAACAGGCGCTTGCTTCTTCCCCCACGGGAATCATTGCCGAATTCAAACGCCGTTCTCCTTCGAAAGGATGGATACACGAGACTGCCCGTGCCGAAGAAATACCCGCTGCATACGAAACAGCCGGTGCTTCCGCAGTCTCTATCCTTACGGACGAAAAATTCTTTGGCGGTTCGCTGCAGGATATACGCATGGCACGCCCACTGATCGGCATTCCTATCTTGCGAAAGGATTTCATCATCGACGAATACCAACTGCTCCAAGCACGTATCGTAGGAGCTGATGCAGTATTGCTTATCGCCGCTTGCCTGACACAAGAAGAATGTGCCACCCTCACCGCCCGGGCACATGCCCTGGGATTGGAAGTGTTACTCGAAATCCACACTTTTTCCGAACTCGCTTATGTAAACGCGGATGTGGATATGGTAGGCGTCAACAACCGTAATCTCGGCACATTCGTCACCGATGTGAAAAACTCTTTCCATATAGCCGAAAAACTCCGGCAGATACCGGCCACAGTCCTGGATTCTTCCGACAGCCCAAGCCTGCCGCTACTTGTTTCGGAAAGCGGGATTTCACATCCCGAAACCATTTGCCGGCTGCGCGCTGCAGGCTTCCGCGGCTTCCTTATCGGAGAAACCTTTATGAAAACCCGCCGGCCGGGAAATGCATTAAAAGATTTCATTTCTCCACTCCGTTCCTGAAAATGAAGTATTAATTACATAAATCATTAAAAAAATGGCTCCTCTTATCATAAAAGTATGTGGCATGACCGAAGCGGAAAATATCCGCAATGTAGAGCTACTGGATGTAGATATGATAGGCTTTATCTTCTATCCCAAGTCTCCCCGTTGCCTGTGCGAGATACCGGCATATCTTCCGGTTCGCGCAAAGCGCGTGGGAGTCTTCGTCAATGAAAGCAAGGAAACTATCCTGATGTATGCCGACCGTTTTGCGCTGGACTACATCCAGCTTCATGGCAACGAGTCGCCCGGATATTGCCGTTCCTTACGCAGCAGCGGTCTGCACCTTATCAAGGCTTTTTCCATTTCACAGTCAAAAGACCTGGCAACCGTTTCCGACTACAAGGGATTATGCGATTATTACCTCTTTGATGCCAAGACATCACTGTATGGCGGCTCCGGCAACCAGTTCGACTGGAACCTGCTGCACCGTTACAGCGGAATGACGCCTTTTCTGCTCAGCGGCGGAATCAACCCTTACAGCGTTAAAGCCATCAGGGAGTTTCATCACCCCAAACTAGCAGGCATAGACATCAACAGCCGCTTTGAAACGGCTCCGGGAAACAAAGATGTAGAACGCATCGGAAAATTCCTCCAGGCAATAAGAACCGGTGAAACTGCCGGCTGACGGCATAACCGCGGGCAGCAGACAACGTAACCTTCAACAATAAATCTGTAATAACAAACTCACCATGAATCGTATCAACCAACTCTTCCAAGACAGCCCCAAAAACCTGCTGTCTGTCTACTTTTGTGCCGGCTTCCCCACGCTCGACAGCACAGCCGATGTAATCCGTACACTCGAAAAGAACGGAGTGAATATGGTAGAAATCGGCATTCCCTTCAGCGATCCGATGGCAGACGGCATCGTCATTCAAGATGCCGCCACCCGCGCCCTGCGCAACGGAATGTCTCTCCGCATCCTCTTTGAGCAGTTGCAGGACATCCGCCGGGATGTCCGTATCCCGTTGATATTAATGGGCTATCTCAACCCGATTATGCACTTCGGCTTTGAGGCTTTCTGCCGGAAATGTACGGAATGCGGCATTGACGGCGTAATCATCCCCGACCTGCCTTTCAGGGAATACGAAGAAAATTATAAGGCCGTCGCACAGAAATACGACATCCGGGTCATCATGCTCATCACCCCCGAAACCAGCGAGAAACGCATCCGCGAAATAGATGCCCATACCGACGGATTCATCTATATGGTATCATCAGCAGCCACCACCGGCGCGCAGAAAGATTTCGACGCCCGGAAACAAGTCTATTTCAAGAAGATTCAAGATATGAACCTGCGCAATCCACGCATGGTAGGTTTCGGCATCAGTAACCGGCAGACGTTCGATACAGCCTGCTCCCATGCGTCCGGAGCCATTATCGGAAGCCGCTTCGTTACCCTGCTCGACGAATACAAAGGAAACGCACAAAAAGCCATCTCACATCTGAAAGAAGATTTGGATAAAAGCAGTAAAGCGGCAGGACAGTAAGACAACTTAAATTCCATTTTTTTACGTATCTCTGTGAATAATACGAAGATAAGCTACATTTCAACATAAAAAATGGACAAGTTCATTTTATTCTGTTATCGGTTTACATTATCTTTGTGCCCGAAAAAAAGAAAAAAGAGATATTTATGAAAGCAGATTATCCTTCCGTTCTCTTGATTTACACGGGCGGAACTATCGGAATGATAGAAAATCCGGAAACAGGTGCACTGGAAAATTTCAATTTCGCCCACCTGCTCAAGCATGTTCCCGAATTAAAGCGCTTCAACTATCACATCTCGTCCTATCAGTTCGATCCGCCTATCGACTCCTCTGACATGGAACCTTCCCTGTGGGCCAAAATTGTCGCAATTATAAATGACAACTACGAAAACTTCGACGGCTTTGTCATCCTGCACGGAACCGACACTATGGCATATACGGCATCGGCACTCAGCTTCATGCTCGAAAACCTTGCGAAACCGGTTATCCTTACCGGTTCGCAGCTACCCATCGGGACATTGCGCACGGACGGAAAAGAAAATCTGATTACTTCCATCGAAATAGCTGCCGCCAAACGTCCGGACGGCACAGCCCTTGTCCCCGAAGTGTGCATCTTCTTTGAAAATGAATTGATGCGCGGCAACCGGACTACCAAAATCAATGCCGAAAATTTCAACGCTTTCCGCTCTTTCAATTACCCCGCTCTGGCAAAAGCAGGAATCCATATCCGTTACAACGAACACATCATCCGTCGCCCCGACCCTGCACGACCGATGAAGCCGCATTATCTTTTCGACACCAATGTCGTAGTCCTCACCTTGTTTCCGGGTATTCAGGAAAGCATCATCGATTCTGTACTTCACGTTCCGGGATTGAAAGCAGTGGTTCTCAAGACATTCGGTTCCGGCAATGCACCGCAAAAGGACTGGTTCATCCGGCAACTGAAGGACGCAACAGAACGGGGCATCGTCATTGTCAACATTACCCAATGCCAAAGCGGCGGTGTTGAGATGGGACGCTACGAAACCGGACTGCATCTGCTCGAAGCCGGCGTTATCAGCGGCTACGACAGTACGCCCGAATGCGCTGTTACCAAACTCATGTTCCTGCTCGGGCACGGACTGAGCCAGGCGGAAATCCGTCGCCGGATGAATTCGGATTTGGCAGGGGAAATTACCAAAGAGTAATTTCCTCTTTTTTTTCCTCTTTACTCCCTTTCAGACTTCTCCTTTTTATTCGCTCCGGACAATATTTACAAGTTTTCAAAACGGGTAAATGGTCGGATTCAGCAAAATATTCGCCTTGTTTTATCAAAAAAGACAATATTCGCAAGTAACAATCCGAATATTATGGCTATCTTTGCGGCATATTCAATTAAAAGTTGATTATTTTATTCAACAAGCAAACAAAACATAAAAACATTATAAATCAGCCTATGGAATTATTCTACCGTTTTTCAGTTGTGGTAGCCATTGTCAGCACTTTGGCACTTTCCAGTTGTACGGATGATGTGTACGATCCTGAAAGGGGCATTCAGACAAAACCGAAAGAAAATCCCTTAGGAGAAGACTTTACCGCCCCCGATGGTTTTGACTGGTCCATGGTCAACACCGTAAATCTGAATATTGAGATAAACGATGAATTTGACGGGCGATATAAGTATCTTATTGAAATCTTTACCGCCAACCCGATGTCCGACATAAGCGCTGTCCCCATTGCGGTGGGCACTGCCAACAAGAACGGAAATTACAACGCGGAAATCAACGTCTCCAAAGCCGCAACAAGACTGTTTATCCGTCAAACCGATCCCAAGCAACGCAAAGAAGTATACGAATACAGTACCCCTGAAAACGGAGGTATATTGGAATGCAAACTGTACAATGTTTCAACCGGTACAAGAACAAGAGCCGCAAACAAGACTGCCGGTAATTCCCACTCGGCATTCGAAGCGGCACAGACAGCCGGCATAACGGAAATCGCCGATAAAGAATATAAGGAAGCGGAAGTGATACCAGCCGTTCCAAGTGTATCGGATGGTTACATTGACCCTTGGAATACAGGCACACTTGCCAACGGAGCGAAGTATATCATAGGAAAAGAATACACATCGGATTCTCCTTATACCATCCAGCTAAAAACAAACAGCGGCAGAGCAACTGTATTCGTACAGGGCGTCTGGAAATTAAGCGGTTGGAGCAGCCTTAATTCAAACCTCGATATATATGTAATGGGTGGAGGCAGAATCATTGCAAATAATCTCACCATCGGTAATGAAAACACCCTTACCCTGCAACATGACGGCAGCCTCGAATGCACTTCTCTCAGTTTAGGATGTCCTACCAAGAATTTCGGTACAATTTCAGCCAATGGAAGCCTGACAATGAATCTTGGCAAGCAACCGGAACTTATCAACGCAGGATATATCGAAGACGCCGACAAAATTACCATCAACGGCAGCTTCGTCATCAATCACGTCACATTATTCGCTCATGATCTCAACTTCATCGATGCCAGGATTTTGAATAAGGCCGACTTAAACAGTGCTACGAATATAAAACTCAATGGCGGCAGGCTATTCAATTACGGCAGTGTCAGATTCGATGAAACTGACGGTAAGACAAGAACCAACAACTCCGCCGCAACCGTCATCATCAACCATTATGAGGCCCGGATAAGCGGCTATGAAATAGAGGGTGGCCTGTCTGTGTACAACGATGGCTTCATCGAAACATCTAAATTTACAAACTCATCATCCGATGTCCTATACAATAGCTGCACCGTTATTGTGAAAAAGGAATTCAAGTTCAGAAACGTAACATTAAACAAGGGGGCCATTACCGCCGGCCGTGCCAACGAAACTGACACAGAGTCGCTGCCTGTACCCGAAATAGAACGCCTGACCGACTCCAAATACACGCTGAAAGACGGCTCCATGAT
>ENA-ORLX01000403-ORLX01000403.1-human-gut-metagenome-genome-assembly--contig:-NODE-403-length-9534-cov-6.22576_pt1 | contig 9534 bp, 7 predicted proteins | sample MGYA00243014_ERZ508843 | MGnify/ENA primary metagenome ERZ508843 (study PRJEB26277, sample SAMN04329788) | human gut metagenome | biome: human-associated habitat | host: Homo sapiens | place: USA... | reverse complement strand
CCTACCACGGCATCTGGCGTCTTCTGCACTGGAATGCCATTGAATCGGCATAAAACCATACACCTTTCTTTGAATATTACAAAGATGATTTCCGCCCTTTTTATGAAAAGAAATATGAGTTTTTAGCCGATTTCAACGAAGAACTTTGCCACCTCGTCTGCTCCCTGATAGACATACAGCCAACTATAGAACGTACCTCAGAGTACAAAGCTATATTTACACCCAACGAAGTAGATTTTCGTGAACGCATTCATCCTAAGAAAGACTTCCGCTTGGAAGATACGGATTTCTTTCCCCAACCCTACTATCAAGTGTTTCAGGAAAAACTCGGCTTCCTGCCCAACCTCAGCATTATCGATTTGCTGTTCAATATGGGACCGGAAAGCTTATTGATATTGCAACAAAGCAATTCATCTGTTCATTCCAATTCCATCACCTGATACAAATTATATAAATTCTGAGACTTTTCTAACAATAAGAGAAGTATTAATTCCATATCTTTGCCATACAAACCTAAAGAATACACATCTGTATAACTAAATACATAAATCATGAAAAACTTATTCGACATTAAAGACAAAGTAATCGTCATAACAGGCGGTTGTGGCATTTTAGGAAAAAACATCGCCAACTATCTGGCCGAGCAAGGAGCTAAAATCGTGATTCTGGACCGTGTGGAAGAGGCAGGCAGGGAACTGGAAGCCGAACTTAACCGAAAGTCCGAAGCCCTGTTTCTCGTAACCGACGTACTGAACAAGGAAGTGCTGGAAGAAAATAAGAAAGCCATCCTCGAACGCTTCGGCACTATCGATGTGCTGCTGAACGCCGCAGGCGGCAACATGCCGGGCGCTACCATCGCTCCGGACAAGACCGTGCTCGACCTCGATGTGGACGCATTCCGCAAAGTGGTAGACCTGAACCTCTTCGGTACGGTGCTTCCCACCATGGTGTTCGTAGACGTCATGGCAAAGAACAAGAAAGGCGCCATCGTTAATTTCTGCTCCGAATCCGCCCTTCGCCCGCTGACGCGTGTGGTAGGTTACGGTTCAGCCAAAGCGGCCATCGGCAATTATACACGCTATATGGCGACCGAACTGGCAACCAAATTCAGCCCTGAACTCCGCGTGAACGCCATTGTTCCGGGATTCCTGCTCACCAACCAGAACCGTGCGCTGCTCACCAACCCCGACGGTTCGTACACAGACCGTGCAAAGACCATCATCGCCCACACTCCGTGCGGACGCTTTGCCGAACCGGAAGAACTGTTCGGAACCATCCACTACCTCATCAGTGATGCTTCCAGCTTCGTGACCGGGGCACTCTCGGTGGTGGACGGCGGTTTCGACGCATTCTCCATCTGATGAAATCCGTGAGAGTATGCCAAAATAAAACTCACTGGCTATCTGTTTCTTTTTAGGCACGGATTACACGGATAGACACGGATTTATTTTATCCCTTTTTCCGTGGAATCCGTGTAATCCGTGCCTAAAAAAGAAATCATCAAGTGTATTTTGGCACATCCTCATTCATAATAAACAGACATATACTTTATAAACTTATACCATTACAATATGATACTTTGTGAACAAACCTGGCGCTGGTACGGTCCTAACGACCCCGTCAGCCTATGGGACATCAGACAGGCCGGAGCCACCGGCATCGTGAACGCCCTGCACCACATCCCCAACGGCGAGGTGTGGACGGTGGAAGAAATCATGAAACGCAAGGAGATGATTGAAGCCGCAGGTCTCCGCTGGTCGGTCGTTGAAAGCGTACCCGTACACGAGCACATCAAGACGCAGACCGGAGATTTCCAACGGTATATCGACAACTACAAGGAAAGCTTGCGCAACCTCGGCAAATGCGGTGTGAACATCGTGACGTACAACTTCATGCCCGTACTGGACTGGACGCGTACCGACCTTGCCTACGAGCTTCCCGACGGCAGCCGCGCCCTGCGCTTCGAACGCGCGGCCTTCATCGCTTTCGACCTCTTCCTGCTGAAGCGCCCCGGTGCGGAAGCCGATTACACCGACGCGGAAAAGGCCAGGGCCAAAGCCCGCTTCGAGCAGATGACGGAAGACGACAAGCAGTTGCTGGTACGCAACATGATTGCCGGCCTGCCCGGTTCGGAAGAGAGCTTTACCTTGGAGCAGTTCCAGAAAGAGCTTGACCGCTACAGGGATATCACCCCCGAAAAGCTGCGCTCCAACCTGATATATTTCCTCAGCGAAATCTGTCCCGTTGCCGACGAGGCCGGCATCGAGCTGGTGATCCATCCGGACGACCCGCCCTGCTCAATCCTGGGCCTGCCGCGTATCATGAGCTGCGGCGCCGATTTCCAGGCTCTGATTAACGCTGTTCCCAACAAGAGCAACGGTCTGTGCCTGTGCACCGGTTCTTTGGGCGTAAGCAGCGCCAATGACTGTGCCGCCCTGATGGAGCAGTTCGGCGACCGCATTAACTTCGTGCACCTGCGCAGCACGCAACGCGATGAGGAAGGCAACTTCTACGAAGCCAACCATCTGGAAGGCAACGTCGACATGTACCATGTGATGAAGGCTTTCCTCGAGCTGCAGCAGCGCCGTAAGGTTTCCATCCCGATGCGTCCCGACCACGGTCACCAGTTGCGGGATGACTTGAAGAAGATAACCAACCCGGGGTACTCCTGCATCGGTCGTCTGAGAGGATTGGCAGAGCTGAGAGGACTGGAAATGGGAATCGCCAAATCCTTGTTTGAATAAGGAATTCCTTTAAAAACGTGCTAAAAGCCATTCAACTGCAATGATACTGCGATTGAATGGCTTTTTTATAACCTGATACCCCATATTGAGAAATTCTTTCCTATATTTGCCCCTTGAACCCCCAAAACAGATTTATCATGAAAAACTTAACACTCCAACGAGTGGCTGCGGTAGATGTATTCCGCGCACTCACCATGTTCCTTATGCTCTTCGTAAACGACATTCCCGGTTTGAAGAATGTTCCTCACTGGCTGATGCACGCCGCTGCCGATGAGGATATGCTGGGATTTTCCGATACCATCTTCCCGGCCTTTCTGTTCTGCATGGGCATGTCAGTATCCTTTGCCATACAGAACCGTTATAAAAAGGGCGATACAACCACACAGGTCATTGCACATATATTCTGGCGTACGGTGGCGCTCATTGCCATGGGGCTGTTCTCGCTTAACAGCGGCGGCATTGAAGGCGGTCTTTCCCATTCCTGGTTTACTATCCTTATGGTAATCGGTTTCTTCCTGACATGGGGAGTATATCCAAAGGCCGAAGGTACAAAAAAAGCCCTTTTCACCGTAATGAAAGTGGCAGGCGTGGTATTGCTTGCAACGCTGGTTATTTATAAAGACCTCAACGGGAAACCGTTCCATACAAGTTGGTGGGGAATCCTCGGTCTTATAGGCTGGACATATGCCGTATGTGCCGGCATCTATCTGTTCACCCGCGAAAGCCTGCGTAAAAACGCGGTTGCATGGTTTGCAGTGATAACGCTCGCTGTAATCAGCCATTCCGGCCTTATCCCGGAAGAATATGGAAGCCGTATCCTGTTGCTGCCTTTCATTCCCAGTGACTGGACGCTGCACGCATTCGGAATGTCGGGTCTGCTGACCTCCTTGCTCATGCAACGCTACGCCAATCGCGAACACCCCGGCAAATTCATCGGTATGCTCTGCATCCTTGGTGCCGGCATGTTGATTCTTGCACTGGTTTCGCATCCATACTGGATTATCTCCAAGATACAGGCTACCCCGTCCTGGCTGTTTTATTGTCTTGCCGCCTTCTTCCCGTTATTCGGCTTTTTCTATTGGCTGACCGATGTAAAGGGCAAAACCAACCGGTTCGATATAATCAAACCCGCAGGAACGGCAACGCTCACTTGCTACATTCTTCCCTATATATGGTACTCCGTCCAGCAATTAGCCGGCTGGGCTTATCCGGAAGCATTGGGAAGCGGTGTACCGGGACTGCTCAAATCGCTTGTCTTCTCCATCATCATCGTACAGTTGACAGGACTGCTGGTGAAAGGCAAAATAAAACTGAAAGTTTAAAATACTTCATGACTATGTTGAAAATTCAAACTCCCAACGGCGAAGACAGAGTTCTGCTCCATTCCTGCTGTGCTCCCTGTTCCTCTGCCATCATTGAATGCCTGCTGGCAAACGGCATCCGCCCGACAGTGTTTTATTGTAATCCCAACATCTATCCGCAAGAGGAATATGAGATAAGAAAGCAGGAAGCCGTTCGTTTCGTAACGTCCCAAAACCTCGATTTCATCGATGCGGATTACGATTATACCCACTGGCGGAACACAATGCTGGGACTGGAAAACGAACCGGAACGAGGCAGCCGTTGCCTGAAATGCTTTACATTACGCCTGACGGAAACGGCACGCTATGCTTCCGAACACGGCTTCTCTGTCTTTACCACTACCCTCGCATCTTCGCGTTGGAAAAGCCTCGACCAGATAAACGAAGCGGGAAAACGGGCAGCCGCCCTTTATCCCGGTACAATCTTTTGGGAACAGAACTGGCGGAAAGGCGGATTGCAAGACCGCCGCAACCAGCTCCTCAAAGAGTATGACTTCTATAACCAACTGTACTGCGGCTGTGAATTCAGCAGGAAGCGGTTGGAACAGCCTGAAGAGAATAAGCGGGAATAAGGCATTTTTAGTAAAGGGAGATTCCAAAAACAAGCAGCCGGACCACACATCCTAATTCGTCAGACAGTTGTTACCCTTTCGTTCAACAACTGTCTGACGAAAGGATAACGGATGTCTGACGAAAGGGCAACATCCGTCTAACGAATTAAATTCAATAAGAGTCCGGCATAACAATCCCTGCTTCAACACCAGAGTTCAGCAACGGAAAAGGCTGTCAATCGTACACAAGTGTCGATAAATAATCCTCCGCAAACATCTCGTTTGCCACTTCCAACAGAATTTCGGGAGTCAGTTGTCCGATACGCCGGAACACGGCTTCAGCCGTTTCATATTTATTGTAATGCAGGAAGGTCTTTGCCATGCCGAGGGCATTGTTCTCGTTATTGTCCGAAGCCACGCCTATCTGCCCGATAAGCTGTTTTTTGGCGGCTGCAAGCTTGGAAGAAGTCATCCGGATATCGCGCAGGCGTTTCAGTTCATTATACACAAGGCGGGCACAAAGCTCCGCATCCTCCGGATCGCAACCGAAATAAATACAGAAAGTTCCGGTATCGGTATAAGAAGTCAGGTTGGACTCTACATTATAGACCAGTCCGCGCCGTTCGCGCAAGGCCACATTCAGCCGGCTGTTCATGCCCGGACCTCCGAGAATGTTATTCAGCAGATAGAGCGCCGTACGCTTGTCTTCATACGCATTGTACCCCCTACTGCCAATCATGATGTGCGCCTGATGGGTATCTTTGTGTAAAACCAGATTTTTCGGAACATATAAAGGCGGGGGCGTACGACGGTTATCGACAGCCTCAGCCGGAATATCAGCCAATAGTTTTTCCGCCCAACGCACCACTTGTCTGAAATCCATATTGCCTAAAACAAAGAACACCATATTGCCCGGACGGTAAAAGCGGGAAGTAAAGGCCGCCGCATCTTCGCTGCGGAACTTCTTCAACTGTTCCGGATTGCCGAGGATATTACGTCCCAGAGGATGCCCGCGAAAGATTAAATCCTCAAAATCATCAAAAATCAGTTCGGACGGGTTGGCTTCGTACGACTGGATTTCGTCTATAATGACCTCTGTCTCCTTTTCAATCTCCCGCTGAGGGAAAGTGGAATGGAATACAATATCCGTCAGCAACTCAAAAGCACGCCCGAAATGTTCGGTAAGAAATGCGGAATAAATTACGGTTTCTTCCTTATTGGTGTAAGCGTTTAAATCGCCGCCCACATTCTCCATGCGGTTCAGAATATGCCACGCCCTGCGCTTCCTGGTGCCTTTAAAAATAAGATGCTCCACAAAATGCGCCATCCCCTGCTCGTTTTCGAGTTCATCGCGTGTTCCGGCATCCACCGCAAAACCACAATAAGCCACCTTCGACAAGGAGGGTTCATGGATGATGCGCAAGCCGTTCGGCAATGTGTGCTGATTATGGCGAGGCTGTATTTCTTCTGTTAAATTCTTCATTCTTACGCTACAAACAGTTTACCGGCACAAAAATACAATAAAACTTATTGCCGTATATGGAAAATTACGGATATTTGTAGACTTATAATCCATAAATCAAAATTGAGACAATGATAGCATCCATTCAAGAGCTTTTGCAGAAAGAAGCGCAGGCCGTATTGAATATCCCTGTAACGGACGCATACAAAAAGGCGGTAGAACTTATCGTAGAACAGGTACACCGTAAAAAAGGCAAACTGGTAACTTCCGGCATGGGTAAAGCAGGGCAAATAGCCATGAATATTGCTACAACCTTTTGCTCGACCGGCATTCCTTCCGTATTTCTGCATCCCAGCGAAGCACAGCATGGAGACCTGGGTATCCTGCAGGAGAATGACCTGCTGCTGCTTATCTCCAATTCGGGCAAAACACGGGAAATCGTCGAACTGACACAGCTGGCGCATAACCTGAATCCGAAACTGAAATTTATCGTCATTACAGGAAATCCGGACAGTCCGCTGGCACAGGAATCGGATGTATGTCTCAGCACAGGAAGTCCCAAGGAAGTCTGCATACTGGGCATGACCCCTACCACTTCCACAACGGTAATGACCGTTATAGGAGATATTCTGGTAGTACAGACCATGCAGAAAACCGGATTTACCATTGAAGACTACTCCAAACGTCACCACGGCGGTTACCTCGGAGAAAAATCAAGAGCGTTATGCGTAAAGTAATCGGCATCGGAGAAACGATATTAGACATTATTTTCCGTAACGAGCAACCTTCGGCTGCCGTTCCGGGCGGTTCCGTATTCAATGGAATCGTTTCATTGAGCCGCACCGGCGTTCCAGTCTGTTTCATCAGTGAAACCGGCAACGACCATGTAGGCAATATCATCCTCAGGTTCATGCGTGACAATCATATCTCCACGGACTACGTCAACGTATTTCCTGACGGGAAATCGCCCGTTTCGCTTGCCTTTCTGGATGACAACAGCGATGCCGAATATATCTTCTACAAAGATTATCCCAAACAGCGGCTGGATGTCATATACCCCAAACTGGAAGAGGACGACATTGTTGTCATCGGCTCTTACTACGCATTGAATCCGGTGCTGCGCGAGAAAGTGTTGGAGCTGCTCGACCAGGCACGCGAAAAGAAAGCCATCGTGTACTACGATCCCAATTTTCGTTCTTCCCATAAGGAAGAGGCCATAAAATTGGCGCCGACCATTATTGAAAATCTGGAATATGCAGACATTGTACGCGGCTCGCAGGACGATTTCTTCTATATGTACAACCTGCGCGAAGCAGACAAGATATACAAGGACAAGATTAAATTCTACTGTCCCAATTTCCTATGCACGGCAGGAGCGGAAAAGATTGCGCTCCGCACCGCTTCCGTCTCCAAAGAATATGACATACCGCCACTGAAAGCCGTAAGTACCGTCGGAGCGGGCGACAACTTCAATGCAGGCATCATTTACGGCTTGCTGAAATACGATGTCCGCTATGACGACCTGAATACAATCGGTGAAGCCAAGTGGGACCAGATTATCCGTTACGGCATGGAATTTGCCGCAGAAGTCTGCAAAAGCTACAGCAATTCGGTGTCAAACGAGTTTGCGGAGAGATGCAAATATTGAGGGCCTTCTCCAATCAGCACTTAAAAATAAATTATCATTTAAAAATTATAAAAGCTTCATATACGCTGTATAATCTGCAACGAAAAACCATATATTTGCTGTAAACGACATTAGAGAGTTTACGAATTATGTATAAGAATCTGTTGAACTTGCTTGTTCTGGCAGTGTTGCTTCCTTCTTGCAGCGGCACAGCTCCACACATATCCGTTGTATGCGAAGAAAATAATGTAGGGAACTGTATCGTCAAATGGGAAATGGCTCCGCTTATCAAAGGGAACATAAAAGTATATGCTTCGACCGATCCTGACTTCATTCCGGAAGATGTTCCCGTGGCCATGGCCGATATCTCGGACTTGAAAATGACCATCGTCACGAACGATCCGACCAAACGTTATTATTACACCCTTTTGTTCGACGACAAATATCGTGTTAAGATTGCCACGCGCAACATCAACATTCCCGGTGTACAGAACTTCCGTGATTTGGGCGGCTATCCTTCTTATTCCACCAAGAAACAGATGCGCTGGGGAATGATTTACCGCTCGGCAGAGATAGACAGCCTTGAATGTTCCTCACGCAGGGAGCTCAAAAACCTCGGTATCAAGACACTTATCGACTTGCGGGCTTCTTCGGAGATAGGCAGGCAGTCGCCGCTGCAAAAAGGGTTCAACGTCGTGCATATTCCGCTTGCCACAGGAGATATGGAAGACATACTGAAAGGCATACGGGAAGAAAAAATCAAAAGTGACACCGTCTACCGCATGGTAGAGCGTATGAACCGCATTTTAATAGACCAATATACCAAAGAATACCGGCAGATATTCGATATCCTGTTGGATAAAAACAGTTATCCGGTAGTCATACACTGTTCCTCCGGCAAAGGACGTACCGGTATCGTGTCCGCACTGGTGCTTGCCGCACTGGGAATAAACGAGGACATAATCATGGAAGATTACCGGCTGAGCAATGATTACTTCAACATTCCAAGCGCCTCCAAATACGCTTATCAGTTGCCTGCACGCTCGCAGGAAGCCATCACTACCCTTTTCTCCGCACGCGAGGATTTCCTGAACGCGGCCAAAGACGAAGCGGAACGCCGATACGGTGACATGGATACTTACCTGCGGAAAGGTATCGGACTAAGCAAGAACGAAATAAAAAGGTTACGGAGTATTTTGCTCAGTAATTAATGATTAATCGCCAAAAAACTCTTATCTTTGCGCCAAATGCGAAGATAAACCGCACCTCGGCATAAAAAACAGACAAGTTTATTTTATTATGCTCCCGGCTTGCATTATCTTTGCACCTGAAATATAAAGATATACAAAGATTTAATGAAGACATTTGAAGAGCTCGGTGTGTCGCCGGAGATACGCCGCGCCATTGAAGAAATGGGATATGCGTGTCCCATGCCGGTACAAGAGGAAGTAATCCCTTACCTTTTGGGAGAAAATAATGATGTAGTAGCACTGGCACAAACAGGAACAGGAAAGACCGCAGCGTTCGGTCTGCCGCTTATACAGCAAATCAACGTTAACAACCGAATACCCCAATCACTTATTCTTTGCCCTACCCGCGAACTCTGTTTACAGATAGCGGGCGACCTGAATGATTACTCCAAGTACATCGACGGTCTGCGGGTATTGCCCGTGTACGGCGGTTCGTCCATCGAAAGCCAGATACGTGCCCTGAAGCGGGGGGTACACATCATCGTAGCTACCCACGGACGTCTGCTCGGCCTTAGGGAACGCAAGGCCGTCTCACTCTC
>ENA-ORLX01000384-ORLX01000384.1-human-gut-metagenome-genome-assembly--contig:-NODE-384-length-9687-cov-4.69674_pt1 | contig 9687 bp, 9 predicted proteins | sample MGYA00243014_ERZ508843 | MGnify/ENA primary metagenome ERZ508843 (study PRJEB26277, sample SAMN04329788) | human gut metagenome | biome: human-associated habitat | host: Homo sapiens | place: USA... | reverse complement strand
GCAAAGGCGTACTTCTTGTTGGAAGCCAATGCGCTGGCGGACATATTGGGCTGGTAGTTCAGGTGCTCCAGAATTTCTTCCACGCGTTTGCGGCTGGCTTCCGACACTCCGCTACGTCCGTGGATGACGCGGTCTACGGTTCCTACCGACACATCGGCCATCTTGGCGATGTCTTTGATTCTTATTCTTTCCGGCGTATTCATGGTTTTACTCATGGTTTTTTGTGCCCGTGCACAATAATAATCTAAATATTTTCGATACAAATATATAACAATTTTTGTAATTACGAAAATTGTTGTATCTTTGTGCCCGCACACGAAAGCTATGAAGAACAAGCTGTCTTTTAGTTTACTCTGCATGGTATCAGGTGTTTAGCTTTTTAATAGGAGCTGATGTGATAATTTGAAAGAAACAATTTAATCATAGTATTTAATAAAAACATAGAATTATGGGAAAGAAAGTCGTTACATTAGGTGAGATTATGTTGAGACTGTCCACTCCGGGCAACACTCGTTTCGTACAGTCCGATTCTTTTGATGTAGTATATGGTGGCGGTGAGGCTAACGTTGCTGTCAGCTGTGCCAACTACGGTCATGATGCTTACTTTGTAACAAAATTGCCGAAACACGAAATCGGTCAGTCGGCAGTGAACGCTTTGCGCAAATATGGTGTAAAGACAGACTTCATCGCACGTGGTGGCGACCGCGTAGGTATCTATTATCTGGAAACCGGTGCATCTATGCGTCCCAGCAAGGTGATTTACGACCGTGCCCATTCTGCAATTGCTGAAGCCGATGCAGCGGATTTCGATTTCGACGCTATCATGGAAGGTGCAGACTGGTTCCACTGGTCAGGTATCACTCCCGCTATCTCCGACAAGGCTGCCGAACTTACCCGTCTGGCTTGCGAAGCTGCCAAGCGTCACGGCGTTACGGTATCGGTAGACCTTAACTTCCGTAAGAAACTTTGGACAAAGGAAAAAGCTCAGTCCATCATGAAACCGTTGATGCAATACGTAGACGTTTGCATCGGTAACGAAGAAGACGCCGAACTCTGCCTCGGTTTCAAACCCGATGCCGATGTAGAAGGCGGTAAGACAGATGCAGAAGGCTACAAAGGCATCTTCAAGGCTATGGCTAAGGAATTCGGTTTCAAATACGTTATTTCTACATTGCGTGAATCATTCTCGGCAACGCACAACGGTTGGAAAGCAATGATTTACAACGGTGAGGAATTCTACGAATCAAAACGTTACGATATCAATCCGATCATCGACCGTGTAGGTGGCGGTGACTCTTTCTCAGGCGGTATTATCCACGGTTTGCTGACTAAGCCCAACCAGGGCGCTGCCCTCGAATTCGCAGTGGCTGCTTCCGCTTTGAAGCACACTATCAACGGTGACTTCAACCTCGTTTCAGTTGAGGAGGTAGAAGCACTGGCAGGCGGTGACGCAAGCGGTCGTGTACAACGCTAATGATATTTTTCAGGCACGGATTTCACGGATTCCAGTGTAATAATTACGCAGAACACGCTACTAATCCGTGTCTGAAAGAACAGAAAAAGAGTTATTTCCATACATTAAATTACTGATTAATACAATGGCAAAATTTGATAAAATAGCCGTATTGAACAAAATTGGTTCAACCGGTATGGTTCCTGTATTCTACCACAAAGATGCAGAAGTGGCAAAGAAAGTAGTGAAAGCTTGTTACGATGGTGGTGTTCGTGCATTCGAGTTTACCAACCGCGGTGACTTTGCTCACGAAGTATTTGCAGAAGTTGTAAAGTTCGCAGCAAAAGAATGCCCTGAAATGGCTATGGGTGTAGGTTCTATCGTAGACCCTGCTACTGCGGCACTGTACCTGCAATTGGGTGCAAACTTCATTGTAGGCCCGTTGTTCAACCCCGAAATCGCTAAGATTTGCAACCGCCGTTTGGTAGCTTACACTCCGGGATGCGGAAGCGTTTCAGAAGTTGGTTTCGCACAGGAAGTAGGTAGCGACCTTTGCAAGATATTCCCGGGTGATGTACTGGGCACTAAACTTGTAAAAGGTCTGTTGGCTCCGATGCCGTGGTCTAAGCTGATGGTTACCGGCGGTGTGGAACCGACACAGGAAAACCTGACTTCTTGGATTAAAGCCGGCGTATTCTGCGTAGGTATGGGTTCCAAGCTCTTCCCGAGCGATAAGGTTGCTGCCGAGGACTGGACTTACGTTACGGAGAAATGTAAGGAAGCTTTGGCTTACATTGCAGAAGCAAGAAAGTAATTATTATATTTCATTTTGTTTAAAGGTGTTTAAAGGGGACAACCATCGAGGTGCTACGGCACTTCGGTGGTTTGTTTTTTTTATACCCGGTGTAATGCTTTCGGAGGATAGTGTGTCACATTGGTAGCATTTTAACTGTTTACAAGTGTAAAAGAGACGCTTAATCTCTAAAACAATGTTATAAAACACACACTTCTTTCCCCTCCTGTTTGCGCACACGGAAAAAAGTATTACCTTTGCAATGCAGTTGGGAAATTGCTCTTATAAAAGAATAAAAAGATAAAGTTTTCAGTATAGGTAATTAGTTAAGAGGTAAAAAGATTGAATTAATTCATAGGTAAAAGTTTTAGATTAAAGTAGGTAATTAGAAAAAGGTAAAAGTTAAACATTAAGTGTTATTTAATAGGTAATTGAAGTTTGTTTTTAGAGGTAAAAAGAAAGATTGATTTTCAGGTAACAAAAATTTGATGCAAGTAAAAAAAGAAAAGCCTTTGGGCTTTTCTTACACGAGGCGAGGGGTTCGGAAGAGCTTGCTCGTTTTTTTATTTCTGCATTTTATGCTCACTTTTTTGTATATTCTGTCCAAACTCTTCCCGTTTTTTGTATCTTTGTAACGAATGTCCTGCAGACAGGCTTTCCGGAACATAGAACAACAGGTTTAAATTGCATGGATTTTGGAACACTTGTTATATACTCTTGATTGGTTGCTATACATTTTATTCGCGATAAATGTGGCATATCTGCTGGTGTGCAGTCTGGCATCGCTGTGCCGTTACAAACCGTTCGTTACCGCACCGGCCCGGACAAGCAAGCGTTTTGCTGTGTTCATTGCCGCTTATCGCGAAGATGCGGTTATATTGCCTACCGTGCATGCCTGTCTGGCGCAGGATTATCCGGACGACAGATATGATGATGTGGTTATTTCGGATCACATGCGGCCCGAAACCAATGCAGTTTTGTCTTCACTTCCCATAAAGCTGCTTCAAGTCGATTTTGAGAAGAGCACCAATACCAAATCCCTGCAAGCAGCCCTCGGATATCTGGATAAAGCCGCTTACGACATAGCATTGGTAATAGATGCGGATAACATTATTGCTCCTTCCTACCTGTCCGAGCTGAACGATGCTTTCTCCGTGTCCGACGTCCGGGTGGTACAGACACATCGTGTGGCCAAGAATCTGAATACCGGTATGGCCTATCTGGATGCAATCAGCGAGGAGATAAACAATTCCATATTCCGTTTGGGACATGTCAATTTGGGAATGTCGGCGGCTCTGATAGGTTCGGGCATGGCCTTCGAATATCCCTTGTTTTACGATGCGATGATGGATAACACCTCTGTGGGCGGTTTTGACCGCGTGCTGGAAATGAAGCTTCTTTATAAGGGCATACACATTCATTATCTGCCCGACACTATCGGCAGGGACGAGAAGATACAGAAAGCGAACAGCTTTTACAGGCAGCGTCGCCGTTGGCTGTCCGCCCAGTATTACAGTTTCTTTGAATTTGCCAATCACCTGCTACCTGCCATTCGCAGCAGGAAGTGGGACTTCTGCGATAAGCTTTATCAGCAAATCTCTCTTTCCAGAGTGTTGCTGCTGGGCTTTGTGTTCATAATTTCCCTCGCACATTCCCTGTTCGCGTCTCCGTCGGCCTGTAAATGGTGGGGGATTTTCATTCTGTTGCTGTTGGCGCTGGCTCTCGCCATTCCCCGCAAATATTGGAAATGGCGTTTGCTGAAAGCGGTTTGTTGGGTTCCTTACTCTTTCCTGCTGATGCTTTTGAACCTGTTCCGGCTGAAGGAAGCGAACAGGCGGTTTATTCATACCACGCACGGAGTAGATTGAAAGATTATGCCATGGAACGGAACATCCCCGAAATATCAGTGATAGTGCCTGTATATAACGTCGAGCAATACTTGGCCGAATGTATAAGCAGCATTTTATCGCAAACGTTTACTGATTTCGAGTTGCTGTTGGTAGATGACGGCAGCCCGGACCGTTGCGGGGAAATCTGTGATGAATATGCGGGTAAGGATAAGAGAGTAAGAGTTTTCCATCAGGAGAATGCAGGGTTGAGTTGCGCCCGGAACAAAGGGCTGAAGCACGCATCGGGGACTTATATTGCATTTGTCGATTCGGACGATTACGTCACTTCCACCTATTTGCAGGAGCTTTACGCATCATTGCCTGCCGATAAGTCTCAAAGAGGAACGGTAATTTGCGGGTTCGATAAACTGTTTCCCGACGGTTCTTTGCATACCGTTCATGTTCCGCAACAAACCATCTTGCCGATGGACTGTTCGCGTGTGCTTGCAGAGCTGGTTGGAAAGTACGTAATGTATGCCTGGGCAAAGCTGTATGACAACAGGCTGATAAAGGAACACGGTCTCCGGTTTGTTCCTGCTGTGTCGGGATTGGAAGATATGCTCTTTATGCTCGACTATCTTCCTTATTCGGATTATCTGCTTATCTGCGATACTTCCACCTATATATATAGGGTGGGATATTCTATGGCTACATTATCCACTTGCATAAAAGATTTCCGCAGCGAATACGCCGCTTTTTCCAACTATCTGGAAAGAGTATGCCGATATAAGGAAACCTATCGGTTGGAGGATTCCTCTTTGGTCGGGGTATGGGATTCATTAACGGTGTTTTTTCATAAAATCCTGTTGGCAATCTATAAGAAAGAGAATCATTATAGCCGAAAAGAGCGGATTGTTTTTTTGCGTCAGTTACTTTCATCCCACAGGAGGTGGATAGAAGAATGTTTCTCTCCCCGGTATAAGGCGGATAAGTTCTCAAGGTTTTTGCTGGTCAATGTCGGTGCGGTTGCTTTTGATGCGTGGATGCGCTGCCTGTGGGGAATTAAGTTCAGGTATATGTTTGGAGCGGAAAGATGATGGAACAATGTGTCATATCTGTAATAATACCGGTCTATAAGGCAGAAAAATACCTTTCCCGTTGTATCGCAAGTCTGCTTGCCCAGTCTTTTACAGCTTTTGAATTGTTGTTAATAGATGACGGCAGTCCTGACAACAGCGGCAAGATATGCCATGACTGGGCCGGAAGAGACTGCCGTATCCGTTTGCTGCATCAAACGAATGCAGGTGTCAGTGCGGCCCGCAACAAGGGGCTGGATGAAGCGAAAGGAGCGTATATCGTTTTTGTCGATTCGGACGATTATGTAGGTACGGACTACCTGAAACATCTCTATGAAGAGAGACCTTTGAATCTGGACTCCATTGTTGTACAGGGATTTACAGTTGTGTCGGAGCAGGCTGACAGGCAATATACAACCTCTTTTATTCCGTCGGTCTATACCGGTAGAGACGTCAGGGAGCTGTTTCTCAATGATGAGATGCGGGATATGCGGGGACCGGTTGCCAAACTTTTCAGCCGGGTTCTTATTGAGCGGTTGGGGCTACGCTTTCCAATAGAGATTTCTTTCGGTGAAGATACGATATTCAACTTTCAATATTTGTTTCATTGCCGGCAGGTGGTTGTAGGCAGCCATGTAGATTATGTCTATTGCGACGTACCCGGTTCTTTGACAAAGCTACTGATTGATTTTGAATCGGAGTTTGCTACTTTCATAATATATAAATCGATTACTGTACGGCTTGCCGGAAAGTTAGACTTGAATGTGGCGGATATGAGAACAGCTTTCTCCTTTGTCGTGCTGTTTTTCCAGCGTGCATTGATTGCCGACTATCGCTCTGCAGGGAAAGTTCCTTTCTCATTACGGACACAACATTTGCGCCGGTTGGCAGCGGAACAGCGCTCTTTCATGAAAGAGTTTTATCATCCCGGATATAAAGCGGACAAGTGGGGCAGGCAGTTCCTGTTGCATGGTTTCTGCTTTTGTTATAATCTCTATATGTCCATACTTTGCAGTTGCCGGTTCAGGTACGTATTCGGTTATCCCGAAAAGGCATAGGGCAGGTTTGGTTTCATTTTACGATAAGAAGAAATGGAAATTCTATATTCAATCATTATTCCCCATAAGGACATACCTTGCCTGTTGCAACGGTGTCTCGACTCCATTCCGTCAAGGGACGATGTGCAGATTATCGTGGCAGATGATGACAGTTCTCCGGATGTTGTGGACTTTGCTCATTTTCCGGGCAGTGACAGGACGGATGTGGAGATTCTCTTTACCAAAGAGGGCAGAGGAGCCGGTTATGCCCGTAATTGCGGACTTGCCAGAGCCAAAGGCAGATGGCTGATATTTGCGGATGCCGATGATTTCTTTCTGCCCGGCTTCCTGAACGTATTGGATACTTACCGGAATACGGACTATGACTTGATTACGTTCCGTGCGGAAACAGTCGATTCGGATACACTGGCTCCGGTTCCGTCACGCCAGGTCCATAACGGGAAAATAGCGGAGGATATGGACCTTGAAATTCTGAAATACCGTAACGATGTACCCTGGGCTAAGATGGTTTCCGCAGAATTGGTGCGCAGATACCGTATTTGCTTTGATGAAACGGTTGCCGCCAACGATGCCATGTTTGCCGCTTATGTGGATTATCATGCCCGTAAAGTAGCGGCATGTTCCGGGTATGTTTATTGTGTCACAGTCAGAAAAGATTCATTGCAGTATGGAGTGCGGTCAGACACTCTTCTTGCCCGTGTAAAGGTTGCTTGCCGTTACAACCGCTTTTTGCTGGATATAGGGCGTAGCGATAAGGTGCTTTACAGTTATTCCCGTGTGACGGATTGCCGCAAGCACTTCGGCAGTAAAGGATATTGTAGAGCTTTGTGTATTTATCTTCGGTTTGAAAGTTGGAAAAACATATACAGGACTTTTGCAGAGCTGTTAAAAAGTAAGTTTCATTGTACTTCCATAACCAAGGTTCTATAATTAATGTTTTACAATGTCAGAATCCCGCCTCCATAAAAGCAATCTGAATGCGCGTGTCAATGTATTCTTTTACCTTGTCACCCTTTTCATCTCCTTTTTCTCCAGGAAGATATTTCTTGAGAAACTGGGGGCGGACTTTGTCGGGCTGACGAGTACGATGCAGAACCTGCTTGGCTTTCTCAATCTGGCGGAGCTGGGCATCGGAGCTTCCATCGGCTATGTGCTTTACAAACCGATTTTCGACGGAAATCGGGACAGGATAAAGGAGATTGTTTCGGTACTGGCTTATCTCTATCGTAACGTAGGACTGCTGATTTTGGGTGCGGGACTGCTTTTGGCCTGCTTCCTGCCCTATATATTCGCCGATGCCGGCATCCGCCTCGGAGTAATCTATTTTGCTTATTTTGCATTTTAGACTTCCGCTCTCATCAGTTATTTTGTTAATTATCGGCAATCCCTGCTGGGCGCCGACCAGCGCAACTATGTAGTCACCGTTTATTTTCAAACGGCCAATATCGTCAAGATTCTCCTGCAAATAGCATTGGTATGCTACGTGGGCAGTCTTTATCTGTGGATAGCCATTGAACTGACATTCGGCATTTTGTATTCGTTCATACTGAACTGGAAGATAAACCGGGTATATCCGTGGCTGAAGTGCAGTGTGTCGGAAGGCAGACTGAAATATCCGGAGAATAGGATTATTGTGCGTAAAGCCCGTCAGATGTTTGTACATAAGCTGGCGGGAATGGGCAGAACGCAGCTTTTGCCTTTTCTGGTCTACGCATTTACTTCATTGAAACTGGTGGCGTATTACGGTAACTATATGCTGCTGCTCACCAAGCTGAATCAGTTTGTCGATAACTTTCTGGGCAGTACCGGCGCAGGGGTGGGCAGTCTGATAGCCGAAGGGGATATGAAGCGTATCCAGCAGGTATTTTGGGAGTTGAGCTCATTGCGCTTTTTGATAGCCTCGTTTCTGACGTTCGCGTTGTATCATCTGATAGACCCGTTCATTACGGTGCGGCTGGGCGAGGAGTACATATTGCCCCGTTCCGTCTTGATTGTGATTCTTACCAACTTCTTTATCAGTCAGTTCAGGGGTACGAACGACCAGTTCATTTTCGGTTACGGACTGTTTCACGACACATGGGCGCCGGTTGCCACACTGGCGATAACAGTAGCGGTGGCATTGGCAGGCGGCTATTTGTGGGGACTTCCGGGAGTATTGCTGGGAGATATAGCCAGTTCGATAACCGTTATCAGTATCTGGAAGCCTTACTTCCTTTATAAAGAGGGGTTTAAAATGTCCGTGAAGTCATATTGGAAAAATATATTCCGGTATCTGCTGCTTGCCGTTCTTTCATGGGGGCTGACGGATGCGGTACTTTGTTTCCTTCCGTTGGCGGAGCCGTCCCGGGGATATGGCATGTGGATTGTATATGCGCTGGTTTCCTCTCTGGTATTTCTGCTGATATTGTGCAGCAGCTTCTATTGCTGTTCGGCAGGGATGCGTTCGCTGGTGAAGCGTTTGCGGCGTAAATAGAATGCATACATGTGGAGTTTATTATAATTTATCCCCATTAAACTGAAAGTTTATTCCTATTGAACCGGAAGTTTATTCCTAATAAACTATGAGTTTAATGGGGATAAACTTTTATCGGTACTGAACGAACATTCCCCGATAAGTGCCGCATAGCGTTGCCTTGGCAAGTGTGCCTTGTCCGTGCAGCAGATATACGGCCGCTTTTTTAGGAGCGGCGAGGATGCAGAGGTAGGTGCAAGACAGGTATTTCCTGATGCCTCGCAGATTCCGGCGGGCGAAGAGCACGCGGGCGCGCGACAGGTAGAATTCCCGCATCGGACTACCTCGCTTCGCCGTCATGCTCTCTTTGTGGTAGACTACGGCAGCAGGTTCGTACCATAGGCGGTAACCGGCTTTTCTAAGCTGTGCAGACCAGTCCAGCTCTTCGTAAAAAAGGAAATATATTTCGGTCATGGGGCCTGCATCCTGTAGCGCCTGCCGGCTTACCATCATGGCGGCTCCGTGCAATGAGGCGGTTTCGCAGGGAGTACGGAAGCGCGGGCCGTCCTGTTGCATGAATCCGATGGATGCGTTGCGCAGTGTAAGGGAACTTAGAGGAGTGAAGCCTGCATATTGCAGGATGTCCGGACAAGCAGCGAATTTCAACATGGGCGATACGCCGCCGTTACGTTGCGGGTCGCACTCCATGCGTCGTACCAACGCATCCAGTACCGGTTCTTTGATGAGGGTGTCGTTGTTGATGAAAAAGAGATAATCTCCTCCGGCGGCTTTCAGTCCGGTATTGTTGCCGCCGGCAAATCCGTTGTTGATGTTCCGCACCACTTTGACGGGAGGAAAGGAGGCGGGGTTGTCCGATGCAGGGCTGTCTGATAAGGAGCCGTCCGGTACGAGGTTACTCCTGTATCGTTCCTGTATTTCTTCCGCTTCGGGCAGGCGCGAACCATTGTCCACAACGATGATTTCGTAGTGCGGATAGGTTTCGAGGTTGCGGATAGAGTCTATCAT
>ENA-ORLX01000380-ORLX01000380.1-human-gut-metagenome-genome-assembly--contig:-NODE-380-length-9718-cov-4.58098_pt1 | contig 9718 bp, 8 predicted proteins | sample MGYA00243014_ERZ508843 | MGnify/ENA primary metagenome ERZ508843 (study PRJEB26277, sample SAMN04329788) | human gut metagenome | biome: human-associated habitat | host: Homo sapiens | place: USA... | reverse complement strand
AATGTGCTGTTATTGGAGTGCAGTCGGGTGCTCTTCCGATCTGGCCAGTATCAGCTGCACGCACATCAGGATGCCGGGGACCCAGCCAGCCATGAACAGGCGGCCAATGGACACCTCGCCGACGGTGCCGTAGATGATCAGGCCCATGCTCGGCGGAATGGTGGCGACGATCAGGCCGGACAGGCCGTTGATGGCGGCAGACCAGCCGCGGTCGTAGCCCAGACGGGTCATCTCAGGTCCGAGGATGCGGCACTCCATCGAAGCATCTGCAACCGCAGAACCGGAGACGCCGCCCATCAGGGTGGACATCAGGCAGGAGACCTGACCGATGTTGCCGTACATATGGCCGGTGCAGGCGTTGGCAAAGCGCATCAGGCGCTTGGTGATGCCGCAGCTGTTCATCAGGTTGCCGGCCAGAATGAACAGGGGGATGGCCAGCATGGTAAAGCTCTGAGAAGTGGAAATGGATTTCTGCACCAGAACGGTCATGGGCAGGTCGCGGATCATAAAGAACGAGAAACCCGACAGACCGATGGAGAATGCCACGGGCATACCCAGCAGCAGAAACACAAAGAAGATACCGATTGCAATAAACATTAGCCGACGTCCCTCCCTGCTTCGTGTTTGACTTCCTGACCAGCGGGCGTCTTGACGCGCTCAATGATGTTCAGGATGGTGGAGATGAGCATAAAGAAGGAGCCGACAGGCACAGCCATCGTGACCCAGCTGTAGCTGATGTGCAGAGAAGTGATCTGACGTGCCCAGCCGGAAGTGGTCATGCCGTAGCCGTAGTAGATCAGCACGCAGAGGAACGCTGCGATGATGACCTTGAACAGGATGTCCAGCACCTTCTGCACCCCGGCGGGGAACTTCTTGACGAACAGATCAACACCGATCAGGCCGGAGCCGCGCATTGCGACGTCGCTGCCGAGGAAGATCAGCCATGCGAAGGCGATCAGTGCAACGTCCTGTGCCCAGTTCAGCGGATGGCCAAAGGTACGCATCAGCGCCGAAGCAAAGACGAGGACTGCAATGCCTGCAACCAGGATCAGAGCGATCAGCTCTTCCAGCTTACAGACTTTTTCATAAAATTTCTTCATAGAAAGTCGTCCTTATTCACAATACCTCCTGCACAGCGAGCTGCCATGCAGGAGGACATTTACGTTACGGTCGATTCAGCTTTTTAAGGAATCAGGCCTCGACGCCGGCTTCCTTGTACAGCTGCTCGCGCAGCTCGGTCCGGCCAAGCTTCTCGTATGCGGGCTTGACAGACAAACGGAAGCCGACCTTATCGACCTCGACGATGGTCATGCCGTTGTCGGTCAGGGTCTTCTCCATGTCAGCCTGAGCAGCGATGATGTCCTGAGCATTGTTGTATGCGCAGTCGTTGAAGTCCTTCTTCATGACTTCCTGATACTCAGCGGGCAGCTTGTCGAACCATGCCTGACCGCAGATGACCATGTTGAACAGGTTGATGTGCTCGGTCTTGCTGACGTACTCGCAGACCTCGTAGATCTTGCTGGAAACAGCGGAGGTGTACTGGACTTCGCAGCCGTCGATGGACTTGGTCTGGATGCCGTTGTAGACCTCAGACCATGCGATGTTGTACGGGGTAGCGCCCATAGCGGAGATGGACTCAACGTACGGGTCAGCACCGGGGGTGCGGATGACAGCGCCCTTCAGATCGGCGGGGGTGTTGTAAGCCTTGTGGCCCATGAAGGAACGAGCACCGCCGTAGTAGTGGTCGCACAGGCCGCAGATGCAGTTGTTGGCCAGGTCAGCGTCCCAGCCCTTGAAGGTATCGGTAGCCATCAGCTTCATGCCGTCCTCGTAGTTGTCCACGATGTAGGCCATGTTCATGATGCCGATGTCGTTGACGTAGCTGGACAGACGGCCTGCGTCGGTCAGGACGGCGATGCCCATGCCCTGCAGAGCCTGGTCGATCATGTCTTCCTCACCGCCCAGCTGGCTGGAAGGATAGATGGTGACCTTCACATGGCCGTCGGTGTCCTCAGCGACCTTGTCGGCAGCAGCCTGCAGGCCCTGATAGATCATGGAAGTATCGGTCTGGGTGGTGGAGAGCTTCAGCTCAAAGACCTCACCGGATGCAGCAGAACCGGCAGTGGAGCCGGAAGCAGCAGTGCCGGCGGTAGAAGCGGAAGAACCGCCGCAGGCGGTCAGGGCAGCAGTTGCAGCCATAGCGCCGCAGACAGCGAGAAACGAACGACGAGAAATCTTCTTCATGTGATTTTTCCTCCTGATTTTTCCAAACAGATCTTGCTCTTCTCGGATGAGCCTCGCGCAGGCCCATCTGATTTTCATGGCTTTATCATACCATGTTCATGTCCTGTTCACAGCTGTAGAATGTCACAACCGGAATGTGACATTCTGCCAAACAAAACATGACAAATGTCACTTCTTTCGTCAAATAGTCGAATAAAAGCCCGCTTTTATGCAGCAGTTTGCACAAAAGCGGGCTTTCTGCGTGGATTTTTTGTCAGCTTGTCAATGTGACGTCGAGCTGCTGCTGAATTTGCAGCAGCTGCAATTCAAAGTTCTTGTCTGCCGACATGGCCTCGGTGATCAGGCGGTCGGCGCTCTCCATCGCCTGATGATACCGCGCAAAGCGGGGCGTGGCAAGCGTATCCTCCATGATGGCAGGCAGAGTAGACATTCCGCGGGAGGCGGTGTCCTGCGAGTCCAGCTGAAGCAGCCGGGCGACCTCAGCAGATTCCGTCACACTGTGCAGGGCGGACACGCCGCTCAACTCGGTGTAGACCATCGTCTGCATCTCCTCCGTGCAGGCAATGGTCTTCAGCAGCTCCCACGACAGCCGGGAATGCTTTGTGCGCTGGCTGATGCCCAGCATGAGGGTGCTCAGCCGGGAGTAGTTGCCGCCGCCGACGCTTGTGCCGCTGGGCATGGCGATGCAGTCCCACTCAAAGTTCGACGAGCGCTTGACGCGCCTCGGATACGCCTCATAGCAGCGGTACTCTGAAACCAGCACCGTGCTGAACGCCACTCTGCCCACTTCGAAGTTCTTTTCGCTCAGATCCGTTCCGGCGTTGAGCTGGTAGATCTTCCGCGCAAACTGCATGGCGGACTCCTGTGCGCTCTGGTTCAGCAGGCAGTGCTGGCCGTCCTCACTGAACAGAGAACAGCCGTTGGCCACCAGCGCCTCTTCCCAGCCGTAATCGTAGACGCCGAACTGGTCAACGATGCCGTCCCCGTCCGTGTCTCTCGTCAGCTGCTCGCACAGGCTGTAAAACTCATCCCACGTCCAATCGTTATCCGGGATGCGGATGTGCTCTTTTTGCAAGAGCGTCTTGTTAATGAACATCATCTGCGGCACGCATTCCAGCGGCAGCGCATACTGTTTCCCCTTGTCGGCTCCGGCCTGCAATGCCGCCGGGTAAAAGCCGCTCAGATCCGCTTCCGGGTCTTGCTTCATGAACGGATCCAGCTCCCGCAGGGAAGCTGTATCGCTGAAAATTACAAGGTCCTCGGGAAGGATCACCATCACATCCGGCTCCTGCCCCAGCAGGTACTGGCCGCTGAGCCATTCGGTGTAGTCTTCGACCCGGATGCCGCTGGTGTACTCGACTTTCACGTTGGGGTGCTCTGCCTCAAACTTTTCAATGGCGGCGTCAATAAAGGTATAGTAGTTCTCGCCCGGGACATTCCAATAGCTGTCACACGGGAAGCCGATGTGCAGCACCACCGGCCGGCTGGCAGCCGCCAGAATGATGCCCGCTGCCAGCAGGAAGGGCCGCGCGGCTTTCCAGTACCGGCTCATACGTCCGCCTCCGGCTGGCTGTTCTGGTTCTGCACCGCCCAGATGGCCAACTGGGTGCGGTCACGGAGTTCCAGCTTGCGCAGGATGCTGCTGATGTAGTTGCGCACCGTGCCTTCGGAGAGATAGAGTCTGCCCGCGATCTCCTTGTTGGAGAGGCCGCAGCCCACCTCGCGGATGACCTGCCACTCCATCTTGGTCAGCTCCAGCGCATTCTTTTTGTTCACGCGCACCTGCACGTCGCCCTGTGCCATGCGGGAGAACATCTGCAAGACCTTGGACGCCACATCCGGGGCAATGATGGAGCCGCCGCGCGCGGCCTCCCGCACGGTGTTGGTCAGGCCGTCCACCGAGACGCCCTTGAGCAGGTAGCCGGAAGCGCCGTACCGCAGAGCGTCAAACACATAATCGTCATCGTCAAAGGTGGTCAGGATGATGACCTTGATGCCCGGAAACTCCTGCTTGATGCGGCGGGTACACTCCACGCCGTCCATCTCGGGCATCCGAATGTCCAGCAGCACCACGTCGGGCTGCTTTTCCTCCACGAGTTCCAGCGCTTCACAGCCATTGGCGGCTGTACCCACCATCTCAATGTCTTCCTGCCTGCTCATCACAAAGCTGAGGCTCTGACGGATCAGTTCCTGGTCGTCGGCCAGAAGCACCTTTATCATACCGTTTCCTCCTGTTTCCTCTTTTCACTGCCCGGGGTCTTGCGCAGAGGGATCTCTGCCCGGATGCAGAACCCGTCGCTGTTCTCATACCAGAACGTGCCGCCCAGCATGAGCATCCGCTCCTGCATATGCTGCAAGCCAAAGCCCGGCGTCACGCTCTTGCAGCCGATGCCGTTGTCCCTCACCGACACTTCCAGCACGCCGTCCTCGATATGGCACCGCACCTGGACACGGGTGGCGTGGCCGTGGCGGATGGCGTTGGTGATGCCCTCCTGCACGGTGCGGTAGACGCAGTCTTCCTCATCCTGCGAGAGCGTCAGCCCGGCCAGCGACTCTTCCAGCTGGATCTGCGTGCCGCTGCTCTGCGCCATGCTGGTACACATCTTGTTGAGCGCACCCGAGAGGTTTTCTTTTTCCAGCGAGTCCGGCCGCAGTGCCTTGACCGAGCGCCGGACATCGTTCATTCCGTTGCGGGCGGTGTCGGCTATCAGCTCCATCTGATGCCGTGCCATCTCGGGCGAGTCGTCCATCATCTGGATGCAGGCATCTGCGCCCGCTGTGATGCCCGTGAGCACATGGCCTAACGTGTCGTGGATCTCCCGCGCAAGGCGGTTGCGCTCCTGCACCTGTGCGGTGTGGGCGCTCTCCTCGGCGTAGATGCGCAGCTGCTCGTTGGCCTGCTGCAGCTGCTGGTTCAGGTTCAGGATCTCCTGTTTCTCGCTGGTCTGCTGGCTGATGAACAGCACCATGTACAGAATGAAGAGTATCATTTCCAGCGCCGACAGGCTCTCGATCACCAGCTGCAGGACGCTGCGGGTGTGCAGGCTGTAAAAAGCCAGGTATTGTTTCAGCGTCACGGCATGGAGGGCGCTGGTGGCGGCGTCCATGTTGCAGAAAAGGTACACCACGATCATGGCGCTCAGAAAGCGCTTCTGCCGGAGAGAGCGCGGGTCGTCCACCATATCCACGATCGCAAACAGAGCGATCTTGTCGCAGTTCTGCTGGAAGATCAGCGCCGAGGCACTGTACAGCACGCCCTCCAATAAATATAGCTGCCAGCTGCTGCGGGAGAGAAAGCCGCTGTCCACCTCATGGGAGCACTTGCTCAGGATGGTGCCCACCGCTGCCAGCATCACGCCCAGGGCAAGCACACCGGGGCGGTACGGCAGCCATTGCAGCTGCTGCAAAAACGAGTCTGCACGGCCAACTCTCACCGCGTAGAGCGGCGTGATGATCTGCACCGCAAAGATGAGCAGGATCAGAAACACCGTCAGCCACTCAATGGCATGGTAGAGCACCCGGAGGCCGATGGACAAATTTTCAGTTTTCATTGCCAGCCCTCCGTGCCGTAGCGCAGAATATCCTCCTGCGTGATCTGATTTACCGGCACCACGATGTTGGTCAGGTACGGCTTGCCCTCCAGGATCTCGTACACCACCTCTGCCGCCATCCGTCCGATGCGGAGGGGCGACTGCGCCGAGGTGGCCGTCATCATTCCTTCGGAGATCAGGGCTTTCGCCTCCGGTGAGCCGTCCACGCTGTAGACCAAAGTGGACGAGAGCGCGCCTTTTTCTTCCAGCGCCGCCATTGCGCCCAGGGCCGCCTGCTCGTTGACGGCCATCACGACGTCAATGCGCGGGAACGTCTCCAACAGCTGCACCATCGCGCGCATGGCGCGGTTCAGCTCGCCGCCGCAGTCCCGCAGCTCCAGGATCCGGTAGTCGTTGCCGCTTTTGGTCAGGGTCTGGCAGAAGCCCGAAAGTCTGTCCCAGCTGGAGAACGAATCCGAGTTGGACAGCAGCACGATGCGGGCGTTCTTGGTCTGGCTGATGAGGTGACGGGCGTCCAGCAGACCGGCGCCGTAGTTGTTGGAGGTGATGGTGCAGGTGACAAGCTCCGGGTCGTCCACCTTGGAGTCGATGAGGATGACCGGCACACCCTTTTCCCTCGCCTTTTCCAGCGCAGGCGTCACGCCCACATAATCCACCGGGTTCACGATGAGCAGCTCAATGCCCTTATTGAGCATATCCTCGATCTCCTGATTCTGCCTCTCCTGGTCTTGCCCCGGGTCGCGCACCAGGAGCAGATCGCCGTTGCTCTTGAGCTGCAGCTGGATCTCATCGTTGATGGTCTCATAAAACGGGTCACTCAGGGTCGTATACGTCGCCCCGATCATCCGCGTATGAGTCGGCAGACGCACCGCGTCGCTAAACCTTCCCTGCACCCAGATGCCCACTGACACCGCAACCACCAGCATCAGCATCCCCGCCAATGTCCGCCGAAACAGCTCCATCTGCATCCCCTCCTTCCGGCTAATGAGTGGTTTTATTATAGCCCAGTTTCCCGCTGGCGACAAGGGCAAGTTTTTCGGTACACCGTCTCCCCTTCATCTTGACAACCACACGGCGGCAGGGTATTCGATATCCATCCTCCCTCAACTGACGTTACCTGCGGGGCTTAGAATATTTAGGATATTGCACGCTAAGCCGTCGGCTCGATCGCCACCGTCTCCCGCGCGCTCAACCACAAAGATACCGTCCGCGCCGACACCCGCGCCAAGGTGGAAAAGGTGCTCAAACGCTGCAGCTACGCTCCCAGTGCCATTGCACAGGGCATGGTCAGCAAGAGCCTGCACACCGTGGCCGTGCTCACGGTGGACATCCGGGATTCCCACTATGCCCGCACAGCCTACACCATCGAGCGCGAGTTTGGCCGCAGAGGGTACGAGGTCATCCTCTGCAACACCGGCGGCGACAGGGCGGAGACGCTGCGCACCCTGCAGGCCGTGGCGCAAAAGCAGGTGGACGGCCTCATCCTGGTCGGCTCGATTTTCAACACCATCTGTCAGGGGGCAGAGATGGAGAACCTTCTGCGCAAAATGCCCGTCGTCCTTGCCAACGGCACGCTGGCTCTGCCGGACGCCTATTCCGTCATGGTCGATGACTGCCGGGGCGTCGAGATGGCCGTGGAGCATCTGGTGAAGACCGGACGCCGGAACCTCTACTATATCAAGGATAAGTCCACCGACAGCGCCGCTGCCAAGGCGAAGGGCTTCCTCTTCGGGATGGCCGCTGCCGGTCTGGACGCAGACGGTCATATTCTCGAAACCGGCGAGACGCTGGAGGACGGCATCCGCGTGGTGCAGCAGCTTTTGGCCGAGGGCATCCGCCCGGACGGCATTCTCTGCGGTGAGGATCTGACCGCTGCAGGTGTGCTGAAAGCCCTGCTCCGGGCGGGCATCCGCGTCCCCGAGGAGACCGCCGTGGTGGGCTATGATAATTCCACATATGCCCGCCTGTGCGAGCCGGAATTGACTTCCGTGGACAACAAACCGGAGCAGGTGGCCTTGCTCTGCGTCCAGCTGCTGCAGAGCCGCATCGAGCACGGCGAGGACTATTCTTCTGTCACCTTGCAGCCGGAACTCGTTCAGAGACAGAGCAGTTAAAGTGTAAAATCTTAGGAGCGCGCGCGTCTCTCAAAATGTAAGCGGTTACAAAAATTTTGCAAAAGCACTTGATTTTTACTTTTGTTATGCTATAATCACGTCAAGAAAGCGCTTACATCATTCTTTTCAAACACTGCTCAGGAGGAAATTTTCATGAAACGTGTCGCCTACGAAGAAATGGTCGCTCAGTTCACCCGCGTGCTGGAAAAGCACGGCTTCACCCCGGCGGACGCCAAAGACGCCGCTGTGATTTTCGCCCAGAACAGCCTTTCCGGCGTGTACAGCCACGGTCTGAATCGCTTTCCGCGGGTGGTGAGCTACCTCGAAAAGGGCGAGATCGACCCGCTTGCCCGCGCCGAGTGCATCTCCCGCATGGGCAGTATGGAGCGCTGGGACGGCCACCGCGGCTTCGGCCCGCTGAACGCACAGCGCGCAATGGAGCGTGCCTGCGCCCTCGCCAAGGAGAACGGCGTCGGCATCGTGGCATTGGGCAACAACAACCACTGGATGCGCGGCGGCACCTACGGCTGGCTGGCCGCCGAAAAAGGCTGCATCGGCATCTGCTGGTCGAACACCGCCCCCAATATGCCTGCTTGGGGCGCAAAAGACTGCCGCATCGGCAACAACCCCATCATCCTCGCTGTCCCCCGCTCCGACGGTCAGCACGTCATGGTGGACTGCGCCTTGAGCCAGTTCAGCTACGGCAAGCTGGAGAGCACCCGTCTGGCTGGCAGGCAGCTGCCCGTACCCGGCGGCTGCGACGAGGACGGCCAGCTCACGACAGACCCCGCCGCCATCGAAAAGAGCGGCCGCGCACTGCCCATCGGCTACTGGAAGGGCAGCGGCCTCTCCATCCTGCTGGATTTGATCGCCACCCTCCTTTCCGGCGGCAATGCCGTCCACACCATCGGGACCTTCGGCGACGAGATCGGTCTGACCCAGATCATGATCGCGATCGACCCCACTAAATTTGGCACCGTCGAGGAAAACGACGCCGTCATCAACGCCATTCTTGCAGACATCAAGGCCAGCACCCCGGCCAGACCGGATGGCGAAGTCCGCTGGCCCGGCGAGGGAATGCTGCGCACCATCAAAGAAAACCGCGAGCTTGGTGTTCCGGTGGTCGAGGAGATCTGGGAGTCGGATTTGAAGATGTAAGAAACCCTCCATGTTTTTCACATTTGCTTCTCCTGCGGTGGAAAGTTCTGTCTGTCCGTTTGCAGATCCATAAAAGAAAAAGCCTGAAACTTCTCGGTACATCAAGAAGTTTCAGGCTTTGTTTTGCTTATAAAAAGAGAGAGGGCCGGACGGTGCCAGCCCTCTTGACAAAAAGTAATTTGGCTATCCGGTTTTTAAGAATCGTCCATTCTTTACAGAATTGTCCATAGACAAATCTGTAAGCAGCCTGTATAATATTTTTCGGGTAGTCTAATCTAACCTCTGACCACTTGAGAGTGTGATTTCTATATGATAATGACACGACTGACGATCATTCTATTGATGATTCTAACGCTTGTTTCTGCAATCATTACGCTTTGCATGGGAGCAGTCCGCATTCCGGTACAAGATACACTATCGATCCTGCTTCGGCACCTGTGCGGGACAGACACAGGCACCTCGGTATCTGTGGCATTTGAACAGATCGTCTGGCAGATCCGAATGCCCCGAATTATTCTGGGCTTTCTGGCCGGAAGCGGGCTAGCCCTCTGCGGCTGTGTGATGCAGGCCGTTGTCCAAAATCCAATGGCAGACCCATACATTCTTGGCGTGTCGGCAGGTGCTCCGCAGGGAGCCACCGGGTCGCTTTTT
>ENA-ORLX01000377-ORLX01000377.1-human-gut-metagenome-genome-assembly--contig:-NODE-377-length-9740-cov-6.27692_pt1 | contig 9740 bp, 15 predicted proteins | sample MGYA00243014_ERZ508843 | MGnify/ENA primary metagenome ERZ508843 (study PRJEB26277, sample SAMN04329788) | human gut metagenome | biome: human-associated habitat | host: Homo sapiens | place: USA... | reverse complement strand
GCTCTCTTCTGCTGATTTAAAAATGTGCTTAATTAGCATATTGAGCTGACCATACATTCCGGAAGAACCTATTGATAACGGAACCATCAGCAGCCGCAGGTCATCTGTGGTCACCTCGTCCATATACATCTGTCCAATCGGACCCACGATGTACCGATTCACCATCCGTGCGTATCCTTCCAACGTATTAGTTCTTACCGTTCCAGACCGCATCAGCAACCATTTTTCACAGTACTCTTCCACGGTCGGATTCTCTCTATGGAAAACCACTTCCGCGATTTTCTTCTGGGCATCTTCCACCCGGTCATACAATTCTTCGCGTGTCAGCCCGTAAATCGCCACTCTCTTCATTAGCCATGTGTTCTCCTCCTCGTCTATCTTCATACATTGCGTGTTGTCACTTTTATTATCATGGCGTACAGCACTTCCTTCAAGGATGTCGAATGTATGTAAAAAGGCAGGGATTTTTGACCATCCCTGCCCTAATTTCTTTCTGATTTACTCTTAATCCCACGATGCAAAAGCATCTTCCAGCACTCCTGCGAGCTGCTCTGGGCGATTATATTTCACCTTGGCGTAAATATCCATGGTGATCTTGCTGCTTTCATGACCGGCAAGATACTGAACCGTCTTCGGATCAACCGAAGCATGAATCAGATTCGTAATGTAGGTGTGCCGCAGCTGATGCGGAGTCACCTCAAAGTCCAGACTGTAAACCACATTCCCATTGTGTGCTGCCTTTTGCCCCAGAACCGGCTTCACCGTATGCTTCACCCTCTTGCCATCTTCATAGCGGTAATAGCAGCGTTCCTTGGTGGTACGGGTTACGATATACTGCCATAATCTCTTGAACTGCGTATAGGACAACGGGTCTCCATCCCGGTTTGCAACCACAAAATCCGATGTCGATGTCTTCTTTTGCAACCACAAAATCCGATGTCGATGTCTTCTTCGCCTCTTTCAGACATTCCAGACGATTGGCCGGCAGAGGGACATTCCGATGCGCGGCCTTTGTTTTCAGCTCTGTCAGAATCACCGGACGATTATGCTCCGTATGCCAGGCTCTCCGAACGGTAAGGTACGGAGCCTCGCAATCAAGATACACCGAATCCCATTGAAGTCCGAGGATTTCTTCTCTCCGCAATCCTGCGTACAGCCCCAGCATCACGAACACATACGGCGGTAAGCCGTAAATGGCATCCAGCAGCTTATCCACCTGCTCATCCGTAAGCGGGAGGCGGTCCTTCTGGGGAATCCCGCCCACATTCTTCTTCAGATAGATGGTCGGATTCTCATCAATGATCTTACTCTCCATTGCTGCCGTGAAAATACACTTATATGTACTTTCACTGATTTGTACACGGATGCCGACTTTTTCGATGCCGCCAACAGTGCCAGGCGAATGTCATCTGCTGTTACATCTCCCATATGCATATCGCCCAATGGCTTGATGATGTAGTTCTTCACTTTCGATGTATAGTCAATCAGCGTTGTCATCCTGATCTGTGCCGACTGCATCAGCAGCCATTTCTCGCAATACTCCTCCACTGTAGGTGTACTGCGGCGATACGTCTTGTTCTCAATCTGCTGGATCGCTTCCTGTTCCTTCTGGTACAGTTCCTCTCTCGTTCTTGCATATAAGGAAACCCGCCGTCCCTGCTGATCTGTTACACGGGTTCGATAATATTGCGTTCCCTTCATACTCACCGTACCATAATCGGGAAGCATCATTCTTCTTGCCGCCATATCATTACCTCCAATCCTGTTGATGCTTTCATTATTGCGGATTCATCGTCCATACTCAACGATGTCGATTTTCACCGCCGAAAGCTTCGAGGTTTGCGATATGTCGCAGCACGTTCCATCGGTTTTGCACGGTGCGTACATTTTGCAATGTACTCCTGAATCCCCACTTCCGTGAAATAAACGCAGCCGTTTTCCACATACTGAACATAGGAGATCAAACCGTCTGTTCTTGCAGCATCCAGTGTTTTTACGCTGATTCCCAGTATACTGGCTGCTTCTTTCCTTGTAATCAGTTTATCCATCGCCTTCTTCGCCATCCTTTCGGCATTTGCCCTGTCTTTTTTTCTCTGCTTGTTCCGGAATGTAATATCCAAGTTGAATCCTTACAGCTTCATCAATCCCACGCATCTGCCCCTTACTTACCCGCCCAAGATAGCGAATCACGCATATCTTGTCGCAGGTGTCGAGCTGTTCTGCCAATACCATAGACGGTTTTGCCAGTCCCTTTGCTTTACGGAGAAAGAAATGCGTTGGCTGTTTTCGCTTCTTCTCAATTTTCGATGTCAGCGGAGCAATCGTGATCGTCGGCGCATAATAATTGCCGACATCATTCTGAAGAACCACAACAGGACGAACACCGCCCTGCTTTGATCCGACCGGAACACCGAGATTGGCGAGATATAAATCACCTCGCCGATAAACCCAGTTTTCTTTCATATGCTGTTGTCTCCAATCTCCATACACTGATATGGATAAAGCCTGCCAGGTATCATGCTGATACAGCACCCGGCAGCGCTTTCTGAAAATATGGTTTCTCTGTACTTTTTCTTATCACCCCAGAGATGTAGGATTTCTCACAGGCGGCAGTGTGCTTCACTGCTCCATTGGAATTTAACCATCCCGCCTTCCTTATGGCCGGACCGCGAATTACGGAAGTATCATTGTCCCTGTCCGGCTTTAACACCGCCGCCGGTTGCAATCCGGCATTTGCTTCTGCGAAACCGCTATCGCCCCGATGGGCTTCATGGCGTGCAGTCGAAGGCTCGACCAAACAGGAATGTACCTGAAGAATGAGTATTCAGTTTTCAAGGGACATCCGGACTTTCGTCCTTACAAAGTAAGTTTAACAAGAATCCTCCTGTTTCGCGTTGGCCTCGTAGGCGCACTTTGGTTGTCCTTGCAGGACTACATACGGTTCGTTTTGACTTTTTCAGTGTTCTATACAGCCGGATTGAGGCAAAAAAATACCCCGTTGGTTTCCCAACGAGGCATCAAAGACGATTCTATTCTGTTTTCTATAAACTGGTACCCGTTTATCTCCTGGTGACCATTTGAGTCACGGCCAATGTATCAAAAAAGCAACGCTCATCTCAGCAAATCAGACAAGCTGTATTCTCCTTTGGGGATATTTGCTGTTCTGCGATACTCTTTTATGGCTTTCACCAAGAGCTGAGGATTACTGAAATACTGCTTCACAAAATCATACGACTTCACATCATGCATCCGAAGATTTATTTTACAAAATTCGCTTGGTTTTTTTCCAGAGCGCTTAAACTGATCATATGCTCCTTCCGCATGAATAATCAGCATTTCAATTTCTGGAGCAGTAATGACATTTACCACGTCAATTTTCTGCTCATATGCTTTACTCAATCGAAATTCCTCTCTGCGAGAATCCAAAATCCGTATCACAGAAATCTGCTCATCGAATCCTTTCCGTAAGTATCGCTCCTCGAATCGTTTAGCACTTCTGCAACGGATGACACGTTCTTCCAACATTTCTTCTCTGTTGAAAATCAGAAGATCATTATCAACCAGTATGTCGATAATAGCTTCTTCGGCAGAGCCTTCACATATACACGCCTTGTATTTTGCTAATTCCATTCTGCCGCCTCCTTAATTGATTGAAGCAGCCAGGCTTTTCTTCAAGCGCATATACGCTTCATATGCTGGCGTTGTTCCCTCAAGGAAGCCGCTCTGGTAAGCATCACTCTTTTTAATATCATTACGTTTCAATATATAGCTCAGATTTTCTGCTGTAATGCCATTACGGTTTCTATCGATACAAATTCCGTCATTTCGGTCATATTCGTCCAGCAGTTCCGGATAATGCGTAGTGAAAATAAGCGTTCCGCCATTTTTGTTCAGTCGGCTGTCCATAAAGAAGCGCACTAAGGTCGTTACAATTTCCTTGTTGAAATGATTCTCTATTTCATCTACCAGAAGATAACCACCTGAATGAAGAACTTCCTTTACCATCGAGAATGTAATAATACCCTTAATCGTACCAGAGGACAGATACTGCTCAAGGTCTGCCGCATTATTCAGGATAATCTCTTCTTCATCCTTAAACTTCAAGTGGATAAATGTTTTTCCCTCTGTCTGCTCAAAACACAATTTCTCAATGGTCGGATCGAGAAATGCAATTACCTCCAATGGAATATCTTCGGTAAATGGAAGCACATTCACATTCGTATAGGAAAGCAGGCTGAATATTTCCACTGTATCATTCGCTTTTTTATTATGTGCAATGACAAAGCTGACATCATCAGAAAGGTATGCTTCATCGCTATTGCGCTGCTCTACAGGCTTCATTCCTGTAAAATCTGTCAGATACTTTTTCGACTTAACGGTTGCAATCGGTTTTTCCCAAAGGCTTTCAGACAGAATCGAATACACATATTCCCCTGTTTTCGACTTCTTTGCCGCAATTACAGTTTCCAAGCAGCAGACGTAGCTACGCTTATCATAAAAATATGTGCGGATTGTAACATTCTTCGCTCCGCCAAGAATGCTTTTTGCCTCCACATGATTGATGGGCTCATTTTTCACAATATTTAAGGCCAAGCTAATGACCTTTAATACCGAGGTCTTGCCAGATGCGTTAATTCCAATGAAAGCACAGGCAGAGTGGAGATAGTAGTTATCCATCAAACGGTAAAGACTATCTTTGTCCTCTTCGCAAACACGTTGCTGCGTATAAAAGCAAATATCCAAGTCTTTTTTGAATAATGGGAGTCCTTGTGCGGTGATGCGGAGTATTTTCATAGGTAGTCCTCCTCTAAAAACAGTTTTTTCGTTTTTATTTTCTTATAATCTTATTATACGCCGCAAGCAAGAAAATATCAACGGATTTTCCGTTTTTATTTTCCGATTTGTTTTTGACACTAAAAAGTATCCGTTCAATATGGCAAGCCCTGTGATTGCTGACCCGTTCCACCGCATGAAATACATGGAGCGTCATGGAAGCGGCCTACGCAAAATCGTCAGGGAAACCGAAAAGCCGCCTGGATATACAGCGGCATATAATCCGAAAATTTTCTCAACGGCAACAGATTTCAGAGTCATCTTGAAAAATGTAAATTACATTATCTCAACGGCAACAGATTTCGGAGTCATCTTGAAAAATGTAAATTACCAACTTAGTCAGAAAAACTTAGTCAATGACCAAGTTAGTGAGCAAGATAAATCGCCGGACATCCCACACACAGTTTTGAATCTTTGTATCCACCTTATTGCCCACGGCAGTGAGGGTGCTCAAATCACTCATGCTCACTCTATCATGGGTACAGCCAATGATAAGTCCTATGACGCAACCCATGATAACTTAGAGGATGACACCCATCAAGGTATCCACCAAGATAGCCACCATGATTCTACGCCGTCAGCAGTTATATTGCACCTAATGCTTTTTAGATTTTTTTCGCAATCGTAGACAGCTCCGAAATAATACTAAGAAGATCATTTTTGACTTCCTCTTTGCTTGGCTCGCTGCCCATCAGAAGATAATCCGTGCTGACATGGAGGATGCAGGACAGTTCAATCAGCAAGTCAATAGAGCAGCTGCGTTCACCGTTGCTGCCCGTCAGAAGATAATCCGTGCTGACATGGAGGATGCAGGACAGTTCAATCAGCTAGTCAATTGCGCAGCTGCGTTCACCGTTCTCCATGCGGCTGACATGCTGCTTGCTTGCCAGGCCCAGGCGAACCGCCAGTTCCTCCTGCGTAATGCCACGGGAAGTGCGAACATCGTGAAGTCTCTTACCAAACTCTTTTGCGTCAAAATACATACGTTTCTCCTTCCGCACAGCCGGTACAGAACCGGATCGACGGAAGGTCAAAAAAAGAGCCGCATGACGGTGAAGAAAAATCCTGTGCCGATAAAACAGAACATGGGTATCCCATAATTCTGTCTCATGCGGCATTCGGAAGACTTCGCCTGTCAGCGGCTCCACAGCACAGCTATGACTTATAAAATTGTGTTAATAGGGTTATTTATTGTCATCTCAACCATTCAAAGACGAATAGTAGAGCTGCAATCTCCGTAATCTTCTCATCTCCAAAACATTGAAGACGGTCTCGCGTCCGCAGGCCTTACATTTGGTCTGCACATGTCCTCTGGTATCCTCAAAGACGATGATTGAATTGTGTCGGCAATAAGGGCACCTGACAATCCTGGGCTTTTGCGAAGCAATCGCATCCTTTGCCCGGATGATTTTAATCTGCATTTCCGCAGATGGTTCCGATACTCTGATATTCCTGCTCATGGCCACACCTCCAATGGATCACGATATTCATAATCCTTTTTCCGGTTCAGATAGCCCAGTTGTTCCAATCGGATAGCTGCTGCTGATCTCGAAACACCAAAGACACCACAGAAGGTATCTATCTTCACTTGGTCACTGTCGTAAAAACGCCATCCATAACAGGTCAGAGGCTTTCTGCTGTTGATGAACCACATCGCCCGATCCACTTCTGACTGAGGCATCAGAATGGCAGCTCCCAGCGTATTGGCCTGCCATTCGTTCCAATCTTCCTGCGTTCTCAAGACGCGCGAGCCATTTCCTCGCACTTCCGGTCTCTTATGGCAGGCTATCTTTCGGTCATCGGAATCCAGCTGAAACAGTATCTGGTGAGCGCACTCATGTGCCAGCGTAAATCTGCGTTTTCCGCAGAGTTTCCGAATATTCGCTGGTTCAATGAAACTCTTGTCCAGAACCACATCATTGGTTTTCAGGAAGATGCTCCTCTGACTTCCATCAACCTCTATCTGATATTCTGTATCCACATACGCGGTCAGACCATAGATGCTTCCGTCCGAGGACAACTTTTGAAATGACACCTTCAGGTTCAGATAATCGGATGCAAACTGGTCAATGGGTGTCGGAAGCGCAAATCTTGCCGGATCATCTGCTTCGCTGCCGAAAAAGGACTTTTGAAAATCTCTTATCACTGCAACAGCGATTTCTTCTATGTTTTTCTGCGAAAGGATCATAGGCACGGCTCCTTTGCTTCAACGAACCATTTTTCATCTTCGTTGTACAGGAAACTCTCATGCCCACCGATCATGACCGTATAGCGGATTCCGCAGCCACCTACCTTCGTGGAAGCAGCCCGGCACTTATGCTTCAATCGGTCGATCTCATACACCCGTCCGTCAATCCACCGAATCAGACGCGGACGGATATTTCCCTCCGCATCCACATCCAAATTCACAGGTACATATACTATTCTACATATCTGTTCCGACATATTCTACGCTCCTCCTCTGTAAACCGGCGAATGTGTTGACTTCTTTTAGCAAAGAACTCACCAGATTCTGCCGGTGCTGTATTACCCGATCATTCCTGTCGGCATGCCCAAATCCACTTTTCGCTCTGTCGGCATCTTGCTTTTCTGAAAAAGTACCCCATTTTTAATCGCATCTTTCCCGAATCGGAATCGAATCTGCTCAATCGCTGCGTCCAGCCGTTCCTGGCGATCCAGTGATTTCACATCTGTGAATAGGTCGTATTGTATCGGACAATCCTCTTCAAACAGATTGATTGCCCGAACCGTCACCGAACGAATCGGGTGTTCCCACTGATAATTCTTTGCAAACAAAGAAAATGCGGTTTTCGCCAGATAGGTAGGGCTTTGTGTCGGAATGCTAATCCGGCACTGCCACTCCTTCGTGAAAAGCTCATTGTTGCGGATGGAAATCGCAATTCCGCCTGCTTTCTTTTTATGCGTTCGCAGCTTAGTTCCGATTTCCTGCACCAGCTCCAGCATGACACACCAGACTTCGGCGTTATTTTCCAAATCCTGCATGGTCGTTATCCCGTGCCCAATGCTTTTTACCGGAGAGACATAATCGGAACGCATAACCGGTGAATCATCCAGCCCATTGGCATATTTCTTAATCGCCAGTCCATTCTTTCCAAGGCGGCACTTCAAGAAATCATCCGATGTTGCAGCAAGCTCTCCAATCGTATGAATTCCATAACCAGATAGAACTTTCTCGGTCGCTCTGCCGACTCCAAGCAAGTCAGCGGCAGGAAGACACCAAATCTTCTCCCGGAACGAATCTGCTTCAATACAGGTAATCGCATCCGGCTTTTTCATATCCGACCCAAGCTTGGCAAAAATCTTATTGAAGCTCACTCCTGCGGAAATCGTAAGTCCCAATTCAAACTTAACCGTTCTGCGAATTTCATCTGCAATTTCAAATCCGGTTCCCATGCAGCCGCTTCCGGTCACATCCAGCCAGCATTCGTCCATCCCATACGGCTCGATCTGATCGGTATAGCGACCGTATATTTCACGAGCCAGCTTTGAAAACTTCATATATTGCTCATAGTGCGGCTCCACAATCACAAGATCCTGGCACTTCTGCTTTGCTTGCCAGATTGCCTCTCCCGTGGAAACGCCAAACGCCTTTGCTGCATAGTTCTTCGCAAGTACGATGCCATGCCGTTCCTCCACAGAACCGCACACTGCCACCGGCTTGTTCTTCAGTTCCGGGTTCAGCATACACTCGACAGAGGCATAGAAATTATTCATATCACAATGAAGAATCACTCTTTGCATCTCGTATTCCTCCTCTCCGTTCGTGAAAGCACGAACAACTTTTCACGAACGCATTGACACACAGCATTTCTTGTGATACTATAATTACACGAATTGTATTTCGTGTTTTCATCGTCATTATAGCAAGTACAGTTTTTCGTGTCAATAGGATTTTATGAAAAAGTGTTCGTGTTTGTTATTAAAAAAGAAAGAGGTATTCCTATGGTCTTCAAAGAAAGGTTGAAAGAAAAAAGAACAGAAGCCAATTTAACTCAGGTAGAACTTGCAGAGAAGGCCGGTGTAACCGCCCGCACAATTCAGAATTATGAGCTTGGCAGCCGCAAACCATCCAATATGGTTACGATCCAGAAGATTGCGGATGCGCTGAATACTACTACTGAGTACCTGCTGGGAAGCAGCGGCACCTATGTCGTAGAAGCTCATGAAAAAGGCGGCGCAAAAGCAGCGAAAGATATTGAAGAACTGGTCAGCGAAGTGACCGGTATGTTCGCTGGCGGCGAATTAAGCGAAGATGCCATCGAAGGAGCTTATAAAGCTCTGACCGATGCCTACTGGATTGCCAAAGAGAACAATAAAAAATACGCCCCGAAAACGAGGCGTAAAAAATCCGATCAGTGATATTTATCGTACACACTTTTCGCTATACTGTAAACTGGAGGTGGTATGATGAATGCGGAACAGCTTTCACGGGTCGGTGAGAAACTGGTAAAACGCTGCGGTTCCAGAGACCCTTTTGAAATTGCAAGGCAGCTTGGTATCAATGTCATGCTTTGCGAAAATTTTGGTTCCCTGAAGGGAATGTACCGGGTGATTAAGCGAAATCGCTTTATTTTCCTGAATAACAGTCTGGATGAAAATATGCTGCGCATCGTGTGCGCACATGAATTAGGGCATGACCAGCTTCACCGGAATATGGCGAAAACCACCCCGATTCATGAGTTCATGCTCTACGACATGAAATCCAAACCGGAATATGAAGCCAACATCGTAGCAGCAGAAATCCTGATGGACAGCGATGAAGTCCTTCGCTACATCTATGAATATGGATACACAGCCGAGCAGATTGCCAGTGCGATGTCCACCGACATCAATCTGGTTGCGCTGAAGGTAGCGCACCTGGCTACACTTGGCTATAATCTGCACGC
>ENA-ORLX01000376-ORLX01000376.1-human-gut-metagenome-genome-assembly--contig:-NODE-376-length-9748-cov-5.85237_pt1 | contig 9748 bp, 10 predicted proteins | sample MGYA00243014_ERZ508843 | MGnify/ENA primary metagenome ERZ508843 (study PRJEB26277, sample SAMN04329788) | human gut metagenome | biome: human-associated habitat | host: Homo sapiens | place: USA... | reverse complement strand
AGAACCCGAACGAAAGACCCTAAAAAGTAAAGACCCTAAAAAACTTTGAATACCCAAAAAAATTAGTAGTTTCATTATTATAGGCGTTTTACTTTTATATATTGCATATAAAATATTAGAAATGGTATTTCCAGAAAATCTAGCAACATTTTTTGATTTATCGCATTATATGTTATATGAAAAATATGGAGCTCATGGAGGCGCAGGAAGGCTTAACTCTATACAATATATATATAATGATGTATTTAAAAAAAATATTTTTGAAACATTGATTGGACAAGGATTGGGAAGTGTGGAAAATGAATTTGTTTACACGATAGGAAAGTTGTTTGTTTCTTTTGGTGTTATAGGCGTAATGTTATTATTGGGATGGGTATTATATTTGTTTTTTAAATGTATGAAAAAAGCAAAAGAAAGTTCAGAAAATTTGATAGAGGTGGTTATATTAGTGATGATAGTTATTTCTTCATTTTTATGGAATTCGTTATTTACACAAATGACTTATATAATTTTTTGGCTTCTTGGAATAAATAATATTAATTTAAGTGTGATGCAAGCAAAAGGTAATGGAGAATTAAAATGAAAAAAAATATTAAAATAATAGCCAATTATCTTCCTCAATATCATGAAATTCCGGAGAATAACAAATGGTGGGGGAAAGGGTTTACGGACTGGATAGCTGTAAAAAATGCCACTCCATTATATGAAGGACATAGACAACCACGTATTCCATACAATGATTTTTACTATGATCTTTCAGAGGTTAAGAATATAAAATGGCAAGCTGATTTAGCAAAAAAAAATGGAATATATGGTTTTGGAATTTATCATTATTGGTTTTCTTCAGATATGCAATTGTTGCAAAAGCCTGCAGAATTGATTTTAAATAATAAAGATATTGACATTAATTTCATGTTTATTTGGGATAATTTTTCATGGAAAAGGACATGGAGCAAATTAGCTAATGGAGCGTCATATGCACCAGAGTTTGATGATAAAAATGAAGAGGATAAAAATGGAGATGGAATTCTTGCAGAATTAAAATATGGAGAACAGTCAGAGTGGAAAATTCACTTTGAATATCTCCTACAATTTTTTAAAGATAATAGATATATAAAAATCGATAATAAACCTGTATTTTCTTTTTATCAAGCACGAAATAATTTTCCTGTTATAGAGAAAATGGTTGACTATTGGGATTCACTAGCTAGAAAAGCTGGATTTAATGGAATAATGTGTTTAAGTAAGGATATTCTATATCCTGTTAAATTGGAAAGAAGAATGAAATATAGTCCATTTCAAATGACAACACCATTTTTATTTTTGAAATATAAGCTTAAATCAAAAATGTGTTTGAAGAAGGGAACACCGGGAATATGGGAATATGATGAGGTGTGGAAAGATATTATTAAGGAAGCAAAAATGTCTTCTAAAGATACCTATTTGTGTGGCTTCGTTGATTATGATGATTCACCACGTAGAGGAAAAAGAGCCAGAATTGTTAAAGGGGGAAATCCACAAAAGTTTGAATATTATATGAGAGAACTTGTGAACATTTCATTAAAACAATATATATAATTTATATTTCTTTTGGCATTGAATGAATGGGGAGAGGGCTCGTATCTTGAACCAGATACAGAATATAAATATGGCTATCTTGAAGCAATTAAAAAAATTACTGGTGAAATAGATGATTAGGAAAATGATAAAAAACACATTTTTATTTAAAGGATATTTAGCGTTTAAGCTTCATAGATTTCAAATTAAATGGAAAAAAAAGAATAAAGATAATTATACAGTACCCCAAAATATATTTGAGGCTGAGTTGGTTGAAGTTGGAAAAGCATCATATGGAGATCTTAATATAATTTCATTTGCTAATAATGCAAAATTGATTATTGGAACATTTGTATCTATTGCACAAGAAGTATCGTTCATTTTAGATGCAGAACATTATACAAATCATTTATCGACTTATCCATTTAAGGTTAAATATTTAGGCATAGAAAAACAAGAAGCATTTAGTAAAGGAAATATAGTTGTTGAAGATGATGTTTGGATAGGTTATCGGTCAACAATTATGTCTGGTGTACATATTGGAAAGGGTGCTATTATTGCAGCGGGAAGTTTAGTTACAAAAGATGTACCCGCATATGCAATTGTTGGAGGAGTACCGGCAAAAGTTATTAAATATAGGTTTGATAACAGTATTTGCAATATTTTAAAGAAAATAGATTTGAGTAAATTGAATAAAGTATTCGTAGAACAAAATTTAGAAGTTCTTTATAAGCAGATTGAAAATAAGCAGATGGCATCTGAAATTAGTAATTTATTTAATTAAGAGAGCTTGTAAATAATTAGATTGTATAATATTTTATTATGACATTGACAAATTTTAGATAGAGGTGAAAAATGAAAAGAATTCGATTTTTAACTTTACATCCAGCAGGAACAGATGTGGATCTGACAAAGGACGAAGGGCAAATTCCATATACTTTATGTTCCAATTATCCCATAGATGCTAAAATAGTGTCATGTCATATAAATAATGAAACCGCTAATTTAAATGCTGTTCCAGGGCTGATAGTTGAACATATTCCTTATATTATAAATAATGCAGTATCGGGATTGTTATATTTGATTTTAAATTCAAAAAAAATTGATTGGTTAAACATTTATTTTGCAGGTAGACAGGCTTATATTTGGACTAAAGTATTTAAAAAGTTAAATCATAAGGGCAAAGTGTATCTTAAGTTAGATATGGATTTCAGAAGTAGTGATTTATACGATAAAAATAAAAGGGAAAAAAATATATTTTCAAAATGTACTGAAGCTGTGGATTTGGTGTCTGTAGAAAGCGAAGCGTTAAAAAATAGAATTCAAAAATATACATCAAAGGAAATCATTGTTATTGGTAATGGAATTTCAAAACCTAAATTTTATACAAATATTAAACAACCAAGGGAAAATACTTTCTTGACTGTTGCACGATTAGGAACAAAACAAAAGGCTACAGATATTCTTTTACAGGGATTTGCGAAAACAGCCGATATGCATAATTGGAACTTGAAATTAATAGGAACAATTGACGATAATTTTAGAAAGTATATTACTTCTTTTTTTGTACAATATCCAAATTTGAAAGAACGTATCCAATTTTTAGGACCAATAAATGATAGAGAGCGTCTATACAATGAGTATTGTAAAGCAAAAGTTTTTGTTCTCCCATCTAGATGGGAGAGCTATGGGATTTCATGTGCGGAGGCGGTAAGTTGTGGTTGTCGTTTGATATTAACCAATACGATACCACCTGCAAAAGAAATGACTAATGGAGAAAAATTTGGGGAAATTATAGAAGTGAATAGTGTTGAGGCTTTGGGAGAAGCGCTGTTAAAAGAATCGAGTTTACAGGTTACATATGATGATATAGATGAAATGGTAATTTATGCAAATATACGGTTTTCCTGGGATGAAATATGCGGAAAAATATATAAGAACATGAAAAGTGAGGAGAGTTTATGAAGACAAAAGAAAAACTTAAACAAATTAAATATAGAATTGAGTCACTTTTTTTTATAATTCAAAGGACGTTATTGTCATCTTTTTATAAAATTAAATTTCCTATAAATAAAGAGGTACATTGTGATTCCCATGTTAAAATGGGAAGAGGTACTAGGATTTATTTTTATAATGGAAAGATGCATATTAAAGAAAACACTACTATTTGTAATAATTCAAAATTTATTATTGGAGGGGGAAAATTAGAGATAGGAAAGAATTGTTTATTAGGTGAATATGGTATATATAATACATTTGCTAATTTGATTATAGAAGATGATGTTATTACAGCAGATAGAATTAGCTTTGTTACAAATATTAATCAATATCATGATATTGAAATTCCAATTAAGGAACAACCTAGTACAAGCGATGACATAGTGATAGGAAGAGGAACTTGGATTGGAATGAATGCAACTATATTGGGTGGAACGCATATAGGAAAAAATGTTGTAATAGCTGCTCATAGTGTTGTAAAGGGAAATTTTCCAGATTATTGTGTTTGTGGAGGGGTTCCAGCACATATTATACGACAATATAATATAAAAACAGGTAAATGGGAAAAGCCATATAATAAATAATAGTTTCAGATAGGATGATTTTATGATTAAAGTAGGAATCGAAGTTCCAGATCAGAATTTTTCTGGTATTGATTTAAGCCAACCAGGACTTGGAAACCCTGGTGTGGGTGGTTCAGAATATTTATTTACTTTACTTGCAAGTCAATTAATTAAAAATGGTCTTGATGTGATAGTTTATCATTATAGTAGTAATAGCTTACCAATAGGTTTACATGATTCTGTTTTAGGCGATAGTGAATCAATGATAAGTAAAGCAGAAGCTGATGGTGTTGATATATTAATACATCAAGTGGGAAAAACTAAGAACTGGTATAATAGATTGGGGAATTCGAAAATTTGTTCTGTGGCTTGGGCGCATGTATATTTGGATTATTATGAATTACAAATATTAAGAAAAAATCAAAATGTGAAAAGAGTCGTTTTTGTTGGAAAGGAAGAGTACGATTCGTATATTGATGATGATATTATTAGTAAAAGTACATATATATATAATATGGTTCCAATTAAGGAAAAAGTTTGTAATCGAATAATAGATGTTCCAATTGTTACATATGTGGGTTCTTTGGTTCCAGCCAAAGGATTTCATAGGTTAGCACAGATATGGCCTGAAGTAATTAGTAAAGTTCCTAATGCGGAGTTATATGTTATAGGTAATGGTAAAGTATATGACAGAAATGCTAAACTTGGTAAATATGGAATTTCTCAAAGTGATTATGAAAATCAATTTATGAAGTATCTTACTGATGATGAGGGGAAAATTTTACAGTCAGTTCATTTTTGTGGAATAGTTGGAAAAGAAAAAAGAGATATTTTTAAAAAAACTTGTGTAGGGATTGTTAATCCCACGGCATTAACAGAAACATTCTGTTTGAGTGCTGTGGAAATGGAGTATTCTTATGTTCCAGTTGTGACAAGGAAAAAATGGGGATTGTTGGATACGGTGAAAAATAAAAAAACAGGTTTTTTATTTAATACTAAAGGACAATTTCTTAAAAAAGTTGTTTTATTGTTAAAAAATGAAAAGTTAAACAATAAAATGGGAGAAAATGGACATGCATTTGTAAAGGAATCATTTGCGATTGAAAATATAATACCAGAGTGGCTGATATTGTTAGAAAATATTGAAAACAATAAAGCACCCAAATACCTTGGAATTCAAGGAAATTGGACTAATGATTGGAAATGGTTAAAATGTTGTTTGCGGTTTTTGAGATTTGACTTGGGATTAAAGAAAATGTTTTCTTTTTATGATATTAAAAATAAACTAAAAACTATTCTAAAAAATGATTATAAAAATAAATAGGAAGGAAGTGTGTAAGTTGAATTTAAGGTATAAAAATTTGGCTAAAAATTCTATGATATTTTTGATTGCCAATTTCGGAAGCAAGTTTTTGTCATTTATTTTGGTGCCATTTTATACACACGTTCTCAACACCGGAGAATATGGAACCGTTGATACTCTTGTGTCAACGGTGTCGCTGTTTTCTCCAATAGCGACTTTGGGAATAGGTGATGTTATAATCATGTTTTTATCAAAAAAAGAATACGAAGCAAAAAAAATTTTTACAAACGCTACGCTATTAATTTTGATTGGTAATTTTTTAGTCTCATTTATATATCCTTTATTTTTTATTTTTAATATATTTAGAGAGTTTATATTATATTTTATATTGTTAGTTATAATATCTTCAATATATGGTGTATTACAGATGTATATAAGGGGAATAGGAAAGGTTGCAGCATGTGCTGCTTCAGGAGTTATATATACGTTTACATTGGCTGTTTCAAATATTATTCTATTGCTTTATTTTAAACAAGGAATATCAGGGTATTTGATATCAGCGGTTCTAGCATATTTATTGCCATCTCTTTATTTGTTGGTTATTGCGACTGATAAATGTTTTAAGTATTCATTTATTGATATAAATTTAATTAAACAGATTTTAAAATTAAGTATTCCGTTAATGCCTACTGCAATATTATGGGTTCTAATGAATTTATCTGATAAATATGCTATTCTTTGGTTTGTTGGAGCATCTGGAAATGGAATATATGCTGTTGCACACAAAATTCCAACAATAATAAGTGTTGTTTATGGGATATTTCAACAAGCGTGGCAGTTGACAACATTTGAATTGGAGACCAAAGAAGAAAGGTCACGTACATATACAAATGTATTTGAATTGTTAACAGGAATTTTATTTATTTTAGGAGGGGGGCTTATTCTTTTAAACAGAGTATACATTACTTATGGCTGTAATGAAAATTATTTGGAAGCGTGGAAGATTAGCCCAATATTGATGTATAGTTCTATACTTAATTGTGTATCAGGATTATTAGGATCCAATTATTTGATTATGCACGACACTAAATCTGCATTAAAAGTTACAGCTGTAGGGGCGATCATTAATACTATACTAAATTTTATCTTAGTTCCAATATATGGGTTGTATGGAGCTGCATTAGCTACTATTGTAGGATATTTATATATGATAGTAAAGAAATATTTTGATACATCTAATTTTACACCATTAAGAATAAAAATAAATAGATTTATATTTACAAATATTATTTTTATTTGTATGTTTTTTTCAGCTTTTTTGGAAAGCCAGTTATTGTTCTATAGTGTAAATTCTTTGTTAGTTATATTGATTGTAATATTGTACAATGAACAATTAAAGAAAATGGTTTATACGATAAAGAATATGCTATTTAAAAAGAAAGTGAATTAAATATGAAAATTTGTATTATTACTATGATTAGCGATAACTATGGAAATCGTTTACAAAATTATGCACTTCAAGAAGTTTTGAAGGATTTAGGACATGTGGTAGAAACAATTCATAATCCATGGAGAAAAAAATATAACATTAGTTTAGAAAAATGTAAATTTATAATAAAAAAAATAATATTTTATATAACAAAAAGACCTAAGCGTTTTAAAAGAAAATTGAATTTTGAGAAATTTAATGATGAAAACATTTGCTTTTCAAGGTATTGGATAAATAAAAAAAGAGATAGGATAAAAGCAAATAAGTTTTATGATTTGTTTGTATGTGGAAGCGATCAAATTTGGAATTCAGAAGCCGAGGAAATTGATGGTAAATATTTTGCTGATTTTGCAGATAGAAAAAAAAGAGTTTCATATGCTGCATCGTTTGGAATAGAATACGTAGTTGATGAAAGAAAAAAAGAATTTAAAAAATATCTTTCAGAAATGGAAAAAATATCGGTTCGTGAACAGACAGGTAGCGAGGTAGTAGAGGCATTGATAAATCAAAGACCTGAATGTCACATAGATCCAACATTACTTTTATCAAAAAATAAATGGGATTTCATAGCTGATAAGTTCAAGAAACCATGTGAAAAATATCTTTTTTGTTATTTCTTAGGTAAACCGACAGATCATATTTTGAATATTTTAAATGAATATAAAAAGAAAAATGAAAAAGTAAATATATTATCTATATGGGATCGTGATGATGGAACACATAATAATGTTGGACCTGGTGAGTTTTTAGGGTTAATCAAAAATGCAGAATTAATTTTAACAGATTCTTTTCATGGAACTGTATTCTCGATTATTTATCATAAGCCTTTTTATACTTTTTCAAGAACTGGAGTAAAAGAAAGTATGGATACGAGAGTAGTTTCTTTATTAAAATTATTAGAATTAACAGATAGATTTGAGCCTGAAAATATTACATTGGATGGAGTTGAACAAATAGATTTTGGAAAATCAAAAATTATATTAGATAGAGAGAAAAAAAGAGCAATTGAATATATAGAGGGAATCAGTAAATAACTAATGGTTGTTTATAGAGGCATAAGTTTGCATGGATTGTAGTGTAATATTATTTGTAAGGATTTAATTATTGAGAAAGTCGGGGACAAAGTTACTTGTTAGATAATATATTAAAAGAAGATTGTTGTGGATGCTCTGCGTGCGCACAAGCATGTCCAAATTCATGTATAAATATGATTTTGGACGAAGAAGGATTTTGGTATCCTATAATAGATAAAAAAAAATGTATTAATTGTAAAAAGTGTGAAAATGTATGCCCTACTAAAAAAATAGTAAAGAAAGAAAAGGGGCAGTTTACATATCATATGCATTGGATGATGGAATTAGACTTCAAAGTTCATCAGGAGGGATGTTTAGATTAATTGCTGAAGAGGCAATAAAAAATTCTATGATAGTATATGGGGCTGCATTTGATAGTTTATTTGAGGTTCATCATATTGCTGTTGATAAAATTGAAGATATTAGGCAGTTGCAAGGTAGTAAATATATACAAAGCAAAATAGATGATGCATATAATGATATTAAAAAAAATTTAAAAAATGGAAAAAAAGTTTTATTTGCCGGTACACCATGTCAAGTAGCAGGATTAAAATCCTTTTTGCAACAAGATTATGAACATCTTATTACAATAGGAATTTTATGCCATGGAGTACCATCATTAAAGATATGGAGAAAATATATTGAAGAGCAGAAGCATAATTTTAAAAGTGAAATACAGGAAATATCATTTCGCAACAAGCAAAATGGATGGAAATCTTATTCGGTATACATAAAATTTTGTGATGGTTCTGTTTATAATCGTTTCTTTGCGGACGATTTATTTATGCAATTGTTTTTATCGAATATTTGCCTTAGACCATCTTGTTACAATTGCCATTTTAAGGATGTTTGGAATATGGCAGATATTGTACTGGGAGATTGTTGGGGAGTAGAAAATCATTCTCCTGAAATGGATGATAATAAAGGAACTTCGGTTGTATTTGTAAATTCGACAAAGGGAGAAAATTTATGGAAGCCGGCAAGTAGTAAAATGGCTTTAAAAGTAACTAACTTTAATGAGGTTTTCTCAGAAACATCTGAAGTAATAAAGTCTGCATGGAGGCATCCAAATAGGCGTAGGTTGTTTAAATTAATAGAAAATAGAGATTTGAAGCAATTAAAATTATTGATATCAATATCTCCTATAAAAAGATATTTAAATAAACTGATAAAAATTTTTGGTGGAGTAAAATAGAAATGATAGAAATTAATGAAGGAATTAAAAATATGCGTTATAATAAATTAAGAGTGGTAGTTATACTCTGTGTGTGTTGCATTGGATTATTATCTAGCTCGTATGTATTGGCAGATAATTTATCTAATGCTCAAATTTTAATACAACCACAGGATGTTAGGGGAAAACTAGGAGAGAAGTTAACACTAAGTGTAAAAACTGAGGGTGCTATAGCCTATCAGTGGCAGTATAGCACAGATGGAAAGAACTATAATGCATGGAGTTGGGTTGAAGGATATGACCAAGCCAGCATGAAGTTTGAACTTACAGAGGGAAGAGTAGGAATGAAATTCCGCTGTAAGATAACAGGGGAAGATGGAAATACAGTGTATACAAACATTGTAACAGCATATAAAAAACAGGCTGCTAGAATAATAACACAGCCACAGGATGTAAAGGGAAAACTAGGAGAGCAGTTAATGCTAAGTGTAAAAACCGAGGATGCTATAGCTTATCAGTGGCAGTACAGCACAGACGGAAAGAACTATAATGCATGGAGTTGGGTTGAAGGATATGACCAAGCCAGCATGA
>ENA-ORLX01000374-ORLX01000374.1-human-gut-metagenome-genome-assembly--contig:-NODE-374-length-9810-cov-8.54505_pt1 | contig 9810 bp, 11 predicted proteins | sample MGYA00243014_ERZ508843 | MGnify/ENA primary metagenome ERZ508843 (study PRJEB26277, sample SAMN04329788) | human gut metagenome | biome: human-associated habitat | host: Homo sapiens | place: USA... | reverse complement strand
AGAACCCAACTGGCTGTTGGGGTATCTAAACCCTACACTTATATATTAGGAGGAGTTTAAGATGCACAGAATACGGGACAGTCCTATGTGTCCCGTGCATTACAGATAAATAGTTCACTGCAAGGGTGGATGGCACGATGTAACACTTCGATATGATGATAATGCACCGGATGTTGTTGTAGCAACTCTTAAGCTTGTCAATGTACCGACAGAGCCTAAGCTTCCACAGACAGGAGACAATGCAAATCCGCTTCTTTATCTTGGAATTGGTGCACTTGCACTTATTACAGGTGTTGGAGTCGGACTTCGTGGAAGAAAGAAAAAGAATAAACAGTAACAATTAACCTTGCGGGGAATGTAAGCCAGTGACTTATGTTCCCTGCTTTTTTAGATTAAGGAGGAACCGTAATATGATGAATTATGAGATTTTTAAGGAAGTAGTAAAAGAAAAGTTTATGGATTATATGCCTGAGAAGTTCAAAGGAGTGGAACTTGTGGCAGAGCCAGTGGAAAAGGTGAATGTGACTCTTGATGGCATCATCTTAAGAGAAGAAGGCAGGAACATTTCGCCTACGATTTATATCAATGACATGTATAAGAAGTATCAGGATTGTGGTGATCTTGAGGAAACACTTATGGCTGCATGTGACTTCATGGAAAGGGCATATGAGCAGGCTCCGGTTGTTGATGTGGACAGCATTATGAGGGATGCTAACGAGAAGATTGTATTCCAGCTCATCAATACAGAGCAGAACAAGACATTTTTGGAACAGGTGCCGCACAGGGAGTTCCAGGATCTTTCTATTGTGTATAAGGTAATTATCAGTTCCGATAAGGATGCGGTGCAGAGTTCAAAAATTACAAATGAATTTGCAAAAAGACTTGGAATGAGTGAGGAACAGCTCTTTAAGTGTGCAGCGGAAAACACAAGAAGACTCTTCCCACCTGTAGTACGAAGCATGAATGACATTATGAGAGAAATGTTCGCAAGGGATGGGATGCCACAGGAGATTGCAGATATGATGATAGCCGAGATTCCACCGGAGCAGACGATGTGGGTGATTTCCAATGAAAAGGGTATCAATGGTGCAGCATCCATGCTTTATGAGAATGAGCTTCATGAGCTGGCAGAGAGTTTAGAGAGTGACCTTTATATTCTCCCTTCGAGTGTGCATGAGGTTATTGCAGTATCTTCAGATATGGGAAGCCCTGAGATGCTTGCACAGATGGTAGTCGAGGTAAACATGCAGGAGGTGTCTTTGGACGAGAGACTTTCCAATCAGGTATATCACTATGATAAGGATTTAAGAAAACTTACCCTTGCAACTGATACACCGAACAAGAGACTTGATGGTATCGTTGCAGAACCTCCCCTTGTATATGATGAGAAGGAAAAGTCCAGATAGGAGGCAGTTATGCAGGAACTTACAATGGAAGAACTCATTGCTCTCATAAACAGCCAGAAAGGTGACTTTGTTATCCGTGTCGAGTTTGGAGAGGAGGCGGTGTCTGATGCCAAAGAAGAATGACTTCAAGCTTGATGTGGTTTCGGTAAGACTTGTAAAGGATGCTCCGATTTATTCGGAGCACACCTTTAACAATCCGGCGGATATAGCTGCTGTCATGGGAGACTGTATGTGCCAGTTTGACAGGGAAGTAGTGTGCGTGGTCAATCTAAGGTCAGATTTAAAACCTATCAATGTGCATTTTGCAAGTGTGGGTTCTTTAAATGAGGCAATGGCACATCCGAGAGAGCTGTTTAAATCAAGTATCCTAAGCAATGCGGCAAGCATGATGTTAATCCATTGTCATCCATCCGGGAATGTATTCCCAAGCAAGGCAGACACGATGATGACAGACCGCATGAACAAGCTGTGTGAACTGATGGGAATACCGCTCATTGACCATATCATAGTCGGTGGAGACAATCGTGAATTTTTCAGTTTCAGGGAAAAAGGCATGATTGATAATCCTAAGATTACACTAAGCACAGATTACCGGACACTTGATATCAAGTCACCGCTTGTAGCAGAGCAGGGAAAGGCAAGGTGAAAGCATGGATGGAAGATTTACGGATGAAGAGCTTGCCATAGCAAAGAGTGTTGACCTGTGTGCAGTAGCAGAAAGCCTTGGGTATACAGTAAAGAGGATTGGCAAATACCACACTTTAAAGGAGATGGATTCCATCCGTATCTATAACAGAAGCCATTGGTACAGATGGTCAAGGCAGTTTGACAAAGGCAACAATGGCGGCTCACAGATAGATTTCTTACGGGTATTTTGTGGAATGAGTGTAAAAGAGGCTGTGTTCTGGCTTTTAGATTTCGCAGGATACAGAAGAATTGAGAAGCCTGTAAAGCAGCCTCTTGTTCATCAGGTATCGCAGAAGCAGGCAGAGGAGAGAAAGCCATTTGTCCTACCGGAACTGGCAGGAGATAATTCCTATCTTATTTCATATCTGAATCAGGAGAGAGGAATCAGCAGAGTAGTCATAGATCTGTTTTTAAAAGATGGACTGATTTATGAGAGCAGGCATTATCACAATGTTGTTTTCAGAGGAAATGATAAAAATGGAGTGACAAGGTTTGCAAGTATGCGGGGCGTGTTTGATAAGCAGGGCAAGCCATTCAAGTGTGATGTCACAGGAAATGATAAGAACTATGGATTTAATGTGGTAAATGAAAACAGTACAGAGCTTGTAGTATTTGAGGCTGCAATCGACCTTATGAGTTATGTCGATATCTTCGCAGATTATGAATCGAATAAGCTGGCACTTGGGATGCTTGCAGATGCACCACTTGAGACTTTTATTCGGGAACATCCGCAGATTACTTCCATCCGGTTCTGCCTTGATGGAGATGAGCCGGGGAGAAAAGCAGCAGCTGAACTTATGAGAAAGTATTATGAGCTTGGATATGAGGTAGAAGACTGTCCGCCACCTGCCGGATATAAGGATTACAACGAGTGGCTTGTAGCGGCAAAGCTTAATCTGAACAGGATGAATAAGCGAGCAGATGAACCAGTCAGGGCATGAGAAAACGGATTTTGATGTGTGGGGGCAGAAAGCGCCCCCAAAACAGCAAAGTGGGGGCAGAAAGCGCCCCCAAAATGTCAAAGTGGGGGGCGAAAAGCGCCCCCGCAATTCGGACACGACAAAATCCGGATGAAAGTCAGTATAAAAGTGGGGGCAGAAAGCGCCCCCAAAATAACAAAGTGGGGGCAGAAAGCGCCCCCAAAGTAGCAAAGTGGGGGCAAAAAGCGCCCCCACTTTCATAAACAGAGGGTTTTAGGGAGATTTTCTCCCTAACTAGATGGCATTAGGACAGAGATGTCTCTAATGCGTATCTAGCCGTAAACCTAAGAGATTCAGACAGGCGTGTGGGTGGAAGAGATATACAAAACACGGATAAGGGAGGTGCAGGAAAGCAATGGATAAAGAACTTACAATAATCGCAGAACCAGAGGAACTTATTGCCTGGGCAGACACATTTGATATCTTACTAAACCCTTCGATAGAAGATGCTGCAATTCTGCTTAACTATATGGAAGGACATGATTATGCCATTGGCATAGATTCAGATGGGAAGATGTACAGGCAGGATGTAGCTGAGGAGAATGGTGAAATTGAACCATACCCGATAGATGATGTTATAGATATTGTCTGTGAATGGAACTATGAACTGATACTTGATGCGGAAGCACACAGGAGTGATCCAAAGGATTTTAACGACTATAACGAGTATCAGAGCAAGTATGAAAGTCTGAAAGCAGATGAAAAGAGACTGGACAGATTGTTTGATAAAACCAGTTATGGTAAGGAACTTATAGAAGTTGCTACAGAGCTTGCAGACAGGGTTATTGCCCAGTTGGGTAATAAAGAACTGGAAAAAGTTGCTGTAACAGTAGCAGAAGGAGTAAGAGAATACAGTACGGGTAAGAGAGGAAGGTGATTCTATGGCTGATAAAGTTCATTGTATAAGGAAAACACTAAGACTTATGCCACAGGAAGCGAAGGTACTTTCTGATAAGGCAAAGGCAAATGGAATGAATGAAGCCGAATATATCAGGCTTCTAATCAGTCAGAAACCAAATGATTATCCGGAAGTAAGGAAACTTCTTAAAGAGCTTATCAATGAGATAAACCGAATCGGCATTAACATCAATCAGATTGTATTTAACAGTAATGCTCAGATATATTCCAAGAAAGATAAGGAACAGCTTGTGGCATATATGAAAAAGCTGAATCAATCTGTCAGCGAGGCGGTGGTAAAGATTGGCAATCAGTAAGATACTTCACATGAAGGACAGCGGGAATTCTTTTCATGCAAGGCATTTAAAGCGGGCACTGGACTATGTAATGAATCCTGAGAAAACGCAGGGAGGAAGACTTGTGGGAGCCATAAACTGCCAGGCAGATATGGCTTTTGAACAGATGATGGATACAAAGAAGCAGTTTGGAAAAACAGACAAGCGACAGGGGTATCATATCATTCTTTCTTTCAAAGAGGATGAGGTGGAACCAGACAGGGCTTTTGAGATAACACAGAAGTTTGTAGCAGAATATCTTGGTGATGCCTATGAAGCGGTATTTGTGGTTCATGATAATACAGACCATGTTCATTCACACATTGTATTTAACAGTGTAAGCTTTGTGGATGGGAAAAAGTATCGCTACGAGAAAGGTGACTGGGCAAAGTATATCCAGCCGATTACCAATAAGCTGTGTCAGGAGTATGGTCTTTCCATTATAGATGTGGAGGATGGCAGCAAAGAGAAACAGCACGAGAATTATAAGGATTGGAGCGAATATCGTGAAGGCAGCTTTGTGTGGGCAGATATGATAAAAAGAGATCTTGATGCCTGCATTTTACAGGCAAATGATTTCAGTGGATTTCTGGAGCTGCTGTCGGAAAAAGGATATGAGGTCAAGCAGGGAAAGTATCTGGCAGTCAGACCACAGGGGATGACAAGATTCAGAAGATGTAAGACTCTTGGCGAGAATTATTCACAGGAAGCTATTGTGGAGCGTATTGCTAAGGAAGATTTATCTTTTTACCAGTCACAGAATGAGGAAAAGCAGGCAGCGATAGTAAAGTGCTATGTCAAAAGATACCGCAGGGCGAAGATGTCAGGCTTGCAGAAAAGATATTATGCAAAGCTTTACCGGATTGGAAAGCTGAAAAAGAAGCCATACAGTCAGGTATGGAAGTATAGGGATGATATCCGAAAGATGCATAAGCTGCAGGAGCAGTATCTATTTCTGGTAAGGCATAAGATTGAGAGTGCGGAAGAACTTGTGTCGGTGCTTGATAATCTGACGGATAAGAAGAAAGAAGCATCAAAGGAAAAGAGTAAGACCTATAAGGCTAAGGAAAGATTCAAAGATATTTTTGACAAGGCTGAACAGATCCGGGAGCTTGATGATGCGGAATCGTGTTATCAGGGTGGGGATACCTTCTTTGAAGATGAGCACAATGCATGGGAAAGGCTTAACACTGAACTTTTAGCACAGGGATACAGTGTGGAAGAGGTCGAGAGTCTTAGAAAGAAATATGAGAGCAAGTATGCACAGGACTGTAAGGCAGAACGGGCGGTATCAAAGGAACTTAGCCTTGGAAGATCAATATGGAAGGAACTTACGGTATCAGCTTCGGCAGAAGAGAAGCAGTATGACAAAGAAACAATAAGAGACAGAAAAGAACAGCCGGTACGTTAGGCTGTTTTTTTAGTGGTTAGGAGGCATATATGGAAGAAAAAAGAGAGCCATTAAGTGAAATGGCGATTGAGAGAAAGATACAGATTCTTCGTAATAAGCATATGGACAGTGAGGTAATTGCTCTTGTCAAAAGCGATTATGAATATGGACTGACTGATGATGAAATTGGTCTGTATCTTAACAAAAGTTATGACATTGAGCAGATGAAGGTGTTATCAAAATGTCTGCATAAGGGTGTATCAGAAGAGTTGTTAACGCTGCTGAAAGATAGCAGGATGGCAGCACCTAAGATGCAGACAGCATTGGATTACTATGAAAAAGGTGTGCCGATTGATGCAATCAGAGAGGTAGTCCAAAAAGATGATACAGCAGTAAACATGCGCAGGATGTTTGATGTCGTATTAGATAAGCTTAATAAAGCCAAAGAGCAGGTGCCACAGGATTTAGAGTATGTGAAAAGTCTTGTAACCCAAATGGATGAAGTGGTTGAAAAGATCAATCATCAGAATGAAAGGTATGATGCCCTGAATAAGAAGCTTTCTGAAATAGAAACTTCCAAAGATGATGAGGAAGTCAGGGAGCGTCTGGTCAAGGAGAACCAGGATAAGGATGCTCTTATCAACAGTCAGCAGAATGAACTGAATAAGGCAAGCAGTACGATTGCAAGACTCAGGGATGATATTGAGAAAAAGGATAAGGAGATGAAGCGTATGGGAGACAGAATAGAGTCATTGGAAGATAAGATCATAAGTGTTGCCACAGAGAATAAGAAAGAGGCAGAAAGTAAGGCAGAGCCGCAGGAAAGCCAGTCCGTACCACAGGCAGATAAAAAGATGGTTGATACAGTTGCAGTTCCGCAGAATATGCAGGCTGTGGCAAACGGGATTCCGGTCTATTATCAGATTCCGGTAGTTGATGGTACTGGAAATGTGGTGCAGAGACTTCCGATTGAGCGAAGTGTGAGAAAGAGCAGTAACAATGGAGTGGCAAGCCTTTTTGCAAGACTTTCTTTTAAGAAAAAGTCAAGAGCAGACATTGTAAAGCTGGTTGCATCGGGAGACCTTGTTCCGGCGCAGCTTGTGCAGATTAAGAGTGCAATAGAAAAGGGACTTACTGAGTCACAGCTTGTAGAGCTTATAAACAACAACATTTCAGCGGAAAAGATGAAGGAGATCATTGAGATTGCTGTGCTTGAAAACAGCATGGCAGATTAGGAGGAACTTATGAATTTAGCAGTAGTAAATGAAGCAGTAACAGAGATGAATGGTGTGGAGCATCAGTTTACAGAGGAAGAGAAAAACTTTGTTGTCCAGTTCGCATTCAGAAGTGGCAGCAAGGAAGACACGATTTCTCTTATTGAAGCTTTGGCACATTCAGCGGATAAGGCTGAGTCGGACGAGATTATGGTCACATACAGGTCTAAATATGATATGAAGCCTGCATGGGTGGAGCAGGTGGAAAACCTGCTTGTGGCACTTGAAATGTACCGTATCGAGGAGGAAAAAGCAATCAATCATTTGGCAGATATTTTGACTGCTTATGGTATTGATGTATCAGCCGAGGAAATCCGTACAACAGAGACAGAAACACTTAAAACAACAGTCAGAGAGAAAGTGGAGGTGCGATAATGGCAGAAGAGATTCAGGAAGCGGTGCAGATCATCCGTGTAGCTTATGATGGCATTGAGATTGCCATGAAGGTAGGAAGCGGCGGCATTGCTGCCATGCAGAGGGCAATAGATTTCTTAAAAGGGATGCTTGATTATGAAAAGTCACTTGGCAAGACATGCATGAGAAAGCTGCTCCTAAAGGGTGGCGATTTACAGGTGTTGCAGTTTAATACCGAAGATATGAAAAAGGTCGAAAAGATGGCAAAGAAGTATGGAATACTCTATTCAATACTTCCGGACTGCAACAGGAAAGACGGACTGAGTGAGGTAATCTTTCATACAGAGGCAGTTCCCCGTGTGAATATGATGATACAGAAGCTCAAGTTTGGTAAGATTGCCACATTTGACGATTATCTGAAGAATGGAGATGAAAAGTCCCTCGGAAAGCTGATGGATTTTTTGAAGAAACAGCAGGGAAACGAGAAAAGCCACACGATAGAAGGGGATAAGGTTAATTCAGCCATTGACGGACTGATTGAGAAGGTCGGAATGTTTGCAATGGAAAAGAAAGCTATCAGTGTGGATCAGGTCAAGGAGAATTTCAGTATCAATGGTGAGCAGGCTGAAAGTGTTATCAGACAGCTTGAGACAATCGGTGTGCTTGGCAGCAAGAATGAAGATGGCACCCATACAGTAATGATGGACAAGGATGCATTTATCAATCGTGTCAGAGGTTATCAGGACCTTGCTGAGAGAATGAGGGCAGTTGCAGCATCAAAGAATGCGAACCTGTCAGATGTGACTATCAGCAAGAAGCTGATTATTGAAGAAAATGACCATGCTGTTAAGACCAGAGTTCCTGGCACATGGGGAGAAGAGGTAAGATATGTATGGCTCCGTAAGGAAAACATCATGGAGATTCATGGTGGAAAGACAATGCTTACCTTCCTTGATTCAACCAAGGATTATAAGCTTTACGATGAGCAGAATCGTGTGGTGACAACCCAGAAAGGAACCGAGCTTTATACTCACTACGACAAGGTGGAGTCATCTGTCAGGGAGCGTTACGAGAAAGTGCAGAAGCAGCAGAAAAAGACCACACAGAAGAAAACTGTTACCACAAAGAAAGCGAGGTAGCAGCCTATGCAGACAACAAAGAAAAAGCCGTCACTGATATTCATTCTTGTGGGTGCAGTGTTAGCAGGGTATCTTGGTTATCTGATAAATGGTGCGTGGACGGAAGGGATTGCCTTTAATGAATTTATGGACAGATTCAATGATATATGTGCAGTTCCCTTTGCCAACTATTACAATTCCAATACAGTAAAAGCAGTAGCCATTGCATTAGGTATCTATGCGATGGCTATTGTCATGTATTACACCAGTCAGAGAAACTATATGCCCGGCAAAGAATTTGGTACGGCAAGATTTGAAAATCCGAAGCAGGTCAACAAGATACTTGCAGATAAGGATGAAAATTTCAACCGGATACTCAGCCAGAATGTGAAGATGTCGCTGGATTTCAGGAGACTCAAGCTCAATGGAAATATACTTATCTGTGGTGGTTCCGGAGCAGGAAAGACATTTTATGAAGTAAAGCCGAATCTTATGCAGATGCCGCATAACTGTTCCTTTATCTGTACCGATCCAAAGGGAGAAATCCTTAGAAGTTGCGGGCAGATGTTAAAAAATAACGGATATAACCTGAAAGTCATTAATCTGTTAGAGATGGATAAATCAGACTGTTACAATCCATTTTCCTATATCAGAGAGGAAACAGATGTGGTCAAGCTGATTACAAACCTTATCAGCAATACGACACCAAAGGGAGCGACACCAAGTGATCCGTTCTGGGAAAAGGCGGAAGGATTGTTCTTACAGGCTATCTTTTATTATGTGTGGCTGGAGGTACAGCCGGCAAAGAGAAACTTTGAGACAGTACTGAAACTTCTTGGAGAAGCAGAGGTTACAGAACAGGGAAAAGCATCAAAGCTGGATGTGCGTATGAAGTTTTTAGAGGAAAGTTCTCCGCTTGGAGCTAATCATCCGGCAGTAAAGCAGTACAACAAATGTATGAGAGGTGCAGGAGATACCGTCCGTTCCATTATCATCAGTGCCAACTCAAGACTTGCATTTCTTGAGAATAAGCAGGTTTTACGATTGCTCTCCAAGGATGAGCTTAATCTGTCCGATATCGGTATTGGAGTAAATGGGGATGGGGAGACAAAGACAGCACTGTTTTGTGTAATCCCGGATAGTGATAAATCCTATAACTTTATTATCGGTATGTTATATACGCAGATATTTCAGGAATTGTACTATCAGGCAGACTTTAACTGTGGTGGCAGACTGCCAATCCATGTGACTTTTATGTTAGATGAATTTGCGAATGTCGCATTGCCCGATGATTTCTGTTCGCTGTTATCGACAATGCGAAGCCGTGAGATTTCAAGTATTATCATCATTCAGAACTTTGCCCAGTTAA
>ENA-ORLX01000373-ORLX01000373.1-human-gut-metagenome-genome-assembly--contig:-NODE-373-length-9811-cov-4.72858_pt1 | contig 9811 bp, 6 predicted proteins | sample MGYA00243014_ERZ508843 | MGnify/ENA primary metagenome ERZ508843 (study PRJEB26277, sample SAMN04329788) | human gut metagenome | biome: human-associated habitat | host: Homo sapiens | place: USA... | reverse complement strand
AGATGGCATTTTTGTTTCCTTTGGGGAATCGAGAAGAACCATCTGAACGAATTGAAGCTGTTAGATAGTAAAGATTGTCTTAGTTATACATCACGCGTCCTAAATAAGATACTAATGTGCTGTAAGCAGTTTTACCTTCTGACTTTTGGTTTTGTGTACCGGCATTTACTTCCTGCATTTGATCCATATTATTAGGAACATCGTCACGTGAGGCTTTTGATTGGAATTCAGCAAAGCGTTCAGCTGTAAAGCCACCCATTACATTAATATTATGCTTTTCTGCAAAAGTCGTGATGTAAGTAGCAGTATTAGTCCAGTTCCAATCAAGCCATTCCTGCATTTCACGGGAAACATTACTTAATGTAGATTGTTCCAAAGCATCAATATAGAATTCAGGAGTGAATTTGTCTGTACGGCGGAAGTGTGCATTAGCGCCGAACTGCGTGCGCAGGGTCAGTTTTTGAATAGGGTTTATCTGTAAATAAGTATTTACAATTGTACCCATTTCACGGGAGTGGGAATTTTGGCGAGCCAATGAACCGGCAGGGTTCCACTCCTGGTTGTTGTAAGAACGCTGATAGTTATTGAATTCGTTATCCACCCATTGATCTTCCGGCTTGAATATAGGAGTTGTGGGGTCCATAGACATGGCAGCTGAAAAAAGATCGGGGGTATCATCCCATGATTCTACACGTGGGGCAATGTCGAAACCCATTTTTACATATTTATTAAATGTATATTCTGTATTAAGGCGTGCGTTGATTTTGTCCCAATAACCATAGTCATATTGTGAATTGTTACGGTAGTAACCCATACTCAGGTTATAAACCAGTTTGTCTGAACCACCGGAGATATTGAGTGAGTAATTTTGCACTAAAGCAGTTTTGTTGATTACTTCGTCCCACCAGTCTGTTCCTCCGGGATTGGTAGTAGCGCCTGTATCATTCCAAATAGAAGTTCCTCCGTCATTTGTGTATCGGGTATTGAATACTTCTTTATATTCGGCGGCATTAGCCATTTTGGGTTTTGACAGTGTTTGGAAACCTGCAGATGCATTAAAACTGATATTTGTTTTTCCTGCCATTCCTTTTTTGGTTGTGATTAGAATGACACCGTTAGAAGCACGTGTTCCGTAAATGGCAGCAGCCGAAGCGTCTTTTAAAACTTCCATAGATTCAATGTCATTACTGTTTAGGAAGTTGATGTTTGTACCTACCGGCATGCCATCTACTACATACAAAGGATCGGTTCCGTTTACTGTTGTTACACCACGGATTAGAACTTTTGGTTGTGCGCCCGGACCACCACCACTGGTTACTTGAACACCGTTGATTTTACCTTGCAAGGCGTCCATTGCATTACCGGTTACAGTTTCGGTAATTTCTTTTCCTTTTACGGTAGATATAGAACTGGTCAGGTCACTTTTTTTCACGGCTCCATAACCAATAACCACTACTTCGTCCAGTAATTCACTGGCATCTTTCAGCACTACATTGATAACGGTTTGTCCGTTTACCTTTATTTCTTGAGTCTCATATCCTATGCTGGAGAACACAAGTACGGCATCCTTGGCAACATCGTTTAGTGAATAATCACCATCAATACTTGTAATAGTACCTGTACCTGTACCTTTAACTTGCACTGTTGCACCAATCATCGGTTCTTTATCTGAAGCCGAGGTTACTACACCTTTTACAGTGATGGTCTGCGCATAGCTACATAGACTTGTCAGCGCAAGACACAATAATAATATTTGCTTTTTCATATCTTAAATCTAATGTTACTTGTTAATTGGCCGGAATGAGTTTAGCTCTTTCCAAATGAGCGTCGAATATAAGTTTATAATTCCCTGTGACGTTCACTGTTGGTTTTGCCCAATTGTCACCTACATGATCGGGTTTGGTCCATGCCGGATTGGTATATTTGGCTTCTTTACCATAATATCCGAAGATCTCCGGTTCGTCTGAGTTGTCTACACGCCACGTGCAATAATTACACCATCCGTAAGAGTGCCAGTTATGAATAAATAAATTCATTTTAGTACCAGCATCCAGGTATAGGGGGGTATCCAAATAGAATAGGTGAGGATTGGTCTTATCTTGAGTGAAACGCAGGACTTCAGTTGGGCTACTGGTCATATATCCGAAATAGAATTCCTGTAACCACGAACCACCGTCACCCCATGTGTCAAGGCTGATAGAACCGTATGTGTGAGGTATGGGGTCTACAGCATCGGCAATTGAGTAAGTTTTCAGATTGTATGTACTGTTCTTCACATCAATATTAATTTCATAATAAACATTGGCTTGGTCAAGTACGATTGGCATTGCTGTTTCGGGATCGTCTGTCAGTTTGGTGTTATCCTCTGGATCAAGCCCGAAACAAATAGGAGTGAAGTCACTCTTTTGTGGTAAGAAGAATATTTTAGTTCCGGCTTTTTGACAGTAATAATTTGCTTTATACTGATATTCACCTGTATGTTCAATTACCATCGGTACCCCGAATATATCACTATTCAGTTCTTCGGCAGTTGCCACATCTGCCAGATACATTTTGGGAAAATCCGGCATTTCTGAGATATTCAATACACTGGTGGTAGTGGTTGAGTTTTCTTTCTTGTCAAAAGCGGTAATTGTCACATTATAACTTTTCGGTTCATTGGGGAATACTATTATTTCGGCAAAGTTCAATGAACTTTTTCCATCAGCATCTACACGGCGGTTGTCAAACCCGTCTATACCTGGAATATTAATTGTGACATAATCCATTGCACTACCATCTTTAGCCGTGATCCGAAGATGGAATATCGTTTCAATTTTCATTAATACTGTAACAGTGGCACCCGGGGAAGCTGAAAATACCGGAGCTGCAAAATCTCCGTCCATTGTGATTAATACATCTTGAGATATACTGCGTCCTCCTACATCGGTTACAGTAACTTTGACTGTGAAACGTTCGCCGATTTCATTTCGGTTTATGTCAAAGTAATAACTTAAATCATAACTCTCTTGCGGAGCACCATAGATTTCGATTAAATCAATTGTCTTGTTCAAATGCAGGTCGGCACATTGTAGGCTGATAGAAGCAATACCGTCTTTGTCTTCTAATGTCCCTTCAATAGTAAATCGATGTCCCGCTCCGGACTCGATGTGGTCTGTTGCTAATGTCATTGTTGGATTTTGTCCGTCTACATCGGGGTAGTCGTTATCATCACTACATCCCGTACATAGGTTTGCAGTTACAAGAAAAGCCCATAACATGGCACCATACAAATGTTTCTTTTTCATATTTTATTAGTATTTGAAGATTAAACATCTACTCTAATAGAGGACGAATTAAATTCGTTAGTGGTGCAAATGTACGTGAAGAAGAATTAAAATCCTGATATAAATCTTGCAGAAAAGGGAGGTAAATCTTGCAATGCATGATTTATGTATCTAAAATACAGACTTTATTTGTATTTTTGAACCATATTATTTAACAATGTGTACACTGATGCTATGAGAAAGATATTCGTACTTTGGCTCTTGCTGCTGTCGGTTGTTTCATTGGCACAACCTTATTCTGTTAAGCAGCTTGGTATAGAGAAGGGATTATCCAATAATTATGTGGTGAGCATTGCTCAAGACAAACAGGGCTTTCTGTGGTTTGCCACGGAGGAAGGGTTGAACAAATTCGATGGTACCCGTTTCATTACTTATTTGAAGAATGAAGATTTGACAAGGCAGGGTATAACAGGCAATGAACTGAATTGTTTGTTGGATGATCCTCAGGATTCTATCCTTTGGATAGGCACGCAAAGGGCCGGTCTGAATGCGTATGACTATGTAAATAACACTTTTCTTTGCTATAGGCATGATGGCGAGAACCCCGAAAGTCTGATAACGGATGATGTTACTAAGATTGTGGCAGCTACAGATGGTAATCTTTGGATTACGACATATTGGCGGGGAGTAGATTATTTCGATAAAAAGGCTGGAAAATTCATTCATTACAATACTCAAACAGTTCCGGGATTGGCTAGCGATAATATTTGGTCGGTTGTTGATGGAGGAGATGGAAAGTTGTATATGGGGCATGTGCATCATGGATTCAGTGTGTTGTCTCTTAATGATAATATAGTAAAGAACTGTATGCATGATCCTGAAGATCCGGTCAGTTTGCCAGGTAATGGGGTAACTTGCATTTATAAGGACTTAAGCGGTAATATTTGGCTGGGAACAGACCGGGGGCTGGCACTGTTCAATCCGGAAGCCGAAAATTTTATCCATTTTCATCATAGTGAGGACGGGGTTCCTCATACCGTATTTGATATCAGACAATTTGATGGGAATAAACTTTGGATTGCCATGGAATTTGGAGGAATAGCCATTTTGGATTTAACGCAACGTATGTTTCTTTCTCCTGACCAAGTGCGTTTTCAATATATAAAGGAAGGGGATGATGAATACAGTCTCTCTAATTCTACTGTACGTTGTTTGTTTCAGGACTCCTTTAAAAATGTATGGGCTGGTATGTGGGGAGGTGGAATTAATTTTCTTAGCCATGAATCTTCCTATTTTAATGTTTATAGTTATTCTCCTATCCAGCATTCGGGTAGTAGCCTGAATAATAAGACAGCAAGCAGTGTATGCGTAGCAAGGGATGGAAAGTTATGGATCGGAACCGATGGGGGAGGCATCAATGTATTTGATAAAGGCAAGCGGGTGGCGGTTTAAAAAGAAGAAACCGGTGATTTGACTGATAATTCCATACAGGCTGCACTTTGTGATTCGGAAGGAAACCTTTGGTTTGGATCGTTTATGGGAGGAGTGGATTTTTATGATGTGAAAAAGAAAAGTTTTCACCAGATTTTTCCTAAAGATAAAACAGGGGAAGATGTGCGTGCACTGTATGAAGATGCAGAATATGTATGGATAGGAACTAGTAATGGCATCTATAAGGTACGCTTGCATGATAAAGGCATTGCAGACCATTATACAGTAGAGAATAATCTGGTGAGATGTATCTCGAAAGATAATCTTAATCGTTTATGGATTGGTACTTTCGGAGGAGGATTAGGGGTTTTTGATGAACATTTTCAGTGCGTTAAACTTTTTAACGTGACTTCTCTTTTTCCCTCTAATACTATCAATACTGTTTATATGGATAGTCAGAACAGAATGTGGATAGGAACGGGAGAAGGTCTGGTTTGTTTTCCATCCTCTCAGAGTTGGGACTATAAAGTATATCGCAGTGAGGAGGGTTTGTCCAATGTCCATATACGTGCCATTACGGAAGATAATCATGGAAATATATGGGTGAGCACCAATAAAGGTATCAGCTGCTTGTTGAAAGACAAGGAGGTTTTCTATAATTACGATCATTGGGATAATGTGCCTATGGGCAATTTCATGAGTGGAAGTGTGGCGGAAGCTAAGGATGGAACACTTTATTTTGGCTCAATCAATGGCTTATGCCGTTTTAATCCAGATCAGGTATTGGAAAAACGAGAGTCACCTGCTGCAATTATTACGGAGATGCGTATATTCGGCCCGTTGCGTGATACGGACAGTAATGAAAAGGTGATGGCGCTTGAAGGCCAGTCGGAAGTACGTTTAAGCTATATGCAAAATAACTTCAGCGTCACCTTCAATATACAGAATTATGCCTTGGCCGATCAAGTGGAATATGCTTATATGTTGAAAGGGTTGGAAAATTCATGGTATACAGTAACCGATCCTAATAATGTGACTTTCCGTAATATACCTCCGGGAAATTATTGTTTTCAGGTAAAGACAAGAATACGGAATCAGGAATGGGCGGATGAGATAGCTTCTCTGGATATCCGTATTGACCCGCCTGTATGGCTTACGTGGTGGGCCAAGTTATTTTATATTCTTTCGGGTGTTTCTGTCCTGTATTTTATTCTTCATGCCTATAAAAAGAAACTGGATATGGAGTCTCTCTATGAGTTGGAGAAGAAAAATCATGAGCAGGAACAGGAGCTGAATAATGAGCGTTTACGTTTCTATACCAATATCACACATGAATTGCGTACCCCTTTGACGTTGATTCTGGGACCGTTGGAAGATATGCAGAAAAGTAATTCTTTATCAGGGAAAGATTCACAGAAAATATCGGTTATCCATCAAAGCGCCATCCGGTTGTTGAACCTGATTAATCAGATACTGGAGTTCAGAAAAACGGAAACCCAAAACAAGAAATTATGTGTAAGTCGTGACAATCTGGCAGCCCTTGTACACGAGATCGGACTGAAGTATAAGGAATTGAACCGGAAACCTGAGATTGATTTCTGTCTTGAGATTGAGCAGGAAGATATGTCTTTGTTTTTTGATAAGGAGGTAGTAACGATTATACTGGATAATTTGATCTCCAATGCTATAAAATATACAGAGAAAGGAACTATAACTTTAGGATTACATCAGGTGGTCCGGAATAATATACACCATACGGAAATCAGTGTGAGTGACACCGGTTTCGGTATTGCTCCCGATGCATTGCCTCATATTTTTGACCGTTATTATCAAGAGGGAAGCGAACATCAGGCTTCAGGAACAGGTATTGGTCTGGCTCTGGTAAAGAACCTGGTAGTTTTGCATGAGGGGGAGATCAGGGTTGAAAGTTCTTTGAATGTGGGAAGTACTTTTTATGTCAGTCTGCTGACGGATAACACGTATCCCCATGTGCTGCATGCTGACTCGACGGAGAAAACTTCCGATGAAAAGGACGAAAAAGAAGAAAATATAGAACCTGTGCATAGTGGTAAGCGTATTCTGCTGATAGTGGAAGATAATAGGGACATCTGTGATTATATTGTAGAATCTTTCTCGGATGATGTTGAAGTGAGGACTGCCGCCAATGGTGATTAAGGTTTTGAACAAGCATTGGGCTGCATTCCTGATATTATAGTCAGTGATATCATGATGCCGGTGATGAACGGCATTGTGATGTGCCGGAAATTGAAAGAAGACTTGCGTACCAGCCATATTCCCATTATTTTGCTGACGGCAAAGGACTCTTTGCAAGATAAGGAAGAGGGGTATCAAGTGGGTGCTGACTCTTATCTGACAAAGCCTTTCAGTGCTACTTTGTTGCATAGCCGTATCCATAATTTGCTTGAATCCCGCAAGTTGTTGGCAGAGCGTTTTAATACGAATTCCATACTCATTGACAAACGTGCGGCAGTAACCGAGTCTATGAATAAATTGGATAATGAGTTCCTTGAGAAGATTAACAAGCTGATTGAAGATCGTCTTTCTTCTGAGAAGATAGACATCGGCTATTTGTCGGACGCCATGTGTATGAGTAATTCTACCCTATATCGGAAGATGAAGGCATTGACCGGACTTTCCACCAATGAATATATCCGCAAAATAAAGATGCAATATGCGGAACGTTTGTTATTAGAGGGGAAATACAATATTTCAGAAGTTGCGTTCAAGGTGGGAATTAACAGTACGGTCTATTTCCGTCAGTGTTTTAAAGATGAATTCGGTATGGCTCCTTCTGATTATCTGAAAAAGATAAAACCGGAATAGAGTGGTTGTGTAAGCCGTTTCTTCCATATAGTTAAGCTTTTTTTTACAGTCATCTGCTACAGACTCCGCCAGTGGACTGTAAGGTCTGCTTGGGTGGTCTATACAGTCTGCTGCAATGGACTCTACGGTCCATTGAGGGAGTCTGTAGTAGGTAACCGTAAGAAAGGGCTTAATTGTAGGCAAGAAAAGCCTTAGCTAATAGGGAGATTGGACTTTGAAGGAAATTGCTGTTTCTCAATTTGTATGTTTATAAATGATTGTAGAATGCTTTCACCGTTTCCCATTTATAATAAGGGGCAATAGGGCTGTCAATGGGTAATTTGACTTCATTTTCATTATGTAGCAATTTTACAATAACTTCTCCTTGTTTATTCTTGAAAAAGATTAATTGAAGGTTGGCTCCCATAGGTGAAACACGGAAATCTTGCCAGGCCAGGTAATATCGGTCGGGATCTGTTTCTTGATTGGAGCATCCTTCTACTTGCATGAGTGCCAACAGACGGATCAGGTTGGTATCATGTCCGAAACGGAGGGTGGCGCAAGGAGTTCCTTCACGGATGGCGCGGTCGGCACTTTCTATAATATTCTTCAATAAAGATTTTGCACTCTTGGGGGCTGCTCCCTGATTGACGGGAGCATTGGCATTGCAAATATACATCCGATAATTCACAGACTGCCAGATACCGAATAATTCTTCTTTTTCAAACAAATTATAAAAGGATAGAGGCAACTCTACATCTTGCATGTCGGAAGCAATCCAATAAAGTCCCATCATGAGCTCGCGGGGATTCCTGACTTCTTTGGGATTTTTGAAAAGTGAAGCGATTAAACGTTCCGGATGAATATGATTTTCTTCGAATGTATGGAAAGCTGTTCTCCATGGCGCACTTGCCGAACCCAGCTTTTCGGCTTCGGGTGAAGTATAGGCAATGTAGTCCATGTGTCTTTGGTTGGCTTCGCGGGTGATCTGGAGGGAGGGGTTTAGTTCTTTCAGTTGTTCTGTGAATGCGGACATGCTCATGATACAACGTACGGAAACGCTCGAACGCGCTGATATGTTGGCGCTGTCCCGGAATATATGGGGATATTGTTGATAAAGCCGTTTGGCAATGGCTTTGTGTTGTCGTTCTCCTAATGGGGTCAGGTTTCCTCCGCGCCCACGGGCATTTTCCCATACTTTCTGGAGTCTGAGCCTCACATCTTCACCTAAATCGGTAAGTCCTGATTTATTGTGAAACGTATCAAAGACACGAATGACTTCTAGATAACGTTCGTCCGAAGTCATCCAGCGGGACCCATGGCGTCCGTAATGGCTGATGTAGAAAGGACTGTAACCTTCGGGTACCGGAGTTTGTATGCCGTTTGGTGTGGGATAAGCATAATAGATGCTACCCATTTTTTCCGGGCTTTGGATGATTTCTTCTTTCAGATTGTGTGCGGGGAGATCTATGGGAGCTACTTTCCAATTGATGCCGAGCGGATTATTTTGTATTTCCCATATCAGAGGGAAATCCGGATTATCCATTATCCACATTTCGCATCCGTCTACTGAGTCGTTTACATGCAGTAAGGAATAGCCCATAGCTTGTGACTTGGTATCAGCCAGTTGGTATTCTGTCTGATTATAATGAAATGCCTTTTGGCTTTTCAATTCCTGAAAAGCGGTTGCTGAAAGTAGGGCAAAGGTTTCTTGAATGGGGAGACAGATATGCTGTCCGTCTTCCGGCTGTAAGAAGCTTAGTCTGACCGCCGTTTTTAAAGCTTCTTGGGGCATGGCGTAGCTGCCTGATTGCCATCGGGTGTTTCTTTCAATTCCCCAATGCAGATAAAGGGTGTCGTTGGACTGATTGAAAGTAAATTGGTACTTTCGGGTTTGTCCATGCAGTTTGAATACAAATAACAGAGGGGTGGTAATGATATCTTGTGCCATTACATTTCCCATCAGGCTGCCGATAAGCAGAAAGCATATAAAAAGTTTTTTCTTCATCGTATGTTACTCTTTAGATTCAGGAAATAGTTTGCTCCCCCAGTTACCGGGACTAGGGCCCATTTTTAAAACCAACTCGCCTCCTTTGATGATATCATTATGGCGGATGGCGGAATATGGATAATTCTTTCCATTTAATAAAATCGACCGGATATACTTGTTCTTTTCGGAAAGCCCTTCGGTTTTGATCGTGATAGTTTTGCCTTACTGTAAATGGAAACTCCTCTCTGTAAGTAGAGGGGTATGGAAAAAATTATAGTCTTGTCCGGCAATGAGGTACAAC
>ENA-ORLX01000372-ORLX01000372.1-human-gut-metagenome-genome-assembly--contig:-NODE-372-length-9826-cov-6.01423_pt1 | contig 9826 bp, 6 predicted proteins | sample MGYA00243014_ERZ508843 | MGnify/ENA primary metagenome ERZ508843 (study PRJEB26277, sample SAMN04329788) | human gut metagenome | biome: human-associated habitat | host: Homo sapiens | place: USA... | reverse complement strand
GGATGACGCGCTCCATGCGGGAGAAGCCGATGCGGAACTGGTTCTGCAGCAGCTCGCCCACGCTGCGGATACGGCGGTTGCCCAGATGGTCGATATCATCGGTGGTGCCGATGCCGTAGCCCAGACCGTTCAGGTAGTTGATGGAGGACAGGATATCGTCAATGGTGACGGTACGGCCGATGAGCAGGTCGTGATCCTTCTTCAGGCTCTCCATGACCTCCTCGGCGCTGGAAGCGTTATCAAGGATCTTGCGCAGCTCCTTGAGGTTGCAGCGCTCGTTGATGCCGCACTCCTTGACATCCACGCCCTTGAATGCAGGGTAGTAGCTATCAATGATGGCCTGTGCATCCACGCAGCCGTTGGTGATGACCTTGACCTTGTGGGGCTGATCCTTCATGGGATCATCGATCTTCAGCACGACCAGATCCACGCCGGCGGCATCGATCTGCTCGGCCAGCTTGCGGTCGATCTTCTTGTCGGCCTCGACAAGGATCTCGCCGGTGAAGGGATCCACCACGTTCTCTGCGGCCACATGGTTCATGATGCGGCGTGCCAGAGACAGCTTTTTGTTCATCTTATAGCGGCCGAAGCGGGACAGGTCGTACCGGCGCGGATCGAAGAACAGCATATCGATCTGGCTGGTAGCGGACTCCACCGTGGGAGGCTCGCCGGGGCGCAGCTTGCGGTAGACTTCCAGCAGGCCCTCTTCCTGATTCTTGGTGGTATCCTTTTCCAGAGTAGCGAGGATGCGCTCATCGTCGCCAAAGAAGTTCAGGATGTCCTCGTTGGTGGACAGGCCCAGTGCACGGCACAGCACGGTGACGGGCAGCTTGCGGTTCTTATCGATACGGACATAGAACACGTTGGCGGCATCGGTCTCGTACTCCAGCCATGCACCGCGGTTGGGGTTCATGGTGGCGCTGTACAGGTCGTTGCCCACCTTATCCTTGGCATGGCCGTAGAACACACCGGGAGAGCGGACCAGCTGGCTGACGATCGCACGCTCGGCACCGTTGATGACAAAGGTGCCTGCGTCGGTCATCAGGGGGAAGTCGCCCATGAAGATCTCCTGGTCCTTCACCTCGCCGGTCTCCTTGTTCAGCAGACGGGCGGTGACGCGCAGGGGTGCTGCATAGGTCACGTCGCGCTCCTTGCACTCCTTGATGCTGTACTTCGGCTCCTTATCCAGGCGGAAGTCCACAAAGCTCAGTGCCAGATTGCCGGTGTAGTCCTCAATGGTGCCGATATCGTGGAAGACCTCTTTCAGGCCCTCGTCCAGGAACCACTGATAAGAGTTCTTCTGGACCTCGATCAGGTTCGGCATACTGATGACTTCGTCGATGTGGGAGAAGCTCATGCGCTCGGTTTTGCCGAGCTTAACGGGCTTGACTTTCATCATAAAATCAACCACTCCTTACTTTTATATTCTACGGGATGTCGTATACACGGGTCAAATTTGAGCAGACACACATAATTCGACCCGCGTCCTGCGGAACGTTCCGGCGTTTTGCACAAACTTTTCGGGGCAAGCCCTCAAGCGGCAGCCATCGCAGTTCCCTTTTTGGCGCACTAGTCCATTATGTGATACTAATGCAGTATACACCCGAAAATCCCTGTTGTCAAGCCATTTTTCAGTTTTTTGCCGAAATAAATTTAATTTTCACTTTGTTTTCGCACGCCCGGCAGCGTGTAGCTGTTTGTCTGCCAAGTACTTGATTTTTTTATTTTGCACGTTCCTGTTCATAACACCCTTGTGCAATTTGTCTATCTTTACTCTTGTGCCCGGAAGTGTGACTTTTGCACTTCCCTGCCGCAAAAAAGAGACCGCCGCACAAAATGCTGTGCAGCAGTCTCGTCCTGAAAATTTTATGCGATTCACTCATCCAGATAATCCCGCAGCAACTTCGCGCGGCTGGGGTGGCGCAGCTTGCGCAGCGCCTTTGCTTCGATCTGCCGCACCCGTTCCCGGGTCACGTTGAACTCCTTGCCCAGCTCTTCCAGCGTGCGGGCACGGCCATCCTCCAGACCAAAGCGCAGGGTGATGACCCGCTCCTCCCGGGGCGTCAGGCTTTTAAGGACGTGCAGCAGCTCCCGCCGCAGCAGCTGACGCCCGGCTTCGTCTACCGGGACACCGGCATCCTCGTCCTGAATAAAGTCCTCCAGATGAGCGTCCTCTTCCTCCCCCACCGGCGTTTCCAGACTGATGGGCTCCTGCGACAATTGCAGCAGCTCCCGCACCTTGTCCGGTTCCATATCCAGTGCGGCGGCGATCTCCTCCACGGTGGGCTCCCGTCCATTTTTATGCAGCAGGTCGCCCGCCGTTTTCTTGACCCGGTTGATGCTCTCCACCAGATGCACCGGGATGCGGATAGTGCGCCCCGGATCCGCAAGGGCGCGGGTGATGGACTGACGAAGCCACCACGTTGCGTAGGTAGAGAACTTGAAGCCACGCTCCGGCTCAAATTTTTCCGCCGCCTTCATCAGGCCAAGGTTGCCTTCCTGAATGAGATCCAGAAAAGGCAGTCCCCGTCCGGCGTAGCGCTTGGCTACCGATACCACCAACCGCAGGTTTGCTTCGCTCAAAGCGCGGCGGGCATCTGCATCTCCGGCGCGGGCAGCCTTTGCCAGTGCCATCTCCTGCCCGGCGGTCAGCAGCGGCACCCGGCCGATCTCCTCTAAATAGGGCTTGACCGGGTCATCCAGCGCCACACCCTCTGAGGAAAGTTCATTCTCCAGCCTGCCGATCTGAGCATCGTCCAGCACGGGCAGCTCGGCAGGCTCCTCCTCTGCCAGATGAACACCCCGCTGCTCCAACGCCGCGTAGAGTTCATCCAGCTGTGCAACATCGAAATCCGCTTCTTCCATGGCACGGCTGATCTGCTCCGGGGTCAGGGTGTGGCGCCGCGCCTTTGCGGCAAGGCTGCGGGCAAGTTCTTCCGTTTGCGACAATTTCTGCATGATTCCTGCTCCTTTTCTCTCCAGCTCCAGCCGGAGGGAAAACAGGGATCAGTCTTGTTCGGGCAGCGTCCCCTGCTTTTTTTCGCGCATCGACTGAAGATACTGTGTGATCTCATCGCCGGACATTGCAGCAGCTTTGCTTGCAACCGGCATTCCCCGGGCGATCCTGTCCAGATACAGATGGATATCCTCCGGGGTGCAGTTCACATCGCTGTATTGTGCCGCAAGTCGGCTCAGTTCATTCAATGCTTCTTCGCTTGCAAATGCCCGCAGTGCCGTCAGGCTGAGCTCCACGCCCTCCCGGCTGCAATTGAGCATCGCTTCGTATAGTTCCTTCTGCTGCGGCTGGATGAATTGCTCCGCCGTCAACTGCTGTTTAGCCAGTTCCAGATACCGCGGCTCCCGCAGGATGGCCGCCAGCAGCCGCTGCTGGGCGCTGGCAATGCCCAGTGCCTGACTGCCGCCTGCGCTGTAAGGCACCTTGATCTGATCCATCTCACCGGAATGCAGCCGCTCGTGGTTTTTCTCCCGGCGGTACTTGCCGCCTGCCCGCTTTGCTGCGGTGCCCAGCTGCGCCAGAATGGCGGTTTTGGAAATATTAGTTTCCTCTGCCAGCCGTCCAGCGTACACCTCCTGCTCGGTGGGGTTGGAGCGCTCGGCCAGCATTTCCACGGCTTCCTTTACATATTGCAGCCGCTGCGCATCCTGCGAGAGATCATACTGGTCTCGCAGGCGCTTGAGCCGGAAGTCCAGCGCGTTGCCCACCCCGTCCAGAAGTGCCTGAAAGCGCTCCGGGCCGTATTTTTTGATATACTCGTCCGGGTCCTTTGCACCGGGGATCTGCAAAACGCCCACCTTTACCGGGCTGTTGCGGAACAGCTCCAGCGAGCGCAGGGTCGCCTTCTGACCGGCCTCGTCCGAGTCGTAGCTCAGAATGACCTCGTCGGCATACTCGCTGATGATGCGCACCTGCCCGGGGGTCAGCGCGGTGCCGCAGGCGCAGACGGCAGTGTCGATGCCCGCCTGCTGCATACTGATGACGTCCATGTAGCCCTCGCACAGCACGAACCGCCGGGAGGCGCTGCGCTTTGCGATCTGCATGGCAAACACCGTCTCGGATTTGTGGTAGACCAGCGTCTCCGGGCTGTTGACGTATTTGGGCTTGGAGTCGTCCATCACGCGCCCGCCAAAGGCAATGATGTTGCCGCGCAGGTCAAAGATGGGGGTCATGACACGCTTCCAGAACAGGCAGTAGATGCGCCCGGACTGGCTGCGCTTGAACAGGCCGCTGGCATCCAGCTCCTGCTGGTTGTAGCCTTTATCCCGCAGGTACTGGTACAGTGCCTGCCCATCGTTGGGGGCATAGCCCAGCCCGAACCGGACGATGGTCTTATCGTCCAGCCCGCGCCGCCGCCAGTAAGCGCGCGCCTGCCGCGCCTCCTCCACGGTAGAGTTCAGGCAGGCATGGAAGAAGCGGGCGGCCTCCTTGTTCAGGGATAGCTCCCTGCTGCGCAGGCGTCCCGTCTTACCGTCCTCCTGCGGTTCCGGCATCCCGGCGCGGGAAGCCAGCATCTTGATGGCTTCGCCGCTGCTGATATTGTTGATCTTTTTGACAAAGCTGATGGCATCTCCGGCTGCCTGACAACCGAAACAGTAAAAGCTTTGGGTGTCCGGGTACACATAGAAAGACGGCGTTTTTTCGCTGTGAAAGGGGCACAGACCGCCGTACAGACGTCCCTTGCGCTTGAGCTGCACATAGCTGCCCACCAGTTCCACGATGTCGGTGCGGCGGGTAAGTTCCTCGATGTATTCATGTGGGATCATGTTGTTTTAAACGACCTCTCCAGTTTTAAAGGACGTGCCATTTCTGGGGCACGAACAGTTCTTCAAAGGTGCGGATGGCAAACTCGTCGCTCATACCGCTGATGTAGTCGGTGACGGCGCGCTCCCGTCCCTCCTGATAGGCCAGCTGCACATAAAAGTTGGACATCCGGTCTACATGGGTCAGGTAGTATTCGTACAGCTCCGCGATAAGCTTGTCCACCTTCTGCTCCTCACGCTTGGCGTTTTTATCCACATACACGGTAGTGTACATGAAATCCCGCAGAGCAAGGAACGCTTCGTATTCCTCCGTGCCCATGCGGACATCCCCCTCGCTGTGGGTGAGAATGCTGTTGATCATGGTGGTGATGCGGGCAGATTTGGTCTGTCCCAGCACTGCCGTGCAGTCCTTGGGCAGGGTGGCAGCGTCCAGCACTCCGGCGCGCACAGCATCCTCGATATCGTGGTTGACAAAGGCGATCTGATCCGCCAAGCGCACGATGCGTCCTTCGGGGGTAGCTGCCCATGTGCCCTTGGTGTGGGTAACGATGCCGTTACGCACCTCCCATGTCAGGTTGAGCCCTTCGCCGTCCTTTTCCAGCCGGTCCACCACACGCAGGCTTTGCATATAGTGGCGGAAGCCGTCCGGGCAAAGAGCATCCAGTGCCTTTTCTCCCGCGTGGCCAAAGGGGGTATGCCCCAGATCATGCGCAAGGCTGATGGCCTCGGTCAGATCCTCGTTCAGGCGCAGACCCCGGGCAATGGCGCGGGCGAGCTGCGAGACCTCCAGCGTATGGGTCTGCCGGGTGCGGTACAGGTCTCCCTCCGGCGAGAGGAACACCTGCGTTTTCTGCTTGAGACGCCGGAAGGCCTTGCAGTGCAGCACCCGGTCGCGATCCCGCTGGAACACCGGGCGCAGCGGATCCTGCGGCTCCGGCACAGCTCTGCCGCGGCTTGCATCGCTGAAGGTCGCCCAAGGCGCAAAGGCAAGATGCTCGATCTCTTCGGTTCTCCGGCGCACATCCATACAGATCCTCCTTTTGTTTTTCGGGTTTCTCCCCCTCCCCTCTGCGCGCAGCCGATCCCAATTGCTGCGCTGCGGCAATTGTAGCACATCGGCCGTGTCGAAGGGGGAAGTTCGGTGTCGGTTTGCAAAAAAGACTTTGTTTTTTAAAATGGTGCGTAGAACGGGTCAGACACCGTCACCTGAGCGCTGCCCCGGGTCAGCTCCCGCAGCTGCTCCAGCAGCGGGGCTTCGGTGTGTTCCGGCATCTGCCAGCGCAGGGTGACACGGTCTGCAAACTCCGGCGGTGCCTGCTTTGCCCCGGCGGCATCAATGAGCAGGGACGCACGCTCATAAAGGGCGTAATCCACCGTTACCTGCAGCTCCACCACGCTGCGCACCGTGACCACCTCCGCGTTTTCCAGTGCGCGGGCGGTGGCGGTGGTGTAAGCGCGCACCAAACCGCCGGTGCCCAGCAGCACCCCGCCAAAGTAGCGGGTGACCACCACGATCAGGTCGGTCAGCCCACTATGCTGCAGCACTTCCAATGCGGGCGTACCGGCAGTCTTTGCCGGCTCACCGTCATCAGAATAGCGCTCGCGGTTGCCCGCCCGCAGGCGGTAAGCGTAGACATTGTGCCGCGCGGTGCGGTTAGCCGCCCGCACCTGCTCTAGAAAGGCAATGGCGGCTTCCTCACTGTCAGCAAAGGAAAGCTGTGCGATAAATCGGCTCTTTTTCTCTTCGTATTCGCCGGTGGCCGTGCCCCGGACGGTGCGGTAATCCTCCACGTTAGATCCTCCTGATAATAACTCAGAATAAGTATAACACAAACGGGCGCAAAAAAAAAGACTGACGAAGCCTTGCGGCCCCGTCAGTCTTTTATAAGAAGAAAGCAGTTGATCACTTGGTAAAGATCTGAATCCACTGATGACCCCAGGTGCTGTTGCTGTTGTAGTAGTAGCCAACACTCATCTTGCGAGCCTCAGGGTTCAGGATATTGGCGCGATGGCCTTCGGAGTTCATCCATGCGTTGACGACCTCTTCAGGAGAGACGCTGCCCCATGCGGCATTCTCGCCGGTGGGGGTATCGGTAACGCCGTAGTCCTTCAGGACGGTAAAGCACTTGGAGCCATCGGGGCGGACGTGAGAGTTTACAACGGCGATCTCCTCGGCGCGGGTCTGTGCAGCGGCGGTCAGATTATCATCGCCCATTTCCAGAGCGGTCAGACCGTACTTTGCGCGCTGAGCATTGACCAGATTCAGAACTTCCTGACGGTAGTCCTCGGTGTGAGAATTTTCGGGGTAAGAGAAGATCAGCACCCAGTAGTTATTGTAGACGCCGCCCTCGTAGTGGCCAACGCTCACGGTGGTGGCATCGGCGTTCAGGATGCGCTCGCGGGTAAAATCGGTAGCCATCCACTGATCCATTGCGGAATCGGGGGTGGAGCAGCCGGCCATGTAGTTCTCGCCGGTGGAAACATCGCTGATGCCGTTCTCTGCCAGAACGGTGAAATCGCGCTGACCGTTGGGACGAACGTAGGAGTAAGAAACTGCCAGCTCCTCGGCACGCTTCATTGCAGCGGCATTGTGGCTGCTGTCGCCCAGAGCAACGGGAGCCAGACCAGCCTGTGCGCGCTCGTTATTGATCAGGGTCAGGAAGCTGCGCTGGTAAGCGTCTTCCTCAAAGTAGGAGTTCTCTTCCTCCACGGAAGCGGCAGCAGGCACGGCAGCCTGTGCTGCGTTTGCGGTGACGGGCTTGAAGCCTGCAAAACCAAAAACCACAGCCAGCGTCATAGCAGCTGCTGCGATATTCTTCATGGTACTCATTGCACGCTTCATAAGATTGCCTCCGGTCTGCTGCCTTATACAGTGTGATGTTGTATGCTGCAACTTGTTTGCAACTCTGTCGTATCACATCTGCAACTCTTGTGTCACAAGAGTATCACAAAACCATACAGACGTCAAGAGGTTCAACGGCTAATTTGCAGAAAAAATACAGAAGTTTTTAAATTTTCCCACTCTTTTACCGCAACTCAAGCGTAACAAAAGTTCCGAAAACGTTACAGTTGTGTTGCGCTTCTCTTCAAAATCAGCCAAGTGCAACAGCTTCCGCACACTTTCCGGGCTGTTCCGATGCCTACCGCAGTGTATATTATCGGATTTTTATACATTATTTTGCATATCAATGCTTTGTGTACGCTTTTGTGGCGCTTTGTTGCGTTCCTGTCTGCATTCTCTTCTTATAAGGAGATTTCGTTTCAAATAAGCACACAAAAAAGGGGCTGCTGCACATCACTTTGTGCAACAGCCCCTCCGGGTTGTATTTTACTGTTTTTCCTTGCGATCTCCCACAAGCTTTTTTAGTTCATCAAGAAAGCTTTCCACATCCGCAAACTGGCGGTAGACCGATGCAAAGCGGATATAGGCCACCTCGTCGATCTTTTTCAGTTCCTGCATGGTCAGCTCGCCGATGCGCACACTGGGGATCTCGCGGTCGTAGGAGCTGAACAGAGACTGTTCGATGCTGCTGACGGCGTGCTCCAGTGCTTCATAGCTGACAGGACGCTTGGCGCAGGCACGCAGCATGGCATTGAGCAGCTTCTGCCGGTCAAAGGGCTCGCGGGAGTTATCCTTTTTAATGACCACCAGCGGCACCGTTTCCACCACCTCATAGGTGGTAAAGCGCATATGGCAGTTCAGGCACTCGCGGCGGCGGCGGATGCGCTCGTTGTCTTCAGTCGGGCGGGAGTCGATCACCTTGGATTCCTCCGCACCGCAATAAGGGCACTTCATCGTTTGTTCCTCCGCCTTAGTCTTTCTTTTTCCTGCGCTCGCTCCACAGCACCCATGCCGAGGTGGAAACACACAGAGAGGTGTACACACCGCTGATCATACCCATCATCAGCGGGAACGCAAAGGTAAAGATGCTGTCCAGACCGTAGAGCTTTGCCATGATGCACATGACGCCCAGTGCCATCACGGTGGTGATGGTGGTGATCAGGGTGCGGCGGGCAGACTGGTTGACCGACTGGTTGACCAGCTCTTCAAAGCCAGCCTTTTTACCCATCAGGGCGCGGTTCTCGCGGATACGGTCGTACACCACAACGGTATCGTTGATGGAGTAGCCGAGGATGGTGAGCATAGCGGCGATAAAGTTGCCGTCCAGTGCGGTGCGCAGCAGCACAAAGGTGCCAAACACCACCATCAGGTCGTTCACAAGCGCCAGCACTGCCATCATGCCGCCGGTCAGGCCGCCGATGTTCTTGAAGCGCAGGGCGATATACAGCAGAATGAGCACCAGTGCAAACAGCACAGCCACCAAGCTCTTCTGCAGGAACTTGGTGCCCATGGCTGCGCTGACGTTGCTCAGGGACAGCTGGGTGAACTGGTTATCCGGGTAGTTCTCATTCAGGGAGTCCAGCAGGTTCTCCACCTGCTCGGTGGTCACGGTCTCGGTGCCGGGCATGGAGATCTTCAGGGTCTGGTCGCCGGTGGCTACGTTCTCGCCGGTCTGCAGGGTCAGACCGGTGTTTTCCAGCGCCGCTGCAGCGGTCTTTTGCACAGTGGCTTGGTCAAAGCTGCCCTCGTAGGACAGGGTGATCATAGCACCGCCGGTGAACTCGGTATCCAGATGCACACCGAACACCACGGCGCACAGCAGAATGGCTGCCATCAGGCAGGCGGAGATGGTCAGGAACTTTTTGCGCAGGGACACGAAATCCACCGGCTTCTTTTCGGCCTTTTCCTGCACGGGCTTTGCAGCACCGTACAGCCACGGGTTGCGCAGTGCCTTGCTGGCGGCTGCACCGCGGATCATCACACGGGTAGCGAACACACCAAACACGAAGTTCAGCAGCACGCCGGTAAGCAGCGTATAGCCGAAGGCGTAGATGGTGCCTGCGGTAGAGGGTCCGAAGGCGAAGAATACAAAGTGCAGTGCCTTGGCAAACAGGCCGTCCGAGGGGCCGAAGGCACCCATGCGCACGCTGGCCACGATGCCGATGGTCACGTTGCCGTCAATGATGGGGGTCAGACCGCGGGCAC
>ENA-ORLX01000371-ORLX01000371.1-human-gut-metagenome-genome-assembly--contig:-NODE-371-length-9877-cov-9.70536_pt1 | contig 9877 bp, 8 predicted proteins | sample MGYA00243014_ERZ508843 | MGnify/ENA primary metagenome ERZ508843 (study PRJEB26277, sample SAMN04329788) | human gut metagenome | biome: human-associated habitat | host: Homo sapiens | place: USA... | reverse complement strand
GCGCTTCTTCGGGTCCGAAAGCACCTCGTTTGCTTCGTTGATCTCCTTGAACTTTGCCTCGGCGTCCTTATCGCCGGGGTTATAGTCCGGGTGGTACTTCATGGCAAGCTTGCGGTATGCCTTTTTGATCTCGGCATCGCTTGCGCCCTTGGATACCCCCAGCACTTCGTAATAATCACGCTTTTCCTGTGCCATATCCACTCACCTCTCCGGGAACGCCCTCCCCGGGTAACGCCCCGGTCGGTTCCTCACTCTATAAACCAGCAAGAGCCGCTCCGGCCTAAACCGGAGCGGCTTTTGCTCTATTGCGCGTGTGCCCGCCGGTTTGGCCGGACACAGCGCTTTGTTTCAGACTTAGACTTCCTTGAAGTCGGCATCCACAACGCCGTCATCGTTGGGCTTTTCGTTGGCTGCGCCTGCGTCAGCACCGGGCTGTGCACCGGCGGCCTGCTGTGCGGCAGCGGCTGCCTGATACATCTTCTCGAACACCTGGCTCAGGGCTTCCTGCTTTGCCTTGATGTCGTCCACGTTGCCGGACTGGACAGCGGTCCGCAGGTCGGCCAGCTTTGCCTCGGCATCGCTCTTCACGTCTGCGGGCAGCTTGTCGCCGTTCTCCTTCAGCATCTTCTCGGTCTGGAACACCATCTGGTCGGCACCGTTGCGGATATCGACCTCTTCACGCTTCTTCTTATCGTCGGCAGCAAACTGCTCAGCTTCCTTCACAGCCTTGTCGATGTCCTCCTTGGACATGTTGGTGGAAGCGGTGATGGTGATGTTCTGCTCCTTGCCGGTGCCCAGATCCTTAGCGCTGACCTTCACGATGCCGTTGGCATCGATATCGAAGGTAACTTCGATCTGAGGTACGCCACGGGGAGCCGGAGCAATGCCGTCCAGATGGAACACACCCAGACTCTTGTTGTCGCGGGCAAACTCACGCTCGCCCTGCAGCACGTTGACCTCAACAGAGGGCTGGTTGTCGGCTGCGGTGGAGAACACCTGACTCTTGTGGGTGGGGATGGTGGTGTTGCGGTCGATGATCTTGGTGCACACGCCGCCCAGAGTCTCAATGCCCAGGCTCAGCGGGGTGACATCCAGCAGCAGCAGACCCTTCTTCTCGCCGTTCAGAACGCCGCCCTGAATAGCAGCACCGACAGCCACGCACTCATCGGGGTTGATGCCCTTGAAGGGCTCGCAGTTCAGCTCTTTCTTGACTGCATCGTAGACAGCGGGGATACGAGTGGAACCACCGACCATCAGGACCTTCTTCAGGTCAGAGGGACGCAGGCCTGCATCCTGCAGAGCCTTGCGGACGGGGCCCATGGTGCGATCGACCAGATCAGCGGTCAGCTCGTTGAACTTTGCGCGGGTCAGGGTCATATCCAAGTGCTTGGGGCCGGTAGCATCGGCAGTGATGAAGGGCAGGTTGATCTGGCTGCTCATTGCGCTGGACAGCTCGATCTTAGCCTTCTCGGCAGCTTCCTTCAAGCGCTGTGCAGCCATCTTATCCTTGCGCAGGTCGATGCCGTTCTCGGTCTGGAAGGCGTCTGCCATCCAGTCGATGATGCGCTGGTCGAAGTCATCGCCGCCCAGGTGGGTATCACCGTTGGTGGCCAGAACCTCGGTAACGCCGTCGCCCATCTCGATGATGGACACATCGAAGGTGCCGCCGCCCAGATCGTAGACCATGATCTTCTGGTCGTCTTCCTTATCCACACCGTAAGCCAGAGCAGCTGCGGTGGGCTCGTTGATGATACGGCGGACGTTCAGGCCTGCAATGGTGCCTGCGTCCTTGGTTGCCTGACGCTGGCTGTCGTTGAAGTAGGCGGGCACAGTGATGACAGCCTCGGTAACGGTCTCGCCCAGATAAGCCTCGGCATCAGCCTTCAGCTTCTGCAGGATCATAGCGCTGACCTGCTGGGGAGTGTACTCCTTGCCGTTCAGGGTCACCTTGTGGTCGGTGCCCATATAACGCTTGATGGAAGCCACCGTGTTCTCAGGGTTGGTGATGGCCTGACGCTTTGCGACCTGACCCACCAGACGGTCGCCGGTCTTGGTGAAGCCGACAACAGACGGGGTGGTGCGTGCACCCTCAGAGTTTGCGATAACAACGGGCTCGCCGCCCTCCATAACAGCCACGCAGCTGTTGGTAGTACCAAGGTCGATACCAATAATCTTACTCATAATGAAGTCTCCTCTCGAAAGAACAAATCTTGTTTATATGATGCTTATGATGATGTCAAGCGGATGTTATTGCAAACTCCCTTGCGGGAGGTTCGGCTTATTTATTCGGCCACCACAACGGTTGCATGGCGGATGATCTTGTCACCCAGCTTGTAACCCTTCTGGAAAACGGTGACCACCGTGCCGCTCTCCTGCCCGTCCGGGGCGGGGATCTGCTGCACAGCATTCATAAAGTTGGGGTCAAAGGGCTTGCCCAGCGCCTCGATCTCCTCCACATGGAGGGCTTCCAGTGCCTTTGCCGCCTTATCCAGCGTCATGACCACGCCCTTTTTGTAATTCTCATCGGTGGTGGGGGCGTTGGCAGCCATATCCAGCGTATCCAGAATGGGGATGATCTTTTCCACTGCGTGGGAAACACCGTCGCCAAACTTCTGGTCGGCCTCGCGGGTGGAGCGCTTGCGGTAGTTGTCGTACTCGGCAGCCATGCGCAGCAGCTGATCCTTGGCCTGTGCAGCGTTCTTTTCCGCTGCATCCAGCTTTGCCTTAACGGCTTCCATCTCCCGGGCCTTCTTGTTGAACCAGCCGCCGTCCTTCTTCTTGTCCTCTTCGGTGGCAGCTTCGGCAGCAGCCTGTTCGGGCGCTGCGGCAGCGGTCTTTTCCTCGGGGGCAGTTTCCGGCTGCTCGGTCTCGGGCACCGTGTTCTTTGCTTCTTCGCTCATTCCAGATCCTCCTTATAGATCACAGTCCGCCGCGGTACGGCAGCCTGCGGGGTGTCTTTTCGTTTGCCGCTCATGCCCTCGCCCAGCTGGTCTGCAAAGTAATGCAGCAGCGGCATCAGCTTCTGGAAGGGCATCCGGGTGGGGCCGATCAGGGCAATGGAGCCCCACAGCCCGCCGCCTACCAGATACCGGTCGCTTACGATGCACAGCCCGGGGATCTGCGGTTCCAGATCCTCGCCCAGCAGCACGCTTTCGCTGCGGTTTTCCGGGGGTGCGATCAGGCTTGCGGCCTGTTCCTCGTCGTTCAGCAGGGTAAGGATATCACCCACTCTGCCGTCCAGCTGCGGCCAGTCCAGCAGGTACTGCTCGCCGCCCAGAAATACATGGGGCTTTACGCTGTCCTGCAGAATTGCGGCTGCGGCGCTGACCACCGGCACAAGCTCCGGTGCGATCTGGCTGCACAGCTCGCTGAGCATCCGGGTGGAAAGATCCACCGGTGCCACAAAGGTAAGGTTGCGGTTGAGCAGCGCCGCAAGGGCGGCTGCATTTTCCCGGGAAAGCCCGGTGCGTACCCGTGCCACCCGGGTGCGGACGTAACCGGCGGTGGTCACAGCCAGCACAGCGGCTGCGCTGCGGCCCACCTGCACCACCTCGTAATGGGCAATGCACAGATCCTCGGCGCAGGGAGTGCTGACGGCGGCGGTGCAGCCGCTGATGGCGGCCAGCGCCTTGGCAGCACCCTGTGCCAGCTTTTCCGGCTCGTGGTCAAGGCTGGCGAACACCGCATCCACCCGGGCGCGGGTAACGCGGTCCAGCGGCTGATCGTCGGTCAGCAGGTTGTCCAGATAATACCGGTAGCCCTTGGCGCTGGGCACACGCCCTGCGCTGGTGTGGGGCTGCTCCAGCAAGCCCAGCTTTGTCAGCGCCGCCATCTCGTTGCGCAGCGTTGCGCTGGACACTGCCATATCAAAGTAGTTTGCCAGCACGCTGCTGCCCACCGGCTCGCCCTCAAGGCCATACAGCGCCACGATCGCCTGCAAGACCCGTTGCTTGCGTGCATCCATCGTCATAGCGCCTGCCTCCTTTTTGTATCGCTTTTGTTTGTTTAGCACTCCTTGTTCCTGAGTGCTAAGACCATTATAATCGTTTTTGCCCTGCTGTCAAGCCCTTTGCAAAAATGTTTATAAAGATTCATAATTCTGTCATAAAGGGGGGTTACCCCCTCAGGCAAGCGGGCTCGCCCTCTCAGTCACCTACGGTGACAGCTCTCCCAAAGGGAGAGCCCTTGGCATGGCGGGAAAGTTCGTGGTTGAAGGGCAAAGCCGCTTGCAAAATAACCCCTTCTGTCTTGCCGCTTAGCGTCAAGCCACCTTCCCCAAGGGGACGGCTTTAGCGGTAGCGGCAAAGTTTTCTTCCAAAAGAAAAAGCGCCTGAAGCATTCGCTTTTGAATTTCAGAAAACTTAGCGAATTTCGTTACAGACGCTTCTATTTTAGCGAGCTCGGCATCTCCCCAAAGTGGGAGCCCTTGGCAGTCCACGCAAACTTCATCTCTTTGCCAAGGCCTCTCCCTTTGGGAGAGGTGGATTTGCGTAGCAAAGACGGAGAGGGCGAGGACGCTGACCTTGTGCAACAGTTTCTTTAATATTACATCTTACTCCTCCATCTGCTTTGCCAGAAAGGCCGCTGCCACCGCCACTGCCTTGCACTGGGCGTCCTCCGGACAGGCGGCGCGATCCTCGGTCAGCAGACCCACTGCGCCGGTCACGTCCCCGCCCGCCAGTACCGGTGCGGCGCATAGCAGCACCCGGGGTGCGCCCTCGCAGGGCAGCAGGGTCTTTTCCGGGCTGCCGGGGCTCTGGTAGGGCTTGCGGGCTTCCATCAGCTTTTCCAGCGGCTGGCTGATACTGCGGTCTGCCAGCTCCCGCCGCCCGCTGCCGCTGACCGCCAGAATGCGGTCCCTGTCGCACACAAAGGCGGTCAGTGCAAACTGGCGGCTGAGCACCTCTGCCAGCTGGGCGGCAAGGGTGTTCACCTCGCCCATAGGCGAATACTTTTTAAAGATCACTTCCCCGTCGCCGGTGGTAAAGATCTCCAGCGGGTCGCCCCGCCGGATGCGCTGGGTGCGGCGGATCTCCTTGGGGATCACCACCCTGCCAAGCTCGTCGATGCGGCGTACGATACCGGTTGCTTTCATTTATAGTGTCCTCCTTTTGGTTTCCTTTGTATGTAGTATCTGTCAGCGGCGGCAAATTATACCGGCAGCGCATTTTTTGCTTTGCCCGCCGCATTGCGTTCCGGGCGGGGTTCTGCTACAATAAATAGGAATAAACCCAAAGAAAGCAGGTGTCCGCATGGCACACATCCTTATTCTGGGCGGCGGTGCCGCCGGACTGGCCGCTGCGCTGGCGGCTGCACAGGCCGCACCCGCTGCCCGCGTCACGGTGCTGGAGCGCAACCCCAAGGTGGGCAAAAAGCTGCTGGCTACCGGCAACGGCCGCTGCAATCTGGACAACACCGCCATTGCGCCGGAGAAATATTTCACCGCCGACCCCGCCGCGCTGCGGCCTTTGCTGGCGGCGGTGGATGCCGCCGCGCCGCTGGCGTGGTTCGAGCAGCTGGGGCTGTACACCCGCACCGATGAAGCCGGGCGGGTGTACCCCTATTCCAATCAGGCCGCCGACGTGCTGGCGCTGCTGGAGCTGCATTTGCAGCGGCACAAGGTACAGCTGCGCACCGGCTGCACGGTAAGCACCCTGCGGCAGAGCAAGGGCGGCTACGCCGTACAATTTGCAAACCCCGAGGGCGATATGGAAAGCCTGCGGGCAGATGCCGTTATCTGCGCCATGGGCGGTGCTGCCGGGCCGCAGTTCGGCACGGACGGCTTCGGCACCCGCTTTGCCGCCGCCTGCGGCGGGCAGATGCGCCCCCTTTACCCCTGCCTGACCGCCCTGCAATGCGCAAAGCCGAACAAGAGCCTTGCGGGCATCCGCGCCAAGGCCGCTGCCCGCCTGCTGGACGGCGACCGGGTATTGGCTGAAGAGATGGGCGAGGTGCAGTTTACCGACTACGGGCTTTCCGGCATCTGCATCATGCAGCTGTCCGGCCTGCTTGCCCCCGGGCGCAGGCTGAGAGCCCCGGTCGTGGAACTGGACCTGTTCCCGGAGCTGAGCGAGATGGACCTGACCCGTCTGCTTGCCCGGCACGCCATTCAGACTGCATCCGACACCCTTGCCGGGTTCTGGACAGGTCTGCTGAACGTCAAGTTGGGCTACGCCCTCTGGGAAGCTGCCAATATGCCCAACAACCGCTCGGTCAAGCAGATGCAGCCCCTCGCCCACGTTGCTAAGCACTGGCGGTTCGAGGGGCTTACCCCCTGCGGCTGGCGGCAGGCGCAGACCACCGGCGGCGGGCTTGCCCTGACCGAGGTGGAACCGACCTTCCAGTTCAAGGGCTGTCCGGGGCTGTACTTCGTGGGAGAAACGTTGGACTGCGCCGGAAGCTGCGGCGGCTTCAACCTGCACTGGGCATTCGGCAGCGGCCTTGCCGCCGGGCAGGACGCCGCAAAGCACTTCCGCAGCAGCAAACGGTAACAAAAAAGGAACGAGGAAAAGCCCGCGGGCTTTTCCTCGTCCCTTTTTTATCTAAATCAGACAGCCTTATTCTCGCCTTTGGAAAGCAGCTTTGCACGCTCCAGCGCGGGGCGCAGTGCCAGATACAGCACCACGGCGCAGGCAGTGGAAGCCACACTGTTCACAAAGGTGACGCCGCCGGCGATCTTGGTCAGTGCCTGTGCCACGGTGTACTCCTGCCCAAAGATGTACACGTTGCGGAAGTAGCCAAGGAAGGGGTCGGTGAACACGTTCAGCAGCAGACCGGAACCCGCAGAGACGATCACCTTGACCAGATACCCGGCGCTGTGACGATCCTGATCCCGCAGCTTGAACACCTTATGTGCCACGGCACCGCAGGTGATGCCGATGATAAACTTGAGCACGAAGGTGGTAATGGCGTAGCCCGGGTCACCGGCAAGGATATCTGCCAGCGCCAGACCGATGGCACCCGCCAGACCGCCGGATACACCGTCCAGCAGCAGCGCCGTCAGGGCAGTAAAGGTGTTGCCCAGATGGAACGAGGAGCCGCCGTAGAACGGGATGCGGAAAAACAGGTAGGCCACTAAGCTCAGCGCAGCCATCACGCCGGTAAGCGCCAGCTCGTGCACCGTAAAGCGGCGCTTGTACAGCACACTGAAAAACAGGATCAGGATAACGACGACTGCCAGCAGCAGCCACATTGCAGTAGTAGACATGATACTTTCCCTCCAATCACGCCGATAACCCCACAAAACTACTTGACATTTGGGTGTCCGGCGGGTATGCTCCTATTATACGCAGAACTGACCCTATGAAAATACCCAGAATAAAGTTTTTTTATGGGGTCAGTTTGACAAAATGCCTACACGGGAGGGACATTCTATGGTACATCTGACCACGGCACTGGACCCGGCTTCGGCGGTGCCGCTGTACGAGCAGCTTTACCGCAGCCTTGCCGCCGAGATGCGGGCGGGCACCCTGACGGCGGGCACCCGGATGCCCGGCAAGCGGCGGCTGGCGGCGGAGCTGTCGGTGTCGGTGAACACGGTGGACACCGCCTACCAGATGCTGGCAGCCGAGGGCTACCTGACCGCCCGGGAGCGCAGCGGGTTTACGGTGCAGGAGTATCTTGCCCTGCCGCAGGGGACGCAGCCGCCCGCCGCACCCTCTGCGCCGGTGGCTGCGCACCCCGCTGACACTGCCCCGCCGGTGCAGTTCGACCTGTCCACCCGGGGCGTGGACCCGGGGCTGTTCCCCTTCCGCACATGGGCACGGCTGCAAAAGGAGCTGCTCTACTCCGCGCCGGAGCTGCTCACCCCCGGGGATGCCCGGGGCGATGCCGCCCTGCGGCAAGCGCTGGCAGGGTATCTGGCCGAGTACCGGGGCGTGCAGTGCGACCCGGAGCAGCTGGTGGTGGGCGCAGGGCTGGAATATCTGCTGGGACTGCTGGCGCCGCTGCTGCCCGGCCCCGCCGCCGTGGAGACCCCCGGCTACCCCCGCGCCCGGCAGGTGCTGGAAAACAACGGCGTGCCCTGCCGCTGCCTACCGGTGGACGCGGACGGGCTGTCGCTGACCGCCCTTTCCGCCAGCGATGCGGCAGTGTGCTATGTCACCCCCAGCCACCAGTTTCCCACCGGGGTCACCATGCCCGCCGGACGCCGGGCGGAGCTGCTGCACTGGGCAGCCCGCGCCCCGGGGCAGCGGTACATCATAGAGGACGACTACGACTCGGAGTTCCGTTTCGATACCCGCCCGCTGCCCAGTTTGCAGGGCATGGCGGGCGCAGACGGCCCGGTGGTGTACCTGTCCACCTGCTCCCGCAGCCTTGCCCCGGGCATCCGCATCGCCTACATGGTACTGCCCCGGCAGCTGCTGGGCGCGTGGCAGGCCAAGTACCGGCTGTACTCCGGCACGGTCGGGCGGTTTGAGCAGCATACCTTAGCGCGCTTTATCACCGGGGGGTATTTCACCCGGCACTTAGCGCGGGAGCGCACCGCCTATAAAGCCCGCCGGGATGCACTGGCGGCGGCGCTGCGCACCTCCTTTGCACCGGAAGAACTGACCCTTGCAGGGCTGCACACCGGCCTGCACCTGCTGGCACAGCTGAAAGACCCGCCGCCGGACGCCGCCCTGCGGGCTGCTGCCCGGCAGTATGGGGTGCGCTGTTCCCTGCTGAGCGACTACGACCTGACCGGCACGGCACATTCTGCCGCCGGAACGCTGGTGCTGGGCTATGGCTCACTGCCGGATGCAGACTGCGCCGCCGCCGGGGAGAGGTTAAAAAAGCTCTGCACCGCCGCCCGGGAGACATCGGACACCGTATAGTGCCCGCCCGCCCAGTCCCCGGGCAGGGCGTCGGCGGTGATATCCACCGGCTCGGCGCTGGTGGCTAAAAATTCCAGTGTGCGCTCCAACGTTGCAAGGTCTACGGCGGTCAGGCTGGTCAGCAGACTGCTGCTCACCTCCCGCAGACCCTGCGGCAGGGTGGTGGGCAGCAGCTCCAGCGCCTGCCGGAAAAATGCATCCCACACCGCCGCCCGTGCGGCGGCGCTGCGCCGGGGCGAAAGAGAAGTGTCGGCATCCAGCGCCGCTAAAAAGCCGTGGGCATCGGCAGCGGAGATGCCCTGCACCCCGGTGCCCTTGCCGTACCGCGCCAGCTGCTCCGGGGTGAGCGCCCCGGTAAAGCCCACCCGCACTGCGCCGTACCGCGCCGCCAGCTTTGTCAGCACCGCCGGGGCGATGGCAAGATAGTCGGTATCCTCCGGCAGGGCGAATACCTCGCCCAGCGCTTCCCGGCAGCGGGCGGGTCCTGCGGCTGCGTAACAGTCCGCAAGGGGGACGTTTTTGCCCCCAAAGGGCACTTCCAGCGCGGCGGGCACCGCCAGCAGATGGATGCAGTTCTGCCCGGCGTTCAGGTAGGCCAGCACAAAGCCCGGAGTCTCGTCTGCCACACACAGCAGCACGGTGCACCGGTCTGTGGCTTTGGGCAGACGGATGGGCACTCCGCTCTGGCTTTTTGCGGCCTGCCGCAGACTGCTGCGCAGCTGGGCGCGGCTGAGCAGCACCGTGCCGCCCACCAGCGGCAGCAGCACCAGCAGGGCGGCGCACAGCGCCGCCCAGAAGGGACGCCAGCCGCTGCGTTTTGCGTGTTTCATGGCTCTTTCCTCCTTTTTGTGCATAAAGCATGACCCAACGGGCGACCCTTTATGCAGAAAGGCAGGGATGCTGTATGGATAAAACAGAAAACCCCAACGAAAAAGACCGCGAGGAGCAGGAGGATTTCTGGCTGACACTGGAAGCCCGGGGGGGGGGGGGGGGGGCAGAAGGCACGCGCCCCAGGCCCCCACGCGAAAAGAGCCGCAAGCACAGAACAAAAACGGACACAC
>ENA-ORLX01000369-ORLX01000369.1-human-gut-metagenome-genome-assembly--contig:-NODE-369-length-9905-cov-4.75249_pt1 | contig 9905 bp, 8 predicted proteins | sample MGYA00243014_ERZ508843 | MGnify/ENA primary metagenome ERZ508843 (study PRJEB26277, sample SAMN04329788) | human gut metagenome | biome: human-associated habitat | host: Homo sapiens | place: USA... | reverse complement strand
AATTACTATCACTTAGAATGTTTAATCATATAGCATATAGCTTCTGACAAATCTTGATCAGAATTATCTTTCCCCCAAATACTCCAGAAAGGAACTGTTTGACTTGATGGTTTGATTGAAGGTTCATTTATTTTTACTCTAGACGGTAATAAAGTAGCATCACCAACAATAATTGCTTCTGCGATGTCAAGCAAAGAAAGATTGTCGGCAATATTACCAAGATTATCTGGTAGTAGTCGTTTAATCACATTTTGATCATCCACATTTGTAAGTCGAAGACTAATAAAATTATTACATTGGCTTAGTACTGTACGATTTACTTCTGAAGGTCTTTGACTGATTATCACAAGACCAACTCCATATTTTCGTCCTTCCTTCGCTATTCGTTCAAAACTTTTCAAACCTATTTCTGCAACAGCATCTTGTGAAATAGATTGCTGAACATATAAGTGTGCTTCATCACATAATAGTGCTATTGGATGACGATGTTCCATTGAACTCCATTGTTGAACAGTAAATACAATTCTTGCCAATAGACCAATTACTAAAGGAAGTACATCTGATGGTACTTCTGACATATCTATATCCTTGACCCCACCATCAGCCTTCATCAGAACTCTGGCGAAATCTTTGAGCCAATTTTGCGATTTTTCTTCTGTTTGTAAACTGAACATAAATCCCATTCTCTTATCTGAAAGTTTATTCTCCAGTCTTTGATTGAACCGTGTTAACTTCCCATTGTATGGGCCTAGCTTTTCAGAACCGGCTCTTGCACCAGGTACCATTTCTTCGTCTTTGGACTTTAGCCGAGTTAACACTGTTTGCAAGTCGTAAGCTACGGGACTATCAACAGTAATCAGATGTTCATATATTGTTCCTTCTACACCTTTTTCTTTTTCGGCAAGAACTTCACGAGAGAATATCATTGCTTGATTTGGTGCATTTTGGTCACTACGATCTAATAACAATGCCTGCATTTCCTCATAATTTAAGAGCCAATAGGGTACCATAAGTATATTGTTGTTGAGTTTTTCAGAGGTAGCCAAATCTCCTGGTGTTGCAATTTTATATTGTTTGATGCCATCTATTTTGAAATCAGTAGAGGAGTATTCTCCGTGGATATCAAACAAAATTGCATTAGAATGTTTTAATTTAGCCATTTGTTCAACAATACATGCAACACAAAAAGATTTACCACTCCCTGTAGAACCCACAATAGCAGCATGTCGTTGAAATAGTTTATCTCCATCCATATATGCTATAGAACTTTCATCCATTGTATATTTCCCTATTGCAAGAGGACTGATGGAAGTCGCTAATTTGTTGGATATTGTTTGCATGAGGTCTGTGAGACGTGTTCCTTCAATCTTATAACATAAGGCACTTATAGATGGAACTGCACTAACGTTTCTTCTGAACACGTTACTTTGCTCTCCAGCTTTGTCCATAAATTCACCCACAAAAACTAACCTAACTTGGTTAAATGCCGAAGAAGTATCTTCTTCATCCTCGTCATCATTCAAAGTCATATCAGTAGCCTTGCGATAGATTTTTACTATCATTGCTATAATGTAACGACCAGATTTCGGACTTTGAATAGCTATAAGTTGATTAATTTGTAACTGGGACAGAACATCGTCAGAATCTATAATGGCTGTTGCCATACCTGTGTCTACACTATTTATTGAGCCTATTGACTCACCTTTATCATATCTTAATACTATACTTTCCATTTTTTATATTTCCATTAATCCTTCTATAGTCCAATATATTTTGTCATCAACAATTATAGAATCACTATTTGTATGAAAAACAGTACCCTTAGCACCATCACTACAAATAGCGATATAATCATATCCTTTATCTATTACATTTTCTTTTATTGAATTTGTAATTTCTTTGGTAACAATCAGTATTTTTGCCTTTCTCTTTTTGGCATATTTAAGCAACATTTCTTGAACATGTTTGTCATTAAAACCATAACCAATACAAACATAGTTTTGGGCACTTTCAAAGATTTTGTCCACAGCTGATAAAAGTTGTCTATGTGGTTCCTCTTGAGTACGTTCGTATTTATTAGTTCCTGGAGTTACGATACATGGTGTAAACCCTAATGGAATATTGACAGAATTGGGGATATTGCAAATGATTCCATCTCTCCTATACCAGTCTAGGGAACCGTGAACTTTCAAGATATTAATAAATCCAGTATAATCAGCCTCCGGCTTTTTAGGATTTAGCATAATATTATCTTTTAACTTTCCCATCAGTCCGTGAGTAAAACCTATATTAATGTAAGCGTCAGTTTGACAAGCTGCATACTCGGCAATCCTATCATAATTGGTTGAGATTACATTTAGCGTTTTATTCGGATCTCCATATATAATATAATCAAATAGTTGTCTTAGATTAATATCTTCTCCACTTATAAACCTTTCATAGACTTTTGCATCGGATTCAATAATAACCTTCCAGACAATATTTACTATATCTGCTTCAACAATTTCAGGAACCTTAACATCCAGCAATGCAGCTTCCAAACCTACACCTGAATCTAAAAGCTTTATGAAATCACTAACGACATCATTAGTAGCTGTATCATAATATGGATTTGATTTAAAGAAGTTTTTTAACTCATTTGCTAAAACACCCATTCCTGGTATGCCATAGGAAACAGATGCTCCACTTCCCAATACAATTACAGGATTGGAACTTCGTATGTTTTGAATATCTTGAAATATGTCTTTCTTTTCCATATTCATTAAAAACATTTATTTGATAAAAATCTCAATTAAAGTACTACGTTGTATGCATTTATGCGAATTTCTATCGTTGTGCAATTACTTAGTTGAGATATTTAATCGATACTCATGTACTAATGCTTTCTTCATCGCTTCACACCTTTATATAGATTATCAATTTCTTTCTTTGGTACATAAACAAAGTTACCTATCTGTCTGGTAGGAATGGAATACTTGCGTATATGAAGGTAAACAGTGCTTTCATTCACAAGAAACTTTTCTGTGATTTCGCCAATAGTATAACAGTCCTTTGGCTCCAGACTATACAGCTTGGCAATAGGCTTTGGCTTTGTGAGAGTTTTCTTTCGGAGAGGATAGAGTTTCATCAATTCTTCTTTTGATAGTAAAGTCTGCCTTTCTCCGGCATTCACACTTGGGATTGTACCCTTACGAATTAAACGATAAAGAGTTTCCTTGCTTATGCCAAACAAAGCGTATGCTTCAGGAACTGTGATATACTCTTTGGACTTGGGTATCTTCTTAACCACTTCGTCCAACCTTTGCAATCTCTGTTCTTCATCCTTACGCCTTTTCCACGCAATCTTGGAACATTTGGGAGTGCAATACCACGATTCAATGGTTTTAGCTACAAAGGTTTCTCCACAAACCTTGCATTGACGTGTTATTTCAAATTTTGCTGCTGGCATAACCTACATTTTACTTATATTCTTCATTCTCAATACCGCTGTTTTTATAGATGTCACATTATCTACTTTTAAGTGTCGGTACAATTATGGTACAAATATATAATAAAAATCCGAATAACAAGCAAAGTCAAGGAAAAGTGATATAAAAAGAAATAGGGCATAACTCATTGAGTTACACCCTGCATTCCTATTTTTAGTTATCGTTGTTTATCGCAACTTATTTCACTTCCTCAAAGTCAGCATCCTGTACATTATCCCCATGCTTGCTATTATCCTGAGCACCGCCTTGCTGTCCTGCATTCATATCAGGACCGGCCTGTGCACCACCTTGAGCACCGCTCTGGGCATACATCTCAGCGCTTGCAGCTTGGAAAGCGGTATTCAGTTCAGCCATCGCAGAGTCAACAGCAGCTAAATCCTGTGCTTTGTGAGCATCTTTCAGTTTCTGCAAGGCAGCTTCAATCGGAGCTTTCTTGTCGGCAGGCAGCTTATCGCCCAGTTCCTTCAACTGATTTTCAGTAGTGAAAATCATTGAGTCGGCTTGGTTCAGCTTGTCAACTTTCTCACGTTCTTTCTTATCGGCTTCGGCATTTGCTTCGGCTTCGGCTTTCATCTTTTCGATTTCTTCCTTGCTCAAACCGCTGGAAGCCTCGATACGGATAGCCTGTTCCTTGCCGGTAGCCTTATCCTTGGCAGATACTTTCAAGATACCGTTGGCATCGATATCGAATGTCACCTCAATCTGAGGAACACCACGACGAGCCGGAGCAATACCAGTCAAATTGAACTGACCGATTGACTTGTTTTGTGCAGCCATCGGACGTTCACCTTGAAGTACGTGGATAGTCACTTCAGTCTGGTTATCGGCAGCTGTAGAGAAGGTCTCACTCTTGCGGGCCGGGATAGTAGTGTTTGCATCAATCAACTTAGTCATTACACCACCCAATGTTTCGATACCCATTGACAACGGAGTAACATCCAGCAATACCACACCTTTGATTTCATCTGTCAAAACAGCACCCTGAACGGCAGCACCTACAGCAACCACTTCGTCAGGATTAACACCCTTGGAAGGAGTCTTACCGAAGAATTTTTCTACCAATTCCTGAACAGCCGGAATACGTGAAGAACCACCAACAAGGATTACCTCATCGATATCAGAGTTGCTCAAGCCTGCATCGCTCATAGCCTTCTTGCACGGTTCAAGACAAGCCTGAATCAAATTGTGAGCTAAAGCTTCAAATTTAGCACGTGTCAAAGTCTTAACCAAGTGCTTAGGCATACCATCTACGGGCATGATGTATGGCAGGTTGATTTCTGTTGAAGTAGAAGAAGACAATTCAATTTTTGCCTTTTCAGCAGCTTCTTTCAGACGTTGCATAGCCATCGGAGCTTTTGTCAAATCGGCACCTTCGTCATTCTTGAATTCCTGTACCAACCAGTCAATGATTACCTGGTCGAAGTCATCACCGCCCAAGTGAGTATCACCGTTAGTAGAAAGTACTTCGAATACACCACCACCAAACTCAAGGATAGAGATATCGAATGTACCACCACCAAGGTCGAATACAGCAATCTTCATATCTTTGTGAGCCTTATCAAGACCATAAGCCAAAGCAGCAGCTGTCGGTTCGTTCACAATACGTTTCACTTCCAGACCTGCAATCTGACCAGCTTCTTTAGTAGCCTGACGTTGTGAGTCCGAGAAGTATGCCGGAACGGTGATAACGGCTTCTGTAACTTCTTGTCCCAGATAATCCTCAGCAGTTTTCTTCATCTTCTGCAGAATCATAGCTGAAATTTCCTGCGGAGTATAAAGACGTCCGTCAATATCTACACGCGGAGTATTATTGTCACCTTTCACTACTTTATAAGGAACACGAGCAGTTTCCTTCTGTACCAGATCCCAAGTTTCACCCATGAAACGCTTGATAGAGAAAATAGTACGTTGCGGATTAGTGATTGCCTGACGTTTTGCAGGATCACCTACTTTACGTTCACCACCGTCAACAAATGCAACGATAGACGGAGTGGTACGTTTACCTTCGCTGTTTGCGATTACTACCGGTTCATTACCTTCAAATACTGAAACACATGAATTTGTGGTTCCTAAGTCAATACCAATAATCTTTCCCATAATTATATATCTTTATTTATTTGTTTTCAATTAAACTGATTTCTTGGCGAATGGTTCACGAAGGACTTCTTTTTTCTTTGGTGCACCAACCGCACGCCCTTCATAAAACAAACGGTATGCCAAAAATAAGAATGTGACAAAGGCTGACAAAATGACTGATTTATTTGCTATATGATACTTTTAAATGGATTCATATAAGGCAAGAATGTCAGAACTCCACCAAATACAATACCTGTCAGCATCCTAGCATAATGCCATAAATGCAATCGGCCTGTTTTCTCGTTTATGAGAAAACAGGCCGACCCATATCAATTCGAATGTAGATGGATTATTGTTTCTTCAACACCAACAATTCATTTCCATTTTCACCTAACAAATATACTTTATCATCTTTCATGCTGAAACTTTTTGTTTCATTCAAAGCATTCAGCACGATAGTTTCAGTTTCCATATCAGGACACATCATCATGGTAGTAGCAACATTGTCAAATCTCAAAGAATTGGGTTTTCCATCTTCCTGCATTAACGCACCATTTATGGTATTACAGCCCACATTACCGTAAATGCGGCTTTCATCCAAATTAAAACCGATAAAAGGGGTCACCTCAGCCGTACCTACAATCTTCTTTCCATTCACCAATTCAATAACCCATTCTCCTGAAAGATCAGACAGTGACACTTCCGGAGCCGCCTTCTTTTCCAAAGTCATCAACGGCTGACCATCTTGATTACATAGAGTTATCACGTCGGGCTTGTCAGAAACCGTCTGGAAAGAAGTCACTTTATCCAATGCACCCAATACCATCTGCTCAGTCTTCATATCAGGGCACATCATGCGGGTACTTCCTATCTGTCCAAACTTCAATGTACCTGGCTTCAGAGAGTCGGCTTCAAAACTTCCCATCATATGGTTACATCCGCTATTGCCATAAATACGTTTCTGAGCTACATCAAAACCAATGAAAGGCATTCTCTCTGTAGATATCTTCTGTCCATCCACCTCTGTAATATTCCATTCCCCATCCAGAGAAGAAACAGACAACATATTCTTTCCACTACCACAAGATACAATCAATGCTCCGGCACAAACAGCCATCATTTTCAATACTAGTTTTTTCATATTATTTTTTTGTTAAATCTGTTAGTTTAGTGTGCAAAACTAACCATTTTATTTTTCACTATAGCAATTATACACAAAAATTTTATACCTTTGTATCAATTTATATATACTAACACTTAAAGCAATGAAAAGGTTTTTAGCCATTTTAATTGGGGCAACAAGCTGTAGCCTATGCACTTATGCACAAAACGGATATATAGTCACGACTACTTCACAACAAACAAGTATTTCCGTAGAATCTTTGGAAAAACAGTTTATAAACGATCATTTCAAGTATTACAACCTGTGTGACTGGACACCAGGCATGAAATTCATGGTGATGCCGGAACGTAAAGACATCATTATTCCTCCTTTTAAATCGGCGGAAACCAACAAGGAGGTGGATACAGGAGAGTTAAAACATAAGATTTTTGAATATCTGGGTTCGGAAATTACCGAACGGGGCTTTGTACATTTTAACTTTGAATGTGAAGGGCTACAATATTATCACGAACTTAAAAACACCACTCTGGAACAATATTGCCTGAAGCCCAAAGCCGGTATTCCTACCCTTGCCTACCTGGGTGATGTGGACATAGCCAAAGAACTGCTGGAAGGACAAACCCTATATATGCGTACCAATAAAGTACGTATAGATGATCCCAACAGCATATCGGGCTATAAAGAGGTCCCGATTGGTATAAATGAAGAAGTAACAGTAACAGCTGTCGGAGTGGGCAGCCGCGCATACCCTGTAAAAATCGTATTCCAAGACAAGAAAGGAAACACCTACTATCAGCCAGTAGCTATATCAAAGACTAATTGTGGCATGGCAGACAGTGATTTTATTATGGAAAATAAAAATAAATATTTTCCAAATTCATTTAGCTTCAGTGATGCAAATACAAAAAAATCAAAGAATCTGATGAGTAAATATGGAAAAAAACCTGTCTATCTGAAAGCGGAAACGGAATGTCTGGATGAAACAGACACTCCGGTGAGACTTCCCCGATATACACAATTCACCATCAAAAATATAATCTCACAAAACAACTCTCCTTACGTCTTTTTAGAATTGGAAAACATAGATGGAAAGCATTATAAGATAAAAGCTGCATTCACCCATACGAGTGTAGTTGATGTGATTTTACAATCAGACAATTATTTTACGGATCTATTCGGCATAGGCAACTTACGAACCAAGTATCCGAATATCACAGAAGAAGTTTGGAACATGATAAGCCGCGGTAAGGTACGAAAAGGAATGACAACCGACGAATGTCGTCTGGCATTAGGTAATCCCATGCGCATCCATATAGTCACGGGTGGCTATGAAACATGGTCCTACGAAAGAAAAACCTTAGATTTCACCAATAAGAAACTAGACCGTATCCACTAATACCCAAAATATTTTGTTATCTTTGCCCTGTGAACGGTAATGTCTGCCGGGCATTTTATTTTAACAAGAATAAAAAACAGCAAATGGGTAAAGTATTAATTATCGGTGCAGGCGGTGTAGGTACTGTCGTAGCACACAAAGTGGCTCAGAATCCGGATGTATTCACTGACATCATGATCGCCAGCCGTACAAAATCAAAATGTGATGCAATCGTAAAAGCTATCGGCAATCCAGCTATTAAGACTGCACAGGTAGATGCGGACAATGTAGACGAACTGGTAGCCCTGTTTAATAGTTTCAAACCCGAAATCGTCATCAATGTAGCTCTGCCTTATCAAGATCTGACCATCATGGAAGCTTGTCTGAAAGCCGGGGTGAATTATCTGGATACAGCAAACTATGAACAAATGGATGAAGCAAATATAGAATACAGCTGGCTGTGGGCTTATAAAAAACGTTTTGAAGACGCAGGACTGACAGCGATACTGGGTTGTGGATTCGATCCGGGAGTAAGTGGTATTTATACAGCCTACGCAGCAAAACATCATTTTGACGAGATGCACTACTTGGATATTGTGGACTGTAATGCCGGCAACCATCACAAAGCGTTCGCTACCAATTTTAATCCTGAAATCAATATCCGCGAAATTACTCAGAACGGACGTTATTATGAAGAAGGCAAATGGGTGACCACCAAGCCATTGGAATACCACAAGGATCTGACTTATCCCAATATCGGTCCTCGTGATTCCTACTTGCTGTATCATGAAGAGCTGGAATCATTAGTTAAGAATTTCCCGACCATCAAACGTGCTCGCTTTTGGATGACTTTCGGTCAGGAATACCTGACTCATCTGCGTGTCATCCAGAATATCGGTATGGCCCGCATTGACGAAATAGATTATAACGGAGTGAAAATTGTTCCGTTACAATTCCTAAAAGCCGTACTCCCCAATCCACAGGATCTAGGAGAAAATTATGAAGGCGAAACTTCTATCGGATGCCGCATCCGAGGCGTAAAGGATGGCAAAGAACGTACTTACTATGTTTACAACAACTGTAGCCATCAAGAAGCTTACAAAGAAACTGGAATGCAGGGAGTAAGCTATACAACTGGAGTTCCAGCCATGATTGGAGCCATGATGTTCCTGCAAGGATTGTGGAAACGTCCGGGAGTATGGAATGTAGAAGAGTTTGATCCCGATCCATTTATGGAACAACTGAACAAACAAGGTTTGCCTTGGCATGAAGTATTCGATGGTGATCTAGAACTTTAAAATAGTGATTAATGGCCCATAATTCATACTTGGGCCACACTAACCATTAATCATTAACCACTAAAAAATGAACATAGGAGATAAAGCCCCGGAAATATTAGGCTTAAACGAAAAAGGAGAAGAAATTCGTTTAAGTAATTACAAAGGAAAAAAGATAGTACTCTATTTTTATCCTAAGGATATGACATCTGGTTGTACTGCCCAGGCATGTAATTTGCGTGATAACTATGCGGAACTGCGCGCCCATGGTTATGAAATAATCGGTGTCAGTGTGAATGATGCCAAATCGCATCAGAAATTTATTGAAAAGAACGAGCTACCCTTTACTCTTATTGCCGATACCGACAAGAAGTTGGTAGAACAATTCGGAGTATGGGGAGAAAAAAGTATGTACGGACGTAAATATATGGGTACATTCCGTACAACTTTCATCATTAACGAAGAAGGCGTGATTGAACGTATCATCTCTCCCTAAGAGGTGAAAACAAAAGAGCACGCACAACAAATTTTATAAACCAACAGAATTATGGCAAAAAAAGCTAACG
>ENA-ORLX01000368-ORLX01000368.1-human-gut-metagenome-genome-assembly--contig:-NODE-368-length-9922-cov-5.56897_pt1 | contig 9922 bp, 10 predicted proteins | sample MGYA00243014_ERZ508843 | MGnify/ENA primary metagenome ERZ508843 (study PRJEB26277, sample SAMN04329788) | human gut metagenome | biome: human-associated habitat | host: Homo sapiens | place: USA... | reverse complement strand
AATAGACATAGCCTTCCTTGTTGTCATTGAACTCCGAGAGGCGGGCATTGAGTTGCGCTTTGAACGTATTCAAATCCATCGAATAGGAGTCGAAGACATCCTCATAGACCACCTCCGTCCGATTCCAACTCTGTGTCACGTGTATCTCGTAGGCGTATGCCTTCTTTGTCTATTTGTTACCCTTACTGATGATATAGGCCTGTTGTCGGGTATTGATAGTATAGGTGTAGCCATCGTTGCTATTGTTGAGCTGTTGTACTCGACTTCTTGACCATCCGGCATACCGTTCTGAATTGGCGAGGGCCTGCTCCCGTTGCGAAGCGTTCGGATAAAATCCCGGATCACTCGTGTTAAAGCGTGTCCATGCCCCCCCGCCCTAAATGCTGTTGTCGCCTGTCGTTGTGTAGCAGTCGCATAGAGAACTGCTTCCTTGATCTCGCCGTGCTATATACCACCGTTGCGTGTAATAGTTCCCGACAGCATTGTCCATATAGTCGGTCATCCACGATGTGAGGTCGTAATTGCTGAAATTGAACAATGCGGCCACGCTATCCTGACCGCCCACCATGTCGATTAGCAGACTGCCGATGTCATGTTCCGCCTGCTCGAAGAGAGTACTGTAGTGTTCATACAGGTTGCCGATTTCATTGACTTTGCCACCCAACAGGTCATGGAACGCACTACTTTGCAGTAGAGCATCACCGAGGTTCTCCATACCTGATGTTGCCAGCCCTACGCCCATGTTATAAAGGTTGTCAATGTCGCCCTTTAAGTTCTCAATCGTGAAATTGCCCGGCACTTTGGTAAAGTTGTCCAACATCCGTTGCCAATCGGTACCGCCCAGTTCTGCGAGGTTCAGCAAGGTGGCAATGTCGCGGTCAATTTCCAGAAAAGCGATGTCCGAGAACGACAGCGTGCTGTTTGTCACCACACTTTCGAACTGCATACACAGGCTCTTCGTATCGTCGCACACTTTCATCAGGTAGCTGCCCCAGTGGATTGCTGTTTGTGGTGAGCGCAGCATCAGCTTCGCCACCACCCATATTTTCGGCATGATTTTTTCTGCCACCATGTGGTAAATTCGACGATAGTAGTAATTTTCCGTGCTGCTGCACCAGATGCCAAGGTCGGACAGAGCCTTGTGTTCCAAAAATTTGGAAGAAAATATCCCTGCTGCCGCCACTTCTGCCGCCGTATAGTGTTTCAGAATATCATCCACCTGCTCGCGGTAGTAGCTTTCGGCTACTGCCTCCGTGCCGAATGCTGCGGCCATGGCCGCCACGGTACGAGCGTCATAGTTCACGCTGTAATATTGTGCGTGAACATGCTGTGTCAGGGCAGGCAATAGGATAACCCAAAAGATAAACAGCCGTTTCATCGTTTCAGACCTCTTTTATGTATTCCGGTTCCTTGTGATTGAAATACCACCGTTCAGATTCGATACAATTCTCCGTGACAAGTCGGCAGAACATATCATGTATGATGGTAGTATCCTTGATGGCCCTTTTGATCCGGGCTTCTTGGGTGCCGAACCATCTCAAAAAGAAAGGCTGGTTTAGATAAGTTTCGCGCACGGTCTGATAACGTAGCCATCCCAAGTCACTTAGTCTTTTTTCACTCATCGGACTACTGTTCAGTTCCCTGAATAGTTCTTCTCGAAACCTGTTTTCATCGAAGACAGGTTTGCTGTTACATAGCCTGTCGCACATATCGTAAAACTCCTTTTCTTTGGGGTTTTCTTCATAATACCGGTTCAAATACGCTTCCAGTTCTACATCGGACATACCCAACCGAAGGGAATACTCTGCCAACAACCGTTCGATGGCGGCTACTTTGTCCGGTGTCATGTCATCCATGCGGAGCAGGTTCTCCTTGGACAGCATACAAAACTCCCGGAGGGACAAAACAGTGAGTTCCGGATTGCTGACAGAGATTTGTTCGCGCGTCAAGCTGCTTTCAAACCCCATCATATTTATCCCGTAGCCCAGTGACAGGGTGATTAAAATCCTTTTCGTTTTCATTATGATGTTATTTTAGTGGTTAAGTTCAGTACACATCCCGCTTCATTAACTTTCTGCGCAAACGGCAATGCCTTGCCGATACCGCTGGTATTCCAGTCGCGGCAATATGCCTCGATAGCCTCTTGGTGGCTGCATTGTAACTCGCGCTTGTAAAGCTTCAGAGCCTCTTTCTCCGCTCGTTCGGTCGTGTAAGTCATGTAGCACTCGCGCGGTTCTTCCACGCCATAAACACCGCTGGTCGTGCCCCGACGGATAAACACCTCGCGGAAGAAGCTGCGTCCTTCCTTGTTTTCAAGGCGGTTAATGGTAAAAATTTTCTTACAGTCCACGTCCGTTAGGCCAAGAATCGTCTTGATGGTGTCGAAACGTTCCTTGAATTTGCTCTGGTCAAGCAGCATCACCACATCCGAGTTATTGATGATGGCCTCTTTCACGATTTCGCTGCCGATGATGTCTTGTATTTCCTGTGTCACCACGCCCACACTGGCCCAGAATTTACGCGCTGTTTTGTACATAAATTTAATGTACTCCGCCATCAGCGGGCTGGCGATGGCTTTCCATGCTTCCTCGATGACAAGGACTTTGCGGTTCTTCTTGATGCGCATTTTTTGCAAGAAAACATCCATGATAATCAGCGTGACCAAAGGAAAAAGCAGCGGGTCATCTTTTATGCTGTCGATTTCGAAGACCACGAACGTCTCGTCGAACAGCGAGCTGTCCATGTTCTCGTTCAGCGTTTTTTCGTGGTTGCCGCCCAAATAGAAGTCCTTCATCATATAGCGGTATGTCGAGAGGTCGATGCCCGTGATACGGTTCTCCTCACAGATATCCGGGATGCGCTGCACGGAATATTCATAGAAAGAGTTGAATGACAGTTCCTCCACTTTCAGTTCCTTGCGTCGGCCCTCTATCTCGTCAATGATACCCTCGATGCGGACCGCGCGTTCCCGTTCGCTTTCGTGCCGCTTCTCACTGCTGTTGCGGTCATCAATAACGAGGCTCTTACGCAAGTCCTCACGCTGTTGGGGTGTGAAGCCCTCGAAACCATTGAAGTAGGCGTCGTAATATTCCGTGATGACGTGCTCTATCAGACGGTCTTCCGTCTTTGTGACCGTTCCCTGCGTACCTTTCCAGATAAGCAAGACGAGGTTTTTCAAGAATCCCGTTTTTTCTACGTTCATCTCTTCCCGATTGATGCGGAACGGATTCATCGTGATGGGCCGTTCCTCGGTATAGCTGATATACTTGCCGCCGAAATACTCGCATAGCCCCTCGTATGAGTTACCCGTATCGACCATTACCACGTCCGTCCCCTGTTCATGCAACTGGCGCACGACGGAGTTCATGTGGAAACTCTTTCCGCTGCCCGAAGGCCCCAGGCAGAAAAAATTCGAGTTGTCGGTCAGCTTGTTTTTTCCCTCTTTTCCCGTGATGTCGATAGCTACCGGAACACCTTGACGGTCAGTATAATAAATTTTTATCGGCGTTTCCTCACTATGCTGCACCCGTTCCTTGTACATCAGGCATACCGCAGCGTCGGAGAGGGTCAGAAAACGGTCATATTCCTCGTTCAGGCTGTAACAGTTGCCCGGAAATGAACTGACGAACAGTTCCAGTTGGTTGTATGCACGCTTACTGATATGTATGCCCATGCGCCCAAAAGCGTTTTCCAAGTGATTCGTGCATTTTTGAAGGTCGGTGTCGGCAGGCACGCCCACCACCATGTTGAAGTGCGTGTACACGAGCAGTTTGCTTTCACGGGCTATTACGTCCTGTACCTGCTTGATGTCCTCTACGGCCATTTGGTTACTCGGATTGGGGATGCTTGCGTGCCGGTTCTTCTTTTTGTCGAGTAATGCCAGTTCACGCTTCTGACTGGGCAGGAAAATAATTTGGTTGTACACCACCGTTTCTGCGTTCGGAATATTATCCACCACCGAGACAAGATCCACTGGCATCTCGGTATTATTCACCTCGATATTGGTATAGGGACGTATCAGCGAGGGGAGTGCGGCGCAGTCCACGTCCACGAGGCTGTACACCTTACAGCGTTTATCACCCATAGATACCGTTTCGTCGTCAGACTTGACATTCGTCATCGAGACCGTACGGTCTTTGAAGTTCATCGCAAAGTAACGGTCCACATATTCGCTTGCCTCGGCTTTGTTCAGGAATTTCACTTGTACACCGCTGTCGCGTAGTAGGTCTCGAACCTTATAAATCTTCACGAGGAAATCGCGCCATTTCTTGCTATCGTAAGAGAAAAGACGGCTCTTCTTGGCTTCCTGTGTGATAGTCAGATAGCAAAGGCTGTCCGTGTACGGACGCCCATTAAAATAACGGAAGTACGATGCTGAGAGAAATTCTTGATTATTCTCCGGCTCGTTCGCGAACTGTTTTCTCACGAAGATGTCCTGTTTGTGTAAGGCATATCCTTCGCCCAGTGTTTGCGCAAGGGCAGAGAATAGATGCGTGAAATCGTAATAGCTGTCAATGTCTGCCGAATACTTCTGTACTGGATTTTCGATTTTCAAGACGGCGGAATATTCACCCGTCTTGGTGTACAGCACACCCACACCATCTGTATCTTCCACAGAGAAATAGATATTCTGAAAGATGTGCTTGCGCTTGCCGCCCGTACCGAACGTATAGACTGACAAGGCCATACCCGTACATAGGGCGATGAAAAATAAAATGATATATAGGGTCATTCCGATATTCGTTCATTAAATAGGGGCAGGTCTGCCTCGGCTGGAGGCGGACCCACCCGCGTTCAACAATCAATCAGCCACACACATTGCCGTGATGGTTTTTCTTATAGTCATACTTTGTGCGAATAGGCATACACATACACTCCACGTTTTACATTTTTGCTGTGCAGCCCTTTTCGCTGTTTGAGGATGATAAGCACGATTCCCGCAGATTAGACAGTTGCCAATACGACCAGTCCGGCCACAAAGCCCATAAGACAGTAGGCGGCGATAAAGCCCACAATGGCTCCACCAGCCACGCCTGCCGCCCAATAGATGTAGCGGCCTTGTAATCCCATCAGCTCCAAAGGCCGTTGTAACCCCTTGAACAGCGGATAATCCGGATAACGTCCGTCATTAATCATTTCCTGACTGTTTATGCGTTAATTCCGAAGAATAGAGGTAATGCTTGAGCCGCCGCAATCAGAAAAAGGCACGCCCCAACTACCATCATGATCTTCTTCTTGACATCCTGTTCCTCGTTGTTCATGGCGATATACACCGAAATGGCTCCGATGATGGCCACGACACCAGCAATGGCATAGCAGAGTTTGACCATGACAGGAACGTATTTCACGATTTCCTCCGCTACGGTTGATAGAGCTGTCGTACCGGCCGAGTAATCACCTGCCGTACTTTGAGCCATAGCAGGTATGCCTCCCAACAGGGCAATGATTAACATTCTTACTTTGGTGGAAACTTGCATGATGGTTTTCTTTGCCTTTCGGCACATTCTTTTGAATTTCTGAAACATATTTATTACATTTTTGTGGTACTCTTGTTTTTTTGAATTTATTTTACACTTCTGTCAGCCACCTATATGCGGTAGCCGAAGAAAGCAGGGAACACGATTGAAGCACCAATGATGAAGAGGCACGCACCGACAAGTGATACGATAGACTTCACCACGCCGTCCTCGCCTGTGTTCATTTTGATATAGATCTGGAGCGCGGCAACGACTACGAAAACCGAGGCGACAGCGTAGCAGATGTACAGCACGTACAGCATCATCGTCACCACGAAGTCGTGCATCGTTGCCCGTGCGTCTGCACCCCAACTGTAGTTTACGCTGCCACTTTTGGCGAATGCCGCATAAGGGACAAAGCACAGTGCACATAATATTTTTTTTGCTTTCGACATTTTACAATCGGTCTTTGAGAGGTTTCCATACCAGTTTCGGACGGTTGCCCGTCTTTCCTTTGGCAAGCATCGCTTTGTATAGTTCGTCTGCCGTGTATGCGTCCGACAGGTAGGTCTCGGTTTCTTCCATCTGTTCCTCCGCTTGGGCTTTCAGGCGTTTTAGCTTCTCCGCCACGGCTATCTCGCCATTATTGTCTGCGGTTTCCGTCTCCTGTGGTGCAGGCGAAGCGGTAGGGGCAACATCTGTTTCATATTTCTCATTACCCACATTGAATCCCGTATCGCTCTCCGTCACGTACACACTCTGTTCATCTTCTGGCGCACCGAGGTCAAATACCTCTTCTTCCGGCTTGCCATTTCCTTTTTTTCCATAAAGGTCCTGCACGATGATAACTGCATAATAGACGAGATAGGCAACCGTCAGGACAATGGTGAAAATAAAATATGATTTCATATATTTTTGTATGATATGATTTTTATATTTGGTTGTGTGTGCAAAATAAGAATGGATAATTTGAAAGATAAAATTATTGATTATAAAACGTATCGTTTCAATATAATATTTTTTCAAAATCTAAAAATCATATTTCAAAATCATATTCAAATATGATTTTGGATAAGAAAACAGGAAAAGTCGGGATATAAAAAAGCCCTCCGTGATGAAGGAGGGCTTAGGGAGCGGGTTGTTCATTGTTTCTTCCCACGTAAGTAGTCGTTCAGGTCTTTGTAACCGGCATAACAGTTTGATTCGTTATAGACGCATCTGCCATACATCCCGGCTATGGTTTCCACTGTCTTTTGTCCGGCAAGGTCATTGTCAAGGTAACAGTGAATATACGTGTATTTTTGCAAATACGTCAATGTCCTTTTCAGATTACTGACCGAGTACATAACACTGTAGTCACAGGGTGCATTAATGCAAATGGCACTATCGTCCGTCTGTTTTAGGGTTAGATAGGACAGAAAGTCCATGAATCCTTCAAATAGGCAGACACGGCTCTGTGCCTCACCACGCGATTGGGGTATCAAGGAAATGTCCTTGTTCTTGATACATCCTTTGTAATAAGGGTTTCGTACCTCGTATCCACCGGATATATTGCCAAAGGCCAGTGCAAAGTAACGTCTCTGGCGCAGTTCGTAATGGACTTCCTTGCAGAACATTCGTCCGATATCCGAATCAATCATACGTGAATGGAGATATGAGAGCAGTGCGTGGTGTCGCAGCGGCACGATAATCAAATTCTTCATGTCGGCTTCCACTGGTCGAGAGGTTGCGGGCAACGCCCGGGTTTTCGGCAGCGACACACCATTGACATACCGTTTGATGTATGCTAATGCTTCACTCACACTTTTAGTTCCGCAAAGGTACTTACCCAGTTCCACAAGGTCGCCTCCGGTGGCCTCGCCAAAATCATACCATTCATTCAGCCGGTCATTGACTTTGAACGATGGCGTCACCTCTTTCCTGAGAGGCGAAAGATACCAATATTGCTCTGATTTCATATACTGCGCACGGTGGCCGAGCTGGGCCAAAAAGTCCACGATACGCACTCGTTTTGCTTCGTCTATGGTCATATTAAATTTCTTTTCACTTGTTTTGTACAAAAGCGGTTTAGTTTAGTTTGCGCCCCTATATATATAAATACTAAATTAAACTGAATTATATAGGCCCGCGCCCGCTCTCATTCTTCATCGAAAAGCATGGTTTCTGCCTGTGTCATGTCATAATAAAAAAGTTTATCTCGTTTGATAACCAGTTTTAAGGTGTCAGTCAGATATTGCAGCAGTTTGACCATTACGTTTCTCCCACGCTTAAACCCGATTGCCTCGTAAGCAGTCATCATGGCTTGCAGCATATTTTCAAACCCACGGATGGGTTTGGCTCCAAATGCAGCGGAAAGGGCTTCACGGTGCTGTTCGATGCTTAGTTCCATAAAACCCGTCCGCTGTTTCGGTTTCTGATGTGGGGCATTCTCAAACAAATGCCCTTCTGCGAGAACCGGGAGCCCGCCCTCATTGACAGTGAAAGCGAAGGGTTTGAATTCTTTCTCACGGATATGTAACGCATGGACCTCGCTGATGTTGGGACAATCATTGTTTTTGCTGATGACCAGTACGGTTTCCGCTTTGTTGCTCATTTCCGTACCGATATGCCCGCGTACATTGTTATCTCCTTTATTCAAGTGTAGCACACAGTGGATATGCAGGTCATACTTTGATGACCATTCCATCATCTTGTTAATGACTTCCACAGACTTACCGGTACTGTTTATATCAAGCATCAGGTCACGGATACCATCGATAATTACAAGTCCGTATCCTTTTCTTTGGCGTAAGGCGTAGTCGATGACCCCAATGCGTATGGCCGGAGAGTATTCGCGCAAGCAAATAAAGTCGAGGTTTTCACTGTCGGTTGTAGTGGGCAGTCCGGCAAGCCGCAAGATGCGTTCCAGTACATTATGACAATGGAAGCGGCTCTGCTCCGTGTCCACGTACAGAATCTTGCGTTTACCTTCCGGGAGGTGCGCCTGGTAGTTCAGCACTTGTTTCCCTGCCAGCGATGCAGCGACAATGGCCGAAACGTTAAATGTTTTTTTTGATTTCGCCTTGCCGGTTGATGCGCTGAAGTTGCCGAGCGTAGCAATGGTCGAGTTGTCTATCCAGATAATCTGTGGCGGCGTTTCATAGGTATCCGTCGCCCGAATCTGCGAGGCGGAGAGGATATCCGATAAGAAATCCTCCTCCGGCCTCATATCCACATTATATTCAGTTCTTCTTTCGTTTTCCATGGCGTCTTTGATTAAAGAAAGGTTGTGTGGCAGCGGCCTCGTTTGCCATACGTGCTGCTTCATCTACGGTTGGTTCATAATTCTGCAAAAGCCATTCGTCCAGATCTTCTTTGGCGAAATATATCATTTTGCCACGTGGCTTGTAGTGCGGAATCTCCTTGCCTGATGTTAGCTTGTACAGCATACTCTCGGATATTCCGATATACATACAAGCCTCTTGGAAGGTAAACACCTGTTTGGTGGTATATATTTTTTTTTCCAGCAATGCGATGCGTTCCAACAGACTTTCTATCGGATCTAATTTCTTTAGGATGGCTTCGACGCTTGTAAGCCGTTCACTCAGCCGTTCCATGAATGTCAATCTATTATTTTGCATAAATGAGTTATTATAAATTTAGACAATGAAGTATATCCTCCGTTATGTAGCGCGCTAACGGAGGTCAAAGATAGGGCAACCCAAAAGGTCAGCGTGAGTTTGTACCGTGATAGTAACCACGTATCACGGCAACTGTCACGCTTTTACCTTTCACATACTTCGCTTATTGGCACTTCTTACCACTCTCTCAGTTCATCAATGGCTCGTCTGATACCGTAACCTGTTGATGTCATGTTGTTACGCAAGGCAGACAGAGCGGATGAAAGGCTTGAAGCTGAAACGAATCCTTTTCCATCCTTGGTTTGCAAGAACCGCCCACTACTAAGAACGGACTGCCATTTGGCTTGGATAAACGAGTGCTCAAGGAGTGTATCAAACAGGATGGCCACATGGCGGATATTGTTTACACGAATACAGAATCCTTCTTTACAGGAAAGCAGGGCTTCCATATCTTCAACGTGTAGGGTAGAAACGCAAAACAGATGATAAGCATTGGCACAAGCTGTAATACCTATCATCTGTTTACGAGTGAGATTGCATCCAAAAGAAAGAGGATAAATTCTTGTCGGTCCATCTTTGCAGCACGTGACGGACTGTGATGGTGGCACAAACGTATCATACGTTCGTTTCAGTTCCATACGAAGGTGTGTCGTAATGCACGATGCACCTCTTTTTTGTTCATCACTATACAAATTTGTTCATTTTCTTTAAGCTGCGATAATTCGAAGATTTCTTTGATTTATGTGTCTCCAGCATCTAAATAAAGCGACAGTAAGTTCATAAAACCATCCAATCAGCCAGTTCATACCTTCTTTTGTCAGTTTTGCACACATCTTTTTTATATTG
>ENA-ORLX01000367-ORLX01000367.1-human-gut-metagenome-genome-assembly--contig:-NODE-367-length-9952-cov-6.02728_pt1 | contig 9952 bp, 9 predicted proteins | sample MGYA00243014_ERZ508843 | MGnify/ENA primary metagenome ERZ508843 (study PRJEB26277, sample SAMN04329788) | human gut metagenome | biome: human-associated habitat | host: Homo sapiens | place: USA... | reverse complement strand
GGCCGAGGGTTTTCCCTACGACAAGGGCTCCCGTTAAACGCTTTCGCTAATAATCCATAAAAAGGGCATCCGCAGCCATCAAAGTGCTGCGGATGCCCTTTTTTGTACGGGAAATGGCAAATTTTGTTCATTTGTTTGCCGGCAGAAAATGGCATTTTCTGCTTGTAAAATACAACGAGATGTGCTATCATTATAAAACGAATGTGTATCTATAGGAACCCGGTGTACATTTCTTGCACTGCGGAACAACAAGAAAGGTGAGGTTCTCTACTATGGACGAAAAAACAACTATAGGACAGCCGCTCCGAAGCATGGAGGACGAGGAGACCATTGATCTGATGGAGCTGGCGCGCCTGCTGTGGGCACATATTGTGCAGATCGTGGCAGCAGCTGTTGCGGCAGCGCTGATCTGCCTGCTGGTGTGTATGTTTGCGCTTACACCCAAGTATCAGGCTTCTATCAATATGATCGTGAATACCCGTCAGGACACGCCCACCACCTTCACCAGTGATAACTTCAACTCGGCTAAGAACCTGATCAGCACCTATGCGGGCATCATCTAGGGCAACACCGCGCGGAACGAGGTCATTGATGAACTGAATCTGGACATGACCTACGCCGAGCTGTACGATATGGTGGATGTTGCCGATGTGGACGCTACCCAGATCATGAAGATCACGGTCACCGATACCGATGCAGAGCGTGCAGGCGAGATCGTCCAGACCATTGCCGACATCGTGCCCGACGTGCTGGCCAAGAACCTGATCAGCACCTATGCGGTCATCATCAAGGTCAACTACGAGCTGAACGAGGAGATCGACTCGCTGGATCTGGATATGACCTACGGCAAGCTGTATAAGATGGTGGAAGTGACCAGCGTGGACTCCACCCAGATCATGCAGATCACTGTCACCGATACCGATGCAGAGCGTGCAGGCGAGATCGTCCAGACCATTGCGGACATCGTGCCTGATGTGCTGGTGGAAAAGGTGGGAGCCGGTTCCTGCAAGACGGTGAGCGATGTGAGCATCAACCCCAACAAGGTGTTCCCCCAGACTAAGAAGTACGTTGTGATGGCCGGTCTGCTGGGCGCTGTTCTGGTGTGCGGCGTGCTGGTGCTGGCACATCTGCTGCACGATACCGTTGTGGACGATGAAGATGTTCAGAAGAAGCTCGGCCTGCCCGTGCTGGGCCTGATCCCGGAGGTGTAAGACGATGTGGAAGCTGTTTGGTAAAAAGAAGAAAGAAAGCGAGCACCGCACTCTGCAGCTGATCACCGATAAGGGGATGCCCTTTGGCTATGTGGAAGCCTACAAGGCTCTGCGCACCAATCTGGACTTTATGGCAGGCTCCATGGACGTGCACACGTTGGTCATCACCAGTACTGTGCCGGAGGAATCCAAGAGCAACGTGGCAGTCGCCAAGAGCAACGTGGCAGTCAATCTGGCACTGACGCTGGCCGAAAGCGGCAAAAAGGTGGCTCTGGTAGACTGCGACCTGCGCAAGCCGGTGCTGCACCGCTACCTGAAGGCCGGCCACAACGTAAAGGGCGTTTCCAACGTGCTGTCCACCCAGTGCCCGCTGGACGAGGCGCTGCAGGAGCTGAAGGAAATGAATCTGACCTTCCTGCCCGCAGGCACCCCGCCGCCGAACCCCTCCGAGATGCTGAGCCAGCCGCAGATGCAGGCCATGGTCAACACCCTGCGGGAAAAGTTTGATGTGGTCATCTTTGATGCACCCCCGGTGTCCGTGGTCACCGATGCAGCCGTCATCGGCCGCTATGTGGACGGCGCAATGTTCGTGGTGCGCTCTGACTACGCCCCCGCCGATGCAGTGCGCGGCGCGGTGAAGAAGCTGCAGGATGCCGGTGTCCGGGTGCTGGGCAGCGTGCTGACCCGCTACGACATGAAGAAGGCGCTCAAGGGCTCCAGCTACGCATACAGCTATGCCTACAATTACAACTATGCCTACGAAAACCAGAAGGCTGATGTTGCTGAATAAGGAAGCATTGTTATGACCGATCTGCATTGTCACATTTTGCCCGGCATTGATGACGGCGCAAAGGATACAGCGGTCTCGCTGGAGCTGCTGCGCAGGGAATATGAGGACGGTGTGCGCAATATCGCCTTCACCAGCCACTTCAACAGCGAACGTACCACGGTGGAAGCCTTTACAGCAAAGCGGCAGGCTGCCTTTGAGCAGCTGACCGCCGCACTGGAGGGACAGCCCATGCAGTTCGACTTCAAGCTGGGCGCAGAGGTGTTCTTCTCTCCCGGTCTGTGCGAGCTGGATACCCGGGCGCTGTGTATGGGGGATACCGCCTATCTGCTGCTGGAGTTTCCCACCACCCACAAGCCGCACTTTATCCGGCAGACGCTGTACCAGCTGCAGCAGCAGGGCATCGTGCCGCTGATCGCGCATATCGAGCGCTATCCCTATGTGCTGGAGGACCCCACTCTGCTGTACGACTGGGTGGCCGCCGGTGCTTATGCACAGATCAATGCAGGGGCACTGCTGGAGCCCAAGCTGTGCAAAAAACTGTGCAAGTTCATTCAGTGGGGATTGGTCCATGTCATCTCCACCGACACCCATTCCCCGGACAAGCGCCCGCCCCGTATGGCACAGGGAGTGCAGCAGCTGGAAAAGCTGCTTGGCAAGGAGACGGCTGCCCGCATCGTGCGCAACGGCGATGAACTGTTCCATGATCAGGAGCTGGACGCTGCGACCCTGCATCAGCCCAAAAAGTTTTTGGGAATGTGGGTCTGATCCAATTAGTAAGGAGAAAACTGCCCGGGCGGAGGAATACTCTGCCCGGGCAGCGGATTTTGATATGAAGAAAAATAAGGTCCTGAAAATCGTGTTGATCGTGCTGGGCACGCTGGTGGCATTGTTGGCAGCAGCTGTCCTTGGTGTGCTGCTCTATCTTCGCAGCATGGCAGCCAGTCTGCCGGAAACCCTGCCGGATGCCCCGGCAGACAGCACACAGTTCACCCTGACGGATGATGATCTGGATAAGCTGCTCAGCGGCGAGATCACGCTGGAGGAGCTGACCGGCGAAGCTGCTGCATCCAGCGGCGGGGAACAGGAGACGGCGGCCAGTGCTCCGCAGGAGGAAGCAGGTTCTGCCGCTTCCTCGGGGAGCTCTGGCTCCCAGACGGAGAGCAGCAATGCGTCCTCTTCCGGCAAGAAGGAGAACACTACCGGCACATCCGGCTCCAGCACTGCTTCTGCCGCAGAAAAACCGGCGTCCTCTTCCGGTAAACAGGAAGCTGCCTACGAGACGGAGGTCAAGGCGCTGCTGAAGCAGCTGTACAGTGTCAAGGCGCGCGCTGAGTCGGAGCTGAACAGCTGCATTGCCGGGGCAAAGGCAGAATACAAGGCGCTGCCGGAGTCTCAGCAGACACAGGCGCGCAAAATCTCCATTGCACTGGCGAGAAGCGGCAGACTGTATGCGATGCAGGCATCTTACGATAAGGAAGTGGAGAGCATCGTCAGCCAGATGCGCACTGTGCTGACCGCCAACGGCCAGAGCACCGCCTTGGCTGATCAGGCAATGGCTTCCTATAAGGCACAAAAGAGCGCCATGTACTCCCAGCTGACCGCAAAATTGTACTCCTGACCCGCAAAACGACCCATGACCACCCGCAGTACCTTTTTCCGGGCATTGACCGTGCCGGAGAGGGGAGCTGCGGGTGGTTTTGCTTGTGATATAGAGAAAAATAGCACCCTTATGGATGGATGGCTCAGGAGCGGAGACGCTGCCTTTTGTACTGATAGGGGAGAACAGATTGTACGTGTCAACGGAACAGTTGCCCGAAAGAACTAAAAAGTAGCACTTTTACCTACAAATAAACAGAAAATTTGTATAAAGTATAAGATTTCACTCATGCTCTGCTGTAATGAAGTGAATTTTTTTCATGTAAATTGACAAAAATCGAGGTTGTCTTTATAATAGATAGAGTGTTTCTCGGGTATGGACGATGGTGTTTATGCAACCGCAAGATGCCATCGTTTTATTATTCGCTTTTCTGTCCGCGTGCCAAGGACAGACGTCCGCTATGTGTGAGGCTGGCGGACTGCGGGAAAGTGTGGCTCGGCCTGAGAGCAAAAACAGTAATTCATTGATAGGATTGGAGTGGCATCAAACGATGGCAAAGTACATCATCAAGCGTGTCGCAATGGGTATCTTCAGTATCTTCATTGTGGCTACGGTTACCTTTTTTGTCATGAACCTGGTCCCCGGTGGCCCGTTCGTGGCAGAAAAGTCCATCAGTGCCGCTGCTCAGCAGGCTCTGGCCGAAAAGTATGGCCTGGATAAGCCGCTGGGTGTGCAGTACGTCAACTACATGGAGAGCCTTCTGCACGGCGATCTGGGGCTGAGCCTGCGTCAGCGCGGCCGTACCGTGAACCAGATCATCGCCAGCAAACTGCCGGTGTCCTGCCGTCTGGCAGGCATTGCAGTGGTGGTGGCTCTGTGCGTGGGCATCCCGCTGGGCTGCATTTCCGCTTATAACCGCGGCAAGTGGCTGGATAACGTTATTATCGTGTTTGCTACCTGCGGCATCGCGATCCCAAGCTTTATCTCCAGCGTGCTGCTTTTGTACCAGTTTGGTATGAACATGAAGGTGCTGCCCACCGTTGGCCTGAACAGCGCAGCCGCCTATATCATGCCGGTCACCGCACTGGCCATCTATCCCTCGGCTTATATCACCCGTCTGATGCGCTCCAGCCTGCTGGACGTCATGGGTCAGGACTATATGCGCACTGCCCGCGCAAAGGGCGTGTCCCAGTTCATGATCCTGTTCAAGCACGCACTGCGCAACGCCATTCTGCCTGTCATCACCTACGTTGGCCCCATGCTGGCCAGCCTGATGACCGGTTCTTTTGTGGTGGAAAAGATCTTCTCCGTGCCCGGTCTGGGCCGCGACTTCGTGTCTGCTATCACCAACCGTGACTACACCATGATCATGGGCACCACCATCCTGCTGTCCAGCATGGTCATCATTGCAAACGTGATCGTGGATATCCTGTACAAGATCATCGACCCGCGTATCAAGCTGAAGTAAGAGAGGAGCGATTTTCATGGAAAACATTAAAAAGAATCCGCTCAGCCTGCAGCTCAACGCGGAGGATTTTCTGCCCGCCAGCAATGAGGAAAAGCAGAGCCTGGTGGTCATGCGCGAAAGCGTCAACTTCTGGAAGGACGGTATCCGCCGCCTGAAGAAGAACAAGATCGCCATGGTCAGCTTTGTGTTCATCATTGCCATTGCCATCTTTGCCTATCTGCTGCCCGCCGTCTGGCCTTACAGCTATTCCGAGCAGATGAAGGGCAGCAACAACCTGAAGCCCTTCGAATACTCTGCCTCCGAGCAGGCGCGTATCGACGCAGGCGAAAAGGTGTTCCCGCACATTCTGGGCACCGACCGTATGGGTCGTGACTTCGCTGTGCGTATCATGATGGGCACCCGCGTCAGCCTGTCCGTTGGTCTGATCGCTTCTGTGCTGGTGCTGATCATCGGCGCTACCTACGGTGCGGTTGCGGCCTTTGCCGGCGGCTGGGTGGACAATATCATGATGCGTATTACAGATATTCTGTACACCATCCCGGACATTCTGTTGATCATCCTGCTGGGCATGGCCCTGAAGGACCCGCTGGACAAGCTGTCCACCCAGCCCGGCTTCAAGTGGATGCAGACCCTTGGCCCCAACATGATCTCCATCTTCATCATCTTTGCTCTGCTGTACTGGGTGGGCATGGCGCGTATCGTCCGCAGCCAGATCCTGATCCTGAAGGAGAGCGAGTACGTTACCGCTGCCCGCGCACTGGGCGCATCCAGCGGCCGTATCATCAAAAAGCATCTGCTCACCAACTGCATCGGTACCCTGATCGTTACCACCACCCTGCAGATCCCGGCTTCCATCTTTACTGAGAGCTACCTGAGCTTCATCGGTCTGGGTGTCGCAGCCCCGCTGCCTTCTCTGGGTTCTCTGGCTACCGATGCCGTCAAGGGCATGAACACCTACCCCCATCTGCTGATCGCCCCCGCACTGATGATCAGCGTGATGATCCTTGTGTTCAACCTGTTCGGCGATGGCCTGCGCGATGCCTTTGACCCGAAGCTGAAGAATTGATGAGGTGAACAGAAATGAGCGAGAAAATTCTTGATATCAAAGAAGAACGCCTTTCTTTCTTCACCCCTGCGGGCGAAGTAAAGGCACTGAACGGCGTTTCCTTTACCATGAATCAGGGCGATGTTCTGGGCGTTGTGGGCGAGTCCGGCTCCGGTAAGTCGGTCACCGCCTACTCCGTTATGGGCCTGACCGCTTACCCCGGCAAGCTGGTGTGCGGCAAGGTGTGGTTCAACGGCCACGAGATCGAGAACATGAAGGAGAAGGACTTCCGCAAGATCCGCGGCAATGAGGTCTCCATCATCTTCCAGGACCCCATGACCAGCCTGAACCCGGTGTACACCATCGGCAACCAGATCGTGGAGGTCATCCGCCTGCACACCGATAAGAACAAGGCCGATGCATGGGCACGCGCCAAGGAGCTGCTGGAGCTGGTTGGCATCAACGAGCCCGAGAAGCGTCTGAAGCAGTACCCCCACGAGCTGTCCGGCGGTATGCGCCAGCGCGTGATGATCGCGATTGCACTGGCCTGTGAGCCCAAGCTGCTGATCGCCGACGAGCCCACCACCGCACTGGACGTGACCATTCAGGCACAGATCCTTGAATTGATGCAGGAGCTGCGCAAGAAGCTGGGCATGAGCATCATCATGATCACCCACGATCTGGGCGTTGTGGCTTCCATGTGCGAGAAGATCGCCGTCATGTACGCCGGCCACATTGTGGAGTACGGCACTACCGACGAGATCTTCTACCAGCCGGGTCATGAGTACACCAAGGGTCTGATCTATTCTATCCCCAAGCTGACCACCGCAGAGCACGAGCGCCTTGTGCCCATCGAGGGTACCCCTGTGGATCTGCTGAATCCGCCGGCCGGCTGCCCCTTTGCGCCCCGCTGCAAGAACTGCATGAAGATCTGTCTGAGCAAGATGCCCCCGCGCACCGAGCTCAGCGATACCCACTATACCTACTGCTGGCTGCAGCAGAAGGCTGCATTTGAGAAAGGGGAAAAGGCAGAATGAGTGAACACAAGACGCTGGTCGAAGTCCAGCACCTGCAGCAGTATTTCCCCGCCGGCGGTGTGGGCAAGAACCGCAAGTACGTTCAGGCTGTGGATGACGTAAGCTTTGCCATCCGCAAGGGCGAGACCCTTGGTCTGGTAGGTGAGTCCGGTTGTGGCAAGACCACAACCGGCCGCACCCTGCTGCGCCTGTACGAGCCCACCGGCGGTAAGATCTACTATGACGGCAACCTGCTGTTCGATAAGGACAACAAGATCGCAGTGGATATGCTGCCCTACCGCCGCCGTATGCAGATCGTTTTTCAGGATCCCTACGCAAGTCTGGATCCCCGCATGACCATTGGCGACATCGTGGGTGAGGGCATTGATATCCATCATCTGGCCGAGAATGAAAAGGACCGCCACGATAAGATCATCGCTCTGCTGGAGCGCGTTGGCCTGAACAGCGAGCACGCAAACCGCTACTGCCACGAGTTCTCCGGCGGTCAGCGTCAGCGCGTGGGCATTGCCCGTGCACTGGCTGTGAACCCCGAGTTCATCGTTTGTGACGAGCCTGTCTCTGCACTGGACGTTTCCATTCAGGCACAGGTCGTCAATATGTTCGAGGATCTGCAGCAGGAGATGGGTCTGACCTACCTGTTCATCGCCCATGACCTGAGCGTTGTCAAGCACATCTCCAACCGCATCGGCGTGATGTATCTGGGCAAGATGGTGGAGCTGGCCGACAGCTACGAGCTGATCACTCACAGCATCCACCCCTACACCCGCAGCCTGATCTCTGCAATTCCGGTGGCAGACCCCATTACGGCCCGCCAGTCCAAGCGTATCGTGCTGCAGGGCGATGTGCCCAGCCCCCTGAACCCGCCGTCCGGCTGCCGTTTCCGCACCCGTTGCCCCTATGCAGACGAGCAGTGCGCAAACGAGGTGCCCGAGTTCAAGGAGGTCTCCACCGGCCACTGGGCAGCATGCCATCACCTTGACCGCGTGAAGTGAGAACACTTCACGCCGGTAAAAAGTGAAAGCAATTCAACTTAGTGCTGAAATGTTGTCACAAAATGGTTACAGTCCAAGTTTTGGGCTTGTAACCGGTATGAGAACGCATTATAATCATTCGTGTTCCTCCGGTGTACATTTGCACCGGATCGAATATAGAGGCGGCTGGGGGAACCTGGCACACTCAAATTTGATATAAGGGAAGGATATTATTATGAAACGCATTTCTCGTCGTAATTTCCTCAAGGTTGCAGGCGTGGGTGCCGCTGCTCTGGGTCTGGCAGCCTGTGGCGGCAGCAAGTCCGGTTCTACCGCAACCTCCGGTTCTGCTTCTTCCGCTGCTGGTTCTTCTACCGGCAGTGTCAACACCGCTGGCTTCACCGTCCAGTACGGCCCCAACCCAGAGACTCTGGATCCCTCTTTGAACAGCGCTGTTGATGGCGCCAACACCATCATCACCATCTTCGAGCCCCTGCTGATCATCAACGAGAACAACGAAGTTGTTGGTGGCCAGGCTGAGAGCTGGGAAGCAAGCGAGGACGGCCTGACTTGGACCTTCACCATGCGTGACGGCCTGAAGTGGAGCGATGGCACCGACCTGACCGCTAAGGACTTTGAGTACACCTTCAAGCGTATGGTCAACCCCGACACCGCTGCTCCCTACGCAGAGACCTGCCTGGGCATGATCGATGGTTTTGACGCAGCACAGGCCGGTGATACCGATGCTCTGAACGTCAAGGCAAGCGACGATGGCAAGACCCTGACCATCGTGCTGTCCTACCCCTGCTCCTACTTCGACAAGATGGCTGCTTTCGCAGCTATGAGCCCTGTGCAGCAGGCTACCGTTGAGGCCAACGGTGATGCATGGTGCACCTCCGCTGAGACCTTCGTCTCCAACGGTCCCTTCATGATCACCGAGTGGACTCCCTCAGAGCGTTTCGTTATCCCTGTGCAGCAGGCTACCGTTGAGGCCAACGGCGATGCATGGTGCACCTCCGCTGAGACCTTCGTCTCCAATGGCCCCTACATGATCACCGAGTGGACTCCCTCCGAGCGTATCGTCCTGACCAAGAACCCCAACTACGTTGGCGGCTGGGACAGCTCCAAGATCGTTTCCGACAGCATTACCCTGCTGCTGCTGGAGGACTCTTCCGCTTCCTTCGCTGCTTATAACAGCGGCGAGGCTGTCCTGATCAAGGACGTGCCCACCGACGAGATCCCCGGCCTGACCAAGGCAGAGGACGGCGGCGACTTCTATGTTGACACCATTCTGGGCACCTACTACGTCAGCATGAACCTGCAGCACGATGCCTTCAAGGATGCCAAGGTCCGCAAGGCTCTGGCTCTGGCTATCGACCGCGACTACGTTGCCAACACCATCATGCAGGGCACCTACTCTGCTGCTTCCAACATTGTCGGCCCTGGCATCGTGGACGAGAACGGTTACTTCTACGACAACGCAAACGGCGGCTCTCCCTACATTGCTGATGACTACGAGGCAAATCTGGCCGAGGCTAAGAAGCTGCTGGAAGAGGCTGGCTACCCCAATGGCGAGGGCTACCCCACCATCGAGTACAGCACCAACGATTCCGGCTACAATGTGCCTCTGGCAGAGTACCTGCAGCAGGCTTGGGGTGATCTAGGCATTACCCTGACCATCAGCAAGATGGAGTGGTCTGCCTTCACCGCTGCTCGTCGTGCAGGCGAGTACGATGTTGCCCGTAACGGCTGGGTCATGGACTACAACGATCCTTCCAACATGATCGAGCTGTTCTGCACCGACAACGGCAACAACGATGGTAAGTACTCCAA
>ENA-ORLX01000366-ORLX01000366.1-human-gut-metagenome-genome-assembly--contig:-NODE-366-length-9958-cov-3.54933_pt1 | contig 9958 bp, 12 predicted proteins | sample MGYA00243014_ERZ508843 | MGnify/ENA primary metagenome ERZ508843 (study PRJEB26277, sample SAMN04329788) | human gut metagenome | biome: human-associated habitat | host: Homo sapiens | place: USA... | reverse complement strand
CCTGTATATCCGCCAGGGCATGGATAAAAAAGAAGCGATGAAGGCGGCGGCAAAAGACCGCGGTGTATCGAAAAGAGAGATTTATCAGGCGCTGCTGTAAAAGTGGACGTACGCGGTACGCAACGATTGCAGCGTACCGGCAGTGAAAAAGAAGAATAAAAACGGGAGGAAAAAGTATGTTTCAGAAAGGCTGTCATCATTCGGCATCTAAGGGCTTTCTACACATGGGAAAGGAAGCTGTTGCACTCGGAGGAAATACATTTCAGTTTTTTACAAGAAACCCGCGCGGCGGTGCTGCAAAGGCAATAGATGAAAAGGACGTGGAAAGTTTTAAAGCATTTGCAAAAGAAAACGGTATCCATGTGATTTTAGCCCATGCGCCGTATACGTTAAATGCATGCTCCGCAGATGAAAGCACGAGAGAATTTGCAAAAAATACGTTTGCAGATGATTTAAAAAGAATGGAATATGTACCGGGAAATCTTTATAACTTTCATCCGGGAAGCCATGTAAAACAGGGCGTTGAAATCGGAATTGACTATATTACACAGATGTTAAACGAGGTGTTAAAGCCGGAGCAGACGACAAAGGTACTGCTTGAAACCATGGCGGGCAAGGGTTCGGAAATCGGCAGGTCCTTTGAAGAACTGCGCGCGATTATTGACCGCGTGGAATTAAATGACCATCTGGGTGTATGCCTTGATACGTGCCATGTCTACGATGCGGGATATGACATTGTAAATGACCTTGACGGCGTGTTAAAGCAGTTTGATGAGATTATCGGCATTGACAGACTGTATGCCATTCATATCAACGATTCCAAGAATCCGTTTGAAAGCCATAAAGACCGCCATGAAAAGATTGGTGAGGGTTCAATCGGAACGGAAGCCTTTGAACGGATTATCAACCACCCGATGTTAGCGGATAAGCCGTTCTTTCTGGAAACACCGAATGAATTGGACGGTTATGCAAAAGAAATCGCGCTGTTAAAATCCCTGCGCAGGGAGTAAAAACGGTAAAATTAAAAGAAGAAAGCACCGACAGAAAATGACATCTCATTTTCTGCCGGTGCTTTTTTAAGCGGGTAGTGTTACTGCATTTCGGCCTGCGCCTTTGGTGTGGTTTCATGCTGACGGATAATGCCGCGGATTGTGGTAAATAAATACGGCTTAATCGTTTCGATATTTGCCGGTTCTTCGTAGAGAATTGCGCTGTAGCAGGTGGAGCTGACAAGCTCGGTAATTAAAAACAGCATAATTTCCGGTTCTTCGATTTCGTATTCGGCACAGTCAATCATGGAATAAAATACATCTTTGAAATTTACATCGTCTTCCGCAATGTTACTTGTCAGGGCTTCCCTGAAAATTCCCCAGCTTAAATTTTTGGAAATAAAGGTGAGCAGGGTCTTATCTTCATTTAAAGCATTGATAATGTGGTCCGCAATAAAAATAATTTTATCTTCAAATCCCAGTGTCAGATTATTCTTTAAACAATACTGCGTAAGATTGGCGGCTGCATGTTTAAACAGCTTGCTGGATTCATGCGAAACCAGTTTATTGCGGATATCATATTTATCTTTAAAATACAGATAGAATGTACCCTTGGCAATGCCTGCAGTTTTAGAAATCTCTGCAATAGAGGTCTTGCTGACACCTTTGGTCGTAAAAAGGTTAAATGCGGTATTGAGCAGAGAGGTCCGTTTTTGCAATTTATTAGATTCTAACTTTCCCATAACGTCTCCTTATCTGCAATTTTTTATAAATTACGTTTGTCTTCCATGCATAATAGAGGTTTTTAATCCGTTTGTCAATAAAAAATGACTAAAAGTCATAAATTTTTATAAACTATATTGACTACTGGTCATTTTGTGCTATAATGACAATCGCAAATGAGAATGACCAACGGTCAGTAACAATTTTGAGTATTAAAAGGAGGAATAATAATGGAAAAGGTAGGAAAAGCGATAGTTAAGCTTAGAATTCCAATTTTGATTTTAAGCGTATTGCTGCTCATTCCGGCAGGCATCGGATATGTCAAGACAAAAGTCAATTATGATATTTTGTATTATCTGCCCGGTGACATTGACACAATGAAAGGGCAGGACATTCTGATGGATGAATTTAACAAGGGTGCGTATGCCACGGTCGTTGTTAAAGGAATGGACGCTAAAGGAATTGAAAAGATAGAAGATAAAATTGAAAATGTAGAACATGTAACAGATATTATTTCTTATAACAGTATGGTAGGTGCAGAAGTACCGACTGAAATCATTCCGTCAAAGTACCGCAGCTATTTTGAAAATCAGGAAAGCGGCTGTACGATGTTTATGATTTTCTTTGATGATACAACATCAAGTGACGGCACAATGGCAGCGATTCAGGAATTAAGAAATATTGCTGACGGACAGTGCTTCATCAGCGGTATGTCAGCCGTTGTTACAGATACAAAGAACATCACACAGCAGGAAACGATTGCATACGTTGTGATTGCCGCAGTCCTTACAAGTATTGTACTGGCACTGTTTATGGATTCTTTCCTTGTACCGGTATTCTTTATGTTAAGTATCGGTATGGCGATTGTTTACAACTTAGGCTCTAATGTTATTATGGGTGAGGTTTCTTTCCTTACCAAAGCACTTGCAGCGGTATTACAGCTTGGTGTTACAATGGACTACTCCATTTTCTTATGGCACAGCTATAAGGAACAGAAAAGCGAGTATCCGGATGACCATAATAAGGCAATGGCAGTGGCTATCGGAAATACCATTACTTCCGTAGTCGGTTCTTCCATTACAACAGTAGCCGGATTTATCGCACTGTGCTTCATGACATTTACACTGGGCTTAGACCTCGGTATTGTTATGGCAAAGGGTGTTGTAATCGGTGTTATCGGCTGTGTAACGATTCTTCCTTCCATGATTCTGACATTTGACAGGGCATTGGAAAAGACAATGCACAAAGAAATTATGCCGGCAAAATTCGATAAGCTTGCAAATTTCGTTGTCAACCACGCATGGCTTCCGATTATCGTTTTCCTTGTATTATTATTCCCGGCAATTTACGGATATAATCATACAAATGTTTACTATAACTTAACAGATACATTCCCTGAATCTACAGCCTGCTCACAGGCAAATAAGATTCTGGAAGAAAATTTTGATATGAATTCCGTCTACATGATTCTTGCAGATACGAACATGACAGCAAAAGATGCAACGAAGATGTTAGACGAACTGGAAAATGTTGAGGGTGTTTCTTTTGCATTAGGATATAATTCCCTTGCAGGAACAACCATTCCGGACGAACTTGTTCCGGATGACTTAAAGGATATGTTAAAAGGTAATAAGCATCAGATGATTGCAATCGGTTCAGATTACAAGCTGGCATCCGATGAAATCAACAATCAGATTTCTACGATTGATGCGATTGCAAAGAAATATGACCAGAACTCCATGGATATCGGTGAAGCACCGTGTACAAAGGATTTGATTACCATTACAGATAAAGATTTTAAGACCGTAAGTGCCGTATCCATTGTGGCAATCTTCATTATTATCTTCTGTGTATTTAAGTCCGTTTCATTGCCGATTATTCTGGTTGCGGCAATTGAATTTGCTATTTTTATTAACATGGGACTTCCGTATTACTTAGGAACAACACTTCCGTTTATCGCATCGGTTGTAATCGGTACGATTCAGTTAGGTGCAACGGTCGATTATGCAATTTTGATGACAACAAGATATAAGAAGGAACGTAATGAAGGCGCAGGAAAGAAGGAAGCCATTGCAACGGCTCTTTCAACCTCTATTCCGTCTATCATCGTAAGTGCCTTAGGCTTCTTTGCCGCAACATTCGGTGTTGGTGCTTACTCAAGCGTAGATATGGTTGCTTCTCTTTGTAAGTTAATGTCAAGAGGTGCGATTATCAGTATGTTTGTCGTTATCTTTGTATTACCGTCATTCTTCGTTGTATTTGATAAGGTTATCAGATACACAAGTATCGGATTCGGACAGAAAGATAAGAAAGAAAAAGCTAAAAATGTGGCTTATGCTTCAGCAGATACTTACAGTAAATAGTCCTGACGGCAGATGAGAAATGAGAATTAGATTGTAAAAGCCGGATTACGGCGGAAATGGAGAATTATATGATTAAGAAGAAATTATTCAAATATGGTTCAGTATTTATGTGTGCAGCATTAATGGCCTGCTCTTTCGCAGCCTGCGGAACAAATACATCATCAGCAGTTCAGAATGAAGTTGCTGCAAACGAACAGGATACAGACACAGAAACAATGATTGCAGATGTCCTGACATCACAGCTTTCTTCAGCACCAAAGGTTGCAACCGAAGCAAAGACCGATTCAAAGGAAGAAACCGTTTTTGTATTTACAAAGGCTGACGGACAGCAGGATCATGTTATCGTTAATGAAAAATTAAAGAATGTAACAGGAAAGTCTTCTATTACAGATGTTTCAAGCTTATCAAACATTACTAATTTAACAGGTGATGAAACAAGCACAACCAACGGAAACAGCCTGACATGGGCAGCAGACGGCAACAGCATTACTTATCAGGGTACAACAACACAGACCGCACCTGTCAGCATGAAAGTAACTTACTATCTGGACGGCAAGGAAATTTCAGCAAGTGACCTTGCAGGAAAGAGCGGTAAAGTCACAATGCGTTTTGACTATACAAACAATGCGAAAAAGACCATTACCGTAAACGGAAAGACAAAGACGGTTTATGTTCCGTTTACAATGGTAACAGGCATGCTTCTTCCTTCCGATAACTTTTCAAATATCGAAGTAACAAACGGAAAGATTACAGAAGTCAACGACAGCAATGTTGTATTCGGTATTACAATGCCGGGCTTAAAAGACAGTCTGGATATGAAGTTTGACAATGAAAAACTGGATTTAGATGTTCCGGAATACTTTGAAGTCACAGCCGATGTGACAGATTTTGAACTGGAAATGATGATGTCTATGGCAACCAGCAACTTCTTATCTGACATTGATACAGATGATTTAAGCATTGATAACTTAAAGGATAAGGTCAATGAATTACAGGATGCGGCTGACCAGCTCACAGACGGTACGAACCAGCTTGCAGATGCAACTCCGCAGCTTGTAGACGGAAGCAAGGCACTTGCAGACGGTACACAGCAGTTAAATGACCAGGTTCCGACATTAACAGACGGTGTATCCCAGTTAGACAACGGTGCAGGACAGCTCTCAGACGGTTTAAGCACAGAAGAATCTTCTAAGCCGACATTAACTTCCGTTATTTAACATGAATATGACTGTTCTGGTAAGTTAATTGACTGTGCTAAGACTTTAAATGACGGTGTATACCAGTTAAAGGCAGGTACATCCCAGCTTGCAGATGAAACAAACGGACTTCCGGCATTACAGGCAGGTATCAGCCAGTATACAGAAGGTGTTGCAAGTGCGGCAGACGGTTCTGACGCACTCGCAAGCGGTTCCGCACAGGTTGCAGACGGACTGGCACAGTTACAGGCACAGCTTTCAGGTGAAAACGGACTGATGGACGGTATGGTAAAATTAGCAGACGGTTCAGCACAGGTCAGCAATGGACTGGCACAGTTATCAGACGGACTGACAGCTTCTATCAGTGAGTATGAAAGCAATAAGACAAAGTTAAAGACAAGCGCACAGGCACTTGAAGCCGCAGGCACACAGTTAAACGGTACACTCTCAGCATTAGGAAATGATAACCTGCTGATCCAGCCTGCTACGGATATGTATTCAGAAAGCGGACTGACAACAGCAGCTCAGACAGCACTTGCCAATAAATACATGGATGCATATTCATTTGTAACAGCAAATGCTTCTAATCCGGTTGTAACAGCTTTAAATGCCGGTATTGCGGCAAACGCACAGTTACAGGCAGCAGGCATTACCGATTTAGCTTCTATTTATAAGAATGAAATGGTTATCCTTGTAAATACGGCAGCCAATGAAAGTGCCGGTAAGGTAGAAAATACTGTAAACAGCAGCGTGGCACAGCTTGCCGCAGGCGCAGCACAGGTTAACGCAGGTTTACAGAGTGCCGTTGCAAAGAAGGATACATTAGAAACAGCACTTGGACAGCTTGTAGCGGGAAGCAGCAGTGTTTCTTCAGGAAGCGCCCAGTTAAACAGCGGACTTTCACAGTTAAAGAGTAACAACGATACGTTAAACGGCGGTATTGCAAATGCTGTATCCGGTGCAAAGCAGCTTGATGCAGGTGCATCACAGCTTACAGCAGCATCCGGTGTTCCGGCACTCGTATCCGGCACATCTGATTTAAAGAACGGTATCGGTCAGCTCTCTGAGAGCAGCCCGGCACTTGTAACAGGCATCAATGCTCTTGATGATGGTGCAAAGCAGTTAAAGATTGGTACAGCACAGTTATTACAGGGAGCAGGTGCATTAGCAAGCGGTGTAACCCAGTTAAATGACGGCGCACACGAATTAAGCGACGGTGCAGAACAGTTAAATGACGGTGTGGTTGAATTAAACAACGGTATGATTCAGTTCAACGAAGAAGGAATCAGCCAGATTACATCTCTTGTAGGCAGTGATGCAGACGATGCAATTGATACAATTAAGAAGGTTATCAACCTTGGAAAAGATTATCAGTCCTTTGCAGGAAAGGCAGATGACATGGACGGTTCTGTAACATTTATCTACAAGACAGAAGGCGTTACAAAGTAATCTGATTTTGCGGCTGTTACAAGTAGTGCAAAATATATTTTAATAAAATAAATCAGAATCCGCCGGTGGGAATGACCGGCGGATTCTTTGTTGCGTTTTTTGGTGTTGCAAGGCATGGAAAAAATGTGTATGATGAAGAAAAAAGCGTGGACAAAGGGGGATGGCATGGAAATTAGTAATATATTAATGAGGGATGGATTATCGTTAGAAGTTTTACATAAATTGTCGTTTGAGTCGAAGCTGGGAATAAATTTAAAAAAGAATCTTCATTATTTTGATAAAGAAAGTCTTTTGGAAGAACTGCAAGAAGCAAGTAATTGGTACGATGAATTAGAGGTGCTTCATGAACTTGCATTAGATTATAGAATAAAAAGTATACAATCTATTAACATGAAATATAATAGATACTACCCAGACCATCAGACTAGAAAAGTATTTGACGATTTATTAGGGTTCCGGTCGTTGTGTAATGATTATGATGATATTTTGCAATTAGAAAAATTTCCGAGTTTTAGAGTAGCCAATATGTCTTTTGGTAAAGCAAATGACGATGGATACAGGGGAGTACATGTATATTATCAACATTCAGGAATCCACTATCCGATAGAAATACAATATAATACTTATTATGATAGGCAGTTTAACAACTGGCTTCATAAATACACATATAAGAAAAATTATCCGGATAAAGTGGGGCAGACATTGAGATATTGTTATGAAAATGGTAGAATTACAACGGAAAAGGAATTTAAGGAGGTGCTTTTAAATGTGTTATCTAGTAGCGAAAGATGTAAATAAAATAGGAAGTATTGCATGGCAGACAACACACGGAAAGCAGCTTGCCGAGTTTAAGAGCGGTTTAATAAAAAAATTTGGTTATGACAGGATTCAATTTGTGACAATCAGCAGACCGTCTGCATATGGCGAATATGAACCTTATCAATTTGTTCAGACACAAAAGGAATTTGAACAGGCTGTTGAAATGCTGTAAAGGGGTGATTCTATGATAAATAACACACTTGCAAAGAAACGGATTATAGCCGCAGTGGCAGTGACCGTAGTTTTGATTGCGGCGATAGTGGCAGTGCCGGTACTACGGCGTGAAATTTGTTATGGGACAGTTGTGGGCGAATGTGACAATCAGGAACTGGTTGAGCGCTGGCAGCAGTATGGAGAGGCTTATGCGATAGGTGCAAATAAAGACGGAATGCCTATTTTTAAAGACAGAAAGGCAGCGATGAAGCAGGCAAAGAAGGATTACGGGCTGGGATTTGAGTATTTAAGGGAATACCGGAATTTTCCAAAAATATCAGATAATCCAAAGGTCTGCCAACAGTATAAAATGTTAGGCTGGCAGACTGTACCGCCGATGACGGTGGAAAATTATGAGGAAATCGGAAGACAGTGTGGTATGGTATCTAGATTTCTGGATATTTACTGCAACAGCTTTGGGGAGGATGGATAGTATACCGGCTGAAATACAAGGAAATGAGGAATATACAGATGAAAATGAAAAAAACAACGTTTATTACGCAGGGAGCGGTCATTGCGGCAATTTATGTCGTGCTGGTATTTGTCTTTGACTACTGGAGCTTTGGTCCGATACAGTTCAGGGTTGCGGAAGCACTTACAATTCTTCCGGTATTTACACCGGCGGCAGTGCCGGGACTTTTTATCGGCTGCCTGATTGCTAATATTACGGGTGGTGCGGTTATCTGGGATATTGTTTTTGGCAGTCTTGCGACACTGATTGGTGCAGTCGGAACCTATATGCTGCGCAAACACCCGTGGGCAGCGCCACTGCCGCCGATACTTGCAAACACTGTTATCGTGCCGTTTGTATTAAAATATGCGTATGGTACAGAAGGCATGCTGTGGTATTTTATGCTGACCGTGGGACTTGGGGAAGTGATTGTCTGCGGTGTATTAGGCAGTCTGCTCAGAGTGGCATTAAAGAAGTACCGCAGTACACTCTTTCATGAATAAAAAAAGCTGCGTTTATAAGACGCAGCTTTTTAATGTTTATCTGTCCACTGTCCGAAAAATGTTTCCAGACGGTTAAAGGTCTTATTTAACACAACGGCTTCATCTTCGCTTAAATCCTGCATAATGCTGTCAATCATACTCTTATGGAATTTCATGTGATGAAGATATGCGGCAATTCCTTTTTCGGTCAGCGATGCGTATACGATACGGCGGTCACGGTCACTGCGGTTGCGGACAACGTAGCCTTTGCGGACCAGTCCGTTGATACCGGTTGTCAGTGTGCCCATTGTGACACCGAGGGACTTTGAAATCATAGACATAGTACGAGGTTCTGCAATACCAATCGCTTCGATAATGTGCATATCCGTTACGGAAATATCTTTAAATTCTTCTGTAATTAATGCCTTTTCTTCAATATTTATAATATCTTTGATAATCTTTACCAAAATGTAAAACCTGTTCCGGGTGAAAATTTCGTAAGTTTAGTATAGCTTACACGCAGAATATATGCAACAAAAATAGAAAATGAGGGGAAGCATGAAAAGGTATGCTGACGCGGCGGTGACAGCCGTTATCGGATTCTGCATTTTTGAGGGCATTACAGACGGCAGTGTGTCCGTAAATCCGCTGTTATGGGTTGTGCTTGGCGGATTGGCAGGCAGATAAAAGACGGCAAGATTTATGTTTGCATTTTAGTGCAATCCGTAGTATGATTATTTTGTAGTATTAGCGTTTATACGACTGTGAAAATACAGAGAAGGAGACAACATGAAATTTATAGCAATTGGAGAACTGATGTTAAGATTATCTCCGCCGAATTATGAAAAAATTGTTACAACACATGATTTTATCGTAAATTATGGCGGTGCGGAAGCAAATGTTGCAGTATCATTGGCAAATCTTGGCGTAGACAGTACATTTTTTACGGTACTTCCGAATACCGATTTAGGAAAGTCTACGATAAATTACTTAAAGGCAAATGATGTACATACATAGCACATTATCAAGGCAGACGGAAGAATGGGTCTGTATTACCTTGAGGAAGGTGTTGCCGTAAGAGCTTCCCAGGTTATTTATGACAGAGGAAACTCCGCATTTGCAGAATATGATTATAGTGATGTTGACTTTGAAGATATATTAAAGGATTATGACTGGCTGCATTTAAGCGGTATCACACCGGCGCTTTCTTACAACTGCCGTCGTATGATTGATAAGGCGGTAAAGGTTGCAAAGAAGCTGGGATTGACAGTCA
>ENA-ORLX01000351-ORLX01000351.1-human-gut-metagenome-genome-assembly--contig:-NODE-351-length-10327-cov-4.60387_pt1 | contig 10327 bp, 9 predicted proteins | sample MGYA00243014_ERZ508843 | MGnify/ENA primary metagenome ERZ508843 (study PRJEB26277, sample SAMN04329788) | human gut metagenome | biome: human-associated habitat | host: Homo sapiens | place: USA... | reverse complement strand
TACCGCTGCGGCACCGGTCACAGCGTCAGCTTTGTGGGCAACGTGCACGAAGGCCCCCATGCCCTGACCAGCCGCAACACCACCCGGATGCGTCCCGGCATGGTGGTCACCGACGAGCCGGGCGTTTACGAGACCGACCTCGTGGGCATCCGCATCGAGAACGAGCTGGTGTGCGTGCACAAGGCCGATAACCAGTACGGTACCTTCCTTGGCTTTGAACCGCTGATGTTCGTGCCCATTGCCACCTCTCCCATCCTGCCCGGTGTGCTGGATAAGGACGAGATCGCATGGCTGAACGATTACCACCGTCAGGTGTTTGCAAAGCTGGCACCGCACCTAAACGACGAAGAGCGCAGCTGGCTGGCGGAGAAGTGTGCCGCCATCGGCTGCTGAGAAAGCGCAAAAAACACCCGGAGCCGTGCAGGAGCCAGAGCGGCTCTCGGCGGCAGCCGGGTGCTTTTTATAGGGTCACAGCTTGCAGCAGTGCGTCTGTGGGGTGTCCAGCGGCGGAAGAGTGAACTCGTTTTCGCCAAAGGGCGAACGCAGGATGGCCGCCCGCGTTTCCGGGTAGATGCCAAGTTCGGTGTAGATGTCCCGGTACAGGAGCATCACCCGCCGCCGCAGCGAAAGGATGTCGGCGGTGGTCACTCTGGAGTGGGAGACGCTCTGGCTGTTCTGCAGGTAGTAATAGCCGATGTCCGGGATGGAAACGGCAGTGTGCACGAAACGCAGATATTCGGTGTTGAACAGCTGATCCTCCGCAAACAATTCTTTGCGGAAATGGAGGCTGTGCTTCCGCAGGAGGTCACGGCGGTAGAGCTTGTTGCAGGGACTGCCATAGTAGAAGGTGTTCGGCTTCTGGATCAGATGCTTTGCGTACTCCTGTCCGGTGTACACCCCGGCAGGCAGATAGCCATAGGCCCGGGTGCGGGGCGGATTGCGCTGGAGCACATGCTGCAGCGCCTTTTCCCATGGGCGAATGTGCTCCACATAGTTTTCCGGGTACACCATCCAGAAGGGCGCGATCACAAGATCGGCGGTGTGGGCCTCGGCGGCGGAGACCAGCTTTTCCGTAAAATCGGGGGCCAGCCAGTCGTCGCTGTCCACAAACTGGATGTATTTGCCGTGGGCCAGCGCAATGCCCTGATTGCGGGTATCCGCTGCGCCGGTGTTGGTTTTATCCACCAGTGCAATGCGGTGGTCGCTGGCGGAAAGGGCGCGGCAAACGGCAAGGGTGTCGTCGGTGGAGCCATCGTTCAGCAGCAGGATCTCAATGCTTTTATAAGTCTGAGCGCAAATGCTTTTGACACAGCGGGCAATGCACCCGGCAGTGTTGTACATGGGCACGATGATGCTTACAAGGGGAAATTCCATAGGTTCTCCTTTTCTCAGATGCGGCTGTGGGTGCGGGCAAATGCGTCGGAAAGCTTCTGCACCGGGCCGTTGGGCAGAGGGCTTTCAAACAGGCTCAGATAGATGCCGTGCAGCCGCAGGCGGAATTTATCGTACACGCCCAGCTGGATGCACAGTTCCTTGTAAGTGTGGTACATCCGGCTGCGGTGGCGCAGCATGTCCGCCGCGCTCACCTGCGTATGGCATACGCTCTGCGGGTTCTGAATGTAGCAGTAGGCGGCTTCGTCGATGGCGGCAAACCGCTGTGCCACCTGCAGATACCGGGTGTTGAACAGCTGGTCCTCGGCGTATACCACATGCTCGAACCGGATGTGCGCCATCTGGATGAGATCCCGGCGGTAGAGCTTGTTCCAGAGCACGCCGTAGTAAAAGGCAGCGGCATTGCCGGTGAGCTGCCACAGGTAATCCACCTTGTTGTACACCCCGGCGGGCAGCAGGCTGTACTCCCGGGTGTCATAGCCGCCATCCTTGCGGGGCACCATCATCCGGTAGGGAGCCAGCACAAGGTCGGCATGGCTGCGCTGCATAGCAGCCACCAGGTTTGCGGTGCAGCCCGGCAGCAGGTGATCGTCGCTGTCCGCAAACTGGATGTATTCGCCGTGGGCTAGGGCATGGCCGCAGCGGCGGGGGTCTGCTGCGCCGGTGGTGGGCTTGTCCACCACACGGATGCGGCTGTCGGCGGCAGCAAGCTTCCGGCAGACAGCAAGGGTGTCGTCGGTGGAGCCGTCGTTCAGCAGAAGGATCTCAAGCTCCGGGTAGCTCTGGGATGTGATGCTCTCCACACAGCGGGAGATGAAGCCCGCCGCGTTATAGGCGGGCACAATAACGCTGACAAGCGGCTGCGGCATGGCGGGTCCCTCCGTTTTTTCTTTTTTCGATGCAGCAAAGTTTTATTTATCATACTCCAGCCCTGCGCAAAAATCAAGGCGGGCGGCTGGCGGAAAGGAGAATGTGAGATGGTATTTCACATTGCGGTATGCAGCCCGGACGCGGCCTTGCGCAGCGGGCTGGAACGCCAGTGCATGGAATATTTTGCCCGGCGGCAGGATGCGTGCATCGTGCAGCAGCTGCCGGATGCAGATGCGCTGCTGCGCCGGGACACCGAGGGAGAACGGTTTGACTTGTATCTCATCGAGCTGGGCGCTGTAGCGGCCCCGGCAGGGCTTTCGGCGGCTGCGGAGCTGCGCCGCCGGGGCCGCAGGGCGCCGCTGGCCTTTGCGGCCCGCACACCGGCCCACGCCTACAGTGCTTTCCGGGTGGATGCCATGCAGTATCTGCTTCTGCCGGTGCACCAGCAGGAGCTTTCGGCCCTGCTTGCCCGCGCCACCGAGCCGGAGTACGGCCCGGCAATGACCGTTGCCACCGCCGAAGGCCTGCGGGCGCTGGCCTATGCGCAGATCGAATATCTGGAGTGCACCCACCATGTGGTGCACTTCCATCTGCTCAGCGGCGAGGATGTGGTGTCCCTTTCGCTGCGGGTGTCCTTTGCCGAGGTAGCAAAGCCGCTGCTGGAAGACGGGCGTTTTTTGCAGCCGCACCGCTCCTATGTGGTCAATCTGGCGGCGGCACAGCTGCTGACGGCGGGCGAGCTGCAGATGTGCAGCGGTGCGCGCATCCCCATCCCGCGCGGACGGGAGGGTGCAGTGCGCGAAGCCTTCCGCAGCTGGATCGACCGGTAAAATGGTAAACAAAAAAGAGCCGCTTTCACGGCTCTTTTTTCGTGCCCGGAGATCAGGCATCGGGTTCGGTTTTGTGTTTCTTTTCCTTGTCGGAAGCATCCAGAACACCAAAGCCCCAGCGGTTGGCCATGTCCATGATGATCTTCTGGGGAGAACCGGAGGGATAGGCGTTCTCGGAGAACGCGGTCAGGAATTTATACAGCTGCGGCTGCACCTGATCGTACAGGCCCAGCTTTGTGTACAGCTCCTTGTAATAGCGGAACACCTGCAGTTTGTTCTGCACGATGGAAGCCAGATTGATCTGGGTGTGGCAGATGCTCTGGGGGTTCTGCACATAGTGGTAGCCCGCTTTGGAAATGGATACGAAAACATTGGCGTACAAAATGTATTCCAGATTGAAAACCAGGTCTTCGGCCCAGCGCACCTCGCTGGTGAACTGAAGATGATGGTCTGCCAGAATATCCTGGCGGTAGAGCTTGTTCCACAGCACGCTGTAGAAGAAGGATGCGGGCTTCTCCATCAGGCGCAGGGCAAAGGTATCGCGGTCGTAGATGCCCTCGGGCAGGAAGCCGTATTCACGGATATCATCAGGCTTTTTCTCGGCATCGATGCCAAGGTTCTCCTGCAGGTTTTCCAGTGCCTGCGTGGCCTTGGAAGAGTTGGCGGGAATCACCATCCAGTAAGGTGCAATGACCAGATCGGCGTTGTTCGCTTCGGCGGCAGTCACCTGCCGCGCGGCAAACTCAGGGTCGAGATAATCGTCGCTGTCCACAAACTGCACATACTTGCCCCTTGCTAGGGACATGCCGCAGTCGCGGGTCTCCGACACGCCGGAATTGGATTTGTCCACCAGAACGATGCGGGGGTCCTTTTAACGGAATTGCTCACAGATGGAAAAGCTTTCGTCCCGGGACCCGTCGTTGACCAGAATGACCTCGATATCCTTCCATGTCTGGGCACAAATGCTCTCCAGACAGCGGGCAACACTATTCTGCACGTTGTACACAGGCACGATAATGCTGACGAGTGGGTTGTTCATGACGGAAGGTCTCCTCTTTACGGATATTATACCTTTATATTAAAAATCACAGAGTGTATTCTCACAAATGAGGACACTTCCCCCTTGGGGCAGTCCTATTTATAATATCATACTCTTCTTGCGCACAAAATGCAAGAGCAAAGAAGGATCAGATAAAGAAAAGAACCGCACGCTGCGGCCCTTTTTTCTTACACACGTGTCCAGTCCAGCGCATCCCACCGGGGCACGAACTGGCTGCAGATGCGGCGCATCTCCGGCTCGTCGGCGGCAGAGGTGCGGTCTGCAATGCCAATGACGTAATACCCGGCCTTGTGGGCGGTGGCGGCGGCGTATACGGCATCCTCGCACACGGCGCAGGCGGCGGGATCTGCACCGCCCAGACGGCTCATGCACTCAAAGAACACCTCCGGGCGGCTTTTGTGCAGCACGCCCTGCGCTTCCACGATGAAGGAGAAATACTGCGCGATGCCCAGCCGGGTAAGCACGGTGCGGCACTGTTCGGCCCAGGTGTTGGAGCAGATGCACATGCGTGCGCCCTCGGCCTGCAGCTTTGCCAGCATCGTGCGCACGCCGGGTTTCAGCTCCACGGTCTCGTACAATTCGGCGATCACCTCGCGCATCACGGAAAAATAGCTTTCCTCGGTCAGCGGCAGGCCGTACTCCCGGATCAGATACTGTGCGCCCTCCTGCATTCCCATGTTCAGCAGTGTGGCGCGCAGATCCCCCCGCGGGGTGCGGCCATAGCGGCGCAGCAGTGCGTCGGGGGCACCCTCCCACACCACGGTCATGCTGTCGGTCAGGGTGCCGTCCATATCAAAGATCCATTGCTTGCAGTGCATGAGAATGCCTCCTTTTGAGATCCTGACAAGTATACCATGTTTCTTTGCCGGGAGAAAGGCATCAATTTACAAAACGGGGAGAAATTTTCCGGAAAATATGGTATACTTTTGACAGATTTCCAAAGAATGACGAGGAGGCGTTCCAGATGGCACAGAATGATACCCCGGTCAAGGCACTGGTGCTGGCAGGCGGCGGCGCGCGCGGCAGCTATCAGGTGGGTGTGTGGCGTGCCCTGACCGAGCTGGGCTGGCGGCCCCAGATCATCACCGGCACCAGTGTGGGCAGCCTGAACGGTGCCATGTTCGTGCTGGACCAGTACGAGACGGCCCGCGATATGTGGCTGGCCATCCGCAGCAAGGATGTGATGGAGCTGCCGGAGGAGGATGCCGACCTTTCGGCCCTGCACCAGTTTCTGCGCAGCGTGGTGAAAGCCGGCGGCATGGATGTGACCCCGCTGGAAGAGATCGTGGAGCGGGTGCTGGACGAGGATGCCCTGCGCGCGGCTCCCATCCGCTTCGGCCTTGTCACGGTGGAGCAGCGGGGCTTAAAGCCTCGGGAGCTGACGCTGGACGAGATCCCGGCAGGAAAGGTCAAGGACTACCTGATGGCCTCCGCTGCCTGCTTCCCGGCGCTGCGTGCGCGGGAGATCGACGGGGTCAAGTTTCTGGATGGCGGCTACAGCGACAACATGCCCACCGGTCTTGCCAAACGCATGGGCGCGGATGAACTGGTGTGCGTCGATCTGGAAGGCGTGGGCATCACCCGCCCCAACCTCACCGGCCTGCCCACCGTGATGGTGCGCAGCTACTGGGAGCTGGGCGATATCCTGCACTTTGACCCCGACACCGCCCGCCGCAATATCGAGCTGGGCTACTATGATACCCGCCGCGCTATGGGATATCTGCGGGGGTGTGCCTATGCTGTCTCCTGTGATGCCCAGAGCTGCACGGACGCTGCTGCGTTCCACGCAAAATTTGAGCGGGTGCAAAAGGCCGTGCGGGAGAAATACCCGGTCACCCTGACGGCGGATGCGGCCCTGCTGCTGGCCAAGATGAAGGATGCCGACCTTGCCCCGCTGGAAGCCGCCGCGGAAGATGCCGGTGTGGACCCGGCCCATTACTACACCACCCATACTTTGTGCGATGCATTCCTTGCAAAGTGCGAGCAGGCACGGATGCAAAGCTTTGCACCGCTGTTTGAGGGCAGTGCCGATGCGGCGCGGGCCGCACTGGCCGCGCTGCTGCCCAATACCTTTTTGCAGGCGCTGGTCTGGCGCACCCTGACCACGCCGGAAGCCGAGCTTTTGCCGGAGGTGACCGAACATGAAAGTGTATAAAGGTTCCTGCGCTTCTCCCGGCCTTGTGCTGGGGCAGGTGAGCCGTCTGGAGCACCATGTGGAGACCACGACCGTGGGCCCCTTTAAACCGTCCCGGGAGCTGCAGCTGCTCACCGATGCCATCCGCACGGCACAGGACGAGCTGGAATCCATGGCAGACCGTGCCGCACCCAGTGAGCAGGCCATCTTCCAGTTCCAGAGCATGATGCTGGACGACGAGGGCATGATGAACGAGGTGCGCTTCTGCATCAATGCGGGCATTGGCGCGGCAGCGGCCATGAATCAGGTGGGCCAGCGCTACGCCGACCAGCTGGCCAACATGAAGGATAACCCTTACATGCAGCTGCGCAGCGTGGATATTCTCGACGCAAGCCGCCGGGGCATCAACATCATCACCTACCGCCCCCGCAGGTGGCTGGCGCTGTTTCACCCGGTGATCCTTGCGGCAGAGCGGCTGATGCCCACCGACCTGTTCAGCGTGCCCTCCGGCATGATCTTGGGCATCATCACGGCAGAGGGCAGCGGCCAGAGCCACGCGGCCATCATTGCCCGGGCAATGAACATCCCGGGCATCGTGCAGGTGGGCCGGGATTTTCTGGACGACTGCGACGGCCGCACCGTGATTCTGGATGCCACCGGGGGCCAGTGCACGCTGGACCCGGACGCTGCCGCCCGCCAGCAGGCCGAGACCCGCATCTGCGAGCTGCAGCGCGAGAACGAAGAGATGGGGCAGCTGCATGCTCTGCCCAGCAGGACAAAGGACGGCCAGCCCTTTGAGCTGCTGGCCAACTGCTTTGGGCCGGAGGACATCGACACGGCCATGCAGTCCGGCGCACAGGGCGTGGGCCTGCTGCGCACCGGCTACATGATGCTGCCGGGCCGCATCCTCGATGAGCAGGAACAGTATTTCTTCTACTGCTCCTGTCTTGCTGCCGCCAAGGGCGGCCCGGCAACGGCGCGCACCTTCGACTTTGGCGCAGACCGCACCATTTCCGACGCTTATCAGGGCCTGCAGTCTTCCAAGCTTGGCCTGCGGGGCATCCGCAACAGTCTGCGCCAGCCCCACCAGTTCGAGACGCAGCTCTGTGCGCTGCTGCGCGCCGCGGCCCGCGGCCCGCTGCGGGTGATGTTCCCCATGGTGACGAATGTGGAGGACTGGGACGCAGCCATGCGTGTGGTGGAGCGCTGCCGCGAGCACCTGCGGGAGCGCGGCGTGGCGTTCAACGAAGATACAAAGTTCGGCGTGATGCTCAGCGTACCCGCTGCCTGCCTGACCGCTGAGGAATTTGTAGAGCATGGGGTCGATTTTCTTGTGGTCGGCACCAACGACCTGACCCAGTACACCCACGCCGCCGACCGTGAGCTTGCCAGCGCCGAGCACTACTACCGCCCGGCTAGCAAGGCCATGAAAAAGCTCATCACTATGGTGATGGATGCCGCAAAGGTGCGCAATGTGCCGGTGACCATCTGCGGCCTTGCGGTGGGCAACCCGGCCAACACGGTGCAGTATCTGCAGCTGGGCCTGCGCAGCTTCTCGGTGAGCCCGCAGAACCTTTTGAACGTGAAGAAGGCCCTGCTGGAGCTCTGACGCTCCTAACGATTTTTGACACTGCAGCCCGCATCGATCTTGTGGTCGCTCCGGGCTGTGTGTTCTGCGGCTGCAAAAGCATTCTCTCTTCCATTTTTTTACAGAACGCACGAAAAAACGGGGGGGTCCAAAAGGTTCGTACAGAATGAAGATTGCGCCTTGTTGCAGAAGTGCTATACTTTAAATGTTTAAAACGTGCGGGCAGGCGAAAAAAGCTTGCATGCACGAAAAAAACGAGAGAGGAGTCATCTTTATGAAGAAGTTTGGCACACGGCTCATCAGTGCGGTACTTGCAGGCTGCATGATGACCTCTGTCCTTCCCGTGAGCGCATTTGCTCTGGAGGGAAGTACAGAATTTGAACGCACTGTGAGCGCACAGGAAAATTCCGATGCGTCTGCAGAGCCCTCCGGAGAGGGGTATCCCCTGCCCACCGACAGCGCGACGACCATCAACAAGGATTTCATTGCAGATCATGGCAAGGTTTATTCCATGAGCGGTACCTATACAGAGGGGATCGTGATCGACGCTGAGGACGAGGATGTGGTCATCAACGTCACCGGAGAAACGACCTTTGATAAGGGTGGGAATAGAGACGACTATGCGACCTTTATTACAGTCCGCAGAGCCAAGAGCGTGACCGTCAACGCTGAGGGGCAGACCATCACCATCAAGGCGGCGGCAAAGAACCGCGCCTACACCCGCTGCTTCTATGCCGCAGACACCTTCACGGGCACCGCAGAGCTTAACGGCGGCACCTATAACATGCAGTGTGACGACATCGCCGCATGCTATCTGTGCGGCGGCGACTGGACGTTTAACAATCTCACCATGAACGCCGTCCTGCGTGCTATTGAAACAGATAGAGCCAATGTGACCGTCAACGGCGGCAGCTACGACTGCAGCTATAGCACCAGCGCGACGTTTTGGATTCAGAATTCCCCCAACTCGTCCTTCAATTATGTGACAGCCTCCGGCGAGGGCTGGGTCCTGAACGCCATCGACAACAGTGTGGTCGATGTCGTCGGCGGCTCTTACTCCCGCAATCCGGACGCCCAGACATACAAAGACCGTCCGACGCTGCGCGTCGCCAATAATGCAACGCTGAACGTCAGAGATGCCGATGTCACCGGAACCTACTGCGATGTGTTTGTGACTAATGCCACCGCCAACCTTTTCGGCGGTACTTATACCAACACCAACCAGTATTCTGGATGCAAGTCCCCTGCACTGAAGGTATGGAACGGCGGCACATTGAACGTCAATGGTGCCACTGTGGAGTGCAAGGGCGACAATGCTGCCATTTCTTCGGGCGAACCGGCAGGGTCGTATTACCATTATAAATATGGGGACGGCGGCAAGCTGGTCGTTGAGAACTGCACGATCAAAAACAGCAAATACGGCATTTATCTCGGTCGGGGCAGCAGCACCTCCGCAGAGCTGAAGAGCGCCGAGTTTGAGGGGACCGAGAGCGATATTTACCTCGAGTCCGACAAGGAGATCACCATCAGCGATACCTTTACCACCCAAACCACCATCAAGGTTGCCGACCCGGAAGAAGGCCGTCAGCTCACGGTCGCAGGCAATGCAAACAAGCTGCACCTTAAGGGCCAGAACGAGAGCTACCGCGTGGCGTATGACAAGGCACAGCACTATTATTACCTGACCCAACGGGCACCCGGCTACACCCTGACCGCCAAGGATGCCACGGCAACGATCAAGGTCGGGGGCGTTGACACTAAGGTTGACCCCAATGACGAGATCTACGAAGGCACCCCGGTCACCCTGACCGCAGACCCAGCCACCGATGGACAGAAGTACGCAGGCTGGACCTGGATCGTGATCTTGAACGACGTTGTACAGAATGAAATGAATGACCTGCTGAGCTTCCCCAATGAGGAGGACCATACCACGGCGAACTTTGAAATGCCCAAAGGCAACGTGACGGTCAGAGCCGTGTACGAAGCCGTGGACCCCGTGGAGCCGCCTGTGGACCCGGTAGACCCGGTGGACCCGGTGGGCCCCGTGGACCCCGTCCTGCCCGGTGTCATCATCGGCGGCGCTGTAATCCTGGGTGCCTATGAGACCGGCACCGGCATCTACCGTATGATGAACATGCAGGGCCTCCCCCTGCCTTCCAACCGCATCGAGCTGGCAGAGCTGGTCTGGGAGCGTGCAGGCAAGCCGGAGCCGCAGAACATGACCGATGAGGACCTGTATGCGGACATTGACGCCGCCGATACCGATGCCCAGAAGGCTGCACACTGGATGGTGGAGCAGGAGCTGATGAAGTTCGACGAGGACAACAACAAGTTCCATCCGTGCTTCCCGGTCAGCAAGCTGCGCGTCTGCCTTACCTGGCAGAATGCAAAGGACAAGGGTCTCATTGACTGATCTGCCCTGCGTCTGCACAGCGGAACAATAAAAAAACAAG
>ENA-ORLX01000343-ORLX01000343.1-human-gut-metagenome-genome-assembly--contig:-NODE-343-length-10400-cov-4.2666_pt1 | contig 10400 bp, 7 predicted proteins | sample MGYA00243014_ERZ508843 | MGnify/ENA primary metagenome ERZ508843 (study PRJEB26277, sample SAMN04329788) | human gut metagenome | biome: human-associated habitat | host: Homo sapiens | place: USA... | reverse complement strand
GCCCTTCTTGGTCTTTTTTCTCTTTATCTGTATTTATGTTGTTCAGTGCGGAAACTTTGAAGCTAGGGTAACCGATGTATGTGTACAGGTTTATCAGAGCATCCATATAGCGTGTATCATCCTCATTATACCTGTCTGTCTTATTGAATATCAGTTTGACGGGTACACGGTATGCTTCCGCGGTGGCTAGAAAACGGTCAATGAATATAGTTGAGGTTTCGGGATAATTAATTGTAACAATCAGCATACATTGATCCAGATTGGCAGCCAGTATGTGCGATTGTTTGGAAAGGTTGGAGGCGCGCCGGATGATATAGTTCTTGCGGTCTTCTATCTCACTGATGAAGGCGGTTCCTTCATTGTTGATAATGATTTGTACATAATCTCCTACAGCAATGGGATTGGTACTCCGAATACCCTTTAAACGGAAATTTCCTTTGATCTTGCATTCGATGGTACGTCCGTCTTCTGTTTTGACAAGATACCAGCTGCCTGTGTTTTTTATTACTAGTCCTTTCATAAATTAAAATGAAGAATGAAAAATGAAGAAAGAGGAATTGGATCGCACGGACAAAAGCAAGGCTGTGCAGGACAATTCTTCCTTCTTCATTATTATTGCTTCATTATTTTAAGTTCTTCATTAAACCGTCATAATTTCTTTATCTTTCTCTGCTAGAAGTTCTTCAATCTTCGCGATATATTTATCGTGTACTTTCTGAAGTTTGGCTTCCGCATTCTTTTGCTCGTCTTCGGGCATACCCTCTTTAACGGCCTTTTTCAGTGTGTCTATAGCGTCACGGCGTGCGTTGCGTATACTTACTTTTGCGGTTTCGCCTTCGCCTTTACATTGTTTGGCCAGTTGCTTGCGGCGTTCCTCTGTCAATGGCGGAATACCCAAACGGATAATTTCACCGTTGTTTTCGGGAGTGATGCCCAGATCAGAGTCCATGATAGCTTTTTCGATGATACGGAACATACTTTTGTCCCATGGCTTGATGGCGATACTGCGTGCATCGGGAGTAGTCACGGCAGCTACATTACTGATGGGAACCATGCTTCCATAAGAGTCAACACGAATGCCGTCCAGCAACCGGGTACTGGCTTTTCCTGCACGAATGTGCGCTAAGGCTTCTTCCAAATACATAACGGCCATGTCCATTTTCTCTTGTGCGTCGTTGATGCAAGTTTTTGCGTCTATCATACTGTTCTGTTATTTAAGTTGTTTATTGATTCGTTTTAAGTGAAACAAAAGTAATTTATTTTTTGATTATCTGCAATAAAAGAGAGATGATTTTATATTTCTAACGGCTCTTTACCTTATCATCACCAGTTTAAGTTGTTGGGGCTTTATTAAAAACAAATGAAAAGTTTTTGTGTTTTATCGGATAACAGCTATCTTTGTTTCTATCCCATAAGCAGAATTAGAAAACAATGAGAATATGGAAGAAAATTACAGACGATACCCCATAGGTATACAGAATTTTGAGCAGTTGCGTAACCGGAATTGTGTATATGTAGACAAGACCGAACTGGTTTACCGATTGGCTAACACGGACAGTGTGTATTTTCTGAGCCGTCCGCGGAGGTTTGGGAAAAGCTTGTTGGTGTCCACTCTTGAGGCTTACTTTCAAGGGAAAAAAGATTTGTTTAAGGGGCTGGCCATGGAGCGTCTGGAAAAGGACTGGAACGTGTATCCGGTATTCCATATTGATTTCAGTCTGACTAAATATACTACCCTGTTCGATTTGCAGGAACAGTTGAATCTGTTTTTACTTCGTTGTGAAAAGGTTTATGGGGCGGAAAAGGAGGAAAAGACTCCTGCTGCTCGTCTGCAAGGTATGATCCGTCGTGCGTATGAACAGACCGGTCTGCCGGTCGTTGTCCTGATTGACGAATACGACGCTCCTCTTTTGGACAGTAATTCCAACATCCCCTTGCAGCAGGAGCTTCGGAATGAACTGCGTAAGTTTTTCAGTCCTCTCAAGGGATTGGGGCAATACCTTCGTTTCCTCTTTATCACGGGAATCAGCAAGTTCAGCCAGATGAGCATCTTCAGTGAGCTGAATAATTTGAAGAACATCAGTATGCGGGATGACTTCAGCGCGATATGCGGCATCACCGAGCGGGAGTTGCTGGACGAGCTTCGTCCGGACATTGAGCGGATGGCTTTGGCGAACGGCGAGACGTATGAAGCTGCCTGTGCGCATCTGAAGCGGCAGTATGACGGGTATCATTTCAGCAAGCATTGTGAGGATATTTACAATCCTTTCAGTCTGTTCAATGCCTTTGATGCAAAGGAGTACAAGAATTTCTGGTTCTCTACCGGCACTCCTACTTTCTTGATTGATTTGTTGCAGGAAACGGATTTTGACGTGCGCCAGCTGGAGGGGGTGGAGGCTACAGACGAGCAGTTTGATGCCCCGACGGAACGTGTAACTAGTCCTATCCCCGTTTTATATCAAAGTGGTTACCTGACGATCAAGGGATATGATCCCGAGTTCCAGGTGTACCGGCTGGCCTATCCCAACGGGGAGGTGCGTAAAGGTTTCATCGAGTCCCTGTTGCCCGCTTACCTTGAGTTGCCGGGTCAGAGCAGTACTTTTTATGTCGTTTCCTTCATTCGCGATCTTCGTAAGGGAGATATAGAGAGCTGCTTGGAACGTACGCGTTCTTTCTTTGCTTCCATTCCCAATGATTTGGAGAACAAGACGGAGAAGCATTACCAGACCATCTTTTATTTGTTGTTCCGTCTGATGGGGATGTATGTGGACAGCGAGGTGAAAAGTGCGGTGGGGCGTGCGGATGTGGTCATAAAGATGCAGGATGCTATTTATGTGCTGGAATTTAAATATGACGGTACGGCCCGGGAGGCATTGGCGCAGATAAACAGCAGGCTGTATGCTGTTCCTTATCGCAAGGATGGCAGGCGCATCGTGAAGGTGGGGATTAATTTCGACAGTGCCACCCGTACTATCGGGGACTGGGTGATAGAAGTGGAAGATACGGTGGATAATTTGTAGCTTGCAGGCGGAGTGACATTTCGAAGGTGGCTGTCTGCTTTTGATGAATACTTAAGCCTTTTTCCCCTGTATACTAAGTCTTTTCTACTGCATGATTAAGCTTTTTCATACGGTAACCTACTACAGACTCCGATAATGGACTGTATAAACTATTGTAGTGGACCGTACGGTCTGATGTAACAGACTGTACAGTCTACTGACGGAGTCTGTAGTAGGTTACCGCATGAAAGGCCTTAACTGTACGGAAGAAACCCCTTAATCTACGGGGAGAATACTTTTATAGGCAAGATTGTTATTTTTTTATCATCTGTCTGAAGATTGCTTTTCTTTGGAAAGGAGAATAAGAAGGTTGCCCTTTTGAAGTAAATCTGGCCGGTAAGCATTATCTTTGCATTAAAAAAGATGATAACTTTATATTTAGCCCGTCACGGGCAGACAGAAGAGAATATCGCCCGTATTTTCCAAGGACATATGCCGGGCACGCTGACTGTTGAAGGAATAGCACAGGCTGAAGCGTTGCGTGATACTTTGCGGAACATCTCTTTGGATGCAGTGGTCAGTAGTGATTTGAAACGGTGTGTGGATACGGCCCGTATCGCGGTGGAAGGTCGGAACCTGCCTTGGGAGAAAACAGTCTTGCTGCGTGAAATCGATTGGGGGAGTTGGACAGGTCTTGCCATTAAAGAAGTTGATTTGCAACATTTTCCGGCAGATGTGGAAACGGAGGCGATGCTCTATGAACGTGCGGGGCGTTTTGTGGACTACTTGAAAGAGCGATATGATGGAAAACAGGTGTTGGCCGTCGGGCATGGACTGATAAACAGGGCGGTACAGGCACACATTCAAGGAGTGACTTTGGAACATTTGCGTAGTGTGCCAAAGATGAATAATGCGGAACTACGCCGGTTCAAGTTAACGTAATTCCGCATTGAATAACACGTGGTTATTGCAACAGAATATAGCGGAACTACGTCGGTTCAAGTTATCGTAATTCCGCATTGAATAACACGTGGTTATTGCAAAGTGACTTCCATTATTCCTATCACCTCATCATTGGACAGGGTTTCCAGGGTCAGCCCTTTTAGTTCCTTGGAATCATCCAAAGGAATATCGAGCAATATGCCTGCACCACCCTCTATCTCACGTCCATATACACCGGTGATGTTGAGTTCCTTACCCAGGTCACGGCTTACTTTACCGCTTTTCAAGTGCAGACGGTACGGCCGGGGAGCAGGTACTTGGAATGCTTTTCCGTCCACATAGAAGTCTTGTTCTATAGGACACCAGTTGTCCGGATTGGTCAACTCCGTTGCTTGGGAAGTTCCGTCTGCATAGTGTATGCGGATTATTCCATTGGCAATGTGGCACTGCATGTGGTTGGTACTTCCCGCCATCAGCAGATAAGCATGTGAGGCCGTGCCGGATAGTGAGATGGTGGAACTGTCCGGGTAATTATCCCATAGGGAGGTGAAAAGAATGTTGTTTCCTTTTTCTTTCAGACGGAAGGGGATGCCTAAAGACGTTTGGAAAGTATCATGATGTACAAGACTGCGTAATTCCGAGTCGTCTATGGTAGCGGTCAGCAGCGGATGACACCATTCTCCTATTCCCTGTGTGGGAAGTTGCAACGTAGTGTATGGAGACCGGGGAGACAGGTATTCATTTTGATAAATATCGGTGACGGAAGCATTCAGTTGTCTGTCAAAATCAACCATCCGGCATTTTTCGGGACGGATATCTGCAAAGTCTGTATAGGAGGGGGCTTTCCGGGTGTTCTCTATATAGATATTAACAGGTTGCCACCAATCCATTTCTCATTGCTGAGTGTAAACAAAGAAAGTGGCAAAGTCAGTCTAGGAGGGGGCTTTCCGGGTGCTCTCTATATAGATATTAACAGGTTGCCACCAATCCATTTCTCCTTGATGAGTGTAAACTAAGAAAGTGTGGTGTCCCGGTTCACCTTTTATCTGTGCGTTGAAAGCGGTGGCTCCCATTGTGTGCTTTGCTAAAACGCTCTGAGGATCATATACTTGGGAGATGGATGCTCCCGAAGGTATTTGCAAAGCCAATTTCCCGTTTGAAGCGATGACTGGTTCCTGGGCTGCCAACGTATGAAGTGGTGCTCCTTCCCATTCGATGGTAATGGTGGTTGAAGATGTTCCTTCCGCCTGGATTGAAAGAAGAGGATAGCCATGGGCCGATTCGATGCTTTGCCATGTGGCAGGGACATCGTTCACTTTTACTGAACGGATCTTCTCTTTTCTGGCATTGATTTGCAATACCGGATGGAGAGGAGTCTGGAACCGTTGTGTGATATGATAGGTATCCGTATCTTCTTTCCGGGTAAAGCGATAGCTTATATCGGGAGTGCTGACGGAAGCCTTGTCCCAGTCGGCCGGGAAGCCCGGCCGGAGGATGATTTGTTTATTCAGGGCATCCGGCAGGATACCGAACAGACCTTGGATCAGTACTCGTGAAGCGACTCCGATGGGATCGCCGAAATCGCGGTAGCATTCTCCGCGTGCGGCATCATAGAAGCTGATCTGGCCGAAGTTACCCGGACTGTCTCCTAGATACATGCCGTCCAGAACAGAACTTTTTAAAAGTTTGTATCCGGCGTCGGCACGTCCGGCCTGGAAGTATGACAATGCGGTATGCATGACTTCGGCAAAGGCGACATTATTGATGCTCCATGAGTAGGGCAGCCAGTTGGTGGTGGCGATAGTGGCATATCCATTCTCTTTTAATCCATGGGCCGTGACGGGGATATGAGGAATGGCCGTGTCTACATAACGGGTAGCCTGATAGGCTTGGAACGGATTGGCTGTCTCGCTGTCTATAGCATGATAAATGGTCCATACAGCGGCACTTTCGGCTTGGAACGGATTGGCTGTCTCGCTGTCTATAGAAAGATATATGGTCCATACAGCGGCACTTTCGTGTACTCGCTTGTGTCCCATAATATCTTGATATTCCGCCCAATGTCCTTTGCCGGGAAGCCATAGCCTCTCGTTCATGGCTTTCAGAATCTTTTCGGCTTCGTTGCGGTAAGGAGTGGGATCTTCGCCTATCTTTTCTGCCAATTGGGCCGCTGTCTTGTTGGCACGGTAGTTATAAGCCGATGAATGGGTGACTGCTCCGCTATTGTAATAAAGGGCGTCACTGGCCCAAATGCAGGCGTATGCGTCATACAGCCCGTCGTTATCCGGGTCGTAGTTCAGCTTTTCCCATGCGAGGTGACGGGTGATGACAGGCCACATTTGGCGGACATAATCCAAGTCCCCCGTCCACTTGAAATGCCATAACAATTCGTCTATGTAGCAAAGGTTCATGTCGTAGTGGTGCATCTGATTATTGCGGTGCGGATTACGGCAGATGTATCCGTTACTGTATTGGGGTGTACCCCATTTCTTGACGGAACGTGCCAGATGCAGGGCGGAATCTTGTGCCGGATGGGGGAGGGTGTTGGGCACTTCGGTGACCTGACTTGCCGCGTATGCGTTGAAATGGGTCCGGGCACGGTCATGCCATCCCAAAACATCGCCGGTATAGGCGGCTCGCCAGCCACTGAGGGGCATTCGCCAGCCTATGGCACCGTGTAGCCACACTTCGCCGTCCCAGATTCCATCGGCAGCCATAGCCAGCGTGCCTCCTAAGGTGTTGAAATAAGGGTCGGGTGTTTCAATGCGGATGCGTGAGGCTGTTTCGGAGCGGGCGGCTTCTGCCTTTTTAAACAGGTTTTCGCCTTCGGCAGTCGTCAGTGTGCGTAGTTCCTGGTTTTCCAATAGAATATAAAGTGTTCCGTCTATCTGTACCGGGAAGGATTGTAACTGTTGAGGCTGGAGAGGAGCTTCGAAACTGTCGGCTGGGTCGGCTCCCATGTCTCCGTTACGGTTTAGTTTGGAATTACGTATCTCTGAAATGGATGCCAGTAGAACGGGATGGAATTCCTTGAAATTCCGGGCGTTGAATTGCCAGATAGCCCCTTCTTTATCGGGAAGTGCCCATGTGGTAATGGATAAGCTTCCGCCTCCGAAAGCCGGATCAGATAAACTGTAGCTGCGGCGTCCCGCTGTATAACGGGACTCGCAGTGTTCGGTAGAGTCAAGGGCTACCGTGCCTCCGGAGGTTTGCAGTTTAAAGCAGATGTGCTTCGGATTCTCCTTGGTATAAGCAGCGAATACGGGCCGGTCGCTTGTTTCCAGCCGGAATGCTGTGTGGCTGCCGTATAAGGCACGGGTAAAGCGATTCTTACCGTTGATGAAGACAAAATCGTCTCCGTCAGGGGTATATTGCAGGCTTCGGGTGGCATTCCGGCGATGTTCGTTGTACGAAGTGGATTCTATGAAATCACCTATCTTTTGTGGCTGTTTGGTTTGTCCTGCGCCGGAAACGCTACCGATGCCCAACAGGCATAGAAGTAAATATGTCGTTTTCATGATAATAACTGCTAACTCCTGTTCTTACGGTAACGGCTGTAACCCTTCCCAGCGTACATTCCATTTGCCATCTTTCGGAAATCCGGGATTGTTTCCTTCCGATCCGTCCCATCCGGCGCACATCATGGCGACTGTGGTCAGTAATCCACCGTTGCCGGGCAGGTAAATACGCAGACGCCCGTCCTGGTAATTGTGACCGTTTACCAGATAGGTGTTGGTACGTTTGTCCATCAATAATGCGCTGACTGCCTTCTCGGGCTCCCACATTCGGGCGGCAGACTGCCTTCTCGGGCTCAGCCATTCGGGCGGCATTCATGGCGGTCATCGGATAATCCCAGCCCCAGGTCTTGTCCCAGTTCCAGTTATCCCAAATCCAGTGCAGGGTGTTTTTCATATATCCGGCATGAATCAGCTGATTCATGGGCAGGATGCCGACAGCGCCCAGCACTGCCATGTGGTCTGAGGTAAAACGGATATCTTTATAGGTATCCACCGCGGTCTCGGCTGCCAGATACAGCTGTTCGTCGTTGTATGCCAGCGGAGATAATTTCTCTATCAGCACATCCCATTCGGGTACACGTTCCATCCCTGTACGTTCACGCCATGTTTGGGCGACTTGCATGGCGAAATGCCAGTACGAAAGTTCAAAAGGCGGATTGACAGTTTCGGCGGCGCGCAACGTTTCCTGTGCGGGGATAGCGCCTTTCAAGACATAACGGTCGTGCTCTTCCTCGTATGTGGCGAATGAATACATGAATTCGGCGGTTTCCTGTATCAGGCTATTGTATTTTTTCAGCAGTTCTTCCGATGGATTAGCCCGATAGAGCAATTCTGCCAGGTAGATGAGATGAGGCTGTTGCCAGATCAGGAAGCTGCCTACTTTAGAGGGGGCTTCCGTACCGCTGGGATCAGTCATTTTCATCCAGCGTATGCCTTTGAAACCTTGTCTTTCCGCTATCTGGCGGGCTATGGGTTCCACGGTTTCATACCAGGATAAAGTGCGGTCCAGTAATTCGGGATGTCCCCATAAGGCGAATTGTGCCTGATGCCACCAGATCATTTCCAAATGGAATTTCCCGAACCAGGAGTTGTAAGTCAGTCCGGTTTCCTGTGGCGGGGTTGATCCGGCACATTGGATGGCGAGCAGATATTGGCTTAATACGACCCGGCGTTCCAATTCTTTGGCACGGACATCCGTACATTGTGAGAAGTCGGCGACAGCTCCCTGTGTCCAGTAATTTTGCCAGTGTCCGGAAGAGGCTTGTTGTACTTCCGCAAAAGTCAGGATGGGAGCAGCGGACGCTTGCGGTGTGAATTGGCAGGTGAATGTAAATACACTGTCCGTTGGCGTGAGTACGAAATAGTTTGCACTTTTTTCTCTCAGCTTCGCAGCGCCTTCCCAACTGATTGTTGCCTTCCCAACAGATTGCAACATATAAGGTGGTTGCGGCGAGTGTTCTTTTTAACACGGCCGATTGTGCATCTTCACTGACCAGGGTCGTGCTATGCTTATCATTCGCCTCCCAATTACAAGCATCGTCACAGTGACCGCCCGTGGGATAGGGGAAGTGAAACTTGATGCCGGCAGGTTGTCGGGCCGACAGGCGTGCGGCAATCATGTCACGCTCCGGATGGCAGACTGTCTGAATGTGGTAGGGAGTTTCTTTGAGGGTGAACCGGCTGTTGATGATACCGTTCCACATATCCAGTGATTGCTGTATGTTTTGCACATCCGAGGGACGTACTTCATTTTCTAATTCGAGTCCGATGATACCCAGATGCAGGCGGTGTGGGTTTACACGATACCAGGCTCCACATATCCAGTGATTGCTGCATGTTTTGCACATCCGAGGGACGTACTTCATTTTCTAATTCAAGTCCGATGATACCCAGATGCAGGCGGTGTGGGTTTACACGATACCAGTCGGATGCTTCCTTTGCTCTGCCGGGTTCTTTGGGTTGGGTGGCATATAGCTCTTTGTGCCCGTGGCCGAAGTCATACTCCACCAAGGCTTCCTCCGGTTTATAGTTTTCGGGATTTCCGAAGCTGTGCCATCCCCATTGGCTTTGTGTACCCAGTGGAACTCCGTTTTTATAGACTTCGGGAAAAGTCTGCAATCCTGTAGCATCTACCGTGTAGGCAAATTCTCCGTTTCCTACCGACAGGGAGGATAATGAATCCATGGCAGTTACTTCCGGATTATTGCGTGTTACCAGTGCATGGCGGTCTATGGCTTCCTCTTGGGGAGAGGTGCAAGCGGCCAATGCAAACATTGTCAGAGCATAAATGGTGTGTTTCATTGTATATAGCTAATTTAAAAAGATGGATAATTCTGTTGTTTATGCGATATGATTCTATTTGCCAAGTTGCAGGCAACCCATGATGAAAGGACCGGTAGCTTTGGCATCGTTGTCACGCATCTTTTCGCTTATGTAATATTCAAAGCTTCCGTCGCGGTAAGGAGTGCCGCCCAGTCCGCCTACTTGACAGCAACTGGTCAGTGTCGGAGATCCGTCGGGGTTTTCGCGGTGTCACTCATCTTTTCGATAATGTAATATTAACAGCTTCCGTCGCGTTAAGGAGTGCCGCCCAGGCCGCCTACTTGACAGTAACGGGTCAGTGTCAGAGTTCCGTCGGGGTTTTCGCGAAGCAATGTTTTCTTTAATCCGTTGAAGGCTTTTTCCGCGATGGTCCGGTATCGGGCGTCTATATATCCTTTGTTCACCGCTTTGGCATAAGCATACATACATTGGGTGGTTACGGATGCTTCGGGAAAATTACTTTCACGTTCGGGCTGGTCTATTACCTGATACCATAGCCCGTCTCTTTGATAGTTGGGCAGGCTTTCTGCCAAACCTAGAATCCAACTGATACGCGAGGCACGTCCGGGGTGGTTGTCGGGAATAGAGTCCAGTACATCTACCATGGCGATGGACCACG
>ENA-ORLX01000338-ORLX01000338.1-human-gut-metagenome-genome-assembly--contig:-NODE-338-length-10461-cov-5.06208_pt1 | contig 10461 bp, 11 predicted proteins | sample MGYA00243014_ERZ508843 | MGnify/ENA primary metagenome ERZ508843 (study PRJEB26277, sample SAMN04329788) | human gut metagenome | biome: human-associated habitat | host: Homo sapiens | place: USA... | reverse complement strand
ATGGATACGTTATTGTAACCCTTGCCTGGGTGTTTTTTTCTTTATTCGGTATGCTTCCATTCTATCTAAGCGGATATATTCCCTCTATAACGGATGCTTTTTTTGAAACCATGTCAGGATTCACCACCACCGGAGCAAGTATTTTGGACAATATAGAGTCATTGCCACACGGGCTTTTGTTCTGGCGAAGTATGACACAATGGATCGGAGGATTAGGAATTGTCTTTTTTACTATTGCCGTATTACCGATTTTCGGAGTAGGCAGTGTACAATTATTTGCAGCGGAAGCCACCGGTCCCACCCATGATAAAGTACATCCGCGTATTGGAGTTACGGCCAAATGGATTTGGACTATCTATTTGGGGCTGACCATTACAGAGATTATTCTGCTGGTTGCTGGAGGCATGAACTTTTTCGACAGTGTATGTCATTCTCTGACTACTACCGCCACAGGAGGATATTCAGCCAAACAAAATAGCATTGCCGCCTTCGACTCTCCTTACATAGAATATTTAATTACGCTATTCATGTTTTTGGCAGGTATCAATTTCACCTTACTATATCTACTGTTCTTAAAAGGAAATTTCAAACGCTTATTCCAAAATACAGAACTCCACTGGTATTTGGGAACTGTGGGATTTTTTACCCTTTTCACTACCGTCACTCTTATTTTCACCAGTCCGTTCAGTATTGAAGAATCTTTCCGTAAAGCCATATTTCAGGTTGTTTCCTTACAAACCACTACCGGATTCATTTCTGCAGATTATATGACTTGGGTACCTGTACTTTGGACATTAATGTGCATCATCATGCTGTTTGGAGCTTGTGCCGGATCCACCACAGGAGGAATAAAATGTATACGCATAGCCATTATGAGCCGTGTTTCTAAAAATGAATTCAAACATATCATTCATCCCAATGCTATACTTCCTGTACGTATCAACCGCCAAGTTATTTCATCAACAACCAAGTCAGCAGTACTTGCATTCATTTTTCTATATATGGCTATTATTTTTATTGGATGGCTGGTTCTTATGCTGTTTGGAGTAGGGTTTGAAGAAGCTTATAGCGTAGTCATTTCCAGTTTGGGCAATGTAGGACCAGGTATTGGAAAATGCGGCCCTTCCTATTCATGGAACGGGTTACCGGATGCAGCAAAATGGATAAGTGCAAATTTGATGCTGAGAGGGCGTTAGGAATTATTTACAGTACTTCTGCTCTTCATGCCGAGTTTTAGGAAAAAGCATTGACATTTACGTCCTATAACCATTTTTATACATAAATAATTCAAAAAATCTCAATGAAGCTTCAAATATTGGCTATCTTTGCACCCTCATTTATAGGGTAACAAGATGAATAATATGTTGAGATACATTGTATATATCCTATTATTTCTACTGTTTACGATAACAGTAGATCAGGATTATCATACGGTTGAGACAACAGATTTACCCCCACAGACCTCTTGTTACCAGCAACAACAAGACCCCTGCAAAAGAACAGTGGACTTCCTGTTTACCAACAATTTTGCAGATATGCCACAAATAGCCATATCACTTGACAACCCTTCCACATCAAAGTTCAAATGTATAGTCCGCATTTTAGCAGCATTGAACGAACTTAAAAAGCAGGAGCTACAAACAAACCATATAGTTTGCCACACTTTTCATTCGCTTTACACCGATGCAGTAGATTATTATATCTATGCACTCCGGCGGATCATCATTTAATTTTTAATCTTTTTTCAGCATTTTGCTGAGTAGAAATCCTTATAACAAACGTCTTATAAGGAAAATTTTTCTATCCGTTTGTCTAATCAAAAAAAGTTTAGATATGTATTTTACATTATTAGTTGTCGTTATCCTGACGGCAATCGCATTAGTTGCCGTAGCATTGGGAATTGCCCGTGCCATTTCTCCCCGTTCATACAACTCACAAAAGGGAGAAGCTTACGAATGTGGTATTCCTACGCGGGGACGGTCGTGGATGCAATTCAAAGTAGGTTATTATCTATTTGCTATCCTCTTCCTGATGTTAGATGTGGAAACAGTATTTTTATTTCCCTGGGCTGTAGTGGTACAAGACCTAGGAGTGTACGGTCTGTTTAGCATCCTTTTCTTTTTAGTTATATTAGTTTTAGGTCTGGCATATGCCTGGAAGAAAGGAGCGTTGGAATGGAAGTAAAGAAACCAACCATAAAGTCTATTCCTTATGAAGACTTCAAAGACAATGAGTATTTGGAAAACATGGTCAAGCAGCTCAATGAAGGCGGTACCAAAGTACTGGGTGGCTGGTTGGATGACCTTATCAACTGGGGACGCAGCAATTCGTTGTGGCCGCTTACATTTGCAACCAGTTGTTGTGGAATCGAGTTTATGGCAGTGGGTGCTGCCCGGTATGATTTCGCCCGCTTTGGGTTTGAAGTAGCCCGTGCCAGTCCGCGCCAGGCAGATATGATCATGGTAGCAGGAACTATCACACACAAGATGGCTCCGGTACTAAAACGTTTGTATGACCAGATGGCGGATCCTAAATACGTCATTGCAGTAGGCGGATGCGCCATTAGCGGTGGTCCTTTTAAAAAATCATATCACGTATTGAACGGAGTAGACAAAATTCTTCCCGTTGACGTATATATTCCCGACCTGAAGCCTTGTTGTACGGCATGATACAATTGCAACGTAAAGTAAAACTGGAAAAATTCTTCGGCGGAGTGAACCGCAAAGAAAATGAACCACAAAATCCCGAACAAGCATGAGTGAAAGAATAGAAATACCTGCCGAAAAGCTACATGAAGAAATGCTGAAATTGCGGCAGGGTAAACATATGGATTTTCTACGCAGCCTTACCGGAATGGACTGGGGCGAAGAAGGACTAGGTGTAGTCTATCATCTGGAAGATACGAATACAAGAGAAAATATAATGGTCAGCACTCGCACAACCAACCGAGAAAAGCCGGAACTTCCTAGTGTAAGTGATATTTGGAAAGGTGCTGAATTCAATGAACGCGAAGTGTACGACTATTATGGTATCCGCTTTATAGGACATCCTGATATGCGCCGTTTGTTCCTGCGTGATGACTGGGTAGGCTATCCATTGCGTAAGGACTACGATGAAAGCCTCAACCCACTCCGTATGACCAATGAGGAACCTGTAGACACGACACAATATATAGAAGTACAACATGATGGCAGTGTAATAGAAAAACGCGAAACCATTTTTGATGAGGACGAATATATCATAAACATAGGTCCTCAACATCCGGCAACCCACGGTGTACTTCGTTTTCGTGTTTCACTGGAAGGTGAGATTATCAAAAAACTGGATGTGCACTGCGGATACATCCATCGAGGTATCGAAAAAATGTGCGAAAGTCTTACCTATCCCCAAACCTTGGCCCTGACCGACCGTTTGGATTATTTAGGTGCGCACCAAAACCGCCATGCTCTCTGTATGTGCATTGAACAGGCAATGGGCGTAGAAGTAAGCGAACGGGTACAATACATTCGTACCATTATGGACGAATTGCAACGTATAGATTCTCACTTGCTTTTCTTCTCCTGTCTCTGTATGGATATGGGTGCCTTGACCGCATTCTTCTATGGATTCCGTGATCGTGAGAAGATATTGGATATCTTCGAAGCAACTACCGGAGGACGTTTGATACAGAATTATAACACCATTGGAGGAGTACAAGCTGATATCGCTCCGGACTTTGTACAGAAAGTAAAAGAATTCATTGCTTATCTGCGTCCGATGCTAAAAGAATACCATGAAGTATTCACCGGAAATGTCATTGCCCAAGAACGTTTGAAAGGTGTGGGAGTTCTTTCACGGGAAGATGCCATCTCTTTCGGAGCGACAGGAGGTACAGGACGCGCCAGCGGTTGGGCATGCGATGTCCGCAAGCGTCATCCCTATGCGATGTATGGCAAGGTAGATTTTAAAGAGATTGTCCACACTGAAGGTGACTGCTTTGCACGTTATATGGTCCGTATGGAAGAAATACTGGAAAGTATGGATATCATTGAGCAACTGATAGACAATATTCCTGAAGGGAACTATCAGGAAAAGATGAAACCGATTATACGTGTGCCCGAAGGGAATTATTATGCCGCAGTGGAAGGTTCTCGCGGAGAGTTCGGTGTTTATCTGGAAAGTCGTGGAGACAAATTTCCTTACCGCATGAAATTCCGCGCTACCGGTTTGCCTTTAGTATCAGCAATGGAAACTATGTGCCGCAACGCAAAAATTGCCGACTTAATTGCTATTGGTGGAACGGTGGATTATGTAGTACCGGATATTGACCGATAATAATGTGCCGATTCTTCAATATACAATTTGGAGAATGCACTATTTATCAGACTGAGAATTAACAAATTAAATAATTACAAGTTTGCCTATTGGCAAATTAGCAAATTGACACATTATTAAATTATGTTCGATTTTAGTATAGTCACCCAATGGGTACACTCACTGCTCACGTCATTTATGCCTGAAGAACTGGCAGTGCTCATAGAATGTATAGTAATTGGCGTATGTATCATGTTGGCATATGCAGTTATTGCTATCATTATGATTTTCATGGAACGTAAAGTGTGCGCCGCTTTCCAATGCCGCTTGGGGCCAATGCGTGTAGGTCCCCAAGGTACCATACAGGTGTTTGCCGATGTATTCAAGATGTTGATCAAGGAAATTATCACCATCCGGCATGCTGACAAGTTCCTGTACAATTTGGCACCTTACATTGTTATCCTCGCCTCTATCATGGCTTTCAGTTGCCTACCCATCAACAAGGGCATGGAGGTCCTTGATTTCAATGTAGGTATTTTCTTCTTATTGGCAGCATCCAGTATCGGCGTGGTAGGTATTTTGCTGGCAGGTTGGAGTTCCAATAACAAATATTCATTAATCGGAGCCATGCGAAGTGGCGCTCAAATGATTAGTTATGAATTATCTGTAGGATTAAGCATCCTTACCATTGTAATCTTAACAGATACCATGCAACTAAGCGAAATTGTAGAACGCCAAGCTGACGGCTGGTTCCTTTTTAAAGGACATATACCTGCATTGATCGCTTTTATCATTTATCTGATAGCCGGAAATGCAGAAGTCAACCGCGGCCCGTTTGACTTGCCTGAAGCAGAAAGTGAACTGACTGCGGGATATCATACCGAATATTCCGGTATGCACTTCGGCCTGTTCTATGTGGCAGAATTTGTAAACTTGTTTATCATCGCCGCAGTAGCCACAACCATCTTCCTGGGAGGATGGATGCCGCTACATATTCCTGGGCTAGACGGATTCAATGCCATCATGGATTATATACCCGGATTTATTTGGTTCTTTGGCAAGTCATTCTTTGTAGTATGGTTACTAATGTGGATCAAATGGACATTTCCCCGTCTGCGTATTGACCAAATTCTAACGCTGGAATGGAAGTACTTGGTTCCAATAGGTTTGTGCAACCTGTTGTTGATGGTAATTATTGTTGTATTTAAATTACATTTCTGATGAAAGAAGAAAAACATTCCTATATAAAAGGGCTGCTTCATGGCATCGGTACATTACTTACCGGCATGAAAGTGACAGGACGAGAGTTCTTCACTCCTAAAGTCACTGAACAATATCCCGAAAACCGTGCCACATTAAAAATATCGCCCCGTTTCCGAGGACGGCTTATCATGCCGGTTGATGAGAATGGTAATAACAAATGTATTGCTTGCGGACTTTGCCAGATGGCTTGCCCCAATGATACAATCACCATTACCAGCGAATCTGTGACCAACGAAGAAACAGGCAAGAAAAAGAAAATATTAGTAAAGTATGAGTACGACCTGGGAGCCTGTATGTTCTGTCAACTTTGTGTGAACGCTTGTCCACACGATGCCATTCGGTTCGATACAGAATTCGAAAATGCTGTATTCGACCGCAGCAAACTAGTTCTCACTCTGAACAAAAAATAAAAAACAAACGATATTATGACACTACAACTAATTGTATTCATTGTACTGGCGTTGTTTATCGCTGTCTGTTCGGTATTGGCAGTCACGACCTCACGTATCTTGCGTGCAGCAACTTATCTGCTGTTCGTTTTATTTGGTACAGCAGGTATTTACTTCCAACTCAACTACTCATTCTTGGGAGCTGTACAATTACTGATTTACGCCGGTGGTATAACAGTGCTTTATGTATTTAGTATCTTATTGACCTCTTCACAGGGAGACAAAGCAGAGAGATTAAAAAATGGAAAGATGGTGGCCGGAGCTATTTCTACTATAGCAGGACTGGCTATCTGTCTGTTCGTCATGCTGAAGAACGAATTCTTGCCCTCTCATTTTGTTCATGGTGAACTGGATGTACGCACGATCGGTCATGCACTGATGGGCATGGAAAAATATCAATATATCCTTCCTTTCGAAGTAATCAGCGTGTTATTACTCGCTTGCATCGTAGGAGGAATCCTAATCGCTAGAAAAAGATAGAACTTATGGTACACATGGAATATTATCTGGTGGTTTCCACCGTTATGATGTTTGCGGGAATCTATGGTTTCTTCACCCGCCGCAATTTATTGGCCATGCTCATCAGTGTGGAACTGATACTGAATTCGGTAGACATCAACTTCGCCGTATTCAACCGATACCTCTTTCCCGAAGAACTGGAAGGCTTTTTTTTCGCCCTGTTCGCTATCGGCGTGAGTGCGGCTGAAACAGCAGTAGCTATTGCTATCATTATCAATATTTACCGCAATGTACGCAATATCCAAGTGAAGAACTTAAATGAAATGAAAAACTAATTATGGAACATACAATACTAATCCTTATCCTACCTTTCCTCAGTTTCCTGATACTGGGGCTGGCAGGTATGCGTATGAAGAACGGATTGGCAGGAACCATCGGCACCGTTTCACTGGCAGGGGTGACGTTGCTTTCCTACCTCACTGCCTTCAATTATTTTGCAGGAGGGCGTACGGCAGAAGGCGTCTATCCTACTCTCACACCTTATAATTTTGAATGGTTACCTTTCACAACGAACCTGCATATTGACATGGGAATCATGCTTGAAACTAATTCAGTAATGATGCTAGTCGTTTTTTCCACCGACAGTCTGAAGGTACATTTCTATTCAATCGGATATATGAAAGGTGAAAAAGGCTTTCAACGTTACTACGCATTTCTTAGCCTGTTTACCATGTCCATGCTGGGGCTCGTAGTAGCAACTAATATTTTCCAGATGTATGTCTTTTGGGAACTGGTAGGTGTTTCTTCTTATCTACTTATCGGCTTTTATTACACCAAGAAAGAAGCGATTGCTGCCAGTAAAAAAGCATTTATTGTTACCCGTTTCGCTGATTTAGGCTTTCTGATCGGTATCTTGATTTACGGCTATTATGCCGAAACATTCTCGTTCACCCCCCAACTTCAGGTACTTGCAGTTGCCGGAAGTATGATACCATTGGCCTTGGGGCTAATGTTTATCGGTGGTGCCGGTAAAAGTGCGATGTTTCCATTGCACATCTGGTTACCGGATGCTATGGAAGGTCCTACTCCTGTCAGTGCATTAATCCATGCTGCTACCATGGTAGTAGCCGGTGTATATCTGGTAGCCCGTATGTTCCCGTTGTTTGTAGGATATGCGCCCGAAGTGCTGCACTGGATAGCTTATATCGGTGCGTTCACTGCATTCTACGCCGCTAGTGTGGCGTGTGCACAAAGCGATATCAAACGTGTGCTCGCCTTCTCCACTATATCTCAAATTGGATTTATGATTGTTGCATTAGGCGTTTGTACTTCCATGAACCCTCATGAAGGAGGACTAGGCTACATGGCATCCATGTTCCACCTGTTCACACATGCCATGTTCAAGGCATTGCTGTTCTTAGGAGCCGGATGTATCATTCATGCCGTACACAGTAACGAGATGAGCGCCATGGGAGGACTTCATAAATTCATGCCCGTCACCCACTGGACATTCCTGATTGCTTGTCTGGCTATCTCGGGTATTTGGCCATTCTCAGGTTTTTTCTCTAAAGACGAAATTCTGACTGCCTGCTTCCAATTCAGTCCTGTTATGGGATGGATAATGACAGGCATTGCCGCCATGACAGCATTTTATATGTTCCGCCTTTATTATTGTATTTTCTGGAATGGAGAATGGAAAGGACACTCCCACGAATCCGGACCTGATGCACATACTCCGCATGAGGCTCCACGTACCATGACATTCCCGCTGATGTTTTTAGCCACTATCACCTGTATTGCCGGATTCATACCTTTCGGCAATCTGATCAGTAGTAACGGAGAAGCCTATACCATTCATCTGGATATGCAGATAGCTGCTACAAGTATCATTATTGCTATAGCATCCATCACTTTAGCTACATGGATGTATGCAGGTAAGAGACAACCCGTAGCCAACTATCTGGCGCGCACATTCCCACGTTTGCACACAGCAGCTTACCACCGTTTCTATATGGATGAGATATGGTTGTTCGTAACCAAGAAAATCATCTTCCGGTGCATCAGTACTCCGATAGCCTGGTGGGACCGGCACGTTATCGATCAATTCTTTAACTTCACTGCGTGGAGTACTCATGCTACCGCCGATGAAATACGCGACATGCAAAGTGGAAACGTACAGCAGTACAGTATTTGGTTCCTTGCAGGTGCATTGATATTGACGCTGATACTATTAATTTAATGAATAATAAAAAATCCGCCGCATGGCCATTTTTTAATTTTTAATTTAAAAAGATGAACATACTAAGTTTTTTCATTATAGTTCCCTTGTTGATGCTCGCGAGCCTTTGGGCTTCGCGCAGCGTCAATCAAGTTCGCGGAGTGATGGTTGTCGGATCTTCCATATTATTGGCATTATCCGTTTACCTCACCATTGATTATATCGAACTACGCCAAGCCGGTGCTACAGGAGAGATGCTGTTCACAGCCAGCACAGTTTGGTATGCACCGCTCCATATATGCTACTCAGTAGGAGTAGACGGTATATCAGTAGCAATGTTGCTGCTTAGTTCCATTATTGTATTCACCGGTACTTTTGCATCGTGGAAGTTACAACCATTGACAAAAGAATATTTCATGTGGTTCACTCTATTGAGTGTAGGGGTATTCGGATTCTTCGTTTCAACAGACCTGTTCACCATGTTCATGTTTTATGAAGTAGCCTTAATTCCAATGTATCTGCTCATCGGTGTATGGGGAAGCGGACGTAAAGAATACGCCGCCATGAAACTTACATTAATGTTAATGGGTGGTTCTGCATTTCTACTGATCGGAATTCTCGGTATTTTTTATGGTGCAGGCGGTGAAACTATGAACTTGCTGGAAATCGCCAAACTGCATATACCTCATGAAATGCAACGCATCTTCTTCCCGCTTATCTTCTTGGGGTTCGGAGTCTTAGGAGCTTTGTTCCCTTTCCATACATGGAGTCCCGATGGTCATGCTTCTGCACCGACTGCTGTTTCTATGCTTCACGCTGGAGTATTGATGAAACTAGGAGGTTACGGATGCTTCCGTGTTGCTATGTACCTGATGCCTGAAGGTGCAGCCATGTGGGGAGATGTATTCCTGATATTGACCACTATTTCTGTAGTTTACGGTGCATTCAGTGCTGTGGTACAAACCGACTTAAAATATATCAATGCCTATTCCTCCGTATCCCACTGCGGATTAGTGCTCTTTGCCCTGCTGATGATGACACGCACCAGTTGTACGGGTGCTATTCTCCAAATGTTGAGTCACGGATTAATGACCGCTTTGTTCTTCGCCCTTATTGGTATGATATACGGACGTACCCACACCCGTGATGTCCGATTAATGGGAGGTTTGATGAAGATTATGCCTTTTCTGGCTGTAGGTTATGTTATTGCCGGTCTTGCTAACTTGGGACTTCCGGGACTAAGTGGTTTTGTTGCTGAAATGACGGTCTTTGTAGGTTCTTTCCAAAATGATGATACATTCCATCGCGTATGTACCCTAGTGGCAACAACAAGTATCGTCATTACCGCAGTCTATATCCTGCGTGTAGTAGGTAAAATTCTTTATGGCAAAGTTTTGAATCCCGAACATCTGAAACTCACAGACGCAACCTGGGATGAACGAGTAGCAGTTATCTGCATCATAGCCTGTGTAGCAGGTTTAGGAATGGCTTCATTCTGGATAAGCGATCTGATCAGTAACAGTGTAGAACCAATCATAAGTCAATTATTAAATTAAAATTTGAGAATTAAAAATTAAAAAATAGCAATGATGGACATAACAGCAATACTCCATATGCATGCCGAACTGAGTCTGACAGCCGTTTTTATTCTGATGTTTCTGTTAGATTTATTTTTACCGGCAACACAACGTCACTGGTTACGCCCCATGGCATGTATCCTGCTGACCTTTCAACTCTTAGCAATCCTATGGCCGGAAGATGTGACTTTATTTGGCTGCA
>ENA-ORLX01000329-ORLX01000329.1-human-gut-metagenome-genome-assembly--contig:-NODE-329-length-10653-cov-6.94556_pt1 | contig 10653 bp, 9 predicted proteins | sample MGYA00243014_ERZ508843 | MGnify/ENA primary metagenome ERZ508843 (study PRJEB26277, sample SAMN04329788) | human gut metagenome | biome: human-associated habitat | host: Homo sapiens | place: USA... | reverse complement strand
TGACAGGCAGTTGCCGTGTCATTTTTCGAAAACTGTTTTACGGATACCCAGCAAGTGGGAACTTCCTGTTTTTCGTTGTTTGCATGATGAGCCTGCTCCGTCTGCCATAGGAAAACTCGGTATGTGAATCAGTACAAAACGCATCTTCTGTCTGCGGTAAATCCTTCTGCTGCCAGCAGCAACAGGATTCACCGAGAGTTTATAGCCCCGCTCCTCGCTGACCACCACCCGGAACGGGATGGGGGTAGCAGTACCGTACAGGATCTCGCCCAGCTCCTTGGTGTTGATGTAGTACACACGCTGATCCTTGCCGGTGTCGCCGCCGTAGGTAAAGCGCTTAGTCACGGTCTGGAAGGTAGCCGCCAGACTGTCGCCGAAGTTTCCGGTAAACACGGTGGGCAGAGAGAAGGGCATCCTGCTCAACGTGACCAACATGACCAACAGCGCCGCCATCGGCGGCCAGCTGCAGGATGCCAAGGCCGGCAAGCCCGGCGCGCTGGACCTGCCGGACCTGTTCTCGGCGCACTCCTCGGATGCCAAAGCGCTGGGCATCGAGACCCTTGTGGACTGGAACGACTGGTTTACCGCCGAGGAAATGGCGGCCTATGTGCCCGGCTTTGTGCAGGACGGCATCATCGAGGGGCGGCAGGTGGTGTTCCCGGTGTCCAAATCCACCCAGCTCGTCTTTTTAAACGGCTCCCAGTACGCCCGGTTTGCGGCGGATACCAGGGCACAGCTTTCCACCCTTGCCACATGGGACGGCTTTTTTGCCATGGCCGCTGCCTACCGGCAGTGGTCGCAGGGCAAGCCCTTCTGCGCGCTGGACTATCCGCTGCGTCTGGTGGAGCTGAACGCGCTGGAACAGGGCAGCGGCGCGCTGTACAAGGACAGCTGGTACGACCTGACCAACGAGACCTTCCGCGCTTCGTGGATGGAATTTGCCCGGGCACTGGTGCAGGGCGATATTCTGGTTTCGGATCTGTACTCCAACACGCAGGTGATGACCGGCGAAACGCTGGAGGGTCTTGGCAGCTCTGCAGCCATCCTTTACTACAACGATGTCGTGACCTACCCGGTCAACTCCACCGAGCCCACCGATCTGCTGCTGGCTCCCCTGCCCCACGCCGCAGGCACCGCCACGCCCCTGATGCCGCAGGCCGGTGTAGGTCTGTGCGCCTTTAAGACCACTGACCAGAAAGCCGAAGCCGCCGCCGTGTTCCTGCGCTGGCTCACCGAACAGCAGCGCAATCTGGAATTTGCCGCCGATACCGGCTACATGCCGGTGTCCAGCGCCGCCTTTGACGCCATTGCGGACTATCCCTTTGAGCAGCAGAGCTATCAGCGGCTGTACGACGTCTATAATGAAATGCGCATCCAGAACACCCCCCTGTCCGAACCGGGCATCGTGGGGTACCACGCCAAGGCCAAAACCTTGTACGACAGCCTGCGCCAGCGTCAGAAGGACTACCCCCAGCGCCTTGCGGACGGCGAAACGCTGGAAGCCCTTGCCGAGGAAACATGGCAGCTGCTGTGTGACAATGCCTGAGCCTGCCGCTCAGCCGGAAAGGAGGGACTTTGATGCACTTTATTGACCGGCACCGTGAAAAGATCCGCCAAAGCCCCATGAGCAGCCGGCTGCTGTGGGCCTGTCTGCTGCTGGTGGTGCTGCTGGTGTTGACCTTTGGTGCGGCGCTGTTCCTGTTTGCCAGCCTGCACAACACCAAAAAGGACATCAGCCGCAGTCTGCAGATCCAGTTTTCGGTGTTCCAGAACGATATGGAGCGCTATTTTGACCAACTGGCGGTCATGGGCGTGAACCTGTCCGAGGACATGAGCGCAGAGGTGGACAAGGAGCTTGCTCTGCGGCAGATGTCCTTTGCCCAGCTGAACGACTCCCCCGAGGTGCTGAACGCGCTGGAGGAGGAAATGATCGAGCCGCTGTGCCGCCGTCTGCGCCAGACCGGCTGTTCCGGTGCTTTTGTGCTGCTGGATGCCACCGTCAACACCCGCATGGAGGGAGCAGAGCATTCCCGCGCCGGGCTGTATGTGCAGAAAAGCGGTGCCGACACCCCCACCGTGCCCCTGCTGCTGTACCGGGGCAGTGCGGAGGTGGGCAAGGCCCACAGCGTGATGCCCCACCGCAAGTGGCGCATGGAGTTCCAGACCGACCAGTTCCCGGACTACGACCGCTGGATGACCCCCGGCAGCGCCCCGCTGTACCAGTCTTATACGCTGACCGAGCGGTTCAGCATTCCCGGCACCTCAGAGGAAGTGCAGCTGTTTTTGCTGCCCCTGCGGGGACAGGACGGCACGATGTACGGGCTGTGCGGCTTTGAGATCAGCGAAAGCTACTTCAAGCAGAACTTTGCCCAGCCCACCGGGTTTGACCGCCTGATCTGCCTGCTTGCTCCGGCGGGCGATGGAGTGAACGCCGGAGCAGCCCTTAGCAGCGGCACTACCGATGGCTACTACCACGCCCCCCGGGACGCGCTGGCGCTGCGCAGCATGGGTGGCAGACTGACCCAATTGATCGGTGCCGGCAGCGCCTATGCGGGCATTACGGAGCTTTGCCGTCTGAACGAGAACCAGGCCTACCGGCTGGCCGTCTGCATCCCCATGGCAGACTACCAGCGGCTGGTGTTTTCCGGCAACCTGCAAATGCTGCTGATCGGCCTGTTCATCGCCTTTTTCGTGGTGTTCTGCTGTATATACTTCCACCGGCACATCCTTTCGCCTGCGTTCCGGCAGTTCGAGGAGGACAAGCGGGAGTCCCGGCGGCGGATGGACGAGCTGCAGATGGAGCGCCAGCAGATGCAAACAGAGCTTTCCCGGCTGGCAGACGTGTGCCGCAACGAATCGGTGCCCGATGCATTCCAGACCTTTCTGGCGGGCAATCCCACCCTGACCAAGCCCGAGCGCCGCATCTTTGACGGCTATGTGGCCGGGCTGCGCTCCCGGGAAATCGTGGAGCAACTGGACATCAAGGACAGTACCCTGCGCTTCCATAACAAGAACATCTACGAAAAACTGGGTGTAAGCTCCCTCAAGCAGTTGCAGCAGTTCGCGGCGATCCTGAATTCCGGTGGCAACAGCGTCCCGGACGACGGCACCCCCGGGAAGGGCTGCTGAACCGGCTGCTCCACCGTTCAATGATGTATAAATGGGAGGTGCCTGCCATGACCGACCTTCGGGATTGGTTAAAGGCGTACAACATCAAAAATTCTATGGGCGGGGAGATGGCATATAACACGATTCAGCGGATGCTGAGCAGCCGCTGGCTTTTCATCTTGCCGGGGCTTGAACATAGCCACTAACAATGTTAATACGTCCTAACATCGTCGAAAAATATTGAAAAACCCCGAAAGCGTGCTAAAATATAAAGATAAAGAGCCCGCCCTGCTCAAGGGTACGGGCGCTCAAATAGGAAACACAGAAACGAGGGGTAAATATGTTTGATGCAAAAAAGCTTGCACTGTTTTTGGGTGGTGTAGTGTTCGGCTCTGCCGGCTTCAAGGTGCTGTCCAGCAAGGACGCCAAAAAGGTCTACACCCAGACCACCGCTGCGGTGCTGCGGATGAAGGACTGCACCATGCAGACCGTGAATAAGGTGCAGGAGGAGGCCGGTGACATCCTTGCCGATGCAAAGGCCATCAACGAGAGCCGCGCCGCCGAGGCTGCACAGGAGGTCATCGAGGATACGGCTGCAGAACAGGCCGAAGAGCAGACCGCACAGTGATATAGCGCAGCAGAGCCGCCGCTTCGGGCGGCTCTTTTTTACGCAGAGGGGTAAGAAAAACAATGAAATGTACGATCCTACATGAAGGAAAGGGGCGGATGCGGGTGCACGTCTGCGCCGTGCGCATGACCCTGCACCGGGCAGATGTGCTGGAAGCCTACCTGAACGGGCAGGACAACATCCAGAATGCCACCGTCTACGAGCGCACCGGAGATGTGGTGCTGACCTACCGGGGCAGTCGGAAGGACGCCGCCGCCCTGCTGGCAGCCTACCGCTTTGACAACGAAGAATTAGAGGTGCTGGTCACCTCCCACGACAGCCGGAAGATCAATCAGGAATATCAGGAAAAGATGGTCGGTCTTGTGGCGGGGCGGGCGTTCCGCAAGGTGTTCCTGCCCGCGCCCATCGCGGCGGCATATACGGTGTGGCGCTCCATCGCCTTTATCTGGAAGGGGATCCGCTGCCTGCTGCACCGCAAGCTGGAGGTAGAGGTGCTGGATGCGCTCAGCATCACCGCCTCCCTCCTGCGGGGAGATTACAACACCGCAGGGTCGGTGATGTTCCTGCTGACGGTGAGCAGCTTGCTGGAAGAGTGGACGCGGAAAAAGAGTTTGGACGACCTTGCCCGCAGCATGGCGCTGAACGTGGATAAGGTCTGGGTGCGCACCCCGCAGGGCGAGGTGCTGGTGCCGTTGACCCGCGTTCACGCCGGGGACGAAGTGGTGGTGCGCTCCGGCAACATGATCCCGCTGGACGGCATGGTACTGGAGGGCGAAGCCATGGTGAACCAAGCCGCCCTCACCGGCGAGTCCATGCCGGTGCGCAAGACCACCGGTGCTACCGTCTATGCAGGCACGGTGGTGGAAGAGGGCGAATGCGTCCTTGTAGCCAAGGCAGAGGGCGGTGCCAACCGCTACGATAAGATCGTGGCGATGATCGAGGAATCGGAAAAGCTCAAGTCCGGCACCGAGAACCGGGCTTTGCAGCTGGCCGACCGTCTGGTGCCGTGGTGCCTTGCCGGTACGGTGGCTACCTATGCCTTTACCCGCAACGTCACCCGCGCCATCTCCATTTTGATGGTGGACTTCTCCTGTGCACTGAAGCTTTCCATGCCGCTGGCGGTGCTCTCTGCCATGCGGGAGTGCGGGGAATACCACATCACCGTAAAGGGCGGCAAGTATCTGGAAGCGCTGGCAAAGGCGGACACCATCGTGTTCGATAAGACCGGCACTCTCACCCGTGCCACCCCGCAGGTGGTGCAGGTAGTGCCTTTCTCCGGCTGTGAGGAGCAGGAGGTATTGCAGCTTGCCGCCTGTCTGGAAGAGCATTTCCCCCATTCCATGGCAAACGCCGTTGTCCGTGCTGCCAGAGAGCGGGGTATCTCCCACGAGGAGATGCACTCCGAGGTGGAGTACATCGTGGCGCACGGCATTGCCAGCCGGGTGGGCGGCACGCGGGTGGTCATTGGCAGCGCCCACTTCATTTTTGAGGACGAGGGCTGCACCATCCCGGCGGGGGAACAGGCAAAGTTCGATGCACTGGACCCGCAGTACTCCCACCTGTATCTGGCGGCTTCCGGGGTGCTGGCGGGGGTCATCTGCATCGCAGACCCCCTGCGCCCGGAGGCGGCACAGGTGCTGCATAAGCTCCGGAAGCTGGGCATTGTCCAGACCGTTATGATGACCGGCGACAGCGACCGCACTGCCCGCGCCATTGCGGCGCAGGTGGGGGTGGACCGCTGCTTTGCGGAGGTACTGCCGGAGGATAAAGCCGCCTTTGTCCGTGACGCCAAGGCCGAAGGGCACACCGTTGTGATGATCGGTGACGGCATCAACGATTCTCCCGCCCTGTCGGCGGCAGATATCGGCATCGCCATCCATTCCGGTGCCGCCATCGCCCGGGAAATTGCCGATGTGACCATCCGTGCAGACAGTCTGGAAGAACTGGTGACTTTAAAAGCCATTGCCAACGCCCTGCAAAAGCGGGTGGGCAGCAATTACCGCTTTGTCCTCAGCTTCAACTCCGCGCTCATCCTTCTGGGTGCTCTGGGCATTCTGCCCCCTGCCACCAGCGCGATGCTGCATAACCTTTCCACCCTTGGCATCAGCCTGCGCAGCATGACAGACCTGCTGGAGCAGAAGAACGAAGGATAAAAAACCGAAAATCTCGCATAAAACAAGAAAGCATCTGCAACATTCGCTTCTGAATTTCAGAACACAGCGAATTCGTTGCAGATGCTTTTACTTTTAGAGGGCGAGCCTGGTAAAGTGTGCAAATACAGTTTCCGGCCGCGCCCCTTCCCGTGAAAATGGTACGCCGGAGCGTCCGCAGACGCTCCGGCGTACCGAAATTATAAATAGTTTTTCCGCTGAAAATGCCCAGAGCATAGCGGAGGGCATTCAAAATCGTCCTAGTCAAAAAAGGAGACTGATGCACAAATACTGCGCAGCGGCTTCCTTTTTGTTTCAGATAAACCGGCAGAAGCCCAGCCAGCAGCCCAGCAGGAAAAAGAGCAGCGCCTTACCCAGCACCGGCAGCCACTGGTGCTTACACAAGGCGGTATCCCACCGGTGGATGTTCTGTTTGGGGCAGGTGCCCACGCAGGCTTCACAGGCAATGCACTCCCCGCTGCGCAGGCTGCTTTCCTCCAGCTTCAGGCACACCGGGCACTGCTGCTTGCAGGCATTGCAGCCCGGGATGCAACTCTCGCTCTGCCGGAGCAGCCGCGCTAAGGGCAGCACAGGAAGCAGGGCGAACACTGCTCCCATAGGGCAGAGGAACTGACAAAAGAACCGGGGCTGCACTGCCATGCCCAGCAAAATAAGCACAAGCAGCGCGATGCCTACGCCGAAGCCCTCCGGCGGCAGACGCAGTGCCGTCAGGCGGGAAAACACCTCCCACGGGCTTGCGCCGGTCAGCAGCTTTTCCTGCCGGGTCACATACAGCGCCACCAGCCCCGCCAGCAGCAGATATTTGACCTTCTGCCCCCAAAGCACCGCCCGCTCCGGCAGACGGAGCTGCTTTTTGCGGTGAAACAGCTTTTTCTGGAGTAGCCCGGACAGCGCCCAGACGGCATCGCCCAAGCTGCCAAAGGCGCAGGCGTACCCGCAGAAAAACCGGTCGAACAGCAACGTGAAGCCGCACAGCCCCAGCAGGGAAAGCGTAAAGCTGTCCGCCGAGAGCACCTCGCCCGCACCGATGTGCAGGAAGAGCTGCTTTACTCCGGAAAACCCGGCCACGAATGCGCCCGGCATGGACACAAAGAAGAACAGCTGCACCCCGGCGCGCAGCCATGTACGGCGCTTTTTGTCCCGCTGACGCTGCTGCGCCGCCGTTAAAGGCTTCGCTTGTGTTTTTTCCATCATCCTGCCGCCTTTCCCAGTGCGTCCGCTACTGCACCGATAAGTCCTTCTGCCGTGAGGGTAGCGCCGGAAACAGTATCCACCTCGGCAGACTGCACTGCCAGCATCTCGTCCAGCAAAGGCAGTGCCTGCTTATAGTAGGGCTTGTCCTCACCGGAAGCATCCAGCACCGATATATCGGTCATTTTTCCGTTCTGAATGGTTACCGACACCCGGATGACATCGCCAAAACCAAAGGCGCTGCCCTCGTAGGTGCCGTCCCGGTAGCCGCTCTGGCTCTGCTCCGCCTGCGCCTGCAAAACGGAAGCGTTGTAGGCTTCCACCTCGGCAATTTCCTGCTTGCGCTGGCTTACCGCCGCAGCCCGGACCAGCGCCACCTGCTGGTATTGCCACAGAATGCCAAGGATCAGCAGCAGGTTCACTGCCCGGAGAAGAAAATTCTTGTATTTCATTCCGCTGCTCCTTCCGTTTCAGGTTCGGTTTCGGTCTCTTCCGGCGGCAGTGCCGTCTCGGATGTCGGCAGCACTTCCTCAGAGGAAGCCGGTTCAGAATCGTCCGGTGCATCTGCCGGGAAAAGCTGCTGCCACACTTCCTTGAGCCACGCGGGAACGGTGCGCTTTTCCTCCGGCTGCACCACCTCCACGGTGGGCGCGGTGACCGGCATTTCCTCGGGTTCTGCCGCTTCGGACGGCGCGGCTTCTTCTGTTGCTTCTGCCGTCTCTTCCGATGCAGCCTGCTCCGGGGTGGTTTCCTCTGCCGGGGCGACAGCTGCCTTTGCCAATGCCAGCTTGACCGCGTTCAGGATACCGGTGGAAGAGTAGGTGGCACCGGAAACAGCATCCACATTGGGGTTTTGTCCTTCCAGAATGGCGGGGATGACCCGCTTTGCCCGGGCAAGATATTCCTCCTCGTCCTCGGCGCTCAGAATCGTGATATCCGTGATCTTATCCTCTGCCACCGTGACCTGTACCGTAATTTTGCCCTCAAAGCCTATGGCTTCGGCGGTGTAGATGCCGTCAAGGTAAGTGGAGGGCGCTGTGAATTCCTCCACCACCAGCGGTGCGGCGGGCTTGGGCTGCGGCGGCAGGGGATTGTTGACCACCTCGCCGGTCAGGGCGTTCTGCACCGCGCCCAGAATGCCCCGGCTGGTGTAGGTGGCTTCGGAAACGGCATCCACCTCCCAGCTCTGGGCATCCACTACAGTAGTCAAAAGCCGCTTTGCGCGCCGCAGAAACTGCTTGGTCTCGTGGGAAGCATCCAGAATTTCAACCTCCGTGATGCTGCCGTTTTCCATGGTGACCTGCACCCGGACGGTACCGCCGTAGCCCCGGGAAGAGCCGACGTAAACGCCGTCAGCATAGGGCAGCTTGGGCAGCGCTTCTTCCTCCGCTTCGGAGGAAGCGGCTTCCACCGGCTGCTCCACCACTGCCAGCCTTTCCGGCACGGCAGCCAGCACCGGCGCGGTGCGGGGCAGGGCAAAAAGCACAGCCGCCGCTGCCGCCACCGCCGGGAGCAGCTGCACCAGCGGCAGCAGCGTGTTGCTTCGTTTTTTGTTCATTCCAAGTCCTCCTGACACGGAAAAGCAAGGCCGCCTGCATAAAGCGACCTTGCTTTTTGGGTGTTCTGTTTTTTGCCGGATCAGGCAGCTTTCAGGTTCTGCACGGCATCGGTCAGGTGGGTCACCTGCTCCAGTGCAGCGGCCTTATACAAGGTTTCGCGGCTCAGCAGCTCCACGCTTTCGGCCAGTTCAGTCTCCAGATTGGCGTAGCTGTCGGCGGTGTAAGCGGCCTTTGCCTTGCCCTGTGCTTCGGCAACTACAGCCTGCAGGGCGGCGCGGTCGGCATCGCTTGCCAGCTCGTGCTTGGCAAGGTTTTCGGCAGTGGTCTGGAACTTGACCACCGTGTCGGCATAGCCCAGTGCGCGGATGGTGATGGTCCAGTAGCCGGTGCCGTCCGTGCCTTCCGGCAGCTGGCAGCGGGCGGAATCGCTCAGACCCAGCTGGATGCCCATGGACTTGTGCATCCAGTTGTCGGCTGCAAACTTGGTGCCGTAGGAGGCCTTGGCGTGGGTGTAGGTGCTGTCATTGCCGTAGTAAGTCCACACCACGGACTGCATCCGGGAGCCAAGCTCGCCGTAGTTGCCGTTCAGGTCCACACGGATGAACTCGCCAAAGCTGCCCACATCGCTGCCGCTGCGCAGGTTCACGGTAAGACCCTCAGCAGCCTTCTGGGCGGCTTCTGCCACGCCGGAACCGGTGCCGGTGTGTGCGGCGGAGAAGGTGTAGCCATCGCCGCTCTTGGTTGCATACTTCAGGCCGTTGGTGTTCTTGTCCACCGCAGCCGTCAGGGTGTAGGCGGTCAGGTTCTTTTCAGAGTAGCCGCCCACCAGCTGGCCGCCGTTTTCCACAACGGTGTACTTGGAGCAGAAATCTGCAAGGTCGCTGGTAGCCACGCGCACCGGCACATACTTGGTGCCCAGCACCTCGTAATGGTCCATCTGCACGGTAGAGCCATCGGCCTTAGTGATGGTGCCGCGGTTCCAGCCTACGGTAGTGCCATCGGCCAGATAGATGGTCTTGCCATCGTCCGACCAGTGGGAAACGGTGTAGGTGCTGCCGTCCTTGGCGTAGATGACAGCAGTGCTCTGGAAGCTGCCGCGGTGCAGACCATGGTTGGCGGTAGCGCGGGAAACGGCGTCAAACGCGCCAAGGTCGTGCTCCTCGTGGCTGTCCAGCTGCGCAGAAGCGGCAGAACTGCCGGCAGCATAGACCTTCTCGTTTGCCCAGTACTCGTCCCAAGTCAGGGCAGCGTAAAGGTAGGTGTACTTTTTGCCCAGCAGAAAATCGAAAAAGCCGTTTTCCTCCTCGGCGGGGGCTGCTGCAAAGGCGGTAGCGGTCAGCAGGCTGAGCGCCATAGCCGCCGACAGCAACAGGGAAAGAAATTTCTTTGTTCTCATGAAAAATGCTCCTTTCATCACACTGGCAGGGGATAGGGATCATGTAGTTAGCATCACCTAACATTGCGCGCTAAGAAAAACCCGCGGGGCAAAGCCCCTCAGATGGTTAGGATAAGCTAATTGACGAGACCTAAAATAGCACGCCTGCAAAGCGTTGTCAAGAAAAAACGGGGATGTTTACAGAGGTTAATTTGTGGGCAAAAGGTGCCGTTTACGCTCTTTATGCTGCAAGCCCTTGACCTTTTTGCCGGAGCGCAGTATACTTTTCATACGGTTAGTTGTGAATAACCGCAAGGAGGTACTACATGATACAAGACGCATTCTGGGGGATCTTGATCCCGTTTCTGGGCACAAGCCTTGGAGCAGGCTGTGTATTCTTTTTAAAAAATTCTTTGCGTGACGGCATCCAGCGCGCCCTCACCGGCTTTGCCGCCGGGGTCATGGTGGCGGCATCGGTATGGAGCTTGCTGATCCCGGCCATGGAGCAGGCCGCAGATCTGGGCAGACTGGCGTTTTTCCCGGCGGCGGCGGGCTTCTGGCTGGGCATCCTGTTTTTGCTGCTGCTGGACCATCTCATCCCGCATCTGCACCAGAACAGTT
>ENA-ORLX01000324-ORLX01000324.1-human-gut-metagenome-genome-assembly--contig:-NODE-324-length-10803-cov-5.23148_pt1 | contig 10803 bp, 9 predicted proteins | sample MGYA00243014_ERZ508843 | MGnify/ENA primary metagenome ERZ508843 (study PRJEB26277, sample SAMN04329788) | human gut metagenome | biome: human-associated habitat | host: Homo sapiens | place: USA... | reverse complement strand
AAAAGATACTGGAAGGGACTATGCAGAGGACGATAGGTAATGAACAGGTACGGTTGGTGGTTCTCGCCAATTTGAATCAGAACCAAATTCAGGGAGTCAGTGAGGGAATGCAGGCATATCTTAATACGATGGTAGGCAAACCTGCCGTTGAAATCAATAATAAATTGGTTTATAATTACACTGGTCCGACCCCGTGGAATCTGGCCGAAAGGCGTCTGCCGATGTGGGGGATCAGTCCCGCTACCGGTGTCCCTCCTGCAGGACCAAGCTTAGAGTGCAAACTGTATAGGGCAGTGGCTAAGGTGAGCCTTTGGGTGAACGGGAAACAAGGGCTTCAAGATACAAAAGGCGATTTTACTATTACCGGCATCACGGTGAATAACGCTAATGATAACGGGTATTGTGGTCCACATGCTACGTCGTGCCCCGTCGAATCATTTCAGTACCAAAGGCTTTACGTCCCTGGGTTGTCTTTTAAGCCGCAGAACTTTGTTTATACGGGACTGAATGTGACAATGGCTTATGAGGATTTGATTTATTTGCCGGAACAAGAAAATAACGACAGCCGGGCAGTATCCTTGGATGTGACTTACACATATGGAGGTGAAACCAAGACAAAAACGATCGAGTTCAGAAAAGATGGGGTTGGAGATCGGTTTGAGGTGGTGCGTAACCATGTGTATATATTTAATATAAAAGTGACCGAGACTCCTGCTGGAGGCGGTTTGAAGACGGATGTGGAAACTTATGTGGCAGATTGGGATGAAATATTGCTTAGTCCGGGCTATGAATAAACAAAAGGAGGAAAAATGAAGACAATAAGACTGATAATGATGTTTTTCATCATTTGTATGTTGGGTGCTTGTACGGCAGAGGAGTTAGCCGGTCCGGAGTCCGGAGTGGAGGACGATGCTCCTGTGGTCATAGCAATATCACCAGCCGATATTACTTCTGTGAACATGAACAGCAGGGCTGCCGGAGATAACTCCATATTCTCCGTTATTGATGATGTGAATGTAAAAGTGAATTATGGAGGAAATACGGTAACCGTCTATCTGGTTAAGAATGGGGATTCGTTCGAAGTTTCCGGTAGTGTGGAGAATGGTAGTGCAGAGGTCGTTTCTTCTAAAACAGCAGATGGAAAAGTATATATCCACATCAATGCCAAACAAGGTAACCAGGCTGTAAGAGTAGAGGTTAACGCTTATAATGGTCGAAAGATTACTTTGTCTTTGCTGCTTAGTGTTCCAGAGAGTTTGATTCAGTGGCCGGTGGATTTTGATGAAACATCCGTTTGTCTCCTTTACGGTGCATCCGAGCAGTTTATCTATACCGAGAATCCGCATGAGGGGGCTCAAGGTGGTAATAAAGGTTGCTATTTGGCTAAAGTTTCTTTGAAACGCCCGTATGCTATGATTAAAGTAAATATCAATACTTCCGGGCTGGACAACGAAGTGACCTTGACGCCCCGATCAGTACAATTATGTAATGTGCCTAAGACTTGTACCTTGGCTTCGGATAATAGTATAACGGATTTTACTTCTTTTGACAAGGAAGGACAGAAGTATGACTTCCCATCCGGTTCGTTGCTTACGGGACCAAGTGGAAATGGCGAAACTCAAGTGATGTCCGAGCGTCTTTATCAGTTTGAGAATAAACAGACGGTTCATGCCCAAAACTGTACGGATGCCCAAAATGGTAATGAAAAAGCCAAAACCCCGAATCGTATCAAAAATACGATGGAGGCAGGTAAAGAAGTGTATGCTGCATTTACCGACTATACAGACAATGAGAACTTGGGTCGCAGATGTTCATACATCCTTGTTACGGCGGATTATGAATATAAATCGAGCAGTGCACATGTAAAGGGAACTATTAGTTACCGACTGTTTTTAGGTAAGAACATATCGTATGATTTTGATGTGAACAGAAATACCATTTATAATGTTACGCTTCATTTGCGCGGAGCGGGAGGTGTGAAAGAATCGGGCTGCATGGATGAGAACGGTGTGATCAACATCTCGGGAAACACGAAGGATGCTCAATGGAGGGTAGACAGCGAATTGTCTGACTTGTTTATTCAGTTCAATGAAGGGCAAGATTATAATATTGACGGACATTTGGTGAAAATCAAAGTGGTGAGTACCGATAGGCAGAAATGGCAAATCAAAGTGGATGATTTTGATGGCGTTTCTGGAGACTATTGGGTGATGTTTGAGTCTGATATGAGTTGGATTACTCCTAGATATGATGAATACAATGTGATACAAAAGGAGGGAACGGCAGAGCTTAGAATGTATTTAAAGGGATACGCTGATCAAAAAACGATTTGGGAGAAAGAATGGAACTCAGAGAAGCCGTATCGTTCGTGCAATATTTATGTGCGTAAACTGGATGCGCAAAACAAGCCTGTTGCGGGCAGCGAAATGAAATATCCTATCAAACAATGGTATCCTATCCAGATTACAGAACAATTGTATGTTGACAGAATAGACCGTTTTGCTGTTGGCGGTCTGCCCTGGGGAGACAATGGGTACACAACGAACCTGACGGACGGACAGAAAATAATAAAGGAGTATTATAAGAAGATAAATAAAGAACATTATTCCAGTGACAATGATGAAAGAAGTGTAATGGATAATGCGATAGGTGTGGCGGTTAATTCCAGTGGTAGTTCTACTCCTGTCACATCGGGTAATAGCTATACGGTTTTTTATCATTTCTCTTTGCCCGCAGAAGCAGAGTGGCAGCAAATAAATGGGGTGATTACCAGTTCCGGTATTAAGTATAATAATTGGTCAGGTGTGCCTTATTGGACAGCTACGACGGAGGGAAATCAGGCAAATGTTTATATTCCGGTGCAGGGAGTGTCAGAAAACTGGTTAAGAAATGAGTCGCATCGTTTCAGGCTGGTATGGCGATATAATAGCTTAGGCTATTATTAAGTATAAAGGAGGATGTTATGAGCAACCTGTTAGAAATCATGGACAAGAAATCATGCGGTAAATCGGAAATTTATATATCCGAAGAAGACGGACGTTGGTACGCTTGCTACCGTTCTGCTCATTTGTTGAAGAAACTTAATGAGACGGTATTGAGAGGTGTTATGCTGGATAAGGTGGAAGTCGATTTGAATAAGTTACTGAACGGCCCTTGGATTGTGGTTCTGTGCTCGGACAATGAGATGATACTGATTAAAAACGAGTAATCAATAATATTATGCGCGAGATAATATTGATGTTGGAAAGAGAATTAAGCAATGATGGCTTGATATATATCTATCGGGAAAGTGACGGTAAATGGTATGCCTATGAACAGTCTGCTTTTTATTTGAGCCGGATGATGCTTGAGCTTTCTTTAGACCGTTATGTGATGGAAAATGCTTTGTGGCTGGCAAGGGCGGAAATTGATGTAAACCGGATTCCTTGGGATAAAGTTATCAGTCATAGCCAATCCGAATATGTATTGCACTATACCCCTTATGATGGGTTCCATGAGTGGCTGGTTGAAATAAAATAGCGATAGTTTAAAAAGTGTCCAGTCCGAAATTCATGAAGAAACGGTTTCGGACTGGGCACTTTTATTCATCGGATGAAAAGAAATCGGGTTTACAATTTCATTCAATGTCAGTTGGGCAGCCTTTGCTATAATGTTCGAAGATATGCTGAAAGATGCGACAGTAAAAGAGATAGAAGATTATTTTTAAAATAAATCGCTCTAATTCATTGTGATATAAAAGATAATGTCTATCTTTGCACCTGCTAAATGAAAATTTTATATATCAAAAAATCTAAGAATTATGTATTTAGATGCAGCTAAAAAACAAGAAATCTTTGAAAAGTACGGAAAGTCTAACACTGATACTGGCTCAGCTGAAGCGCAGATAGCTTTGTTTTCATACCGTATTTCTCACCTGACTGAGCACCTGAAGCTCAACAGAAAAGATTATAGCACTGAAAGAGCTTTGACAACTTTGGTAGGTAAACGCCGTGCGTTGTTGAACTACCTGAAGAACCGTGATATCGAAAGATATCGTGCTATTGTTAAAGCACTAGGATTACGTAAGTAATTCAATCTTTATTGAAAAGGACTTAAAGAAAAGCCGCTCTCTGAAAAGAAAGCGGCTTTTCTATTTTCTGTTATTACGTTTCTACTGTTCTGTTGTTGAGAATTACTCTTTAGTAGGATAGTACAGATTATCTTTTGTCATGTGCTCCAATACTTCATGCAGATATTTGGCCGACTCCCATTTGGCCATAGGCAGGTCGTGAAGCAAGTAGTTACCGCAATCTTTAGGGGAGGCTCCCGGAACTTCGCCTTCAAAATCGGCTACAAAGCGGAACGTTTCCTGCATCAGTTCTACAATATCTTCCGATTTTAAATCGCCTTTCATTAACAGGTAGTTACCGGTGAGGCATCCCATCGGTCCCCAGTAGACAATTTTGTCAGACCATATAGGGTGGTTACGCAGGTAGGTAGCGGCTAGATGCTCTATGGTATGCAAGGCTCCTTGTCCCAAAGCAGGTTCCCGGTTGGGTTCTTTCATGCGGATGTCAAAGGTGGTGACCGTTTCACCGCCCACTTCGTCTTTTCTGGATACATAGATACCGCGAAGCAAGCGGATATGGTCAATGGTAAAACTGGGTATTGTTTTCATATTATTCGTTTTTATAAATTAGCTGGTAATGAGGAAAGGAAGGTATGAGTGACCTCGAAGGAACGGTCGGCTATAGTCTCCCAAAAATTTGTGTATTGTTCCCAATGGTTGTCGGATCCCGGCGTATCGCTGATGATACGGAAACTGATGAACGGTACCTTATATATATAACAGATTTGGGCGATGGCTCCCGATTCCATATCTACTGCCAGCCCTTCGTGGAACTTTTCTTTAATGTCGTTCAGTTCGGAACGGTCGGTGATGAATTTGTCTCCGCTGCATATCAGACCTCCATGAATGGCGGTCGGAGTATCCAGTGACATGGCGCAATCAAACAAGGTGGCTTTACCTTCGTATGGGGCGGTAAGTCCTGGTATGGGTCCGTACATATTGCCTTCTCTACACCATACATCATGATATACAACTTGTCGGCTCACCACAACATCCATTATTTTCAGGCAGCTGTCTATGCCTCCTGCTACACCGGTGCTGATGACACAGTCGGGTTGGAAGGTACGGATCAGTTCTACAGTACCGGCAGCAGCGTTCACTTTACCTATTCCGCATTTCATCAGGATAATGGTATTATTTCTAATGCTGCCTTCAGTATATTGGAAAGGACCTTCGGTGTATTCTTTCTTGTTTTCGAGCAGTTGCGCTACTTGTTTCTGCTCGGAACTCATGGCTGTTATAATTCCTATTTTCATAATTCAACTTTATTTATGGCTGCAAATGTACGCATTTTATCAGAGTATATCGTATCTTTGCAACGTTAATAAACAGATATACTTATGAACTTATTTAAAAGAATACTACCTGATATAGTAGTGATTATCCTTTTTGCTGTCATCTCATTCGTCTATTTTTTCCCGGCAGTGACAGAAGGGCGTATCCTTTCACAACATGACTCTGTGGCGGGCATTGGTGCCGGTGAAGAAGCGAAAGAATATCTGGAACGTACGGGAGAGCGTACGCGCTGGACTAATTCGATTTTTGGTGGTATGCCTACTTATCAGATGGCACCCAGTTATGATTCTACGGATACCCTGAAGGGAGTGGAGAAGTTATATCATTTGTATCTCCCGAATTATGTGTGGTATGTATTTGTCATGCTGTTGGGCTTTTATATATTATTGCGTGCATTCGATTTCTCGGTCTGGCTGGCTTCATTGGGGGCTGTGTTGTGGGCGTTTTCTTCTTATTTTTTCATCATTATAGCTGCCGGACACATCTGGAAATTTGTAACCTTGGCTTATATTCCACCCACTATAGCCGGTATGGTATTGGCTTATAGAGGGAAATACTTGTCAGGTGGTTTGCTGACAGCGGTTTTTGTTGCTTTGCAAATAGTGTCGAACCATGTGCAGATGAGTTATTATTTTCTTTTTGTCATGCTCTTTATGGCGGTTGCGTTCGGAGTGGATGCTTGGCAGAAGAAGGAAATGCCGCAATTTCTGAAAGCAACTGGTGTGTTGTTGATGGCCGGTATTTTGGGAGTTTGTATAAATCTATCTAACTTATATCATACGTATGAGTATAGTAAGGAAACGATGCGTGGAAAGAGTGAGCTGGTGAAACCGGATAGTCATAATCAGACAAAAAGTGGTCTGGAACGAGATTATATCACTCAGTGGAGCTACGGTATCGGTGAGACTTTCTCTTTGCTTGTCCCTAATGTGAAAGGTGGTGCTTCCGTACCTTTGGCAGCTAACGAAAAGGCGATGGAAAAGGCGAATCCTATGTATAATAGTATCTATAGCCAGATAGGTCAGTATTGGGGTGAGCAACCCGGTACATCCGGTCCTGTATACGTGGGGGCGTTTGTGATGTTTCTGTTTGTTCTTGGGCTTTGTATAGTGAAAGGTCCTATGAAATGGGCGCTTTTGAGTGCTACAGTTTTGTCTGTCCTGCTGTCATGGGGAAAGAATTTTATGGGATTCACTGATTTCTTTTTGGATTATATCCCGATGTACGATAAATTCCGTGCGGTTTCTTCTATTTTGGTCATTGCTGAGTTTACCATACCTTTGTTGGCAGTCCTTGCTTTAAAGGAGGTAATGGCACGCCCTCAGTTGGTTAAGGAACAGGCCCGGTCGTTTTATATCAGCCTGGGATTGACAGGTGGCATCGCTTTATTGTTTGCATTAGCTCCCGGTTTCTTTTTCCCGTCGTATGTTTCAAGTATGGAAATGCAGGCATTGCAGGGTATTCCGGCAGATCAGCTGGCTCCGTTACTTGCTAATCTGGAAGAAATCCGTCAGAGTATCTTTACTTCGGATGCATGGCGCAGTTTCTTTGTTATTATGATAGGTACGGCAGTTCTTTGGTTATATGGCATGGGCAAACTAAAGGCGAAGGTGACGATTCTGGCATTGGCTGTCCTCTGTCTGGCAGATATGTGGAGTGTGAACAAACGTTATTTGTATGATGAACAATTTGTGGAGAAGGTGCAGCAGGATAATTCCTTTAAACCGACCGAAACGGATAAGGCAATATTGGCCGATAAAACGTTGGATTTCCGGGTACTGAACCTAGCCGGCAATACGTTTAATGAAAATACGACTTCTTATTGGCATAAGAGCATCGGTGGATATCATGCCGCCAAGTTGCGCCGCTATCAGGAAATGATAGAGGAGCATATCAGCACCGAGATGAATGGCGTGTTCAAGGCTGTTTCGGAGGCGGGAGGCGATATGCAGAAGGTGGCTCCGTCCGGTTTTCCTGTGTTGAATATGCTGAATACCCGTTACTTTATTTTTCCGCTGCAAGATGGAAAGACTGTCCCGATACAGAATCCTTATACGCTGGGCAATGCTTGGTTTGTAAACGAGGTGCAGTATGTGGATAATGCCAATGAAGAGATAGATGCTTTGCATCGGATAGATCCGGCAAAAACGGCTGTCGTAGATAAAAAATTCAGTGCGGAGGTAAAATCAGCGGCTGAAACAGATACACTGGGTACAATCAAACTGACTGCGTACGAACCTAATGACTTGAAATATGAGGTTAATTCGAAGACAGGAGGAACAGTGGTTTTCTCGGAAATTTACTATCCTGGTTGGCAGGCATATATTGATGGTGTGGAAGCACCGCACGGAAGAGCGGATTATATTCTTCGGGCGATGAATGTGCCGGCCGGAAAGCATGTAGTGGAATTTAAGTTCGATCCGAAATCGCTGCATGTTACGGAAACGGTGGCTTTTGTGGCGTTGGGTGTATTGACCTGTGTGCTGGTCTTGTTCTTATTCTTGCAGGTCAGAAGAGCCCGTAGGAAAATTGATTAAGGCCCGTCGTAAGCCAGACTCCGGATTATTTGTAAAGCAGGCGCAGAACGAACCATAAGTGGTGTGTCACTGTGCTTGCCCATCCATAGTGACGGCTCATAATACGGAAGCGTTCTTTCAAGGAGGCTTTATGGTTACGGGTGGTCATTCATTCATTCTGGTAATCAATAAGAGTAAGATGGGTGTTATGGAGTACATCCGCTTTCTTCATGATACGGATACACCAGTCAAAATCTGCCGAGAACCGATATCTCAGGTCATATGGTTCCACCAGATCACGGCGAGCGAAAAAGGCTTGATGGCAGACTAGCATTCCTTGCTTGAAGCTTTTCCAGGTAAGCGTTGCGGGTGCGGACAGGCGGCGCATATATAAAAAATGCCCTTGACTGTCCACAATTTCTGTTTCTCCATATAGTACTCCCGGCAGGGCTGTTCCATTGATGGAATGTACCATTTGCAGCAAAGTATCATCCTCGTGCAGGCCGTCACCGGCATTCAAGAAACAAAGATAATCTCCGGTTGCCAATTTTATTCCTTTGTTCATGGCATCGTATAAACCTTGGTCGGGTTCACTGATAACAGTGGTGATATGTTCCTGGTATTTGTGAATGATATCCAGTGTTTCATCTGTTGATCCCCCATCTACAATTATATACTCCAGATTCTTATAAGTTTGTGTAACAATACTTTGTATAGTATCCTCCAATACTTTTGCGGCGTTGTAGGTGACAGTAATAATAGAAAACTTGGGATGAGGATGATGGTTATGCATGATTCCCTGTAATCTTGTTATAGATTTCAACATATTTCTTGGCGATGGTACTTTCCGAATAGCTGGATACTGCCTTACGGCAGGCTTCTTCGCTCAGACTTTCATATTCTCCTTCGGTCAATGCCCAGTGAATTCCGTTTGCCAGATCCTTGGAAGACTGATATTCGGCAACATAGCCGTTGTGCAGGTGGTCAATCATTTGTGGAATACCTCCTACATTGAACCCTATGCACGGAATACCACAGGCCATTGCCTCTACGATGGTATTGGGTAGGTTGTCTTGTAAAGAAGGTGTGACGTATAAGTCGACTGCGTTGTAAATATCTACCAGTTCTTTCTCGTTGCTGACATAATTCATCGGATAGATAGGGAAAGGAAACAGGGAAGCGTATTGTTCGGCTTGGTTGCCAAAAACCACTACACCTAACTCTTTACTAAAATCAGGATATGAGGAAGCTATTTGTTTGCAAGCTGATACCAAATAGTCTATTCCTTTTCTCTTGTCTGTAATTTTTACGGAGCCGAAAAGCAATAACTTCTTGTCTTGCGGGAGGTGGCATTTTTCTCTGGCCTGTTTTTTATCACGAGGTTTGAACAGGTTGGTGTTGATTGCATTGGGAATATTGGTAATGGTCTAACCTTTAATCAGATCACTTTTCTTAGCCAATGATTCTAACCAGCGGCTACAAGCTACAAAGGTGATTTGTGCTCCTTCAAACAGTTTTTTCTTTTTCTGGAAAGTACGGTAGGCTATGTCTTTCCTGCTTCCTTTGTAAAGTTGTGGACAGTTGTGGCATTGTGTGGCATATTTATCGCAATCTCCTGCATAGTGGCAGATACTGGTAAAAGGCCACATATCATGCATTGTCCAAACGATGGGCTTGCCGGATTGGATGATACGCCGGATATCTGTCAGTGACAACATACCTTGGTTAATCCAATGCAGATGAATGACATCGGCTTGGGTAAATTCGGGCAATGCTGTGATATTGGTGCCGGTATTCGCTATGTCAACGGCAAACAAGTTATGTTTCTTGAAGTGGTTGGCTTGCCAGATAACGACACGCTCCCAGATGAATTGCCATACTTTCCACCATGATTTCTTTAGTTCAACGACACTTATCTGGTCGGTCTGCTTGTCGCGTACAAGCATTTTTGTCTTTATTCCGTTGTTTTTTAAAGCCTCCATGAGGCGGTTGGCTGCAATGGCGGCTCCACCTATTCGCTCAGACGTATTGATGATAAGTACTCTCATGTGCATAAAAGTTTATGCAAATGTACGCTTTTTAGGGGACATCTTGGATATTTCCAGTAAGCTTTCTGCTATTTCACGGGAAAAGATTTCCAAATTGAAACGTTTTTCTGCCAGCTTTCGGGCGTTGGCGCCCATTTTTTGGGCTTCTTCGGGATGGTCGGCTATGCGATGAATGGCATTGATCCACCCTTCCACGTCATCATAGGCTACGGTAATTCCTATTTCTTCTTTGTCTATATCCATTTCAAAATTAGGATTACGTGAGCAAATGACAGGGATGCCTAATGCAAAGGCCTCTACCAGTGTGGTAAGACCTACGGTATAAGGAAAATCCATGCAGCAGATGACAACACAGCTTTTTCGTGCCACTTTCTGTGCCAACAAGTATGGGATGACACCGTCCGTATAATGTACTCGTACAGAATCGGGCAGACAGAAGCTTTCAATAATCTGTTGGTAGTTTACACTTCCATTGGTGGGGGCTATGTACAAGTCCAGTTGTTGATCGGTGGCGCAGAAAGCTTGCAGCATTGTGTCTACATCCCGGTTTTCTTTCCCGGTGGAGATAAAACCTTCCGGTTTCCGATCCGGCATTGTTTGTAGAAGATGGTCATAGAAAGCGAGGTCCGGCCCCCAATGGATAAGCTGAAGCTTTTCTTCGGGAGCTTTTCCGGTTGCTAATGAGTCTTTAATCAATTTTTTACTGAACAGGAACATATGATCAATGCCCTTATAAAAGAAACGTGAGATGCGTTCTCTTATTTTTCTGGATGAGGATTATAAAGCAGTGTGATACCAAATGACAATGGGCTTGCTGTAGAGGCCTTAAGCTCTG
>ENA-ORLX01000323-ORLX01000323.1-human-gut-metagenome-genome-assembly--contig:-NODE-323-length-10805-cov-5.35842_pt1 | contig 10805 bp, 11 predicted proteins | sample MGYA00243014_ERZ508843 | MGnify/ENA primary metagenome ERZ508843 (study PRJEB26277, sample SAMN04329788) | human gut metagenome | biome: human-associated habitat | host: Homo sapiens | place: USA... | reverse complement strand
GAGAGCTATGCTCTTCGCGCCCTGTGCGGTGAAGAAGAACTCGAAATAGTCTGCGACGCCCAGCCGGGTGAGCACTTCTTCGCACTGCTCTGCCCAGGTGTTGGAGCAGATGCACATCCGCACGCCCTCGGCTTTCAGCCGGGCCAGCATCTCCCGGACGCCGGGCTTCAGCTCAACTTTTTTGTACAGGTCCCGGATGACCTGCCGCATGGCAGGCTCGTAGTCCCGGAGGGTCAGGGGCAGATCGTAGGTGCGGATGAGATATTCCGCGCCCTCCACCATCCCCATGCTCAGCAGAACATCGTGGATGCCGGGTCTTGCGGTGCGGCCATAGTGGCGCAGCAGCTCGAGCGGTGCGCCCTGCCACACCACGGTCATGCTGTCGGTGAGGGTGCCGTCCATGTCGAAAATCCATTGCTTGCGGTGCATCTGTCGTCCTCCTGAATCGTTCTGGCAAGGTGAATTTATTATAGCACATTTTTTGTTACAAAAACAGAGAGAAATCTCCCGGGAAATATGCTATAATCTAGGCAAAACCGGAACACATCAAAGGAGGCAGAAAACATGGCGCAGAACAACACCCCCGTAAAGGCGCTGGTGCTGGCGGGCGGGGGCGCCCGCGGCAGCTATCAGGTGGGCGTCTGGCGGGCGCTGACCGAGCTGGGCTGGCGGCCCCAGATCATTACGGGTACCAGCGTCGGCAGCCTGAACGGCGCCATGTTCGCCCTCGACCTCTACGAGACGGCCCGGGACATGTGGCTGACCATCCGCAGCCAGGATGTGATGGAGCTGCCCGCCGAGGATGCGCCGCTTTCCGAGCTGCACGCAGTCCTCATAGACGCTGTGACTCAGGGCGGCAGGGACGGCACGCCGCTGGAAGAGATCGTCGAGCGGGTGCTGGACGAAGATAAACTCCGCAAAAGCCCCATCCGGCTGGGCCTCGTGACCGTGGAGCAGAAGACCCTCAAGGCCCGGGAGCTTCCGCTGGAAGACATCCCCGAGGGCAAGGTGAAAGACTACCTGCTGGCCTCTGCAGCCTGCTTCCCCGCCCTGCGGGCCCACACCATCGACGGGGTGTCTTACCTCGACGGCGGCTACCGGGACAATATGCCTACCGCGCTGGCCCAGAAGATGGGCGCAGAAGAGCTGGTCTGTGTAGACCTGGAGGGTGTGGGCATCACCCGCCCCAACCGCACCGGCCTGCCCACCACCCTCATCCGAAGCTACTGGGAGCTGGGCGACATCCTCCACTTCGAGCCCGCCACCGCCCGGCGGAACATCGAGCTGGGCTACCACGATACATTGCGGGCCTTCGGGCGGCTGCGGGGCTGCGCCTACGCTGTGGACAGCGGAGCTGAGAGCAGCGCGGATGCCGCCGCATTCCATGCGGCCTTCGAGGCCGTCCAGAAGGACGTGCGGGAAAAGCACCCCTCCACCCTGACGGCAGACGCTGCTCTCCTGCTGGCAAAACTCTCAGATGCAGAGCTTGCCCCGCTGGAAGCCGCGGCCGAGGACGTGGGCGTAGACCCCGCCCCCTACTACACCACCCGTACTTTGGGAGAAACTTTCCTTGCAAAATGCGACTTCGAGCGCCTCAGGAGCTTCGAGCCGCTGTTCGAGGGCGAAGCAGGCCCGGCGCAGGCCGCGCGGGCCGCTCTGCTGCCCAACACCTTTTTGCAGGCACTGGTCTGCCGGGCGCTGACCGGCAGAGTGCCGCCGGAGGAGATGGAAACATGAAGGTATATAAGGGCTTTACCGCATCGCCCGGCCTCGTGCTGGGTCAGGTCAGCCGGCTGGACCGCCCGCCGCTGGTGTTCGGCGAGGGGCCTTTCCACCCCGAACAGGAAAAGCAGGCGCTGGAAGACGCCATCAAGGTCGCTCAGCAGGAGCTGGACGAGATGGCCGGCCGCGCCGCGCCCTCGGAGCAGGCCATCTTTCTGTTCCAGAGCATGATGCTGGAAGACGAGGGCTTCATGAATGAGGTGGCTTTCCAGATAAAAGCCGGCGTCGGTGCCGCCGAGGCGATGGACCGTGTGGGCCGCCGCTACGCCGCCCAGCTGGCCGCCATGAAGGACAACGCCTACATGCAGCTGCGGAGCGTGGACATCCTCGACGTGACCCAGCGCATCACCAACATCCTCTGCCACCGGCTCCGCAGCTGGCAGGCCCTCGACCACCCGGTCATCCTTGCGTCTGACCTGCTCATGCCCACCGATCTGTTCAGCGTCCCGGCGGGCCGCATCCTCGGCCTCATCACCGCCGAGGGCAGCGGCCAGAGCCATGCGGCCATCATCGCCCGCTCGCTGAACATCCCGGGCATCACCCAGGTGGGCGAAGATTTCCTGAAAGACTGCGACGGCCGCGAGGTCATCCTGAACGCCACCGAGGGTGAGTGCATCCTTGACCCGGATGCCGCCGCCCGGCAGAGCGCCATCACCTGCATCTGCGAGATGCAGCGCCAGAACGAGGAGCTGAACGCCCAGCTCGAGCTGCCCAACCGCACCCGGGACGGCGAAGAATTCGAGCTTCTGGCCAACTGCTTCGGCCCCGAGGACGTGGGGACCGCGATGGAGTCCGGCGCGTCCGGCGTGGGCCTGCTGCGCAGCAGCTACATGATGATGCCCGGCCACGCCATGGACGAGCAGGAGCAGTATCTGTTTTACACCTCCTGCCTCGCCGCCGCCAGGGGCAGGACGGTGACGGTGCGCACCTTCGACTTCGGTGCTGACCGCACCATGGCCGACGCCTATCAGGGCGTCCAGTCCTCCAAGCTGGGCCTGCGGGGCATCCGCAGCAGCCTGCGCAATCTGCCCCAGATGGCAGTTCAGATCTGCGCCCTCATGCGTGCCGCCGCAAAAGGCCCGCTGCGGGTCATGTTCCCCATGGTGACAGACGTCGAGGACTGGGATTCCGCCATGCAGGTGGTAGACCACTGCCGCCGCAAGCTCACCGAGCGGGGCGTGGAGTTCGAGCCTGACGTCCCCTTCGGCGTCATGCTCAGCGTACCCGCCGCCTGCATGACGGCAGAGGACTTCACTGCCCACGGCTGCCGCTTCTTCGTCATCGGAACCAACGATTTGACCCAGTACACCCACGCGGTGAGCCGGGAACTGGCCATTGCCGAGCACTACTACCGTCCCGCCAGCCCGGCCATGAAAAAGCTCATCGCCATGGTGGTGGACGCCGCCAGGAAAGCGGACATCCCCGTCACCATCTGCGGCCTCGCCGTCGGCAATGCCGTCAACGCGACCCAGTATCTCCGCCTCGGCCTGCGCAGCTTCTCCATGAGCCCGCAGAACCTGCTGACCATCAAAAAGGCTCTGCGGGATGCAGATGCGAAATAAACCGTGCCATTGACAGTTTGAAGTTGATGTAGTACAATGTACTATGAAAAGGAGATGATGGTATGGCATTCTCGATTCGGTTATCGGAAGAAGAACGGCAGCTGGCCGACAGCTATGCAAAGCTCCATTCCATGTCGATGGGCGAAGCATTCAAGCGGGCGCTGTTCGACAAAATCGAAGAGGATTATGACATTACCGCCGCAGAGGAAGCCTACGGCGAGTATCAGCGCAGCGGAAAGAAGAGCCGCCCGGTGGGTGAGTTCTGGAAGGAACTCGACTTATGAAATACCGGGTGGAAACGACGCCGCGATTTGAAAAGGAATTTCGAAAATTAGACCGCTATACCCAGCGGATGCTGAAAGCGTGGATAGACAAAAACCTCGTGGACTGCGCTGACCCACGCGCCCACGGCAAGGGCCTGACGGCCAACCGGAGCGGACAGTGGAGGTATCGCATTGGAGATTACCGTCTGCTCTGCCTCATTGAGGATGAAGAGCTGGTGATCCTGGCTTTGACAGTAGGCCATCGGCGTGAAGTGTATCAGAACTGAATACAGCAAAACGGCGTCCCACCTCGGCGGGACGCCGTTTCTGATGTCAGAACTTATTCGAGATTCCCCGTCAGGGTCATGACGGCAGAGACAACGGCCAGCGGGGCCGTCTCACAGCGGAGGATGCGGGGGCCGAGGCCAACGGTCTTTGCGCCGGCTTTTGCGGCCATCTCAGCTTCCTCGGCGGCGAAGCCGCCCTCTGCGCCGGTGATGATGGCGATCTTCAGCTTTTCGCCATCGGCGGGCGTGGCCTCAGCCAGCAGCTGGCGCAGGGGTGCGCCGCCGCACTCGTAGCAGAAGAGCACGAGGTCATACTGGTCGAGGCTGCGGCAGACGGCCCCGAAGTTGGGCAGCGGAAGGGCCACATCCGGCAGGATGCCCCGGCCGCACTGCTTGGCGGCTTCAAAGGCGATGCGGTTGTAGCGCTCGTTTTTCTGCTCTTCCTTCTTGGGCGCGGCCACGCAGTAGCGGCTGAAAAACGGGACGAAGTGGTCACAGCCCAGCTCGACGCCATGGCGGATGACCTGCTCCAGCTTGTCCTGCTTGGGGTAGCCCACCAGCAGGGTGACGTCCACGGTGGGTTCTGCGGCGCTGGGGTAGCCCGGCTCCACGCTGAACTTCACCGTCTCGTCGCCGAAGCCGGTGATGGTGGCAGTATACTCGACGGCGCTGCCGTCGCAGAGGATGACGGTATCCCCCAGTTTGCCCCGCATCACGCGGGAGAGATGGTGGGCATCGGCCCCCCGCAGCACGGCGGTGCCGTCGGAAATTTCAGTGGTAAAATAACGGTGCGGCATATTTTTTGATCCTTTACATCTTAGGCTCCCCTATTAGGGGCAATAACGACGACCGCCGCCAGTGGCGGAAGCAGGGAGTCGTTGTTGGGGCCGCGGCCAGCAAGGCGCAAGTGCTTTTCAAGCACGAAGCGAATGCTGGGAGCCGCAACCCGGCAATGGCAGTGCGAAGCGCTGACTGAGAGGTTGGCTTACGCTTTCTTGCAGACGATGCACTCCCAGCCGCGCTTCTCCTTCACTTCCAGCACAGCGAGGCCGGCGGCTTCCAGCGCAGCGATGACCTCATCCTTCCGGCTGTCGATGATGCCGCTGGCAATGAAGACGGCGTCGTCGGCCATCAGGCCGGGGACGGCGGGGGCCAGCGACATGATGGCGTTGGCCACGATGTTGGCCGTGATGATGTCGTACTTGCCGCTGGCCTTGTCGGACAGATCGCCCACGAGGACGGTCAGCTTGTCGGCTACGCCGTTGAGGGCGGCGTTCTCGCCGGCGGTTCGGACGGCCACGGGGTCGATGTCCACGCCCTCAGCCACAGCTGCGCCCAGCTTGAGGGCTGCGATGGCGAGGATGCCGCTGCCGGTGCCGATGTCCAGCACCCGCTCGCCGCCCTTGACCCGCTCGTCCAGCACTTCGAGGCAGAGGTTGGTGGTCTCATGGCCGCCGGTGCCGAAAGCAAGGCCCGGGTCGAGGATGAGCTTGACGCGGTCGGTGTCGTAGTCCTGCCAGGACGGCACGATGGCGAGGCGCTGGCCCACGTCCATCGGGTGGTAGTACTTGCGCCAGCCGTTCTGCCAGTCCTCCTGCTCCACGCCCTCGGTCTCAGAGGTGTAGGGGATGCCTGCGGCCTCCATCCGGGCCGCGATGAGGGCCAGCGTCTCCACCGGCGAAGCGCCCGGCTCGAGGTACATGTGGATGATGACGGTGTCCCGGGGCTTGTCCAGCAGCTCCTGCTCGATGAGGTCCACGTGGGCGATCTGCTCCACCTGTTCCTCGATGTCGCTGTAGTCTTCGATATAAATGCCGCCCTCCGCGATCATGGTGGCCACGGCCTCGGCGGCCTCGGCGTCGGCTTTGGATACGGTCAGGCGAATATCAGTCCATTCCATAAGGATGCTCCTTCCGTGTATTGGGGATATACTGTCTTTATAGTACCCGATTCCGGCCCGGGATGCAAGCTCTCGGGCCGAAAGATACCCGAAAAGGCTTTCTTTTTTCCCGGCAGTATGTTAATATGGTGTTGTACCCGGACTGGGTCCGGGCGGCTTCCTGCCGGAAGCGCCCGCCGCATCGTTCCCCAAAGGAGGAATTATCGTATGTTTTTGGGAATGGATATTTATAGCTGGATCGCTGCCATCGTCATCGCGCTCATCGTCACATTCCTTCCGATCACGCTGCCGTTCAAAATCGTTCTTGCCATGGTGGCCATGGCCTGCTTCTACTTTGGACGCAAGTATTATCACAACCATAAGAACGGCGGGGCCGAGACGCCCAGCATGAGCTCTGCCGAGAGCGAGGCACTGGCCTCCGGCATCCTGAAAGCCCTCGGCGGCAAGGATAACATCGTCAAGGTGGACTACTGCGCCACCCGCCTCCGCTTTGAGGTACACAGCTACGCCTCCGTGGACGAGGCCGCTGCCAAGGCCGCAGGCGCAGCGGGCGTCATCCGCCCGGCCAAGAACGCCTGCCAGGTGGTCATCAAGGGCGATGTGCAGGCCGTGTACGATGCCCTGCGCAAGCAGCTGTAACGAAGAAGCTGTTTTCTTGCGAAAATAGCTTCTCGAACACCGCCGGGAACGGGCCGCTGCGCCCGGCCCGGCGGTATTTTTATCGGAAAGGAATTTTGATATGAAGCCCCAGACCTTTACGTGGAAGAAACTCACCGCCGACGAGCTGACGCGGGTGTATCTGGACGAGATGCGCCGCGACTTCCCGCCCAGCGAGCTGAAACCCCTGAGCATGATTCTCAACAGCGAAGCCGTCGGCATGGCCCACACCTGGGGCGTGTTCGAGGGGGAGACGCTGGTGTCCTATCTGCTGATGGTGCGGCCTATGGGCTGTGAAGTGAGCCAGCTGGACTATTTCTCCGTCCTGCCCGCCTACCGCAGCACCGGCATTGGCGCACGTCTGCTGGCCGCTCTGCCCGCCCACGAGGAGGGCGCAAAGGCCATCCTCATCGAGGCCGAGTGTCCCGAGAAGGCTGACGACGAGGCCATGGCCGTCCGGCGTCTGGGCTTTTATGCCCGCTGCGGGGCCGTTGACACCGGCTGGACGGAGCATCTTTTCGACGCATGGTTCCGGGTGCTGGTCCTGCCTGCCGAGGGGGAGGCACTGGATGCGGAGACGGCCAACAAAGAGCTGGCCGACTGCTACAGCCGGGTGATGGGCGCGGACAAGTGGCGCAGATATGTCCAGCTCTACCGCCCGGACGGCACGGAAGAGAAATTCTGATTCGATCATAGGGTCTGAAAGGCTGCTTTACGTTCTGTGAAGCAGCCTTTTTTGCACCCTTCAGCGGGCGGGATGCACAAACGAAAGTGCAGATTTTTGACAGTTTGACCGGAAATGTAAAATCGAGTGTCCTGTTTTCCACACCGGCTTTACCAGAGGATGACAGCAGCGCAAAAACACCGCACAAAACTTTACCTGCATTTTGCGCCGCCATGGTCGCAGCTGGATGGGCAGTGCGCTACAATAAAGGCGTCCCAAGAGAGATACAACAAGGAAAAGGAAAACAGTCCGGCCAGAACAAAAGGGCCGGCCCAGTTGAAGGAGATATTATGATGAAAAAGATCACTCGTCGTTCGTTCCTGTCCATCTGCGGCGCTGCTGCCGCTGCTGCTGCCCTGACCGCCTGCGGCGGTGCAGCTTCTTCCGCTGCTGCCTCTTCTGCCGCCGCATCCAGCACCGCAGCTTCCGCTTCTTCTGCGGCTGCGCTGTCCGACAATGTCGCCACCGGCGGTTCCACCTCTATGAAGAACGTCATCGCCGCCCTGACCGAGGGCTTCGCTGAGCTCGAGCCGGATGTCACCATCAGCTATGACCCCACCGGTTCCGGCGCAGGCATCACCGGCGCTGCCGATAAGACTCTGGACATCGGCCTTTCTTCCCGCGCCCTGAAGGCTGACGAGACCGGCGTCACCGGCACCATCATAGCTCTGGACGGCATCGCCATCATCGTCAACAAGGACAGCAAGGTCGAGGACCTGACCGTTGACCAGCTCAAGCAGATGTTCACCGGCGAGATCACCAACTGGTCCGAGGTCGGCGGCGACGACGGCGAGATCGTTCTGGTGGGCCGCGAGGCTGGCTCCGGCACCCGCGATGGCTTCGAGAGCATCGTGGACGTCAAGGATTCCTGCAAGTACGCGCAGGAGCTGACGGCTACCGGCGCTGTCATCAGCGCTGTGGAGGCCAATCCGCTGGCCATTGGTTACGCTTCTCTGTCTGCCATCGGCGACACCGTCAAGGCTGTGACCGTCGGCGGCGTGGAGTGCAGCGAGGAGACCGTCAAGGACGGCAGCTATGAGGTGCAGCGTCCCTTCGTGTTCGTCACCAACGACTCCGTCACCCTCTCCGCTCAGGCTCAGGCGTTCTTCGACTTTGCCACCAGCACCGACGCTGCCGACCTCATCCGCACCGCAGGCGCTGTGCCGGTGAACGAGTAACTTTGTGAGGGATCCCTCAGGTGTTTTTATGAAAAGATTCGAGCTGCCCCGCACCCCGGCCCAATGGCTGGAAGCTGTGTTGAACGCCATCGTTTTCCTCTGCGGCATCCTCGCCGTGGGCTGCGTGGCTGTCATTACCATCTATATGTTCCTGTCGGGCCTGCCCGCCATCGGAAAGATCGGCCCGCTGAAGTTCCTCTTCGGCACCGAGTGGGCCTCCACGGCGTCCGAGCCGAAGTACGGCATCCTGCCCTTCGTGCTTTCGAGTATTTATGGCACCCTGGGCGCGTCCCTCATCGGCGTGCCGGTGGGCCTGCTGACAGCAGTGTTCCTCTCGAAAGCGGCAGCTCCCGGCGTGCGCAATGTGGTCGTCACGGCGGTGGAGCTGCTGAGCGGCATCCCCAGCGTGGTGTTCGGCCTGCTGGGCATGCAGGTGCTGGTGCCTGCGGTGGCGAAGGTGTTCGGCAAGGCGTCGGGCGCCTGCCTGCTGTCGGCCATCGTGGTGCTGTCCATCATGATACTGCCCAGCATCGTGTCGGTGTCGGTGACGGCCCTCAACGCCGTGCCGCCCGAGTATGAGCAGGGCAGTCTGGCACTGGGTGCGACCGATACGGAAACGTGGTTCAAGATCAGCATCCCGGCGGCCAGGAGCGGCATTGCAGCCGGTATCGTTCTGGGCATCGGCCGCGCCATCGGCGAGGCAATGGCCGTCATGATGGTGGCAGGCAACAGCCCCAATATGCCGGACAGCCTCTTCCGCAGCGTCACCTTCCTGACCACGGCCATCGCCAAGGAGATGAGCTACGCCAGCGGCCTGCAGAAGCAGGCGCTGTTCAGCATCGCGCTGGTGCTGTTCGTCTTCATCATGGTCATCAATGTGCTGCTCAACGCTGTGCTGAAGGGAGGAAACAAGGATGAAAAGTGACTTCTCCCCCTCCCGCCGCGCATGGAACGTCATCATGACCGCGCTGGTCTGGGCGGCGGCAGTGCTGGTCATCGCCCTCACGGTGGGCGTCATCGGGCTGGTACTGGTGCGGGGCATCCCCAACATCAGCTGGGAATTCCTTTCCACCATCGCCAGCGTCCTGAAAGGCACTGACGGCATCCTGCCCGCCATCCTCAACACGTTCTATGTCATCCTGCTCACCCTGCTCATCGTCCTTCCGCTGGGCGTGGGCGCGGCAGTTTATCTCACGGAGTACGCCTCCAACCGGAAGCTCATTGAGGTCATCGAGTTCACGAATGAGACGCTGGCGGGCATCCCCAGCATCATCTACGGCCTCGTGGGTATGCTGGTCTTCGCCCAAACCATGGGCTTCAAGACCTGCCTGCTCTCCGGCAGCCTGACGCTGGTGGTCATGAACCTGCCCACCATCATCCGCACCACGCAGGAATCCCTCAAAACGGTGCCGCAGGGCTACCGTGAGGGTGCCATGGGTCTGGGTGCAGGCAAGTGGCACATCATCCGCACCATCGTGCTGCCCTGCAGCATCGACGGCATCGTCACCGGCTGCATCCTGGCCGTGGGCCGTATCGTGGGTGAGAGTGCGGCCCTGCTCTTCACCGCCGGTGCGGCGGAAGTTATTGCGGGCAGCATCGCCAAGGCTTACACATCCAACGGCGCGACCCTCTCCGTCCTGCTCTATCTGCGGGCCTTCGAGGACGGCGACTTCGCCTCCGCCTGGGGCATCGGCGCAGTGTTGCTGGTCCTGGTGCTTCTCATCGACCTCGCAGCCCGTCTGGCAAAAACAAAGCTCAAACAGAAACAGTAAGGGGTATTTTATGGATAACAATATGCCGGTCATCTCGGCAAAAGATCTGAACCTCTGGTACGGCGACTTCAAGGCTCTCAAGGGCATCTCGCTGGACGTGGGCGAACAGGAGATCACTGCCCTCATCGGCCCCTCGGGCTGCGGCAAATCCACCTTCCTCAAGACCCTGAACCGGATGAACGACCTTGTGCCGAACGTCCGCATCCAGGGCGACGTCCGGCTCCGGGGCGAGGATATTTTCTCAAAGGAGATGCAGCTGACCGACCTGCGCCGCCGCGTGGGCATGGTCTTCCAGAAGGCGAACCCCTTCCCCATGAGCATCTACGACAATATTACTTCCGGCCCCAGGCTCCACGGCGGCCGCAATATGGCGGAGCTGGATGAGCTGGTGGATAGCTCCCTGCGGGGCGCTGCTCTCTGGGACGAGGTGAAGGACCGCCTGAAAAAGAGCGCGCTGGGCCTCTCCGGCGGCCAGCAGCAGCGCCTGTGCATCGCCCGGGCTCTGGCTGTCAAGCCCGAAGTCCTGCTGATGGACGAGCCCACCAGCGCCCTCGACCCCGGCTCCACCATGAAGGTGGAAGAGCTGATGAGCGAGCTGAAAAAGAACTACACCGTGGTCATCGTCACCCACAACATGCAGCAGGCGGCCCGTATCAGCGACCGCACCGCCTTCTTCCTGC
>ENA-ORLX01000320-ORLX01000320.1-human-gut-metagenome-genome-assembly--contig:-NODE-320-length-10840-cov-8.13695_pt1 | contig 10840 bp, 5 predicted proteins | sample MGYA00243014_ERZ508843 | MGnify/ENA primary metagenome ERZ508843 (study PRJEB26277, sample SAMN04329788) | human gut metagenome | biome: human-associated habitat | host: Homo sapiens | place: USA... | reverse complement strand
ACAAAGCTGTGATTTGGGCGCTGAATAAAGAAAGACTGATAAACAGTGGCTTTTACGATTTAGCCACAGCCTATCAGTCTGTGCACGTCAACTATTGAAAGCGCCGTATACCGAACGGTACGTACGGTGCTGTGAGAGGACAGCGGTTAGCCACCGCCTCCTACTCGATATATTTAAAAGTGGGTAATATTAAGCAGATTTTAAGAAAAACAAAGTGGATAATCTGATAAAATATAGCTGACTAACGGCAGGAGAAGGTTTCTAATCAAAATTCATAGAAGGAGGATAATATGACAATATTAGTTTGTGATGACGACAAGGAAATAGTTGAGGCAATTGAGATTTACCTGATGCAGGAGGGCTATAACGTGGAGAAGGCTTACGATGGCATACAGGCGGTTGAAATTATGAAGAATAAAAAAATAGACCTCATGATAATAGATGTCATGATGCCAAAGCTCGACGGGATAAGAGCTACTCTGCAGATACGAAAGGAAAGCAGGGTGCCGATAATCATTCTCTCGGCAAAGACAGAGGATGCTGACAAGATTTTAGGCCTCAATGTGGGGGCTGATGATTATGTTACAAAGCCTTTTAATCCGCTTGAGCTTGTGGCAAGAGTAAAGTCACAGCTTCGCAGATATACCACTCTGTCAAGCAATGATGCAGCCGGAGACAAGGTTTATGAAGCCGGAGGCCTTTTGGTAAATGATGATTTAAAAAAGGTGACTGTGGATGGTGAGGAGGTAAAGCTCACACCGATTGAGTACAATATCCTGCTTTTACTCCTTAAAAATAAGGGAAAGGTCTACTCAATAAACGAAATATATGAGAGTATATGGAACGAGGAGGCGATAGGCGCCGATAATACAGTTGCCGTGCACATCAGACATATCAGGGAAAAAATAGAGATAAATCCTAAAGAGCCGCGATATCTGAAAGTGGTCTGGGGAGTAGGCTATAAGATAGAGGACAACAAATGAAGCAGTATACAATAGGAAAAAAAGCAGCGGTCATAGTTTTGCATCAGCTATGCATGATACTTATGGTGACAGGAGTGTTTGCCACAGGCTATGCATTCAGGCACGATGCGCATGGAAATATTGATATATATACACTAATATCGCTTGCGGGCCTGGTAGGCAGCTTTGTGAGCCTGGCATATATGGCAAATGTGGCCGGAAGAAAATCAGAGGATGATTACACAATATACTATTTACCGATTGACAAGGTATACTCTGATGTGATGCTAGTGATATTTACACTGCTCATGGTATTTATGGGAAAAGTGATTTCAGGCGTAAAAAACCAGCACTTTGACTATGCATCACTTATTATGACGGCAGGCACATTTACTTTTTTGTTTGATCTGGCTTTTATTATTTTATACCAGAGCATTGTAAGGAAGATAAAAGGCAATATACTTTGCACACACAGCCTGATGTACAAGGGCTATGTGCTTTTGAAAAGAGTTATTGAGAAAAAGGATATCCACACACAAAAAACCAAAGAGATAATGCGCATACAGGAGGCTCTTGAAGCTATTTCGGAAGGAGCGCTTGACACTACACTCAATGTCAATGAGTTTCATGGGCAGCAGAAAAAGGTGGCGGAGGCTGTCAACCATATACGCCAGGGTCTTATGAGCTCGGTAAATGAGAGTCTTAAAAATGAAAAATTAAAGGCTGATTTAATAACAAACGTATCACATGATATAAAGACACCTCTGACTTCAATAGTCAACTATGTTGACCTGCTTAAGAGGGAAAATCTGGAAAACGAAAATGCTAAATACTATATACATGTGCTGGAGGAAAAGTCACAGCGCTTAAAGCAGCTTACAGAGGATTTGGTAGAGACATCAAAGATTACCTCGGGAAATGTTAAGCTCAATATGCAAAAGCTTGATCTGGTTGAGCTTTTATACCAGACCGGAGGTGAATTCAATGAGCGCTTTGAGTCGAGAAATCTGACAATAGTTACAAAAATTCCATCAGAACAGATATTTATCTATGCGGATGGACGTCAGCTTTACCGCTCTATTGAAAATCTGTATACTAATGCCGCAAAATATGCACTGGAAAATACCAGAGTGTATGTAGAGCTTGAAAAGGCAGATACAAAGGCAGTTTTTACAATAAAGAATGTGTCTAAGAACGAGCTTGACATAGTAAGCAACGGAAATGTGGACCTGACAGAGCGTTTTGTGAGGGGAGAGAGGTCTAGAACCACTGAAGGAAGTGGACTTGGACTTTCGATTGCAAAGAATCTGACCCATTTGATGGGAGGAAAATTCGAAATTAAGGTAGATGGTGATTTATTTATTGCCACAATTACCTATAATATTATATAATAGTAAATAAAAGAATTTTGAAATACACATACGGAGGTAGAATAAGTGAAATTATATGAAAACGGTGCTTACCTTTTAAACGGTAAGGAAGTAATAATTGATGGACCAAAAGCTCAGGCAGCTGTAAAAAGCAAGACCGGCATGGACATCGACAAACAGACAGCTAAGCAGGCGACAATTGCTTACGGTATTTTAAAGGAGCACAATACATCCGGCAATATGGACAAGCTTCAGATTAAGTTTGATAAGCTTACATCGCATGATATCACATTTGTAGGTATCATTCAGACAGCAAGAGCTTCAGGACTTGAGAAATTCCCTATCCCGTATGTACTTACAAACTGTCACAACAGCCTTTGTGCAGTTGGTGGAACAATCAATGAGGATGACCACATGTTTGGTCTCACATGTGCAAAGAAGTACGGCGGAATCTATGTACCACCTCATCAGGCAGTTATCCATCAGTTTGCACGAGAGATGCTTGCCGGCGGCGGAAAGATGATACTTGGTTCTGATTCACATACACGCTATGGTGCACTTGGTACTATGGCAGTCGGCGAGGGTGGACCTGAGCTTGTTAAGCAGCTTCTCGAACAGACATATGATATTGATATGCCTGAGGTTGTAGGTATTTACCTGACAGGAGAGCCAATCAAGGGCGTTGGACCACAGGATGTCGCACTTGCAATTATCGGAGAGGTATTCGGAAACGGCTTCGTAAAGAACAAAGTTATGGAGTTTGTAGGACCGGGTGTGTCTAATCTGAGCGTTGACTTCCGTATAGGTGTCGATGTTATGACAACAGAGACTACATGTCTTTCTTCTATCTGGAGAACAGATGACCAGGTTAAGGAATTCTTTGAGATTCACGGTAGGGCTGAGGACCACAAGGAGCTTAATCCGGGTGAGGTGGCTTACTACGACAGATTTATTGAGATTGATTTAAGCCAGATCCGCCCAATGATAGCTATGCCATTCCACCCAAGCAATACTTACACTATCGATGAGCTCAATGCAAACCTCATGGATATTCTCGATGACTGTGAGAAGAGAGCTGAGGTAAGCTTTGACGGCAAGGTGAAGCTTGATTTAAAGAGTAAGGTAAGAGACGGAAAACTGTATGTAGACCAGGGAATCATCGCAGGCTGTGCAGGCGGTGGATTTGAGAATATCTGCGATGCGGCTGACATATTAAACGGACATTCAATCGGAGCAGACGAGTTTACACTGAGTGTTTACCCGGCATCTACTCCAATATACATGGAGCTTGTGAAAAACGGAGCTGTAGCAAAGCTTCTTGAGACAGGTGCAATCGTAAAGACTGCTTTCTGCGGACCTTGCTTTGGTGCAGGAGATACACCTGCCAACAACGCATTCTCTATCCGTCATTCAACAAGAAACTTCCCTAACAGAGAGGGTTCTAAGGTACAGAACGGACAGATCAGCTCAGTGGCACTCATGGATGCACGTTCAATCGCTGCAACAGCAGCAAACAAGGGCTTCCTTACATCAGCAGCGGATATTGATGTCAACTTTACAAAGCCAAAATATTTCTTTGACAAGACTATATATGAGAACCGTGTATTTGACAGCCATGGAGTGGCAGATCCTTCAGTTGAAATCCAGTTCGGACCAAACATCAAGGACTGGCCGGCAATGAGCGCGCTTCCTGAGAATATGCTCCTTAAGGTGGTTTCAGAGATTCATGATCCTGTTACTACAACAGATGAGCTCATTCCTTCAGGAGAGACATCTTCATATCGTTCAAACCCTCTTGGACTTGCAGAGTTCGCACTTTCAAGAAAGGATCCTGAGTATGTAGGCAGAGCAAAGGAAATCCAGAAGGCCCAGAAGGCTATAGAGAGTGGTGAGTGCGCAGGAAAGGCTGTTCCTGAGGTTGCTGAAATCATGGGAGTAGTAAAGAAAAAATTCCCTGAGGCAAGCCATGAGAATATGGGCTTCGGAAGCACAATTTTTGCTGTTAAGCCGGGTGACGGCTCAGCAAGAGAGCAGGCTGCCAGCTGCCAGAAGGTACTCGGAGGCTGGGCAAATATCGCAAACGAGTATGCCACAAAGAGATACCGTTCAAACCTTATCAACTGGGGAATGCTTCCATTCATCATCGATGAGGGAGAGCTTCCGTTCCACAACCTCGACTATATCTTCCTTCCGGGAATCAAGAAGGAAATCGAGGATGCAAAGACGGAGTTTGAGGCATATGTTGTCAAGGATGGTGAATTAAAGCCATTTACACTGAAGATGGGTGAGCTCACAGATGATGAAAGAGAGATAATATTAAAGGGATGTCTCATCAACTATAACCGTAAATAAGGAGAGTTTAATCCGATGGAAGAAACCGGAAAAGCTGGTAAAAAATCAAACATTGAGATAAATGCAGATAAGGGTGCGAAGCAGAATTCGCACCCGGGGCGTGAGGAATGGCCACATCTGATCAGAATAGGTGTCATGGTATTTGTCACGTTTGCAGTCAGTATACTGTTTTTCTTTGCACTGTACAGATTTGAGGGCTTTGCAGGCATATGGAGCAAGCTGCTTGCGGCAGCAATGCCTATTATAATGGGACTTGTGCTTGCATACCTGATGAATCCTGTCATGCTGTGGCTGGAAAGATGCTTTAAAAAGCTTCTTTCCAAAAAGATGAAAAGCGAAAGCAAGCTGCGAAAGGTTTCAAGAGCTCTTGCAATCACAGGCTCGGTTATTATTCTGGTAGCGATTATTTCGCTCCTCATTGCGGCTATTGTGCCTTCTGTCATAGCAAGTATATCAGGACTTATGAAGACACTGCCAAATGATGTTGCGGCATTCATCAACATGATAAAGAACGGCAATTTCGGGGACAGCAAAATTGCTGAGCTCGCGAGCACAGGTTTACAGAATGCAACCGACTACATTGAGGATTATGCCACAGAAAAGCTGATTCCTGAGGCACAGAAGTATGTTGCACAGATTACAACCGGTGTGATTTCGGTAGTCAGAGGCTTATTTAATTTTATTATCGGAATAATCGTGATGGTCTATGTGATGAGTATTCAGGAGACTCTCGCAGGACAGAGCAAAAAGATAATATATGCTGTCTGCAAGCCAAAGACAGGCAATATCATCATTGAGACGATCAGAAAGACAAATGAGATTTTTGGAGGCTTCATAAGCGGTAAGATTATAGATTCACTGATTATAGGTGTGATTGCATATTTCGGATGTCTGATTTTAAGGATTCCATCGTCGGTGCTCGTTGCAGTGATTATCGGCGTCACAAATGTGATTCCGGTATTCGGACCGTTTATCGGTGCAATTCCATCGTTACTCATAGTAGTAATTCAGAGTCCGTGGCATGCGCTTTATCTTCTGATATTTATTGTCGTGCTGCAGCAGGTGGATGGTAATATAATAGGGCCTAAGATACTTGGCTCATCTACCGGTCTTTCGACCTTCTGGGTTATGTTTGCCATACTAATCGGCGGAGGAATGTTTGGTTTTCTTGGAATGTTACTTGGTGTTCCAACCTTTGCTGTGATATACTATATTGTGAAAAGAGTTGTTAATTATGCTCTCAGGAAAAAGAAGCTTCCTGAGGACACAAGGGATTATACAAAGACAACAGGCGTAGATACCAAAAATAATAAGCTTAAATACGAGTAGGTGAAATAAGTGGATAAATACGAATACAATCTCAAGCTGGATCAGATAAAAGCCCTAAGCGCCGAGGAGGGCTATATGAGCGCAGCAGAGATTGCGGATAGCATAAATTGGAACAAAATTAAAAATGTAAATACACTCGTTAAAATCGGCGAAATCTACGAGAAGGCCGAAAGATACCAGGATGCAAGGGACATACTTTTAATGGCCTATGACCGTTCACCAATCGGCAGGATGATTATATACAGACTGGCTGAGGTCGCCATCAAGATGGGGGATTATGATGCTGCTACAGAGTATTATGATGAGTTTGTTGAGATAGCGCCTCATGATGATATGAAGTATGTATTAAGATATGCCATCAAAAAAGGGCAGGGAGCTTCATTTGATGAGCTTATCACTATTCTTGAAGAGTACAAGGATGAAGAATACACTGAGGAGTGGGCATATGAGCTTGCATATCTATACCACAAGGCCGGAAAAGCCGATAAGTGTATAGATGCCTGCGATGAGCTCATTCTGTGGTTCGGAGACGGACCATATGTGGAGCGTGCGCTGGAGCTTAAGATGCTTTATCAGCCACTTACCAAGGCTCAGGAGGAAAAGTACAGACGATTCAAGGCAGAGAAGGAAAAGCCGGCTAAGATAAAGGATGAGGCTGAGGTCACTGAGATAGGTGCCATGGAGATGGTAAAGGGCGGAGAGATAGTGCATGATGACGTAACTATTCCGCAGATTACTGTAAATCAGGAGAAGTTCAATACTGTAAATTTACAGCAGGAGATTGCCAAGGGTATGCAGCAGATCATTGAGGCCAAGGGCAAGAATGAAGTTGCTGATACGATGGATACCATCAAAAAGATAGTTGAGGATATTCCTTATCTCAAGCTCGAAAAGGAGCAGGAAGAGTATGTACAGCAGCCGGAAGAGACAGAGCATATCGCTACAGATGAAGAGATAGATGGTTCACTTAAGTTGAATTTCAAGGAGCTTTTGGGTGAAGACGCTGACGGACAGATGTCTATGGTCATGAGTGAAAAGACTCAGCTTGAGCATCAGATTACAGGACAGATGTCTATACAGGATGTGCTTGAAGAATGGGAAAAGACCAGACATGCGGCTGAAATTGCACTTAAAGAGGCTGAGCAGCAGAAACTTGAGTCAGCTAAGGCAAGAGCACTTCAGGAGGCAGGAGACATCATGGAGAGACTAAATGATGTCATTCCAAAGCTGGATGCAGGTGTCACTCCGAAGGAACTTCTTGAGGAGGAGTATTTGAAGGTCCCGGTTGATATTATAGAGCAGAAAGCTGCCGTGAAGGAGCCTGAAGAAGGGCAGAAACCGGATATGCAGGAGCTTTATGCAGAGGAGACTGTGGATGAAGTACAGGAGCCGCAGGAAGCACCGGAAGAGGCTATAGACGAAGTGCAGGAGTCACAGGAAGCACCGGAGGATACTATAGACGAAGTACAGGAGTCACAGGAAGCACCGGAAGAAGCTATAGAAGAAGTGCAGGAGTCACGGGAAGTACCGGAAGAGGCTGCAGATGAAGCAAAGGAACCGGTTGGAGAGCCGGAGGATATAATTATGGCAGAGGAGTCTGAGAAAGACGAGATACTCACGCAGCCGACTACCATGATGACTGAAATAACAGATGATATGTTAAATGTCGATGATGATACATCAGATGATGAGGCTTCACAGGAGAAAGAAAACGTTTCTGAGAAGAGAGATTTTGATCATGTGACATCATTTATCGAGCAGGAAATAGCCAAGATGACAGCAAAGAATCCGGGACTGGAGAAGAAACTGGATATGGCTAAGACAAGAAAAATGCCGGATATTTCATTGCCGGAGGATTTAGACAGCGAAGAAGATGACTCGAAATTGAAAGAAACAAAACATATAAAAGAGCTTACAAGCGAACAGAAAGCTATATTTTCATATTTCATACCGGTAAAGGGTATGGAGGATCAGATCTGCAAGGCATATAATGCAGTGCTTGATCATTTCAACAGGAAAGAAAACGCATCCACAGGCAACCTCATTATACAGGGAGAGCAGGGTTGCGGAAAGACAATGCTTGCTACAAGCTTTATAAAGGTATTACAAAAAGATGGTGAACAGCTTACAGGAAAGATGGGCAAGATTGATGCTGCCGCACTCAATAAAAAGGATGTGCAGCAGGTAGTCAGAAAGATAACAGGAGGCTGTCTCATCATAGAAAGAGCCGGTGATATCGACCGCAGCATAGCTGCCCAGCTATCATTTTTGATGGAGCATGATATTACAGGAACACTCTATATACTTGAGGATACATCAAAGGGTATAAAGAAGGCTCTCTCAATGGATGAGGGCTTTGCATCCAAGTTCACGGAAAAGATATCGGTCCCTATTTTTACAAATGATGAACTCGTATTGTTTGCCAAATCGTACTCTGCAGAGCTTGGGTACAAGATAGATGAGATGGCTATTCTGGCATTGCATAACAGAATCAGCAATATTGAGAGGATAGACCAGGCTACCACTCTGACAGAGGTCAAGGATATAATTGACGAGGCTATAGACAGGGAGGCTCACAGCGGACTGAAGAAGGCTATAAGTATTCTGACAGCCAGGCGATATACAGATGATGACCGAATTGTACTCAAAGAGGATCATTTCAGGGAAAAATAAATACTTATGGGGGTATATATATGTGTAATTTTACAGCAATGGATTGTTACCTGTTCGGTCAGGCAACACACTATGATATCTACAAAAAGATGGGTGCTCACTTAGCTGAGCGCAAGGGAAAAAAAGGAGTGTGCTTTGACGTCTGGGCGCCACATGCGAGGGAAGTATACGTGTTTGGTGAGTTTAACGACTGGAATGAGACCAGTCATGAGATGAAGCGTGTAGAGCCGGAAACCATGGGAGTGTATGAGCTTTTTGTACCGGGAGCGCAAAAGGGTCAGATGTATAAGTTTATTATAGTCACTGAACAGGGGGATAAGCTGTACAAGGCGGATCCATACGCAAACTACGCAGAGCTTCGTCCGGGAACAGCGTCAATCATCACAGATATCGAGCACTTCACATGGACTGACAAAGAGTGGATGGATAAGAGAGCAGCAAAGTCAGATGCTGATGTATATTCTTCACCTATGGCTATATATGAGTGCCATCCGGGCTCATGGATGAGACATCCGGGCAGGGATGATGAGGGCTTTTATACATACAGGGAGCTTGCAAAATCACTCATATCCTATGTGAAAACTATGGGATATACACATATTGAGCTTATGGGTATTTCAGAGTATCCGTTTGATGGCTCATGGGGATATCAGGTGACAGGCTACTATGCACCTACATCGAGGTATGGAAAGCCTGAGGATTTTGCATACTTTGTTGATCAGTGCCATAAAAATAATATCGGAGTAATCCTCGACTGGGTACCTGCACATTTCCCAAAGGATGCGCATGGACTTGCCAATTTCGATGGAACAGCCACATATGAGTATGCAGACCCAAGAAAGGGAGAGCATCCCGACTGGGGCACAAAGATATTTGACTACGGTAAGAATGAAGTAAAGAACTTCCTTATCGGAAGTGCACTTATGTGGATAGAAAATTACCACGTAGACGGACTCCGTGTGGATGCAGTTGCGTCAATGCTTTATCTTGACTATGGAAAGAACGACGGACAGTGGGTGCCAAACAAGTTTGGAGGAAATAAGAACCTCGAGGCAGTAGAGTTTTTCAAGCATATCAATACACTCATACTTGGAAGAAATCACGGAACTGTAATGATAGCCGAAGAGTCTACCGCATGGCCAAAGGTAACAGGCAAGGTAGAGGAAGACGGACTGAACTTCAGCTACAAGTGGAACATGGGATGGATGCATGACTTCCTTGATTATATGAAGCTGGATCCATATTTCCGTAAAAATAACCACAACAAGATGACATTTGCGATGAGCTATAATGAGAGTGAGAAATATATTCTGGTACTGTCACATGATGAGGTGGTACATCTGAAGTGTTCTATGCTCAACAAAATGCCGGGCTTAGAAGGGGATAAATTCAAGAACCTCATGGCAGGATATGCATTTATGATGGGACACTGTGGAAAGAAGCTTCTTTTCATGGGACAGGAGTTTGCACAGAAGCAGGAGTGGAGTGAGGAAAGAGAACTCGACTGGTATCTGCTTGAGAATCCGGAGCATAAAAAGATCCAGAACTGGGTAAAGGAGCTGCTTCACCTCTATAGGAGAAACCGCTGTCTGTATGAGCTGGATTCAAGCTGGGAAGGCTTTGAATGGATAAATGCAAACGATGCAGATAGAAGCATCTTCAGCTTTATCAGAAAGAGTAAGGATGGCAAGAATAATATGCTCTTTGTCATCAATTTCACACCGGTAGAGAGACCTGATTACAGAGTCGGAGTGCCAAAGCACAAGACATATCAGCTCGTTTTAGATAGTGAGGATCCTAAGTTTACCGGCAAAACGGTACAAGCGCCTGTAAAGAAGGCTGCAAAGGGCAGAGGCAAGGCAGCAAAACAGTCATATAAGAAGCTGGACTATAAGGCAGTCAAATCAGAGTGTGACGGCAGACCATTTTCATTTGCTTATCCACTTGCGCCTTACGGAGTTGCTGTATTTAAATACTAATATACCGGTAAACAGCAGGGTAAAGGACCGCGCCAATTTAAGGCGCGGTCTTTATTTTTGCGTATTATATGACGATATATAGTAAAAAGATAACTATTCAGAACCACTGAGAACAAAAAACTGATGCGTCATGCTTGCATGTAAGCAGCAGATTTTCTTGTTATCAATGTGGCTC
>ENA-ORLX01000314-ORLX01000314.1-human-gut-metagenome-genome-assembly--contig:-NODE-314-length-10927-cov-4.96302_pt1 | contig 10927 bp, 9 predicted proteins | sample MGYA00243014_ERZ508843 | MGnify/ENA primary metagenome ERZ508843 (study PRJEB26277, sample SAMN04329788) | human gut metagenome | biome: human-associated habitat | host: Homo sapiens | place: USA... | reverse complement strand
GGGCGTGCATGCCGACGGAGATAATAAAAGCAACCTGTACTGCAACGACCTCTTGCCCGAACGTTTCGGCCGTAAGCGGGAGTATGCGCTGGGCAAGAACAGCGGCAAGGCGAATATCCGCAAGAATCTGGAAGACCTGGGGCTGGAGCTGGACGAGGACGCTATGCGCAAGGTTACCGAACGTATCATCGAGCTGGGCGATAAAAAGGAGCTGGTGACGCAGGAAGATTTGCCATACATCGTTTCCGATGTTTTGAAACACGGCATGAAGGACGAGCGGGCGAATCTGAAAAGCTACATCGTGAACCTTGCCTACGGACTGAAACCGATGGCTACGGTGAAAATAGAAATCAACGGCAAGGAGTATGAGGAGAGTTCCAGCGGCGACGGTCAGTACGATGCCTTTGTGCGTGCGTTGCGCAAGATATACAAGGTGACTCTGGGGCGTAAGTTCCCGATGCTGACGAACTATGCGGTGACCATCCCGCCCGGCGGACGTACCGATGCCTTTGTGCAGACGGTTATCACCTGGAGTTTTGAAGACAAGGTGTTCCGTACCCGCGGGCTGGATGCCGACCAGACGGAAGCGGCCATTAAGGCTACGGTAAAGATGTTGAATATAATAGAAACCGAATATGAAAAGATGGATTAAGGTGCTTTTGATAGATTGCATGCTGATTGCAGTTTATTGTGGAGTAAAAGTCGTGTTATGTCTGTGGAATGATAAACCGGTTGATTGGGAGGAAATTTTGCTGATAGGAGCAGCGGTTGCCGTTCCTTACTATGTGTTAGCATATCTTTTGTTGTATATGAACAATCAGGTAAAAATAAAAAGAACCGATAAAGATAATCATAAAGATGAAAAAAGACTTTAAAATTGCAGTATTGGCCGGTGACGGTATCGGCCCCGAAATATCCGCCGTAGGTGTGGACGTAATGACCGCCGTTTGCGAGAAATTCGGTCACAAAGTAAGTTATGAGTATGCCGTGTGCGGTGCGGACGCCATCGACAAAGTGGGCGACCCTTTCCCCGAAGCTACCTATCAGGCTTGTAAGAATGCCGATGCAGTGCTCTTTTCGGCAGTAGGCGACCCGAAATTCGACAATGACCCCACCGCCAAGGTGCGTCCCGAACAAGGACTGCTGGCTATGCGCAAGAAGTTGGGGCTGTTTGCCAATATCCGTCCGGTGCAGACCTTCAAGTGCCTCTTGCACAAGTCGCCGCTCCGTGCGGAACTGGTGGACGGTGCGGACTTCATCTGCATCCGCGAACTGACGGGTGGTATGTATTTCGGCGAGAAGTATCAGGACAACGACAAGGCCTACGACACCAATATGTACACCCGTCCGGAGATTGAACGCATCCTGAAAGTGGGCTTTGAGTATGCCATGAAGCGCAACAAACACCTTACGGTAGTGGACAAGGCAAATGTACTTGCCTCTTCGCGCCTGTGGAGACAGATTGCGCAGGAAATGGCCCCGGACTATCCGGAAGTCACCACCGACTATATGTACGTGGACAACGCCGCCATGCGCATGATTCAGGAACCGAAGTTCTTCGACGTGATGGTGACCGAGAATACCTTCGGCGATATTCTGACCGATGAAGGCTCCTGCATCAGCGGCTCCATGGGCTTGCTCCCATCGGCTTCCACGGGCGAAAGCACTCCGGTGTTCGAGCCTATTCACGGCTCATGGCCGCAGGCTAAGGGCCTGAACATAGCCAATCCGCTGGCACAGATTCTTTCCGTAGCCATGCTGTTCGAGTATTTCGACCTGAAGGAAGAAGGCGCGCTTATCCGCAAGGCGGTGGATGCTTCGCTCGACGCCAATATCCGTACCCCGGAAATCCAGGTGGAAGGCGGCGGCAAATACGGCACGAAAGAAGTGGGTGCGTGGATTGTGGACTATATCAAACACTAATCTTTATTAAGGAAAGAAAGGGCGAAACGTTTTTTTCCTACCTTTGCGAGGAGATGCGTCAAGAGTACGGCAATAGCGAGCCTGCTTTTGGTGTGTCTCCTCATTTGTGTCTTATTCTGTATAAACTCGGACGAATTATGGCGAAAATAGCGAATAACTTGACGGAACTTATCGGCGGTACGCCGCTGATGAAACTGGCGGGGTACAGCCGGAAGTACGGATTGCAACGGGAGGTGGTTGCCAAGCTGGAGTCCTTTAATCCCGCAGGCAGCGTAAAAGACCGCGTAGGGCTGGCGATGATCGAGGATGCCGAAGCGCGAGGAGCGTTGAAGCCCGGCGCCACCATTATAGAGCCTACAAGCGGCAATACGGGAGTAGGGCTGGCAATGGTGGCGACCATTAAAGGCTATCATCTGATACTGACCATGCCCGAAACCATGAGCATTGAACGCCGCAACCTGCTGAAAGCCCTCGGAGCGGAAATCGTGCTGACGGACGGACTGGCAGGCATGGCGGGCTCTATCGCCAAGGCGCAGGAACTGAGGGACAAGATACCCGGCGCCGTGATTCTGCAACAGTTCGAGAACCCTTCCAACGCCCGGATACACGAACTTACTACGGGTGAGGAAATCTGGACGGATACGGACGGACAAGTGGACGTGTTTGTGGCGGGAGTAGGTACGGGCGGCACGATTTGCGGTGTGGCGCGCGCCTTGAAAAGGTATAATCCGAATGTCTACATTGTGGCCGTAGAACCTGCATCGTCTCCCGTGCTTGAGGGGGGCGAGGACGCGCCTCACCGCATACAGGGCATCGGGGCAAACTTTATTCCGGCCCTTTACGATGCTTCGGTAGTGGACGAGGTGATTCCCGTGCCGGATGATGAAGCCATTCGCGCCGGACGTGAACTGGCATCTACCGAGGGATTGCTGGCGGGAATATCTTCCGGAGCGGCTGTCTATGCGGCACGCCTGCTGGCGGTGCGTCCCGAATTTGCCGACAAAACGGTGGTGGCCTTGCTGCCTGATACGGGAGAGAGGTATCTCTCTACGGAGTTGTTTGCTTTTGACACTTATCCTTTGGATTAAATGCCGGGGACGGACGTTTGTTTCACCCGGTGGTAGCGGTCATACCGACGGGTGCATTAATAAATTTAGAATCATAAGTATGAAGAAACTGATTTTTCTCGCAGTATGTTTATTGGCAAGCGGTATGCCTGCATTCGCGCAAACCTATCAGGAACTTTGCGACCGTGCCGTAACTTATACGGAGCAGGATAGTCTGCCGCAGGCGGAAACGTACATCCGCAGAGCCTTGAAGCTGGAGCCTGCGAATCCTCATAACGCCCTTCTGTTCTCCAACCTCGGTACGATACAACGCCGCCAGCGGAAGTACGAAAAGGCTTTGGAGTCCTATAACTTCGCCCTGAATATCGCTCCGCGGGCAGTGCCTATCTTGCTGAACCGTGCGACCATTTATATGGAACTGGGGCGCAACAACCTGGCACAAGCCGACTATTCGCTGGTGCTGGATTTGGAGAAAGACAACGAAGAAGCCCTGCTGATGCGCGCTTATATTTATATGCAACAGCGTGACTATAAAATGGCAAAGGCGGATTATGAACGCTTGTTGAAAGTGAATCCCACCAGCTACAACGGCCGTCTCGGCTTGGCTACTTTAGAGCAGAGAGAGGGTAAATACGAAGAAGCACTGAGGCTATTGAACACTATGATTGCCGCCAAAGGAGAGAACCGGCAGTTGTCTCCTTCCCAATATGCCATGCTTTATGTGGCTCGTGCCGGAGTAGAAAAAGACTTGCACCATACAGATATGGCACTGGTAGACCTGGAAGAGGCGATAAGCCTGGATAGCTCGCAGCCTGAAATATACCTGATGCGCGGCGAAATCTACCTCGCCCAAAAGAAGAAAGAACTTGCCAAACGCGATTTCGAGAAAGCCATATCGTTAGGAGTACCGCAATCTGATTTACGCTACGTCTTACTTCAATCGGGGAAATAGGTGGTAGTGGTTTGGGATTTGCGTTTTGTGATTAGTGATTAGCGTTTAGCGTTTAGTGGTTAGTGATTAAGTTATGTACAATAAACAGTTAACTGCTAATTGCAAAACACTCACTGCTCACCACTAATCCTTAATCGCTAATCACTAATCACTAATCGCTAATCACTATATTTTCGTATTAGGTTGATAAATTCTTTGCCGTATTTCTTTTTTTTGTGTTCTCCGATGCCGCTGATGTTGCCGAACTCTTCGAGGTTGGTGGGGCGTGAGGTGCTAAGCAAGTGGAGAACCTTGTCGGACAGGACGATATAGGCAGGCAGGGCCTCTTCATCGGCAAGACGTTTTCTTAATTTGCGTAATGCTTCAAAGAGGGCTTCGTTCTCTGTATTGGGAAGTCCTAAGGGTAGCTCTTGGGCGGGGACGGTTGCTTTGCGTTTTCTGCCACGTTTGGTTTCGTTTGTTTCTTCCCGGCGTATCACTACCAATCGGGCGGTGGCTCTGCCGAAGAGGACATCGCTTCCTGCGGAAGTTATTTTCAGATGATTGTTTTCGTTGTAGGCAATCTCGAAGTATCCGAGTTGCAGCATTTGTAATAAATAATCATGCCAGTCGCGGGCGGGAACATCACGTCCGGCGGCTAAGGTTTTCAGTTGCTGATAGCCTTTGCCTACGACTTCGGGCGACATGTTTCCTCTGAGAATATCCACTAAAACGCCTGTACCGATTTGCTGGTCTGTGCGGACAATGGCGCTCAGGGCTTTTTGTACGATGACAGTTCCGTCAAAGCGTTCGGGCGGGTTCTTGCAGACGTCGCAATTGCCGCAGTCGTGGTCTGCTATTTCTCCAAAATAACTTAACAATATGCGGCGTCGGCAGATGTCGGATTCGGCGTATTGCTGCATGCGTTGCAGTTTCTCCAGGTTGATGTTCTGCTGTCCGCTCTCGGTAGCGAATTTGGTAAGCAAAATCAGGTCTGCAAGCGAGTAGAACAGTAGCGTGTCACTGGGCAGTCCGTCTCTGCCGGCACGCCCTATCTCCTGGTAGAAACTCTCGATGCTCTTTGGTAAATTATAATGAATAACCCAACGAACGTTACTCTTGTCTATACCCATGCCGAAAGCGATGGTGGCGCACACTACCTGCACGCGGTCGTTGATGAAATCGTCCTGCGCTTCGTCCCTGAGGGAGGGGGAGAGGCCGGCATGGTAGACGGCGGTGCGGATACCCTGCTTCTGGAGCATCTGCGCCACGGATTCCGTCTTGCTCCGGCTCATGCAATAGATGATGCCGCTTTCTCCGGGATGGCGGGCTATGAAGTCAAGAATTGTCTTGGATTTTTCCTTCTGCTGGTAGCCCCGTTTTACGGTGAGGCTCAGGTTGGGACGGTCGAACGAGGAGATGAACGTCCGGGGATGGTTTAGGTGAAGCTGCCTGATGATAGCTTCGCGCGTGATTTTGGCGGCGGTGGCGGGCAGGGCGATGATGGGCACGTGCGGGAACTGCTGGTGCAGAATCCCCATCTGTGCGTATTCAGGCCGGAAGTCATGTCCCCATTGCGAGATGCAGTGCGCTTCGTCGATGGCGAAAAGCGAGATGTGCATGTCCCGCAGGAGATAATTGGCTTCTGCAAGCAGCTTTTCGGGCGAGATATACAGCAGTTTCAGTCTGCCTTCCGTGCAGGCACGGCGCAGGGCGGCATTCTCCGTTTCGTCATTGCTGCTGTTCAGCGCACCGGCGCTGATGCCGTTGGCGCATAATGCCTCTACCTGGTCCTTCATCAGCGAGATGAGCGGCGAAACGACTACCGCGGTTCCTTCGCGCAGCAGGGCGGGAAGCTGGTAGCATATTGATTTTCCACCGCCGGTGGGCATTAACACAAGTGCGTCGTTTCCGTCCAGGATGTGACGGATAATCTCTTCCTGCAGGGGACGGAAACTGTCGTATCCGAAGTATGTTTTAAGCGTTTGTAGCATAAGCAGTGCCGGTATCTTTTTATCAGGGGACAAAGGTACGTTAATTCTTGCATAAAATGCAAAAGGAAGTGGCGTTCAGTCAAATAACTTAATAATTAAGCAACTGTGTTAAATAAGCTTGTAATTAAACGTATCCTGCTTCTTTTCAAGCTTTTTCGTTGTTTGTATATTAAAAATATGTACGGGAAAAGTTGCGTATTAAAAAAAAATGTTAGACTTTTGTGTAATCTAAGGGAAACTCCTTTAGATTTCCGTATTTAAACAACCCTAACCAGTTAATTCAATGAGTGATTTAGAAAAGAATGCACAGGAGGAGGCTACAAAGAAGCATCCCTATAACCTGCGCGAAAAGAAAGAAAAGAAGGCTGCCTACCGTTCCTTGATACGGCCGGAACTGGCAGACGAGCTGTACGACAGGATACTGAATATCATTGTCGTGCAGAAGAAGTACAGAGACCCCAATTACTCTGCTAAGGATTTGGCGAAAGAACTGCAGACCAATACCCGTTATTTGTCGGCAGTGGTGAACTCCCGTTTCGGCATGAATTATTCTTGTTTGTTGAATGAGTACAGAGTGAAAGACGCTTTGCATTTATTGACAGATAAGAGATATGCTGACAAGAATGTTGAGGAAATCAGCACGATGGTAGGCTTTGCCAATCGTCAGTCTTTTTATGCTGCATTTTATAAAAATGTAGGAGAAACTCCTAACGGTTATCGTAAGAAAAATGCAGTGAAAGGTAAATAATGCAGTAAAACTGAACTTATAAAAGGAAATATTCCGAGTCATGTGCTCCGGAATACTTCCTTTTGTTATTTTAATACTAATCAATCTTTTCCAAACACGCATGAAAAAACAACTGATTTCCGTAATGGTTGCCGCGTCCTTGCTGACAGCTTGCGGCGGAGCACCGAAAACTACTGCCGAGGCAGAAAAATTTGATTATACAGTGGAACAATTTGCAGACTTACAGATTTTACGCTATCGCGTACCGGAGTTTGAGAACTTGTCTCTCAAACAGAAAGAATTAGTTTATTACCTCACGGAAGCCGCTTTGCAGGGACGTGACATCCTGTTCGACCAGAACGGGAAATACAACCTCAGAATCCGCCGGATGCTGGAAGCCGTCTATACGGGCTATACCGGCGACAAGACTGCGGCAGACTTCAAGGCTATGGAAGTGTACCTGAAACGGGTATGGTTCTCCAACGGCATTCATCATCATTACGGCTGCGAGAAGTTCGTACCGGGCTTTACTCCCGAATTCTTCAAGCAAGCCCTTTTAAGCGTGGACGCCGCTACACTGCCGCTTGCAGAAGGGCAGACGGTGGAGCAGCTTTATGAAGAGGTGGCTCCCGTTATCTTCGACCCCAACGTAATGCCGAAGCGTGTGAACCAGGCTGCCGGTGAGGATGTGGTGCTGACCTCGGCATGTAATTATTATGACGGGGTGACGCAGCAGGAAGCCGAAGCCTATTACAGCGCCATGAAGGACCCTAAGGATGAAACGCCGGTTTCTTACGGATTGAACAGCCGCCTGGTGAAAGAGAACGGCAAGATTCAGGAGAAAGTGTGGAAAGTGGGGGGCTTGTACGGTGCGGCTATCGGGAAGATTGTGTATTGGCTGAAGAAAGCAGAAGACGTGGCCGAGAACCCTGAACAGAAAGCGGTTATAGCCAAGCTGATAGAGTTTTATGAAACAGGTGACTTGAAGACCTTTGATGATTATGCCATTCTGTGGGTGAAGGATTTGGATTCCCGCATCGACTTCGTAAACGGATTTACCGAAAGCTACGGCGACCCGCTGGGCATGAAGGCAAGCTGGGAATCTTTGGTGAACTTCAAGGATTTGGAAGCTACCCGCCGCACGGAGATTATCAGCAGCAATGCGCAATGGTTCGAAGACCACTCTCCGGTGGAAAAGCAGTTCAAGAAAGAGAAGGTGAAAGGTGTTTCAGCCAAGGTAATCACTGCCTCTATTCTGGCTGGCGACTTCTATCCTTCGACGGCTATCGGTATCAACCTGCCCTATGCCATCTGGATCCGCAGCCATCACGGCTCCAAATCCGTAACGATTGGCAATATAACGGATGCCTACAACAAGGCGGCCCATGGCAACGGCTTCAACGAAGAGTTTGTATATAGCGATGCCGAACTGCAATTGATAGATAAATATGCCGATACGACCGATGAACTGCATACCGACCTGCATGAGTGTCTGGGACATGGTTCCGGCAAACTGCTTCCGGGCGTAGACCCCGACGCGCTGAAGGCTTACGGCTCTACTATCGAAGAGGCGCGTGCCGACCTGTTCGGACTGTATTATGTGGCCGATCCGAAACTGGTGGAACTGGGGCTGACTCCGAGTGCGGATGCCTACAAGGCCCAATTCTATACCTATCTGATGAACGGCCTGATGACACAGCTTGTGCGTATCGAACCGGGAAACAACGTGGAAGAGGCACATATGCGCAACCGCCAGCTCATAGCCCGTTGGGTATATGAAAAGGGTGCTGCCGACAATGTGGTGGAACTGGTGAAGAAGGACGGTAAGACTTATGTCGTAATCAATGATTATGAAAAGGTACGGTAACTGTTTGGCGAACTGCTTGCCGAAATACAGCGTATCAAGTCCACGGGCGACTATGACGCAGCCCGTGAACTGGTAGAGTCCTATGCCGTGAAAGTAGACCCGGAACTGCACGCGGAAGTATTGGAACGTTACAAGAAGCTGAACCTGGCTCCGTATAAGGGCTTTGTCAACCCGAAGTATGAGGCTGTGACGGATGCGGACGGCAACATAACCGATGTGAAGGTGACTTATGATGAAGGGTATGCCGAACAGATGCTGCGTTATAGCAAGGACTACTCGGCATTGCCTTCAGTGAACGATTGAATGGTAATTTAGAGATTTTATTGTTTTCTTTTAGGCACGGATTACGCGGATTACACGGATTTACTTTATCCTTTTTTCCGTTTCCGTGTAATCCGCGTAATCCGTGCCTAAAAAAATCATCAGGTGTATTTTGACACACCTCTTTTAAGATAAAAGGCTTTTTGCCTCAGGTGATAACCGGAACTCTCATTTCTGAAACTAATGGAACTAAAAGAACAACTCAAAGAAATAAAAACCCAGCTCCGCCTCTCCATGAATGGGGCTGTGTCTCAAAGTATGCGTGAGAAAGGTTTGGTCTACAAACTTAACTTCGGTGTGGAACTGCCCCGTATCAAAAGTATTGCTTCTGCTTACGGGAAAGATCATGCCTTGGCGCAGGCACTTTGGAAAGAAGATATTCGCGAATGTAAAATATTGGCGGGATTGCTCCAGCCTGTCGACAGCTTCTTGCCCGAAATAGCGGACATATGGGTGGAGAACATCCGGAACATCGAGATTGCGGAACTTACCTGTATGAACCTGTTCCAGCATCTTCCGTATGCTCCTGCGAAGTCTTTTCACTGGATTGCCGCTGAAGATGAATATACGCAGGTCTGCGGTTTCCTTACCATTGCCCGGCTGTTAATGAAAAAAGGCGATATGAACGAACGGGTGGAGAATGAATTCCTTGACCAGGCAATATCGGCGTTTCTCTCAGGCTCTTATCATGTGCGCAATGCCGCGCTGACCGCTATCCGCCGTTTCATGCAGCACAGCGAGGAAAATGCGTTTCAGGTTTGCCGCAGGGTAGAAGGCATGGGAGATTCCTCTTCGGAGACAGAACGGCTGCTTTACAATCTGGTAAAGGAAGAGGTAGCGTTATGATAAAACGGTAAAGTGATAGAGTGCCGGCTACTTTACCATTCTCATCATTAATTTTTCTTTTTTTGTTTGCTTTCCGCAAAAAAGGCTTAACTTTGTTGGCTGTTAAAAAAACTGCGCCTTTAAATGGAAAGTCAGAACGTGAAAGATACGGTTAGACAGATATTCACCGAATATCTCAATATGAACGGGCATCGCAAGACTCCCGAACGCTATGCCATACTCGACACTATTTATTCCATAGACGGCCATTTCGATGTTGACACGCTTTATTCGCTGATGGCAGACCAGGAGAATTTCAGAGTGAGCCGTGCGACGCTGTACAACACCATCATATTGCTTATCAATGCCCGGCTGGTTATCAAGCATCAGTTCGGAAATTCCTCTCAATACGAAAAATGCTATAACCGTGATACGCATCATCACCAAATCTGCACGCAGTGCGGCAAGGTTACCGAATTCCAGAACGAGGAATTGCAGCACGCCATTGAGAATACCAGGTTGAGCCGCTTTAACTTGACGCATTATTCGCTGTACATGTACGGCTTGTGTAGCAAGTGCGACCGCGCAAACAAAAGAAAGAAGAAAAATAATAACCATAAGAAAGAGAAATGAAAGTAGACATTCTATTAGGATTACAATGGGGCGACGAAGGCAAAGGCAAAGTCGTTGATGTATTAACTCCGAGATACGATGTAGTGGCACGTTTTCAAGGCGGCCCGAACGCCGGTCATACATTGGAGTTTGAAGGTCAGAAATATGTGCTCCGTTCCATTCCTTCGGGAATCTTCCAGGGTGATAAGGTGAATATCATCGGTAACGGTGTAGTGCTCGACCCGGCGCTGTTCAAGGCGGAAGCGGAAGCATTGGAAGCATCCGGTCATAATTTGAAGGAACGCTTGCATATTTCCAAGAAAGCACACCTCATCCTGCCCACGCACCGCATTCTGGATGCTGCCTATGAAGCTGCAAAAGGAGATGCCAAAGTGGGAACTACCGGCAAGGGCATCGGTCCTACCTATACGGACAAGATTAGCCGCAACGGTGTACGTGTAGGTGATATCCTGCACGATTTCGACAAGAAGTATGCTGCCGCCAAAGCCCGTCACGAACAAATCTTGAAAGGCTTGAATTACGAATATGATTTGAGCGAGCTGGAAAAGGCATGGTTCGAGGGTATCGAATACCTGAAGCAGTTCAAGTTTGTGGACAGCGAACATGAAATAAACGGTCTGCTGTCGGACGTCAAGTCTG
>ENA-ORLX01000304-ORLX01000304.1-human-gut-metagenome-genome-assembly--contig:-NODE-304-length-11195-cov-4.94973_pt1 | contig 11195 bp, 7 predicted proteins | sample MGYA00243014_ERZ508843 | MGnify/ENA primary metagenome ERZ508843 (study PRJEB26277, sample SAMN04329788) | human gut metagenome | biome: human-associated habitat | host: Homo sapiens | place: USA... | reverse complement strand
AGAGGCAAGACATCCTCTTACTGCTTGAGCAGAACCTTTTGCTCGATAAGGCGGTGAATATATTCGGGGAGCGTCAGGTTGCAAAGGCCGCCAATGCGATAGAGGTCTATCGTGATGCCCTCTCGCAATTCAAGGAAGAACTGGCCGGTGACGCTCCCCCCATGAACTGGATAGAGCGCATGACGGGTGATTTTGCCGGAACCTACCGCAAACGGCTGGAGAACTATCAGAAAGGTTTTGGCGGGTTGAACGATGCGCAGATCGTTACGGGACATAAAAAAACAGGATTGTTCGGCTGGGGAAAAGGAAAGGATGTTTATAGCGGGATCCTTGATGTTTACCCTGAACTGATAAAGGCCAACGGCGAGCTGGATACGGAGATGCTCCAAGTCATTCTCGATACCCGTAAGATGAGCGATGAAACCCGGATCTTTCTTGAGAACCAGATCGACCTGATAGATGCGATGGACGAGGCGGAACAGGCTGTGGAGGATTATTTGCAGGATACGTTCGGGAGCCGCGGTCAGGGAATGCTCGACTCTATCACTTCCGCCATCAAGGGAAGCGGCACGGCATTGGAAAATTTTGCGGATCAGGCCGCTTCCGTGCTGGAGAACCTCGGAGAGCAGATCGCATATTCCCTGTTCTTTGCCGATAAGTTCGATGACCTGCAGAAAAAGTTAAAGGCGGTATATGGAAGCGGTAAAAGTGAGGAACAGATTGCGGGTGATGCCATGCACCTGATCGATAGCTTTTATGACAATATCGGGAATAACGTTGATGCGGCTCAATCGTGGATGGAAGCGTGGAAAGACAAGGCCGCCGCTATGGGGTATGATCTTTGGAAAAACGATGAGGAAAAGACTACCACCCAAAGCGGGCGTGCCGGTGCTTTCCAAACCCTCACACAGGATCAGGGTACAAAGCTGGAGGGATTGATGACCTCCCTGCAGATGCACGATGCCTCCATCGATGAGAACGTGGAGAATATATCAGAGGGCATAGGCGGAGCATTGGAAACGATCGATAAGATAAAGACGAACACCGATGCCTTGCCAAAGATATACGATGAGATAAGGGATATCAAACAAAACGGTTTAAAGATGAAATGACAATGGATATTTTAAAAGGCTTGTTACTGATAAACGGGGTTGATGTCTTTGTGGATTATGGGGCATTCCTCGCAGAGGAGAAAGCGGGTGATACCAAGAATTACTCCGCCCTGCTGAAACCGCCATCGGCAAAGCCGCACACGGCTGTGTCATTCCGGGAAAAAGACGGGGAGAAACTGCCTGATGCGCTTTTACCCGCATGGGAGGCTCGTGATGTCACCCTGCAATTTGCGATCATAGCGGCAGACCGGGCGCAATTCCTGTCCCGTTATTCGTCATTCCTGAAATTTCTCAAGGCCGGTAATAAGGGATGGTTGACCATCAACCCTCCGGAGCTTGGCAGGAGTTACCGGATGTATTACAAGGATTGCACGGATTACACCCAGCTGACCGATTTCGGGGGTGAGGTCATCGCAAAATTCAGCGTGAAATTTCGGGAACCGGTTCCCTCGTTATAGTATTCAAACATTATTCAAACAGCGTTCAAAATGGAGCTTAAAATATACAACCAGCAAGGGGTGTTCAAGACTGCGGTATCGCCGTCAGACTCCGACCGCCACGTAAAGGAAGTGATGAATGACAATATCCTGAATTTGTCGTTTACCCTTTACGAGTACGTGGAACTGGGCGTGAATGATTACGTGGATTTTGAGGGTGAACGCTTCACGCTGCTGGAGGATTACAAGCCGGAGCAGAAATCCACCGTTGAGTATGCCTACAGCTGCAAGTTCTACGGTATAGAGAGTGAGCTTAAAAAGGCCAAAGTCCTCAAGATGGTGGACGGTGACGATGAGCTTTCCTTTTCCTATGATGCCACGGCTGCCGAACACCTGCAGCTGATATGTGACAATATAAACCGTATCAAGGGGACGAAAAATTGGGTTATCGGCGAGGTGGTGTCCTCCGCTAATGTAAACATAGAGTATGATAAGATATTTTGTTTCGATGCCCTTTCGGAAATAGCCAAGAATTTCAATACCGAATGGTGGATCGAGGGAACCACTATCAATCTGAGCCGTTGTGAACACGGCACTCCCGTATCTTTGGGGTACGGAAAGGGGCTGCTCAGGCTTTCCCGTGTGGAGAATGATACGGTTCCTTTCTTTACCCGGTTGTATCCTCTTGGCAGTACCCGTAATATCGTGGCCTCTGATTACGGCCACCGCCGCCTGCAGCTTCCGGGTGGTGTCCGTTACGTGGAAAGGAATATCCATCTCGGAATCGTGGAGCAGGCGGAGGAGGAGGCCTTTGCGTACATATTCCCGAAACGAATCGGTACTGTTACCGGTGTCAGGACGGAAGAGGCCACAGGTGAGGACGGCAATGCGTTCACTATATATTATTTTACTGATGAGGGGTTGAATTTCGATCCGAACACGTATGAGATCGAGGGGCTTGTTAAACAGGTGTCGTTTCAAGGCGGGGAGTTGAACGGGCGTGATTTTGAGGTGAATTTCAACTCCGAGACAAAGGAGTTCGAGATTATCACGCAATTCCCGTATGAGAACCAGCAGCTACCGGGCGGCCTGCTGATCCCGAAGCCGGGTGACGAGTATATCCTTTGGAACATACGGATGCCTAAAGAGTATTATCCGCTGGCGGAAAAAGAATTCGAGGAGGCCGTTCAGAAGCATATCGAGTCGATAAGCATTGATACGTCAGTCTATAAGGCTCCAACCGATTACATCTATTTGGATGAGAACCATATCGATTTGAAATTGGGGCGGCGTGTCCTTTTGGAGAATGAGATTTATTTCCCCACCGGCACTCACGAGAGCCGTGTGACCAAGATCTCCCGCCGGGTGAATAATACCACAGATATGGATATTGAATGCACGTATGCGGTTGATTACGGGCGTATCAATCAGATCGAGAGTAATATCGTGGATATTCAGGCAGCCTATAAGGAACAGCTGAATAAGGACGTGCTGACCGTATTGAAAAGCTGGGACAGTATTGATCCCACCGAGTATAACGTCCTTTCCGCCGTCCGGACAATACGCACGATCGCAAATTCCTTGAGCAAGCTGGAAAAAGAAACGGCAGACAAATACCTCAGAAAGGACATACCCGACACGGCGAAAGAGCTTGAAACCTTTTTGAAGGGGATAAAGGTTATCGGCGAGGCTCTTGTTGAAAGCCTTACGGTAGAGAAAGACTCCACTTTCAAAGGTCTGCTTTCCTCCGAGGTCTTTACTTCGGGTGTCCCCGGCGGAACCGGAGGGGCATTGTTTTGGAAAGAGGTGCTTAATGCCGCAGGAGTAAAGGAAAAGAAAGCCGTCATGGAGCTGGACGAGATGACCGTCCGTGGGGTTATGCGAGTGTATGAATTTGTCATCTCACAACTGATGGGTGAGAACGGAACCCGTCTGACAACTGACATGATGCGTGTCGATCACATCGATGCGGGCACAAAGACAATCTATCTCGATACGGAGAAAGGAGTCCTTTACAACCCTTTCCGTCCGGGTGATATCCTGATGGTTCAGCGTTTTTCCGTGGATGGTATCATCAAGCAGTACGAACTGCAGGTGGTCACTGCCAAAGTCGGTGATACCTCCAAAGGAGAGGAACGGCTCGATAGCATCACCTATAAGAATTTTGTAGGCGATGAGGGTAGTGTTGTTTTTCGTGACGTGCTTACCCGTGTGGACTCCGCCACCAATTCAGCCCGCAAAGGGGTTATCAAACAAACCAGCGTTGAGGATGGCTGTCCGTATCTTGATGTCCTGTACGGGATGAAAACGGATCCTGACAACGCCGTGCGTCTCCGGCTTGGACGTCTGGCCGGTATTATTACCTATTGGTGGGGGCAGCTGCAGGGATATGGTCTGTATTCCAACAACGCCTATCTGCTGGGTGATTTCCGTCTGCGTACCGGTGAGGATGTCCGGACGAAATTCGAGATAATGGAGGGTATGCTGCAAAGTGCCATGCAGAGCGTTGTGGGCACGATGACCGAGGAGGATAACTTTTTGAAAAACGCCAGCTTTCAGGATGACATGGCTTATTGGGAGCGTGAGAGTGATATGGCTTTATTTGATATCGGAGGGCAGCTGCTTGATTTAGGCGTGAATTTCTATTCCGAGAAAAACAAGGTGGCCGATATTGACTCTTTCGATGGCCGTTTCATGCTCCGGATCAAACGGAGTCACATTCGCCAGCTGAATGCGGATATCACCAAGCCGGAAGATGGCAGCGTCATATTTCTAACCTTGAAATATCATTGCGCCGAGGAGGGGATCCTGACTGCCGGTTTCAGTGGATCCGCTCCCTATGTGGAGCAGGTTATTCCGGCTGGTGAGGGCTTTGATATACTGGAGATATCAGGAGTATGGAACGGAACCGGTGATTTTCTCCTGAAATTTACCGGTGACTTGTATATCGAGCAGCTAACCCTGACCAATCATCCGTTAGAGGATTATAAAAAAGAGGTCAGTACCAAGTTCGAGCAGACCGCCGAGCATATTCTTGCCGTGGCCGAGGAGGTGAATAAGATAGACCATACCATCAAGACCGCCGGTTGGATCACCACGGCAGACGGAAACAAGCTATGGGCTACCATTGACCGGGTGGATGTCCTTGGCAATCGTGTCACCACGCACGAGAGCAGCTTTCACGTGACGGCACAACAAATCAATGCCATTGTTAGCCGGGTGGATACGATAGACGGAACCATCAGCAAGGCTGGGTGGATTACTACTGCAGACGGCAATAAGTTATGGGCGAGCAAGACGCTTGAGAATGGTGATACGATTGTTTCCTATATCAACCAAGCGGCGGACTCCGTGACAATAAACGCCAAGCATATCAAGCTGGAGGGGCTTGTAACTGCGAATGGTAACGTACAATTCACCACGGATGGAAAGATAATCGCCAAGAACGGCGAGTTCAGCGGAACGGTTGTCGGTGTGTCGGGTTCCTTCAAATCCTTAAACTGCGTGAATAATAGCGGGGATATTGTCGGAGGCATCTCCTTTGGCAGTGATGGAAAGATGTGGTTTAACGGTGACCTGTATCATCAGGGCTATGACTATGACAAAAAACGTTCTTTCCGTTTCTATACCTCCGATGTTTGGTGTCGTGGTAATTTCGGGGCAAGGCAACGCAATACACTGGTGGTATATGGCAGTTATGGTTACTATTACGTAAATGGTTTGGATACGGAAACCGGTAAGGTATATGTCTCCCTACCCTCGGCCACGGCATCCAATAACGAGACCTATTATACCATTCCGTTATACGGAACCACCGGGGATGCTTCCGGTTTCCCTGTTGACTTGGTGATCATAAAGGTTTCAGGGACGTACCGGTATTTATTGAGCGGGATGAAAAGCCAGCGGGTAACGGTCATGAATGCGAATAATCAAAATAGTGAAATTTATATCTACTCGAATGGCAATAAGGTAAAATGGCCGGGCGGTACTATCGCTGATTGTAGGAATATAGCGGATTTCATGAGTCCTTCACCGGCTTCTAACTTATTAGGCAGAGGATGGATAGTGGGCGCAATGAATGATAATAACTGGTAATAATAAAAAGGAGGTATTTATGAAAGTGAATTTGAATGTTCCCTTTATGAATTATAAGGGGTTGGTGATCACGAAAAAGGTAGAGGGTACGGATGTGGAACAGGAGCAGCTGATGAAAGATGTCATTGCTCCGATCCTATTCAGTGGGGAGTGGAGAGATGAGAGGGTGAATGCTTTGAGTGGTGATGAAAAAATCCGTGCTTATAGCTTGAGCCTTAAGATCTATCAATCCACCGGAGATATCGAAATCTCAGCGGAGGAGGCTCTAATGATAAAAGAAGCCGCATTGGTTTTGAGCCCCGGCGGTTACGCACAAATTGTCAAATTGATAGACGGATAAGTTATGGTACTGACAGAAGCTCAATTGCAGGAAATCGCTAAACGTGTGCGTGCGATCATCCGAGCCGAATCCAAAGGCGTGGGTGATCTACCGGTGGCCACCTCGTTAGATGGGCTTCTCTCGCTTCCGGCCTTGCGCTTTAACGGTGGCGTGCCGGAAGTAGTAGAGGCTCCTATCTCCAAATTGCAGGACGTGGCATTGGATGCGGTCAGTGGGGCAACGAAAGCCGCCAATGAAGCCGCAGTAAAAGCCAACACGTCTGCAGGTAATGCAGATAAGGCAACCACAGCGGCCAATAATGCTGCCAAAAGTGCCAATGATGCCGCCGGTACTGCTGGAGCAGCTACCGAAGCGGCAAAGAAAGCCACGGATGCGGCCAACGGAGCCGCCTCCAATGCCACGAATGCCGCCACGAAAGCGTCCTCCGCAGCTGATACGGCGAATAAGGAGGCCAGCTCTGTAAATGCGGCCAAATCGGAAGCTCTTGCCGCTGCCGCCCGTGCGAGCAGTACGGCCACCACAGCAGAGGCCGAAATCGAGAAGATGAAGCAGCTGCAGGAATCCATATCGGGTGCAGCTTCATTGGCTCCTACGAGGATGGAACTGACCTACACGAAACGCATCACCCAGCGTAATCCTTACGTTCAGCGTATCGTTGCCAAGATGTTCCCCTCGTACTCCCTGCAGAATGTTTTGTTCTTGGGTGATGACGTGGCCGTGAGCGTGGATCCCGCCGGTGTTGTAACCCCGTTGAAAATCGGAACGAGCCGGATTCACGTGATCCCGACACAGGCCACCCACTTGTACAAGACCATAAACGTGACGGTTCAGGCTCCGTCCGTCCGCCTTACCGGAGGCGGTAAAATCCGGATTGACAGTAAAGGCAGAATACGTTTAACTTAAAAACTTGATAAATATGACAAGCGATCAGGAAACCCGTGTGTTAGCGATGCTTTCGGCTTTTGAAGCCGGAAAGAAGATTAGCGAACTCGATACTGCCTCCGGCAGCGTGAGCGATATGCGCATCGAGGTGCTGGACACGGACGGAGAGTCCAAAGTTATGAATTTGTCCGAGGCGGTTACCACCGCCGCAAACGCCGTTTGTGGACGTTATTGGAATGAATCGAATTCCACGTACCGGGCTGCCGGTTATCACGGCAGCCTCGATATGCTCCGCAAGCTGCCAGAGCTGTTGGGACTTGGTTGTTACCTCGTTCAGGATGACCGTACCCGGCGCAAGCTGGATCCCACGAACCACTACCGTTTCGAGGACGGTACACCGGCGAAGCTGGACGGCACGATGGGACAGTATATGTGGTGTTGGAATATTGGTTTTTATTTTGCCGAGTGGAAAGTGGGTAATTTGAAATATTATGCCGTTTCCCTTTCTCCCATCAAAGGCAAACAGTGCGTGTATATTCCCGCCGGTGGCCTTTCCGCCCTCGGTGGTGGCGTGATGGACAGGACGAACAATATCCTTTGTTCGGTTGTGAGTGATGCCGCCCAATATCGTGGTGGAAACAATGATGCAAGCCGGGACGGGACTTACCGCACGCAGTTGGGGATGGTTGCAACCAATATGCAGTACCGTAATTTTTCAACTTATGCCCGCAAGCGTGGCGAGGGGTGGGATGCCAACTGGTACGTGGCGCAGGCGGTGGGTGAAATTCTTTTCATGATCATATTCGGAACCCGCAATATGCAGGAGGCCGTGATTGCTGAAAAGGACAGCAACGGTTTGTATCAGGGTGGCCTCGGATCCGGAACCACCAATATGCCGAATTGGGATCAGTGGGGTTATTACCCGGTTGTTCCGACCTCTGCCGGTATCGAGCTGGGTGACGGTTGCGGTGAAACCACGTTTAACGTGCTAAAGGAGGACGGCTCGTTGCATTATGCAGCAAAGGTTCCGGTGTTCTTCGGCCTGAAACATCCTTTCGGTCATATTTGGAAGATTGTCCGGGGGCTTATCGATAACGTGGGTGATGAGAAATCTGAGGTCTATGTTGCCCCGTCCCTTTATGCCGGTTATGATGACAATTCGATTTCCGGTCTTATCAAGGTTTGTGAGGTTCCGAGAACCAGCGGTTATATCAAGCAGAAAAGTTACTACTTGCTTTGCGCCATGCCGACCGAAATCGGAGCGACCGCCTCGACTTATTTCTGTGACTATTTTTGGGAGAATTCAGCATCATCCAAAGGGCTTCGTGTGCGCCTCTCCGGTGCTAACGCTAACAATGGCACGAATGCAGGGGCGTTTGCTACGAATACGAATGATGCAGCCTCGAATTCGAATGCGAATGTGTCCGCTCCCCTATACTTTGCAGTTAGGAAACGGTTAGATGGGGTGAAAGACCTTGCCACTTGGCAAAAGATGACGAACGCTCAAAAGGACGCTGGTAGGCCGGTAACGGTTCGAACGCTTCCGAGTAAGGCAAAGCAGACACTCAGACACTCAGAACCGCAGAAACAGACCATGAAAAGGTATGGAAATTTGTTTGAACGAGTTGTCGAATATGGCAATCTCGAACAGGCGTTTCACAACGCCGCCCGTCACAAAACTCGCCGAAGCGAAGTAATAGAGTACGGCTCCCATTTGGAGGCGAACCTATTACAGCTCCAGCGTGAACTTATCACCGGTACTTACCGCACCTCCGAGTACAAGACTTTTATCATTTACGAGCCTAAAGAGCGGAAGATATTCAAACTGCCATTCCGTGATCGTGTCGTTCATTGGGCTATCATGCAGGTGATTGAACCGATATGGCTCTCCAATTTCACCCGTGATACCTATTCCTGTATCCGTGGACGTGGTATTCACCCTCTTTTATACAAGCTCCGCCGTGATTTGAAAGCGGATCCGGAGGGAACCCGGTACTGCCTGAAAATCGATGTGCGCAAATTTTATCCGAGTATAGACCACGAGATCATGAAACAGGTAATCCGCCGAAAGCTGAAAGATGCCCGGCTGCTTGCTTTGCTTGACGGTATCGTGGACTCGGCAGAGAACGGAGTGCCTATTGGAAATTATTTATCCCAATTCTTTGCTAACCTTTATTTATCCGAACTGGATCATATCATGAAAGAAGAAATGGGCATCCGGTACTATTACCGCTTTGCCGATGATATTGTCCTACTGGATGGAAACAAGGAGAAACTCCACGGAACCCTCGTGTTTATCAACCACTACTTGAATAATGAACGTGCTTTGAGTATAAAGCCGAATTATCAGGTCTTCCCGGTAGAGAGCAGGGGTGTCAATTACGTGGGATACGTGACGTTCCATGATTATTGCCTCGCCCGCAAGCAGAACAAGAAAAACCTCTGCCGGGAGGTGGCCAAACTACGAAAACGTGGAATGAGCGATGAGGAGATCCGGATAAAGGCATCCAGCCGGTTGGGGTTCATGCAGCATTGCAATAGTATTTATTTATTAAAAACTCTCAATATGAAAACATTCAGTGAAGTAACGAACAGCAGTGGTAATCTCACGGGAGATAAGTACCACATTGATGACATTTTGAACAGGGAAATCCACCTGAAAGGCTTCGAGATAAAAGCCTCCAAGTACAAGGGTGAATGCCTGATCATCCAGTATGACATCTACGAGCAGGTAAAGGACAAGACCGGAGCTTTGCTCACTGATGATGACGGTTCTCCAAAAATGGATTGGGTGGAGCACATCTCCTTTACCGGTTCGGAGGCTCTTATAAAACAGTTAAAGGATGTAGTATTGGATGAACCCTGTTCGGCAAAGATTATTAAACAACCAATCGGTGACCGGGGTAAATGCTTTTATAAGATAACCGATCCAGATTAAAATATCGTTTATTATGTACAAAGGGATTTATGCAGAAAAAAAGACTTTTTCAAAGTTCGATAATGAACATTATTTGTGCTATCTGAACGAGCAGCGTGAGGAGTATTCTCCTGAGTCGGATGCCCGTTCGGGTGAGGTGACCGAACCGGTGTCCGCTCCTGTATTGGGATACGCCTATACGGGTGATATGGTGGATGGAGGTACTCTGATTGAAGCAAAAGAGGCTACTTATGACGAATTCGTTTCCGGTCTGATCCGCACGAGGTACTCGGCCAGCAGAGTGGAAGCAATCCAATCAAATCGAATGATAGCTCTTGTCAATCCGGAGCATGAGCGTGCTGCCGAATTTATTTCCGAGTGGGATGATTTTCAGTCCTACCGGGAACAATGCAAGGAACAAGCGGATGTGCTTATAACCGGATAAATGCCTATCGGGGGCAGGCAAGAAAAAGCCCCCGGCCTGTTAGTAGTATCTCACCACGTACTAACAAAATGCGACACGCCGCACAGCCGGGGGCAATATAGCCTTGGGCTGCGACGTGTCGCTTTTTTTGCTTTCATACGTGGTGAGGCCACAAAGATAGTAACAATTAAAAAAATAGAGTAATGAAAACGCCTATTTCTTACTACGGAGGCAAGCAAACCCTCCTTAAACATATTCTGCCTCTGATCCCAAGTCATAAACTTTATACAGAGGCTTTCTGCGGCGGTGCTGCAGTATTGTTTGCCAAGCGTCCGGCTGATGGCGAGGTTATAAACGATATTAGCATGGATATAACGAACTTCTATTGGATGGCTAAAGTCTATTATCGTGACCTGAAACAGGAGATTGAAAAGACTTTGCACAGCCGGGATATGCACGCCCATGCCGGACATATCCTGCAGTATCCTCAATTCTTTCAGCCGGTACAGCGGGCGTGGGCTGTTTGGGCGCTGTGTAAAATGTCCTTTGCCAGCATGATGGACGGTTCGTTCGGCTATGACTTTGGTGGTGGAATGCCGAAAAAAACTGCGTAACGCAAAGGATGAGTTTACCGAATGGCTATGCTCCCGGCTTGATAACGTGACCATAGAGAACCGGGATGCGCTGGATGTCATCTCCACTTACGACTCGCCCGATACGTTTCATTTTGTGGATCCTCCCTATATCAATAGCGATTGCGGCCATTACGAGGGTACGTTTGATGAGTATTGCATGGAGAAACTCCTGCAGCTTTTGGAGCAGGTGAAAGGTAAGTTCATGCTGACAATGTTTCCCCTGCCAATGATAGAGGAATACGCAAACAAAAACGGATGGATAATCCACCGGGGAGAAAGACCCATCGGCGCATCAACGACTGGCCGAAGCGAGCAGGAGGAATGTATGGTATGCGATTATGAAGTACGCCCGC
>ENA-ORLX01000303-ORLX01000303.1-human-gut-metagenome-genome-assembly--contig:-NODE-303-length-11206-cov-8.18725_pt1 | contig 11206 bp, 14 predicted proteins | sample MGYA00243014_ERZ508843 | MGnify/ENA primary metagenome ERZ508843 (study PRJEB26277, sample SAMN04329788) | human gut metagenome | biome: human-associated habitat | host: Homo sapiens | place: USA... | reverse complement strand
AATGTCCGCGGTGCCACCTGAATTACCGGAAGTGTCCGGTCGCTCACGCGCTCAATAAAAGCGCTGCCCCTGTAACGCAGGGCCTGCGGCGCACCTACTAATGGCAGCTGCCATGTTCAGTTTGCTGCTCCCGGGTGTTCGTTCACGCGGCGTGCGGGCGCGGCTCTCAGCTGTGCCGCACTCTCTGGGCCGGACGGCCCGCGCTACTTTTCCCGTTCCTTGCATTTGTTGTTTTAAGATAGCACGTTGGCGGCATTTTGTCAACCTTACCGTACGGAATCGGGTAAAATTCTGCGTTTTTTCTTGTCAGATCGCCTTTTCTCTGGTAAACTGGAAAAAAGCGGTATTCCGCAAAAACAGATTCTGGAGGAAATCATGAAACACATACACCATATCATCCGTCTGCTGACCCTTGCCGTGGTCAGCTGCACACTGGCTGCTATGCTGAGCGGCTGCACCAAAGAGGAATTCATTGCCGGATACAACGAATTTATGTTCGGCGACTGGCTTCCCGCCTACGGAAGCGCCTCCCAGTCGGCTGCACCGGGCAGCAGCACTGCCAGTGACCCCGACCACGTCTATGCCGAGCCTAACCCCGAGTGCGATGCCAAGATCTCCTCTCTAATGAGCCAGCTGTACTCGCTGGAATCCTCGGCACGGTCGGATGTCAGCAGCGCCATCCAGAGCGCAAAGGATGAGTACCACTCTCTGCCCGCCGAAGAGCGGACCTTTTCCAATAAGGTCAGCATCGCCTACAGCCATCTTTCCTCTGTGGAGAGCACCTACGACAGCGCCGTCTCCTCGGTGGTCAGCGAGATGCGCAGCGTCCTGCGGGAGTATAACCAGCCCGAAACCGTGGCCGATCAGGCATGGAGTTACTATCAGTCTGCCAAGAGCAGCATGATCTCCAGCCTTGGCGGCTGATTCAGCTTAATAATGCATCCGCGAGGCCCTGTGCTGCCAGATATCCGGCGTACAGGGCCTCATTTAGGTTGTTGCCGTGCCCGCCGATCTCGATCAGCAGACTGCCGGTGGTCAGGTCCTGATTATAGAACCGGTAGCTGAACAGCACCGGGCGGGTAAGGCCGGGGTATTTTGCTTCCATGCTGCGCTCCCACGCAGCGGCAAAGCGCAGGTTCTGCCGCCATGCGGGCAGCTGCACGCTGGTGCCGTTGTCGCACCCGCAGATGATCATCACCTGCGCCGCCTGCCGTCCGTCTATGGTGCATACCGGGGCGCAGCGGGTACCGTTTTCCCGCTCGATGGCGTCGCGGTGGACGTCCAGCACCACCTTGATGCTGGGGTACTGCGCCAGATACTGCTGCACCACCGCCCGGCTGTTGGCGTAGCTGCCGGTGTAGCTGGGGTAGTCGTTCAGGGTCTCGTCATGCAGGGTGCAGATGCCCGCCGCGTTGAGGGTATCGGCCATCACCCGCCCCACCGCGCACATATTGATGCTGCGGTCGGTGCTGCGCGCCCCGTCCCCGGGGGTGAACCACAGCCCGGCAGAAAGGCGGTAGTCCTCGGTGGCGTGGGTGTGCATGATGAGCACCTGCGGCGCGGCGCTGTCTTTTTCGATGGCAAAGGGCAGGGGCTGCGCCGCCGCGGCGGCAATGTCTGCCGCCGTCTGCCGGGTGTTATTCTTGATGCTGCCCGCACCGCAGGGAATGTACTTTTCGCCGCTGCCGTGCCCGAACTGCTGCTCCGTCACCGTACCTGCATCGGCAGGGCGGGCTTCGTCCGGCTGCAGCGCCACAAAATACTGCTCCACCCCGGTCTGCACCGGGACGTCAGCTTCCTGCGCCGGAGAGGGCGCGGACACGTCCTCCGGCACGCTTTCCGCAGACGCCGCCGCTGCGCGGCTCTCCACGGCCTGCTGTCCCAGATGCAGCAAAGTCTGCGCGGCAGGCACCGGCGCTGCCAGAAAGGCCGCCAGCACCAGCGCGGCGCTGCGGGCAAAGATGCACAGCGCTGCAAACAGCACCGCAGCCTGCAAAAAGGGCACTGCCCTGCTCTGCCCCGCAGGCAGACGCCAAGGCTCTCTGCTGCGCATGGCAAGACCTCCTTTCTTCACCCCGTCAGCCAGCAGAGCTGCTGCACGGTAAGGCGGGGCTGCAAGGCGCGGTTGACGCTGCCCGCCAGCAGAGCCGCGCCGTGGGCGATAACGCTGTCCAGTGCGCGGGGCGTGACCACAAGGTCTGCGCCCTCCTGCGCCTGCATCAGGGTGGGGATGCCCGCCGCCACCACCGGCACGCCCACGGTGTCCCGGGTCAGGTGGCGGGTGTGGTCGGCCTGCGCCGGGTAAAGCCCCGTGTCCGAAAACTGCACCGTGCGCCCCAGCCGCTGCCCCTCGGCGGAGCAGAGACTGTCCACGCAGACCACCGCCGCCGGGTGCAGCTGCCCCACCAGCGCCGCCGCCAGCTGCTGAAGCGAAAGCCCGGTGGCTGACGCCACCCCGGGCGCAACGGCTGCTACCGGGCGCAAGCCCCGCACCGGCGGGGCAGCGCCCGCGCCCATGGTGACAAGGATGCGCTGCACCGTGCGCGGGCCAAGGGCATCGGCGGTGATGCGGCGGTTGCCCACACCCAGCACCAGTACCGGCCCTTCCGGCGGCAAAAGGGCGCGCAGCTCCCGGGCGCACACCTCGATGACGGCGGCGTCCCGCTCGTCCAGCACGCTGACGCTGGGCATTTCCAGCGTCACATACCTGCCCCGGGGGCGGCTGAGCCCCTCGCGGGCGATCTCCACCCGGGTCACTGTCACCCCGCCGTGGCGGGCGGTGGCCAGCCGCACCCCTGCGGGCAGCGGCTGCGCCGCGCCGCTGAACAGCTCGTCAGCCATATCCGTAGTACGCATTTTCCACACTCTCCGTTCCTTTTTGGGGGCAAAAGCCCGTCTTATTGCCGGAAAGTATGGGAAGAACAAAACTTTTCCAAACAAAAATCAAAAAAACGCTTGCGCTGGTACGCGAAATATGGTATCATAGGGTGCGCTGTTATAGGTAGCCAAGGAGGTGGAACGAATGCCTAACATCAAATCTCAGAAGGACCGCGTCGTGCAGGCTGCTGCAGAGCAGGCTCACAACAAGGCCATTAAGACCAACCTGAAAACAGTCGTCAAGAAGGCAGACGCTGCCATCGATGCGAATGCCGCTGACAAGGACGCAACCGTCCTGGCTGCTGTTTCCGCGATCGACAAGGCTCGCGCTAAGGGTGTCATCAAGAAGAACACCGCCAGCCGCAAGATCAGCCGTATGGCAAAGCGTGCTAACAAGAACGCTTGATCGCGCAGTTTGATTGACGAACAAAACCTCTGTACCGGGTACCCGGCACAGGGGTTTTTGTTTTTTCCGCTGTTATGTCCCACACAGCGCGGCAAGGCTCTGCCGCTGCACCGGCTCCAGCAGCTGCTCCGGCGGCAACGGCTGCGGCGGCACCATCCACCACACCGCCCACGCTGCAGGGACCACTGCCGCCAGCATAAGCCCCGGGTACAAAAGCGCCGGCTCGTGCAGCCACGGGCTGCCGGGCGGCAGCACCAGCGCTGTGCACAGGCACAGTGCTGCCCACAGCTCCCATAATACGGTCTGACCGCTGTGTTTCATCCGCTTCACCTCCGTTTTGCCCCCAGTTTACCAGCCGCCGGGCGCAAAATATAGCGAAGCAGCGCGGACAAAGTGATGATGTTCTCTTGTATTTCTTTAGCGGGCTCGCCCTCTCCGTCACCTGCGGTGACACCTCTCCCAAAGGGAGAGGCCTTGGCAAAGAGATGAAGTTTGTGTGGACTGCCAAGGACTCCCACTTTGAGGGCCGACTTCCCCCGGCCGGGGGAAGATGTCGCGCAGCGACAAAAGGGGGAATCTGGCATCGCGTAGCGATGACTGAGAGGGCGAGGATGCTGCCCGCAAACGCATCCTATTATTCAGTTCTGGTCGTGGCTCTTGCCCACAAGGCTGCACACCACGCCGCAGACAAGGCTTGCGGTGATGCCTGCAGAAGCAGCAGTCAGCCCGCCGGTCAGGATGCCGATGGCCCCCTTTTCCGCCACGGCGGTGCGCACCCCTTTTGCCAGCAGATGCCCAAAGCCCAGCAGGGGCACGCTCGCCCCCGCACCGGCAAACTCTGCCAGCGGCGCATACAGCCCCACTGCCGAGAGCACCACCCCCGCCACCACATAGCCGGTCAGGATGCGTGCCGGGGTCAGCTTTGTCAGGTCGATGAACAGCTGCCCCACCGCGCAGATGGCGCCGCCTATTAAAAATGCCCACAGATAGTTCATTTCAGTTCTCCTTTTCCGGCGCGGTCAGCTCTACCAAATGTGCCACCGCCGGGATGCTCTCCTTCTGCAAAAAGGTGGTCTGGCTCATCAGTGCCCCGGTGGCGATAAACAGCACCCGGCGGCTGCCGCGGCGCAGCAGCTTTGGCAGGATATGCGCGCAGAGCACGGCGGCGCAGCAGCCCGCGCCCGAACCGCCGCTTTTTACCCGCTGCTCCTCGGCATCGTAGAGCAGACAGCCGCAGTCTGCGTGGTTTTTCAGCAGCAGACCCTCTGCTGCCAACAGCTCCCGCAGCATCTGACTGCCTACCAGCCCAAGGTCGCCGGTGTAGATGCAGTCAAAATCCCGCAGCTCTGCATGGGTATCGGCAAGATACTGCAGCAGCGTGGCGGCTGCTGCCGGTGCCATGGCTGCGCCCATGTTGTTGATATCCTTGATGTTATAGTCCTGCACCCGCCCAAAGGTGGCGGCGGCAATGCCCACCCCCTGCCCTGCCGGGCGCAGCAGACAGCACCCGGCGGCGGTAGCCGTCCACTGGGCGGTAGGGGTGCGCACCGCGCCGTAACTCAGTGGGGTGCGGAACTGACGCTCTGCCGCGCAGAAATGGCTGGAGGTCATGGCCAGCAGGTTCTGCGCCGCCCCGCTGCTGCACAGCGCCGCGCCCAGCGCCAGCGCCTCCGCCATGGTGCTGCACGCCCCGAACAGCCCCGCAAAGGGCACGCCCAGTTCCCGCAGCGCGTAGCCGGAGGCGGTGCACTGCGCCTGCAGATCTCCCGCCAGCGCAAGGTCCACCTGCTCTGCGGGCAAGCCAGCCTTTTGCAGGCAGAGCCGCGCCGCCCGCAGCTGCAACTGCTTTTCGGCGGCTTCCCAGCTGCACTGTCCCAGCCGATTGTCGGTGGTCAGTTCGTCAAAGCCCGCTGCCAGCGGGCCCTCGCTCTCTTTTTTGCCGCCCGCCGCCGCCTGTGCGGCGATGACCGGCGGGGTATGGAACAACAGGGTATCGCCCCGGCGCTCTGTCATAAAAAATTTCTCCCTTTCTGCAAAAAATGCCCCGGAACGTGCTATACTGGTGCTGTGGCACTGCAATATCCGGCGGGGCTGTTCCGTATTATAAGGCAGAAGCCCCCAGCAGCCACAGCACCACACCGTACACCACCGCCGCCAGCGTGCCGTACACGATGACCGGTCCGGCGATGAGGAACATCTTGGCTCCCGTGCCCGGTACACGGCCCTCGGCTTTGAACTCGATGGCCGCACTGACCACCGCGTTGGCAAAGCCGGTGATGGGCACCAGCGACCCCGCCCCGGCCTTTGCCGCCAGCTTCTGGTACCAGCCCAGCGTGGTCAGCACCGCCGAGAGCAAGATCAGGGTGCAGCTGGTCAGGGTGCCCGCCGCTTCGGCGTCCGCGCCCTGCCGCAGAAACAGCTGCCGCAGCCCTTCGCCCAGCAGGCAGATGCCGCCGCCTACGCAGAACGCCCAAAGGCAGTCTGCCAAAAGCGGCGAATGCGGCCCGGCCTTCTGCACCCGGCGTGCGTATTCCTGCGCTGTCATCTTCATCTTCCCGCGCCCCCTTTTGCGGATAGTCTGCCCGGGGCGGCGAGCACTTATCCTTTTTTGTGAAAGAAGGTAGGTTCTATGTATTCTTCCCACCACCATAAACATCATGCCCGGCGTCTGCTCTGCCTGACGGCGCTGCTCTGCTTTGCGGCGGGCGGCACCGCCTACGCCTGCACCCGCAAAGCTGCGGTGCCGCAGCTGCCCGAGCTGTCTGCCGAGAGCCTTGAGCAGCCCGCCGAATACGGCGTGCAGCAGAGCACCCTTACCGCCGCACAGGCACAGGCCATCCTGAACGACCCCCGCATGATCCTTGTGAGCCGCACCCACCCGATAACGGAGGACTACCCCGTCGAGACCAAGGAATGCGGCTCGGCCACCGCCATCAACAAGACTTTGCAGACCGAAGCCGCCGATGCCTTTCTTTCCATGCAGGCCGCTGCCGCCAAGGACGGCGTGGATGTGCGGATGCAGAGCGGCTACCGCAGCGTCAGCTACCAGAAAAAGCTGTACGACAACAAGACCCAGTACTACCGTGATAAGGGTCTGAGCGAAGCCGCCGCCCGGGAAAAGGCCGCTACCATCGTCAACCCGCCGGGCTGCTCCGAGCACAACTGCGGCCTTGCCGCCGACCTGAACAGCCCGGAGCACACCACCCTTGACACCGGCTTTGCCGACACCGCCGCCTTCCGCTGGCTGTGCGAGAACGCGGAACAGTACGGTTTTATCCTGCGCTACCCCAAGGAAGCCGAAAGCGTGACCGGCATCACTTACGAGCCGTGGCACTGGCGCTATGTGGGCGCGGAAAACGCCGCCCTGCTCAACCAGAGCGGCCTGTGTCTGGAGGACGCGGTAGCCGTTTTGCAGCGCATTGCCGCCGGGGAGACCGTGACCGGTTAAAATCCGATGAAAACTGCCGGAAAACCCTGTGGGGTGCGTTGCAATTTACCTGCCGTTATGGTAAGATAAATACAGTCTGCCCGTGTGCGCGGCACAGCCCCGCACCCCGACAAATGAATTCAACAAAAGAAGGAATATTTTATGATAAACCGCACAAAACTCTCTGTGATCGCCGTCAGTGCCGTGCTGGCTGTTGCCCTGACCGGCTGCGGCGGCAGCGCTTCTTCCGCGCCGTCCTCCGTGTCCAGCGCCGCCACCTCTGCACCGGCTTCCAGCACTGCCGCCCCGGCAGCGGATACCACCGAAAACGGCACCGCCGATCTGGACAGCGCCGTGGAGAGCCTGCTGGCTGCCAACCCCATCTCCAACCAGTTCGAGATCGCCGCCATGAACATCGAGTACGACTTCGGCCTGAAGGCAGAGGACGTAGCTGCCTACAAGGGCGTGAAGAGCAATGACAACGGCGATGCCGGCCTTGTGCTGGTGGTGGAAGCCGCTTCCGGCAAGGCACAGGACGTGGTGACCGCACTGGAAAGCTACAAGCAGGATCAGGTGGCTTTCTACGGCAACTACGCCGAGTTTGCACAGGCACAGAGCAACGTGGAAAACGCCATCATCTCCTCCAAGGGCGACCGTGTGGTCATGGTGATTGCCTCCAACGAGTGCTCCGCAGACCTGAACAGTGCTGTGGACAGCGCCCTGAACAGCTGAATCTGACCTTCTGAGCCGGTGCCATCTGCGGCATCGGCTTTTTTCAGTCAAGCCCTCCCGCACCCGGGATGGAAAAACCGTTATTGCCCGCAAAACTTGTAAAAAAGGAGGCTGACCCCTTGGTTTTCAGCACCATCATCTTCCTGTTCCGTTTTCTGCCCATCACGCTGGCGCTGTACTACCTTGCGCCCGCAAAGCTCAAGAACACCGTGCTGTTTTTATGCAGTCTGGTGTTCTACTGCTGGGGTGAGGTGCGCTTTTTCCCGGTCATGGTGGCGCTTATCCTCATCAACTACCTCAGCGGCCTTGCCATCGAACATTTTGATGCAAAGCCCGCGCTGCGCCGCTTCTTTCTGCTGGTGGCGCTTGTCGGCAGCTTGGGGATGCTGTTCTACTTCAAGTACGCAAACTTTGTGCTGCGCAGCGTGAATGCCCTGCTGGGCACCGCCTTTGCCGAGATACAAGGCATCGGCACTTTGCCGCTGGGCATCAGCTTTTACACCTTCCAGACCCTTTCCTACTCCATCGACGTCTACCGCCGGGATGTAAAGGCCGAGCGCAACATCATTGATTTCGGCGCTTATGTGGTCATGTTCCCGCAGCTCATCGCGGGGCCTATCGTCAAGTACCGGGACGTCTCCGACCAGCTGCACGTCTACAAGCACCGCTATAACCTCAAGCAAATTGAAGAGGGCATGACCCTGTTCACCTTCGGTCTTGCCAAAAAGGTGCTGCTGGCGGACGCCGTGGGCGCGCTGTGGACGGACATCATCGGGGTGGCTGACAGTCCCTCCACTACCTTTGTGGGGCTGGCAAACGCTTCCACCCCGCTGGTGTGGCTGGGCATCATCGCCTACAGTTTGCAGCTGTACTTCGATTTTTCCGGCTACTCCCTGATGGGCATCGGCATGGGCAAGATGCTGGGCTTCGACTTCCCCGCAAACTTCAACTACCCCTATATCTCCGCTTCCATCACCGAGTTCTGGCGGCGCTGGCACATGACCCTGTCCGGCTGGTTCCGCGAGTATGTGTATATCCCGTTGGGCGGCAACCGCAAGGGGCTTAAGCGGCAGATCTTGAACCTGTTCATCGTGGAGCTGCTCACCGGCATCTGGCACGGCGCGAACTGGAACTTTATCTGCTGGGGCCTTTACTACTTTGTGCTGCTGGCGGCTGAAAAGCTGTTCCTGCTGCCCTACCTGAAAAAAGGCAGGGTGTGGCCGCACCTGTACACCCTGTTCCTCGTGGTGGTAGGCTGGGCGATGTTTGTGGGCAACGACACCGGCGTATCCTTCGGGCTGCTGTTCCAAAAGCTCTTTGTCCCCTCCGGCGGGGTGTCGCCGCTGTATTTCCTGCGGAACTACGGCGTGCTGCTGGCGGTAAGCGTGGTGTGCTGCACCCCGCTGATCGAAAAGCTGTGGGATGTGCTGCGCAAGAACGTAGTTACCCGCTGCGCCGCCATCCTGACGCTGCTGGTGGTCTCCACCGCCTATGTGGTGGGCAGCACCAACAGCCCGTTCCTGTATTTTAACTTTTAAGGAGGCGGGAAGATGTCCAAACACGAGAAAAAGACCTCCTCCCTTTTGCACTACCCGGTACTGGTGGTGTTCAGCCTGTTTTTCATCGGGCTGTTCGCGCTGGATATGGTCACCCCGGACCGCAGTTACAGCGAGCTGGAGAACACCACCCTGAGCCAGCGCCCGGCGCTGACCCAGTTCACCGCCAAGGGGCTGAACAGCTACTTTACTGCCTACACCAAATACGTCAAGGATCAGGTGGCGGGGCGCGACCAGTGGATCAGCCTGCAGAGCGTAGTGGAGACCACTCTGCTGCAAAAGCAGCAGAACGGCGGCATTCTGCTGGGCAAGGAGCACATGATGTTCCCCCGCACCTACGGGCTGCTTTCCAGCGAGGAGCGCACCCTGCCCAAGAACACCGCCGCGCTCACCAGCCTGTGCCAGCGCTACCCGGGCAAGGTGAATGTACTGGTGGCACCCGCCGCCAGCGATATCTACAAGGAGAACGTACCCGCAAACGCCCCCCTGCTGGACGAGGACGGCTACCTTGACCAGCTTTCCGCTGCGGTGCAGGCGGCCGGCGGCAGCTTTGTGGACGTGCGCCAGACCCTTACCGCCCACAAGAGCGAGTATATCTACTTCCGCCGCGACCTCCTCTGGACGATCCTTGGCGCCTACTTCTCTTACTGCCTGCTGTGCGATGCTCTTGGCTTTGCCCCCTTTGACACCGCCGCCCACACCGCCCTGACTGCCGACGGCTTTTACGGCACTCACTACGCCAAGGCGCGCACATGGAACGCTGTGCCGGACGTGATCACCTACTACGACCTTGCCAACACCCTGACGGTATGGAACGTGACGGCGGCGGGTCAGCCTGCCGAGGGGCAGACCACCGGCCTGTATGATACGGAGAAGCTTTCCGTCTACGACAAGTACGCCATGTTCCTGCACGGCAACAACGGCCTGAGCCGGGTGCAGGGCAACGGCAGCGGACGCATCCTTGTCATCAAGGACAGCTACGCCAACTGCTTTGTGCCCTACCTGACCGCCAACTACGCTGACATTGACGTGGTGGATTTCCGCAACTACAACTACGGCTTGGATCAGCTGATCGCCGATAACGGCTACGACCAGATCCTTGTGCTGTACAATTTTGACAGCTTCAAGAGCGACCCCTACCTCTACCGCGTCGGCGTAACAGGCTAAACAGCCAAATGCCTAAATTATTGCAGTCTATTTTCACAAATTTGCAGCCGCAATTTCATGCGTCCCGCCAGTTTTTGCACAGATGTGCCAAAACCCCTTGATAAAATCCGACTGCTGTTGTAGAATGACCATATAGAGAACAATGCTCTATCGGCACTTGGATATAGACGCCGTGGGATCGGGATGCAATGCGGCATTTCCCCTTGACAAAGGAGTATTGAAAATGAAAAAGATGAATTATCCCGCAGATTATGCGGTACTTTCCAACGAAGAAATGACCTATACCACCGGCGGCGGCACGATCGATAATGCTGCCGGGATCGCCACTACTGCCGCAACGGTCGTAGGCGCTGTAGTGCTGGCTTCCAGCTATGTCTGGGGCATTGGGCAGGCACGCACATGGCTGCAGCAGGAGGGCAACAAAGACGGCAACTTCTTTACCGTGCTGGGCCGCGCTACCGATGCCATTGCCGCCGATATGGGCAAATCTGCCAGCAACTTTGTACGGGACGCCGTTTCCGCCACCACGGTAGTGGCACTGGCTCCCCTGAGCGCCATCCTGCTGATCGTGCGCTGAACCTTTTAATCAGATAAAACGGTGCGTTTGGGTGCACCGTTTTGGATAGCTTTGTTTCAAAAGGAGTGTTATTATGGAAAAAATGATGATGCCCGCGTACTACAATGTACTGTCCACTGAGGAAATGACCTACACCGAAGGCGGCGCTACTGCCACCATGACCGAGGCTCTGCTGTGCTGGCTGATTCCTCCGTACGGCTGGTTCAGAGGCGTGACCGCTGGCCGCGACTACCTCCGTAAGAACCCCAACACTCGGACTGAGACCGGTCGGGATGCTCTGACTGCCGACATGAACAAGGGCGCTGCCAACGCCATCCGTGACATCGCCTGCACCGCTTACATGATCAGCTCCAGCGCTACCGGTGTCGGTCTGATCATCAATGCAGCAGTCATCCTGCTCTGATCCATCTTATCTCATAAGACCGGCTCGGAGTACACCAAAGAACAAAGCAAGCGGAGGCGCT
>ENA-ORLX01000301-ORLX01000301.1-human-gut-metagenome-genome-assembly--contig:-NODE-301-length-11210-cov-5.06087_pt1 | contig 11210 bp, 10 predicted proteins | sample MGYA00243014_ERZ508843 | MGnify/ENA primary metagenome ERZ508843 (study PRJEB26277, sample SAMN04329788) | human gut metagenome | biome: human-associated habitat | host: Homo sapiens | place: USA... | reverse complement strand
CATTTGTCGGAGCAAGTCCTGCATAACGATAACTAAAGACACTATTAATAGGATAACCAACAGCTGCTACATTATATGCACTATAATAAAAAACCGTTTCTTTTGTACCTTCTAAATTTGTCAATTCATTTTTATTATAACTAAACATTAAATTTGTTCCCCAAGTAAAATTCTTATTTTGAATATTTACACTCTGTAATGACAATTCTACACCTCTATTAAACATCGAGCCATAATTTTGCAATAGACTTGCCCAACCCAACGTCGGATCCGCATTACGATTTCCTAATTAATCCGTAGTTTTCTTATATTTATAATCAATACTACCGCTTAATCGAGAATTGAATGCTGATATATCAATCCCGACTTTGGTAGAAGCCGTTTTCTCCCAACGAAGTTGAGAGTTGGGTGGATTCTGTATATACGAACCAAAATCTCCAACCCATTCATTATATCCGCTATCAACCACAGTCATATACGGCCCTGCATCCTTAGGAACATTACCACCCACACCATAAGTCATACGCAAATTCAAACGATTCAACCACATACAATCTTCCATAAAAGGCTCATTAGCTATCTGCCAACTACCACCAACGGACCACAACGGACGATACTGATATTTAGGATCAGTACCAAATAAATTAGATTGATCGATACGAATACTTCCAGTTAATGAATAACGTTCGTCAAAGGTATATGAACCATTAGCATAAAAAGAAACATATCGGTCTTCTGTATGAGTCAATGCATTATATTCACCATAGACCCAATTAAACGACCCCAACAAAGCTTCAGTACCATTAATAGGAGACATTGCTAACGGATTTATAGGTTTTACTCCCAAGCTATTATCATCATATCCCATATAATAATTCTGCGCACCAGTACGACGCACCAACCGACGTTCAGCACCGCCCAACGCAGATATAGCATGTTTTCCAAATATACGATTAAAGTTCACTTGAGCACGCATTGTATATGAATAAGATTCATAACGGCTTTCATCCAATTGACCACCTTTAGGAACATTCAGTGTAAGGCTTCCTGTTGCCGCATCATATTGAGCTGCATCATTTATCATATTACGCACTGTATATGACATATTACTATATAAAGTACGATTCTTATCATAAGTACCTTCTGTCTGATATTTTAGATCAATATTAAGGCCTTCCAGAAGTTTAAATTTCAATCCTGCATGCAAACGATAATAATTGGAATTATTATGATAGCTTTCTTCTGCACGATTCTTTATCGGACTATATGTTTCATCCATCAAACCTATACTTTGCAAACGTTGCAATTCATAATCTGATTTAGTACGTTGAAAATTAAGTGGATTACCCTGTAAATCCCTTAACATATAATAACTAGGATAACTACTCATCAAGCTGCTATAACTACCTGCTCCATTATCACCCTTTGAACGATAAAAGCTTCCTGTAACTCCAAAATCAGCCGATAACCAATCAAAAAAATCCACATCATCTTTTAGGCTAAATCCTATACGATCTTTACTTTGATACTTTTGATTACCATAATCACCCATATAATTAACAGTAGCCATGTATCTATTTTTATTAGAACCACCAGAAATAGCTAAATTATGTTGATGAACAATACCTACACGCGCAAATTCATCTTCTATTTGTTTACGATTATCATTTGTACGATAAGGTAACAGAGCATCTGCCAATTGACTATCTGTCAGCTGACCTCGTTCATGCTGATACAATAAGTCAACTACCGGATTTACAGCTTGACGCTTATTCAAATTCTCATAAGCCGTATGATAATAATCAAACCCTTCAATCTGCATATCTACCAGCTCGGAACTACTCATCAAATTCAAATAATCAATATCCGGTTTTGGAGACAACTTAATACTACCATTATAACTTACTTTAGTTTTACCTTCCTGTCCGCGTTTAGTTGTAATAACAATTACACCATTAGCTGCACGGGCACCATAAATAGAACTTGCAGCAGCATCTTTCAATACCGTTATATTTTGTACATCTGTCGGATTTATTGATGCTAAATCACCTTCATAAGGCATACCATCAACTACATACAATGGCTTTGTATTTCCCATATAAGTAGTAATACCACGAATAACAACATCATTACTGTTACTGGAAGTTTTATTTATACCCGCTACCAGTCCTTCAATACGTGACAACACATCCGTTTCCAGTTTACCCTTCGTGCTTTTCTCTGAAATCACAGAATAAGATCCTGTTGCCCGTTCTTTGGACAAAGTCTGATAGCCAGTTACTACAACATCAGCCAATGCAGTGGCATTAGTTTCCATTTTCACATTCACAACTTTCTTACCAGCTTGTACCTTGACTACTTTATCTGCCATTCCAACAAAAGTAAATGACACTAAATCACCAGGAGTAACCTGCAAACTATACCGACCGTCTATATCGGTTACACTACCCTGACTTGTACCTCCAATCATAATGGTAGCCCCAATAATACTTTCTCCGGTTTCATCCGTAACTACACCTGTCATATAAAAAGGCTCATGTTTTCCGGTTGTTTTCTCAGCCTTTGAAGGTAAAATAAGAATCAAATTTCTTTTTACTTCATATCGTAACGAAGTCTGTTTACAAAAATCGTCCAAAACTGCATTCAAAGGAGTTTCGGTATAAGATAAACTTACCCGTTTTCCTGAATCAATATTTTCTTCATCGTAAACAAAATGGATCTTTGCTTCCCTTTGCAGTTGATCCAAGGCTGTTCTGATTAAAACATTGTTTACATTGATAGTCACCTTAGTATCCGTTTGGGCAAACGCTTCGCCCACCGAACAACAAAACACTATCAATGCAACAAAGCATTTCACCATGAGGCCTTTGCGACAGATAGTTTCGCTCAAAAGTTTTGTACTCATAATTGTTTGTTGATTTATTATTTAAAAAAGTCAATTCTCTCCTATCATTTTGCTTTCTCATTCATGTTTATCTTCAATATAAATCGTTTCTCCTTCGCGAGTAAAATGTACATTAGACACTCTCTCAATCACTTCAATAGCAAAATTCAACTCTTCATCCCTGAAAATGATACCTGCAAATCTTTTATCTTTCAAAGATTCATTTTTAAAATAGATATCTACATTATACCACCGTGACAGTTGGGCAACAATTTCAGACAAAGACGTATTACGAAACTCATAATTTCCTTTCGCCCAGGAAGTAAATAGATAAGCAGGCACATCACGTGTCACTATATCATCATTATCCGGTTCAATAACCGCTTGTTGGTCAGGATTTAACACAACCGAAACTTTAGCTGTACTTACTTTGATACGCCCTTCTGCAAGAGTCGTATATACCTTATAATCAGGATAAGCAGATATATTAAAACTTGTACCAAGTACCTCCACCGAATGTCTGTTTGTATGAACTATAAAGGGGTGCTTAGCATCTTTCGCCACTTCAAAAAAAGCTTCCCCTTCTAGGAAAACTTCTCTTTTTTCTCCAATGAAAGAAGTTGGATAACGCAAAAGACTTTCAGCATTCATCCATATCCTTGTTCCATCCGATAAAATCAACTGATATTCCCCTCCTCTTGGAATAGCCAATGTATTAATCTGAGGAGTTGAAGAAACCTCTTCCACTTTTCTATAAGTCAATAATTGATTGGCATTATTATTGATTACAGTAGAATTTGCATTAGAAATCGTACCCTTTTTAACAGACAGATCCACTTTTTCTCCATTCTCTAAAGTAAGGATAGCCTTGCGGCTGCCTGTTTCCGGAAATGAAACCACAGCAGCCACTACGGCCTCCTTGTTTTGTGTGTTATTGTGAAGAGAGAATATGTGACTGACTCCTAAAATAAGAAAAAGAAAAGCTGCCGAGGCTGCTACACAATATAAACTGAGACGGTGATTCTTTCTTTTTTGAAGCTTATATTGCAGGTTTTCCCATGAACGTTCATGATCATATTGACAACGAAATTCTTCTTTTCGCTGCGCTATATAATACTCAAAAGACTTTTTGTTCTTTTTTGGATTCTCTTTGTTCATTGATTACTTTCTTTTAATAAAAGAGAGTCCAAATTAATAAATGGGTGACAGAAAAAGAAGAAAAATTTAATTTTAGTAAAACAGTGAGTGCAGATTGTATTCTTTTCTTAATTGTTTCAATGCTCTTGTCAGATGAGTTTTTAGGGTATTCACAGAAATATGAAGTTCCTCAGCAGCTTCTTTATATTTCTTATTTTCCATAATGACAGCTCTCACCACTTGTAATTCCTGATGAGGTAATTTTTGTAGTTTTTCCAATAATAACTTATTTCGTTCCTCTTGCTCCTCTTCATCTATAGACTCTTCAGGAATACCCATATCAATGCCTGAGAGTTCTTCCATAGACAACATGTTGTTTTTCTGCAAAGCATTGATGGCCGCATTCCGCACAGACAAATAAAGATAATAACGAAGATTCTGATTTATTTTCAAATAATATTTCTTCTCCCAAAAATAGATAAAGAAATCCTGCACAATATCTTCAGCCATCTCAAAAGAATCGGTCAGCTGCACCGCATATATACATAATTTCATGTGATAAGCATCAAATAATAAACGAAAAGCCTCCTTAGGAGATGTCTGGAACAACTCCAAGATATACTTATCCTTTTCGCTATTATCTTTCAAATTTATCATCATGATAATACACTAATAGACATAAAAACTGAAAAAGGTTCTATAAATCATTAGATTTACAGAACCTTTCATAGGTGAAGGGGTGACTAGTGGGATTCGAACCCACGACATTCAGAACCACAATCTGACGCTCTAACCGACTGAACTATAGTCACCATGTTAGGCTTTCCTTTTGAAAGCGATGCAAAGGTACTGCTTTTTTTTATATCTGCAAACTTTTTGAGGAAAAATTATTCAAAAAAATACTCTTTTATGCCTCCATTCGATTTTCCTAATAAATTTTCAGTTCCTTTCAAGAAACGTTTCATCACATTAAGTTCCTCATTATTAATTGATTTATTAATAAAAGTAACAGGATATAATTCAAAGTTCTTTTTTTTACTTAAAACAGGTCTTGAAGTCCAAACCAATGCATATTCACAATCCGCTAAACGGGTTATTCGAAAAATCCGTTGCAACTTCAATCTTACCATAGCTCCTCCATCCGTTTTTTCTTTCGACATATTTGAGATAAAATTACCTAATGAATAAACAATGACATGCCGGGCAGGAGTCCGGGGGTCTTTTACAATTTCCATAGGCTGGAGTACATGCGGATGCGAACCTATTACATGATCAACTCCTTGTTCAATCAACCAGTTAGCCAATTCACACTCCGATCGTTCAGGGAACGAACAATATTCCACTCCCCAATGCATACAGGCTATAATAACATCAGGAAGTTTTCTGCGTGCATCAAGAATATCTTTTTTTATTTGTTCCCGATTAATATAATTCACCACATTCGGAGCATCAGTCTTCAAGCCATTCGTTCCATAAGTATAGTTCAACAATACAATTCTAAAACCATTCTTCTCAATCAATAACGGGTAGTTCTTATGACGTTCTTCCGGGTTCCTATAGGTTCCAGCATGATGTATTTTCAAAGAATCCAGCATCAGAATAGTACGTTCCAACCCCAACTTCCCCTTATCCAGACAATGATTGTTAGCGGTCAGCAATACATCAAATCCGGCTTCCTTTATAGCATGAAGATATTCGTCCGGAGCACTGAACGCCGGATACCCTCTATAAGGCTTTCCTCCCAATGTCACCTCTAAGTTCCCTATAGCCATATCCGCCTCACTTATTTCTTTCTTCACATGACGGAAGCAATCATTATAATTATACCCGTCTCCTTGCCTGGCTGCATCAATTTGAGCCTGATGTTGCATCAAATCACCGACAAACAACAAAGAGATCTGATCTTGCGCCGATAGCGACAAACCAAACCATAGCAAAAAAAGAATAAAGATCTGTTTCATCTATTCTAATATTAAAGGGTACAAGATAGGAAAAAATTCGTAAAGAACAAAGTTCTACACTAATTTACAGTTTTCATACGCTTGAATTCCGTAGGAGCAACCCCGAACTGTGCCAACAGGCTTCACTATCCTGCACCCGTTCTGAAACAGCAGTACCATCGTTTTTTTCAAGCGAATAATACAAATAAAAAATTAGAAAGAGGGTCTACAAGCATTTGCAACAAATCTTTATATATCACACACATGCCTTATTGATGACAATGACCCCAACAGAAACCACGTCAGCAAGCATGCCAACCGCCAGTCCAAAAGACAAGGACATTTAAAAAAAAGACCAAGACGTTTTTAAAAAAGACGGCGGCCTTTTAAAAAAAGCTCGTCATCTTTTTTAAAAATGACCTGATCTTTTTTACCACAGCCGGAATCCGCCATATTCCATAAAGGTACAAATCCTCCATGCGCACTTCTTACAAGAAAGAAAGCCTAAAAATAGCCTACTTTACATCAAAACGGAATATCCTATAAAAAGTATATATATAACTGTATTCAAGCATTTTATGCAAAATTCAGCTTCACAATACAGTGAGGGCATAAGAGCATAAGTGAGAGCAATATTTTTTACCCTCACCATCTAAATCTTTTATAATAAACCTATTATACATGCAGTGAGGGCATGAGGGCATAAATGTCCCGAACTTCCCAGCGAGAAAGACCTATACATCAAGGACACTCCCGAAAGTATGATTACTCCGAAGAACAAAATAATCTTTTAAGAGCGAAAATCCTTCCTTATGATTTTACAGGTAAGTCCGAAAAGCAGGCATAACTTTTGTTCATGAAAACAAGTGTGTCAAAAGCAGGTCAGCTTATCCTGTAAGCATTACCAAACTTTTGACACATTCTTTTTTATCCAGCAAGCTTCGCAAAGCATGTGGCACTTATTTGTAAATGGCCTTTTTTCCAGCCAGCAACGTATTCTTCATTAAAGATACAATAGTCATAGGTCCCACACCACCCGGAACGGGAGTGATATAAGAACATTTTGGAGCCACTTCATCAAATTTCACATCTCCGGTCAGTTTGAATCCGGATTTCTTTGTGGCATCCGGCACACGGGTAGTACCCACGTCAATAACCACCGCACCTTCTTTCACCATCTCAGCCTTCACAAAATTCGGCTGACCCAGTGCAGCAATGATAATGTCAGCTTCCTGACATTCTTTTACCAAATCCTTGCTGCGGCTGTGACAAACAGTTACAGTGGCATCACCCGGATAAGCTTTCTGCATCATCAGGCTCGCCATAGGCTTACCCACAATATTGCTACGGCCCAATACTACACACTTCTTTCCCTGTGTTTCAATATGGTAACGTTTCAGCAATTCCAGAATACCATTAGGCGTAGCGGATACATAACAAGGAAGGCCAATGGACATACGTCCTACATTGATAGGATGGAAACCATCCACATCTTTACGATAGTCAATGGTTTCAATCACTTTCTGCTCGGAAATATGCTTCGGTAAGGGAAGTTGTACGATAAAACCATCCACGTCAGCATCCTCATTCAGTTCTCTGACCTTTGCCAGTAATTCTTCTTCCGTCACATCTGCTTCATAACGGATCAGACTGGATTTGAAACCACATACTTCACCGGCCTTTACTTTAGCCGCCACGTATGTCTCACTTCCCCCGTCGTGTCCAACGAGGATTGCAGCTAAATGGGGACGCTTGCCACCTTTAGCCACGATTCCGGCAACTTCCGCAGCAATCTCCTGCTTCACCAGTTCCGAAATAGCTTTTCCATCAATTAGTTGCATACTATTTATTTATAAATAATCCATTGAGCAACAAATGTAGCATAAATCAGCCACGTTGCATAATAAAAAAAGGAGAAAGTTCCGCACTTTCTCCCTACCTGTTTATTTAAACCTTACTTTTTAAGTTTCGGCATCATCTTACCCATCTTGCTACCGGTCACCATCTTCATCATCTTGCGGGTCTGGTCAAACTGCTTCAGCAGACGGTTTACCTCCTGAATGCTGGTTCCACTGCCTTTGGCTATACGCGTACGACGTGTTCCGTTCAGGATTTCGGGATTTGTACGTTCCTGCGGAGTCATGGAATAAATAATCGCCTCAATGCTCTTGAATGCATTATCATCGATATCAATGTCTTTAATCGCTTTACCCACACCCGGAATCATGGAAGCCAACTCTTTCAGGTTACCCATCTTCTTTATCTGATGAATCTGGCTCAAAAAGTCATTGAAGTCGAACTGGTTTTTGGCAATCTTTTTCTGAAGACGCTTTGCCTCTTCCTCGTCATATTGCTCCTGCGCACGTTCTACCAAAGACACGATATCACCCATACCGAGAATACGGTCTGCCATACGTGCAGGATGGAACTGGTCGATAGCATCCAACTTTTCGCCGGTACCCACAAACTTGATAGGCTTATTCACAACGGTACGAATAGAAAGAGCGGCACCGCCACGGGTATCACCATCCAACTTGGTCAGCACAACACCGTTAAAGTCCAGACGTTCATTAAATTCACTGGCTGTGTTCACCGCATCCTGACCGGTCATTGAATCGACAACGAACAATGTTTCTTCCGGATTGACCGCTTTCTTAATCGCCTCAATCTCATTCATCATCTGTTCGTCGATAGCCAGACGACCGGCTGTATCGACAATAACCAAATCATAACCTTTCGCTTTTGCTTCATGAATAGCGTTCAATGCAATCTGCACCGGATTCTTGCTGTCCTATTCACTATATACAGGAACCTCGATTTGTTCTCCCAATACTCTTAACGGGTCGATAGCAGCTGGACGATATACGTCACAAGACACCAACAGCGGCCTACTGTTCGTCTTGGTTTTCAGCATACGGGCCAGTTTACCGGAGAAAGTAGTCTTACCGGAACCTTGCAGACCTGACATCAGGATAACCGCCGGACGACCTTCCAACACCAATTCGGCAGTCTCACCGCCCATCAATGCAGTCAGTTCATCATGTACAATCTTTACCATCAACTGGCTGGGCTTCACAGCCGTAAGCACATTCTGCCCCAAAGCTTTTTCTTTCACAGTATCAGTAAAGCCTTTGGCGACCTTATAGTTCACGTCAGCATCCAACAAAGCTTTACGCACATCCTTCAATGTTTCCGCTACATTAATCTCGGTGATTTTTCACTCACCTTTCAGAATCTTAAAAGACCGTTCCAGTCTCTCACTTAAATTATCGAACATATATCTTTAATTATAAATTACGAATTATGATTGCCTGTCCTTCTTTACTAACCTTCAGAATAACAACAGGGTGCAAAAATACAAAAAACTTATGAACCTTATATCTTTTTATTCTGCCATTTTGCTTTTTTCAAATAAATAATGCTGCTAAGCAGTAACAAACTATAGTACACCACCTCTATAGAAAAACAAACAGAAACCGGTGCTTTCACCACCATGCCTATCCATAGAATGTAAAGGGCGTAGAATACCAAAGTCCCCATTTCAAGTATCAGAGCAGCCTGCGTATTTCCAGTTCCCGAAATGGCATTGAAATAAATATTCGCCACTGATGCGATAATCATCGCTCCGGCAATGACATACAACGAAGGCACAGACTCTACCAGCAACGCCGGTTCGTTGGTGTAAACCGAAAGCATGGCATGAGGAAAAAGCACCACCACCGCCACACAGACCACCATAATGAGAAACGACATCCGGGCTATACGCCAAATCAAACGCATGACATGGGTTATCCCCCCCGCACCAATCAGATTGCTGACCAATGAATTGGTAGTAGTAGACAATGCCTGAACCGGAATGAGCATCACAATATAGATACTACGCACGATATTGGCAATCGCCAGCTCGCGTTGACCCAACCGTTCTATCGCGATGAAAAAGACAAACCAAGTAGCCATGGCCAAAAAATATTGTATCATGGTAAAACACGAAATACTCAGAATTTTTCCCTATAAATAAAAGTCTATCTTCTGCCAGTGATGCTTTCCGAATTTCTTAAAATCCTCCTTTGCGTAGGTATAAATCAAGAAAAAAGCCAATGAAGCGGCTTCAGCCATCACCGAAGCGACAGCTGCTCCTTTAATCCCCATCTCCGGCATTCCAAACTTACCGAAAATCAAAATATAGTCCAACAGCACATTCACCAATGCCATGACCACTGCATTCATTGTCAGCACCTTAGTACGTGTAATGCCAATATACAGCGCACGGAACATCACGTTGACAAAGGCGAAGAAAAAGCCCCAAATACGCCAGTTGAGAAATTCCATGGTAGCATCAAAAATGGAATCAGATGAAATGAGCAAGCGGACAATGGATGGGGCCAAAAGATGTGTCAGCCCAAACATGAGCACCGCCAATCCCAGCAAGAATATCCCTCCCTGTATCATTACGGGACCCACATCTTTGTAACGTCCTTCTCCATTACGACGAGCAATCAAGATTTGTGAACCGACACTAAAACCGAAAGCAATAGTGAAGACACAGATATAAAACAATCCACCCATGGCGGAAGCTCCCAACTCGACTTCTCCTACCCTGCCCAGGAAAGCAGTATCTGTCACATTGATAATGTTTTGCGCCAATAATCCGAGAAAAATCGGATAACTTACGTTCCATATTTCTTTGTTGGTATACATATATTTTTTTTGCATTGAGTAAAAGAGTTGCAAAGATACTACATTCTTTTCAATCCGGTGTTCTGAATGGAGTGAAGAAACCGTAAACAGACCAGGAATTTACTTAGCGGACAGGCGTGCCGGAACAAATATATCACAAAAGTATCAGCACGCTCCCTCATTCCACAGTTCCTACCAATCAATCACACAAATAAAAAAAAGGATATTCATCATCCAAGTAAATAGTTTCTATTGAAACAGTTGATTTTTTCAATAGACGACACAAATAATTGCACAAAAGGTTTGCCCGTGTGTTATTTTATCCTACCTTTGCGCCCGCAAACAAAAAATCAAGTAATAAATGAAGAAACTATTATTAATTAGTGCAGCGACACTAATCGTTTCAAATTCAACTTTCGCAGGAGGTATTTTAACCAATACAAATCAACATGCAGCTTTTCTCCGTATGCTATCCCGTGGTGCTACAACAGAAATATAAGGAGCTTAATCTAATCCTGCAGGCCTGGCTATCTTGCCAAAAGACGGATAACATGTAGGAATAAGCATTCTGC
>ENA-ORLX01000299-ORLX01000299.1-human-gut-metagenome-genome-assembly--contig:-NODE-299-length-11248-cov-4.58831_pt1 | contig 11248 bp, 11 predicted proteins | sample MGYA00243014_ERZ508843 | MGnify/ENA primary metagenome ERZ508843 (study PRJEB26277, sample SAMN04329788) | human gut metagenome | biome: human-associated habitat | host: Homo sapiens | place: USA... | reverse complement strand
ACCATACAGACCATCTGTTTTAAAAGAAAGCATGCACTCATTCTTCCCTTTCCCGTTTGGATTGTGCTTCCGGACGGGATTTCTTTTGAGGGATACTGTCCGGAACGGACGTATTTTTCTCCGCTTGTTTTCTTTTCAGCCTTTTCAACTTCCACTTGTTCCAAAAGAGCAGTTCATTCCATTTGTTGAAATCCTTCTTGAAGATGATGCCTATACCCTGAGTGGTGAGGTTGGTCTTGGTGTAATAGCGGTCGTTGGTTTCGTTATAAGCTTTCAGACGGATATCGCCGGAACGGTTTACGAGCCATTCGGCTTGGAAGTCACCTACGAAGTTGGTGTTCGCCATCGGATTCTCGCGATAGCCGAAGTTACCGTTTATGAGCAGGCGGTTATTCAGCAGTTGCCCGGAAAGCATTGTCTCGAACTCCATGTCTGTCCAGCCTTTTTCTCCGGTACTGAAGTTTGTGCCGAAGTTCCAGTTATTGCTGTCGATAATCTGCGAGAGTGCATTGTTCAGTTGTCCGGAAAGGGTAGAAGAGAGCACGCTCGACATCATGTTGGAGTTGCCGGTGGCGTCTACATTTTCCGGAGTATAGAACTTGCCGATACCTAAAAGGTAGAGTATCTGCATGTTCATCTGCTCGTCTGTGGGGATATAATTCCGTACCAATGCCTGTACTTCATCGCGTTCGTTGGGCAGCTCCAGGCTCATTTTGATGTCCGGTGAGGTGAGCTGTCCGGTCAGTGCCATGAGGCAGTTAACCTTGATGTTGGTCTGGTTGAGGCAGGTAACCTGGATGGTGGTCTGGTTGACGTGATTGCCGGCAGCGGGAACGAGGTCGTTCAGCGAAGCGGAGTTTACAAGATAGCCTGCCTGGATGTCGAGGGTGGCATTGAGCGGAGCGCCGTTAAAGGTGATGGTACTTCCGTCTTTGATGATGAAGTCTTTGCGGATAACTTCCTGCAGGCTGAATTTATAAACTCCCTGACTGATGCGGTAGCTGCCGAACATTTTCACATCTCCTTTATTGTAGAATTCGGTGCGGATATTCCCCGTTCCTTTACCGCTGATATAGTCACCTGCAATGGGGTCCATGATGATTTTCATGGTGGCGTCCGGAGTTGCGTCTATCAGGAGATTCAGTCGTATGTCGGTGTCACTTTCCTTTTCCATGACTTCTTTCTGAGCCTGCTCGTATTCGGACATCAGCATAATGGAATCCTGGAGCACGCGGCGCGGTGTCTTGTCTACGAAGCGTATGAACTGGTTGCTCACTGCCGAGGCGACACCTTCTTTCATATAAGTGAAGTTGGTGTTGCGGTTGGTGGTCATTGCCACGTCGATATTCACCCCGTCTGCCGCATTGCCGGCAATGGTGGCGTTGCCTGTGCCATACACCGTGCCGTAGAAGGGGAAGTCGGGTGATTCTTTGGTGTTCATAACCAGCATATTGTCCACATCGAACCGGAAGCGGTATTCCAAATCCTTGAAATGCCGGTAGTGCAGGTAACCGTTGGCTCTGCCCTGATGCCCTTGCGTATCGAAGATGCGGTTGTTGCGGAAAGTAAGTCCGCCCGGTTCGATAAGTATGCTGTCTTTCAGGGAGAAAGTAGTGTTGAGTACATCTACCTTGAGGGAGGCGTCACCGAATACGCGGCCTTCCATTGTCAGTGCCTTGAACTTGCCGTAGAAATGTACGTGGCCGCTGGCACGCCCGTTGAATTCGGGGGTGATGCTCTGCATGTAGTGGTGGATGAACTTCAGGTTGGTGCTGTCGGCTTCGATTTGCAAGTCGAGCGCGCTGGTAGGCTTTATGGGGTAGATGTATCCGTATACATGGCTTTTGGCAATGTCTTTCTCGCGGATACGGGCATCCAGGTAGATGCCTTTTACATCGTGGTGCCATTCGCCGTGTATGTTGGCATCGCCCAAAAGCCCCTCGTTCAAACCGAGGTTGCGTATGAACAGGTCGGTACTCATCACCGGCTTTTTAAGTATTCCGCTGGCATATGCCGGGCCGGTGGCCTCGCCTTTGAAGTTGACACCCAGGTCGGCTATATCGAATACGTATCCTATGTTTATCTCTTTCAGGTTCAGGCGTACGGTGTCCTGAGGTTGTTCGGATACGGTTCCGTTGATTTGCTAGTGACGCTCTTTATGGCTGAAGTAGAAATTGTTGACGTGCACTACGCTCTTTATGGCTGCTGTCGAAATTGTTGACGTGCACTGTGCCCGAGTCGACCACGATTTGCGAAGGGTGTAGCTTCCATTCGGTGTCGTTGAGGAGTTCGTTCGTTTCCTGTACGTTGACAATCGTTTTCAGGGAGGGCTTCTCTTTTGGGGCTTGGCGGGAGGATTTTGTGTGTATTTTGTCGTCGCCAGCTTCTTGGGAAGAGTTGCGGACGAATTGAGTGAGGGCGGCTACCTTGCCGCTGTAAGTTACAGCGCTGCTGTTTCCCCAATTGAATACGGTTTGTATCCGGTCGTCCTTTGCCTTGGCTTCGAGGGCTACGTTTACCGCGCCGGTTGTTTTCCGGTTGGTGAAGCGAACTTTTGCCTGGAACTGTTCACCCGGATTTTCGCAGAGAACCACGCCCGACTCAAAGAACTTTCCGCCGTAACTCAGCCGTGGAAAGTACCCCTCTACGCGCAACCGTTGCGCTTTGTCGTTGAAATAGCCCTTCAGAGTAGAGTGGGTATATACTTTCAGCGGTATCTGGAATTCGGTGAAGAGTATCTCCCGTGGAAAGTACCCCGCTAGGCGCTACGGTTGCGATGTGTCGTTGAAATAGCCGTTCAGAGTAGAGTGGGTATATACTTTCAGCGGAATCTGGAATACGGTGAAGAGTATCTCCGTATCGTAGATATGGAGGTCGAAATGGAAATTGTTTTCTGTTTTCTGCGGTTTCCTGGCGGGCTGTATCAGAGCCGGGATGTAACGCCGCATGATGTTGAGCACGCTGGCGGGTAACGTCTGATAGGAATAATCGCCTTCAATAGTACCGCGCAGGAAGTTGGAACTGATAGTCAGCCGTTTCTGGCGCTCATCGCTCTGAGTGGCAGCAATCCGCAGGTTGTCCATGAAGAAGTTCTGTTCCGGAGCGATGTATTGGAGACTGTCGACGTTGATTTCACCGTTCATGTCGTTGATGGAGCTACCGGTGAAGTCGGCTTTTATTTTTACGGCCAATTCCGTGTCCTTGTATTTGGGCGTGAGGTGCGGCGTTGAGGGAGCGACCGGTGAAGGCGGCTTTTATGTTTCCGGCCAATTCCGTGTCCTTGTATTTGGGCGTGTGGCGCAGGGTGTTAGGGCGGAAATGGTCGATAGCGGCACGGAAGTTGAAGGTGGGTGTCTTGCCGGCAGTATTGATAGAGCCGTTCAGTTGTATGGCGCCGTTTTCGTCGTTGAGCGATACGTTACCGTTGAAGCCGCCTTGCTTATACTCTCCGTCCAAAGTGATGTCTTCGTAGGTATAGTCACTGTAGTCTATGGATGCCACCAGCCCTTTCATGGTAATGGCGGGGTATCTTTGGGCGTAATGGTTGCCTTTGACGTCCATGTTGAAGGTGACTTTTCCAAACTTGTCGTTGTTCAGCATCCTGCCCAGTTCGAATCCGGTTGTCTTTACCGCACCCGAATAAGCGAAATAGCCCTTGTCTTTGTCGGAACTGAGTTTGACGTCTGTCTTGATGGTGCCTATATCCGTGCGGACTTCGCCATAGGTCACCAGATCCGTGAAGTATCCGGAAATCTCTCCACGGAAAGATACCGTGCCCAGGTTCTGCAATACCGGAGGAACTCCTTTGTAATCTTTACTCAGGTTGCGTACAAAGAATGCAATGCCGTCCGGGTCGGCATATAAATTGGACAGATTGCCGAATATGTATGCATCTTGCGGATGAGACAGATCCTGCAGGGATACATTGCCTTTCAGCAGGAAGTGGTCGTTGGAAGAGATAAGCAGCTTCGGGCAGTTGAGCCGATTGACCGTTCCGGCGGCTTCCATTTCCAACTTCAACTTTTCCTTGAAGGGCTTGAAGGCAGGCACGAATGCCGATATATCCTGTAATGCTACTTCCGAAGGCAGCATACGGAACGAAAAACGGACATCATCGGTGAAATGGCCGAGTGATTCCAGGCTGTCGTATTCCATACGGATGGTATCCATTGCCAAAGAGGTGTTGGGCAAATCTATGGCGAAGTTCTCTATCCGCATCTTCCGGTTGTTGGCTATTATCTTCAGACTCAGTTTTTTCAGTTCGAAGCCGGAGTGCTCCTCTTCAACGCTCATTCGCTTGATGGCAGCGTTGACCGAGTCGTTCTGGAGTGCTTTCAGCGAGATGTTGGCAAGAATGTTGGACAGGCGGATGTGTTGCGGGTTGAACTTGCCCGGAGTGCTTTCGGCCGACAACACATCGTAAGATACCTTTCCGCGCCGTATCAGGAGTGAGTTGATGCGCAGGTCCAGATTGCTCTTCTTCTTGACGGTGTCTTTGGAAGCGAAAGCATCGAGCACGAATTGGAAGTTGGTGCTTGCCTGGGGAGTAGGTCTTTCCAGATTGGCATTGAAACTGAAAAGCTGTACGTTACCGATGGATATCTTTCCGCTGAATAGCGGCAGTATCTCGAACTTAGCGGACAGACGGCCTATTTTCAGCAACTCTTTTCCCGATTGGTCGTTCAGCACCAGGTCGTCGATGATAATCCGGTTCAGCAGTCCTATGTTTATCCGCCCTACTGTGAGCTCGCTACCTAATACGGTGCTCAGCTCCTTGGCAACGAGTACAGACATGCGGTGCTGGACATAAGGAATGTTCAGCAGCAAAATTATTCCGATATAGAGTCCTAACACTATACCGATTATCCAGCGTACTGTCGTTTTCAGCGTTCTGATAGGCGGATATTTTTTTAATTCAGCCAACAAAAATATGAAATAATACGTTATGGATACTATTTTTATCACTACTTTTGCAGCGTTTAAACGTAAATAAACACTATGAGTACAATAATCTTAGGAATTGAATCTTCATGTGATGACACTTCCGCAGCGGTCATCAAGGATGGCTACCTGCTGTCGAATGTCGTTGCCAGTCAGGCTGTTCACGAAGCTTATGGTGGGGTAGTGCCCGAACTGGCTTCGCGTGCGCATCAACAGAATATAGTGCCGGTGGTGCACGAGGCTTTGAAACGTGCCGGAGTTACCAAGGAAGAATTAAGTGCCGTGGCGTTTACGCGCGGTCCGGGACTGATGGGGTCTTTGCTGGTGGGTGTGTCCTTTGCCAAAGGGTTCGCCCGTGCGTTGGGGATACCTATGATAGATGTCAATCACTTGACCGGACATGTATTAGCTCATTTTATTAAAGCGGAAGGTGAAGAGAATGTGCAGCCGGAATTTCCTTTCCTTTGCCTGCTGGTTTCCGGTGGCAACTCTCAGATTATTTTAGTAAAGGCCTACAACGACATGGAAATCCTGGGGCAGACAATTGATGATGCTGCAGGTGAAGCCATCGACAAATGCTCCAAGGTAATGGGACTGGGTTATCCCGGCGGACCGATTATCGACCGGCTTGCCCGCCAGGGAAATCCTAAAGCCTTTACTTTCAGCAAACCGCATATTCCCGGACTGGATTACAGCTTCAGCGGCTTGAAGACTTCGTTTCTGTATTCCTTGCGCGATTGGATAAAGGATGACCCCGATTTCATCGAACATCACAAGACAGACCTGGCGGCATCGCTGGAAGCTACTGTTGTCGATATTCTGATGGATAAGTTGCGTAAAGCGGCAAAACAGTACAAGATAAAGGATGTGGCCGTTGCAGGTGGTGTATCGGCAAACAATGGTCTGCGTAACTCATTCCGCGAACATGCTGAGAAGTATGGATGGAATATTTTCATTCCCAAGTTCAGCTATACAACGGATAATGCTGCGATGATTGCCATAACCGGATACTTCAAGTATTTGGATAAGGATTTCTGTCCGATGGAAGCGCCGGCTTATTCACGTGTCACTTTATAAGGATAAAGTATATTGCATATATATAATAAGGTATGAAGACGGAAGAGAAGGTAGGGGAACTGCTGAAAGCAAAGAATTTCTCCCTTTCCACCGCTGAAAGTTGTACCGGTGGTGGAATAGCTGCCTTGATAACTTCGGTTCCGGGGAGCTCGGAGTATTTTAAAGGCGGAATTGTGGCGTATTCCAACGAAGTAAAGGCGGATTTGCTCCATGTTTCTGTCGAGACGCTGGCGCAGTACGGTGCAGTGAGCAGGGAGACGGTTGTTGAAATGGTGAAAGGTGCGATGAAAACGTTGAAAACGGATTGCGCGGTTGCCACTTCGGGAATTGCCGGTCCCGGCGGCGGTACACCGGAGAAACCGGTAGGTACTGTGTGGATAGCGGCTGCCTGCAAAAACGAAATTGTAACCATGAAGCAGGAAGGTGATCGCGGAAGGGCGGAAAATGTACAGTCGGCTATTCAAAACGCGCTGTTTATGCTCTGTAGTATGCTGAAATAAAGAAAAAATGTTTTCGTAATGAAGCAGGAAGGTGATCGCGGAAGGGCGGAAAATGTACAGTCGGCTATTCCAAACGCGCTGTTTATGCTCTGTAGTATGCTGAAATGAGGAAAAAATGTTTTCGTACAACGAATTATTTTAGGAAAAACTTGTTTCGTAACGATAAAAGTGCTTACTTTGCGCTCTGTTTGAAATAAGTATAGATAAAAACTATAAAATAAAGATAGAAATGTCGAAGATTTGTCAAATTACCGGAAAGAAAGCCATGATTGGCAACAATGTTTCACACTCAAAGAGAAGAACAAAAAGAACCTTTGATTTGAACTTGTTTAACAAGAAATTCTATTATGTAGAACAGGACTGCTGGATCAGTCTGAGCATTTGCGCCAACGGTCTGCGCATTATTAACAAAAAAGGTTTGGATGCTGCTTTGAAGGATGCAGTAGCTAAGGGTTATTGTGATTGGAAAAGCATTAAAGTAATTGGCTAAAAGTAGAGGAGAATAACTGATTATGGCAAAGAAAGCAAAAGGTAACAGAGTACAGGTGATTCTGGAATGCACAGAACACAAGGATAGCGGTATGCCGGGAACTTCTCGTTATATTACAACGAAGAACAGAAAGAACACTACCGAGAGATTGGAGTTGAAGAAATACAACCCGATTCTGAAGAGAGTAACAGTACACAAGGAAATTAAATAATAATAGTATAACCCCATGGCAAAGAAAACAGTAGCAAGTTTGCACGATGGTTCTAAGGAAGGTCGTGCTTATACGAAGGTTATCAAGATGGTTAAGTCTCCGAAGACCGTATCAAGATGGTTAAGACTCCGAAGACCGGTGCTTACATCTTCGATGAACAAATGGTTCCTAACGAAAAAGTACAGGACTTTTTCAAGAAATAAGATAAATGCAGTTGCTGTAAGGCGCTGATTACTTATAAAGCTCCTCTCGCCGATATATCGGCGGGGGGATTTTTTTTGCTATTAAATCGTTTCGGCTTTTATTATTTGTTAATTTTGTTATATCTTTGTGGCATAATGTATTGTACAAAAAAATAGACTATGGGATTTTTTAGTTTTTTCTCAAAAGAAAAGAAGGAAACATTAGATAAAGGATTATCTAAAACAAAGGAGAGTGTGTTCGGGAAGATTGCCCGTGCTATAGCCGGTAAATCGAAAGTGGATGATGAGGTGCTGGATAATCTGGAAGAGGTGTTGATTACTTCGGATGTGGGCGTAGAAACTACGTTGAAGATTATAGAACGTATCGAGAAGCGTGCTGCAGACGAGAAATATATGAATGCGAAGGAGCTGAATGTGATTCTGCGCGATGAAATCGCTGCTTTGCTCACAGAGAACAACTCGGATGATGTGGACGACTTTGAAACTCCTGTTACGAAGAAGCCATACGTGATTATGGTAGTGGGAGTGAATGGTGTAGGAAAAACCACGACTATAGGCAAACTGGCTTATCAGTTTAAGAAAGCCGGCAAATCCGTTTATCTGGGTGCTGCCGATACTTTCCGTGCGGCGGCGGTGGAGCAGTTGGTTATCTGGGGCGAACGTGTGGGAGTTCCCGTTATCAAGCAGAAAATGGGTGCTGACCCTGCTTCTGTGGCATTTGATACTTTGAGTTCAGCAGTAGCCAATAATGCCGATGTGGTGATTATAGATACCGCCGGACGTCTGCATAATAAAGTGGGTCTGATGAATGAGCTGACCAAAATTAAGAATGTAATGAAGAAGGTTGTGCCGGATGCCCCGAATGAGGTACTGCTTGTTTTGGACGGTTCCACCGGACAGAACGCATTTGAGCAGGCCAAGCAGTTTACTTTGGCAACGGAGGTTACGGCAATGGCTGTAACCAAGCTGGACGGAACGGCTAAAGGCTGTGATGTAATCGCGGAGGTTACGGCAATGGCTGTAACCAAGCTGGACGGAACGGCTAAAGGCGGTGTTGTAATCGGAATCTCTGACCAGTTTAAGATTCCGGTAAAGTACATCGGTCTGGGAGAAGGTATAGAGGACTTGCAGGTGTTCCGTAAAAAAGAGTTTGTCGATTCGTTGTTCGGAGGGAATGCATGAAACGGAAAACCATTGATATCATAACATTAGGCTGCTCTAAAAATTTAGTGGACTCGGAGCATTTGATGCGCCAGCTGGAGGAAGCGGGTTTTCATGTGACGCATGATGCCGAGCGTCCGAAAGGAGAGATTGCCGTAATTAATACCTGCGGTTTCATCGGCGATGCAAAAGAGGAGTCCATCAATATGATTCTTGAATTTGCGCAAGCCAAGGAAGAAGGCGAACTGGAGAAACTCTATGTCATGGGTTGCCTTTCGGAACGTTATCTGAAGGAACTGGCAATTGAAATTCCTCAGGTGGATAAATTTTATGGTAAGTTCAATTGGAAAGAGTTGCTGCAGGACTTGGGTAAGGCATACCATGATGAACTGCACATAGAGCGTACACTGACCACTCCTCAGCATTATGCTTATCTGAAAATATCGGAAGGATGCGACCGCAAATGTTCTTATTGTGCCATCCCTATTATTACGGGCCGACATGTGAGCGACCGCAAATGTTCTTATTGTTCCATCCCTATTATTACGGGCCGACATGTGGCGCGTCCTATGGAAGAAATCCTGGACGAGGTGAAGTATCTTGTGGCCCGCGGAGTGAAAGAGTTTCAGGTTATTGCGCAGGAATTGACCTATTATGGTGTAGATTTATATAAGAGGCAGATGTTGCCCCAATTAATCGAAAAAATCTCGGAAATTCCGGGTGTGGAATGGATACGTTTACATTATGCTTATCCGGCTCATTTCCCGATGGATTTATTCCGCGTAATGCGCGAGCGTCCCAATGTATGTAAATATATGGATATTGCCTTGCAGCATATTAGTGATAATATGCTGGAGAAAATGCGCCGTCATGTTACCAAAGAGGATACTTATCGGCTGATAGAAAAGTTCCGTGAAGAAGTGCCGGGAATTCATTTGCGTACTACGCTTATGGTGGGGCATCCTGGAGAAACGGAAGCTGACTTTGAAGAGCTGAAAGAGTTTGTCCGTAAGGTGCGCTTCGACAGAATGGGGGCATTTGCGTATTCCGAGGAGGAGGGTACATATGCCGCTGCCCATTACGAAGACAGCATTCCTCAAGAAGTAAAGCAAGCCCGGTTGGATGAATTGATGTCCATCCAGCAAGGTATTTCTGCCGAACTGAGCGCAGCAAAGGTAGGCAGGCAGATGAGAGTAATAATCGACCGTCTGGAAGGTGATTACTATATCGGACGTACGGAGTTCGATTCTCCCGAAGTAGATCCGGAAGTGCTGATTGAATGTGGTGATGAACCGTTGGAGATTGGCGGCTTTTATCAGGTAGAGATAATAAATTCCGATGATTTCGACCTTTTTGGACGGATTATTTAAATATTTCCTTTCGTACTTGTTGTGTATGTGGGGAAGATTTGCTAATATAGCACAGTAGTTCACAATTTTAAAGCTTGGATTTTGAATAACAAAGAATTTACTTCGGAATTGTCACGCAGGTTAGGGTATACTTTGAAGGATACTTCGGAGTTGGTTACTTCTTTACTGTCGGATATGACGCGGCAACTGGAAGAAGGGAATATGATTTCCATACAAGGTTTTGGAACATTCGAAGTGAAAAAGAAAGCGGAACGTATATCCGTAAATCCAACAACCAAACAGCGTATGCTGGTTCCGCCTAAACTGGTGCTGACATATAAACCCAGTACCTTGCTAAAGGATAAGTTTAAGTAATCTTTCTTTTTAAATCTTCCATATTATGAATGAAAAACTAAACATACAGGATCTGATTGATTTGCTGGCTGAAAAGCATGGCATGAGCAAGAAGAATGCCGATAGTTTTGTGAAAGAGTTTTTCCAACTGATTGAAGAAGCGTTGGAAAAAGACAAGTATGTGAAGATTAAAGGTCTGGGCGCTTTTAAACTGATTGATGAGGTAAGCCGGGAGAGTGTAAATGTCAAAACTGGGGGATGAAGCGTTGGATTAAGACAAGTATGTGTAGATTATAGTTCTGTGCGCTTTTATACTGATTGAGGTGGAAAGCCGGGAGAGTGTAAATGTCAATACTGGGGAACGCTTTGAGATACAAGGCCATACCAAAGTTTCATTTACTCCGGAGCCTGCTTTGAAAGATATTATCAATAAGCCGTTTGCGCATTTTGAAACAGTAGTGCTCAATGAAGGTACTGTTTTAGAAGATACCCCGGTAGATAGTGACAGTGAGGAGGATGAAGATACGGAGCAGAAAGTGGAAGATGCTGTGCCGGAAGTGGTTGCCGGTAGTGCGGTTGAGACACCGGAGATTGCGGAGAAAATCGATAGTCCTGTCGAACCGGAACCTGTAGAAGAAGCCGTTGTTCCTGTGGAGACTGTGGCTTCGGAGGAAGTTAATGAAGAGAGGGTGGAGGTTATCAAAACTGCCGGTCCGGCTGAATCTTCCGCAATGAAATACTTCATTGCCATCGTGGCTCTTGTGGTATTGCTATGTGCAGGAACCGTCGCTTATTTGTATTATCCTGATTGGTTTGACGGATTATCGACTGAACCGCCTGTGGAGGAAACCGCTGGCAATGAAGCTGGTAATGCGGCAGGTAATACGGTTTTAATGGATAGTATCGGTGTTAAGGATAGTGTGGCGATTGCCGTAAAAGATACTGTGTCGAAGAAGCTGATT
>ENA-ORLX01000297-ORLX01000297.1-human-gut-metagenome-genome-assembly--contig:-NODE-297-length-11274-cov-5.22783_pt1 | contig 11274 bp, 8 predicted proteins | sample MGYA00243014_ERZ508843 | MGnify/ENA primary metagenome ERZ508843 (study PRJEB26277, sample SAMN04329788) | human gut metagenome | biome: human-associated habitat | host: Homo sapiens | place: USA... | reverse complement strand
ATTTTCTGTATGGGCTTGGGCAGGGAGTCGAAGCCACAATTGGCTAGCGTTTTCGGCTGCCATTTGGGTTACGTATACTATTGCGATGTAGAAAAGCGAAAATATTCTGTATTTCATGTCATTAGGATTACAAATTGATAAATGGTTTCTATGCCGCGTATGTTAGCGCGGTATAAAGGCATCTTGGTGCATTGGATTATTGTCCTTCAATAGTGATTATTTTGCCATTAGCATCATATTCCAGTTCGCAAACTTTCAGACTGCGGAGCCATGTCTTTCCATTGGAAGGCACACAGTCGTGGTGGAATAGATACCATTTTCCTTTATACTCTACAATGGCATGATGCGTGGTCCAACCCACTACCGGAGTGAGAATGACACCTTGGTAAGTGAAAGGTCCGTAAGGATTGTCACCGATGGCGTAACATAGGCGGTGGGTATCGCCGGTGGAGTAGGAGAAATAATATTTGCCGTTGTATTTGTGCATCCAGCTGGCCTCGAAGAAACGGCGCTCATTGTCGCCTCCTGTCAGAGGTTTTCCATTTTCATCCAAAATGACAACAGCTTTCGGCTCTTCTGCAAACTCCAGCATATCTTTGCTGAGTTTGGCCACACGGGCGGGAAGAGCCTGTTCGTTACCTTCGGGTAAAGCGGCACATTCCAAAGCTTTATTGTCGCGATAGCGTTGCAGTTGGCCACCCCACAAACCGCCGAAATACATATAGAAATCACCGTCTCCATTATCCAGGATGGCAGGGTCGATACTGTAACTGCCTTTCATCGGGTTGGCTTGGGGAATGAACGGTCCTTCCGGATTGTCACTGATAGCCACGCCGATACGGAAAATATCATTTTGGTCTTTCAAGGGGAAATACATTTAATATTTTCCGTCTTTCCGGGCTACGTCACATTCCCATAGCTGACGGCCTGCCCAATGTATGTCCTCTATCTGAAGGACTACTCCATGGTCTTTGATTTCGCCGTTCATAATATCATCGGTGGAGAACACATGATAGTCTTTCATGTTGAAATGATCGCCATTGTCGTTTTCTTCGATGCCGCTTTCCCAATCGTGGCTGGGGTAGATGTAAACTCTGTTGTTGAAAACATGTACGGCAGGATCTGCCATATAATCTCCCGGAACTAAGTATCTCATTTCTTTTTTCATGGTGAATCAGAATTTAGTTATAAGTTATTGAATTATTTTTTTATAGAAATTGAATTATTACTTGTCTGTTTTTAAACAGTTGTGAGTCTTTAATAATCTGCTTTGCTTCTTCGTTCTTTCAGTTCGGCCTGCATGTGTTCGTTATACTCTTTGGTTATGGGGTAGAAGTAGAGTGCAATAACACCTACAATGAATGTCGCAGCAGGACTCAAACTGGATGAAAGCACAATACCTTGGATGGCAGAGTCTATCTGTTCCGTTCCCGCTCCTGATACATAACCGAAACCGGAAAGAAGGAAACCCAGTATGGCGCTACCGATGCCCAAACCGGCTTTCAGTGCAAAGACAACTCCAGCAAAGACGAAGCCTGTGGCACGTCGGTGGTTGACATATTCTGAATGGTCGGCTACATCAGCAATCATAGCCCAAAGCAGAGGTACTGTCGGAGCATATGCAAGGCTCTTGAGGAAGTTCAGTACAAACATAGTCTCTACATCGGTTTCGTTGGGGAAATAGAAGAAGGCTGTGAATAGTGCGGTCAGTGCAAGGCAAATGATGAATACACGTTTCTTTCCGTAACGGTTTGCCAGAAAACTGGAAAGTAGGATTACGCCAAAGAACTGAACCAATGCACCCAACATGTTGAATACGCCAAAACCTACTTCGTATGCTTTATCCGGACTGCTGACTATTAATCCGAAAGCATTTAATATACTGTATCCTATTCCGTCTCCGGCTTCAGTGGCAACTAAGCCTATCTTGTCAAGAAAGGCATAAAGCGCACTGGCGTCTACATAGTTCTCGAAATAGTAATTCATTGCGCTTCCCCACATGGCAAGGGTAGTAAATATAAATAATGTCAGAATGAACATAGCCCGCCATGGTATGTTCTTGAAAACATCCTTGATATCTTGTTTGGTATCTGTCTTTTGGTTAGTCGGAGGTGTAATACGTTCACGTGCAGAAAAGAAAGTAATGATGAGGAATATCAGACCGATGACGGCAAACAATGATATTGTGCAAAGCCATCCATGTCCTTTGTCACCAGATTCACCGGTAAACTTGCTGACTAATGGCAGTGTTAAGCCTTGTACAATGAATTGTGCGATAGTGGCTGCCACAAAACGTATACTGGTAATGCTGTTACGTTCTTTAATGTCACTTGTCATAACTCCTCCCAGTGAGGCATAAGGAGTGTTATTGAATGAGTACAAGGTCATTAATAAAGTGTAAGAAATTGTTGCGTACAGAGCTACAAGTCCTTTGTCTTCAATGCCCGGATTGTAAAATGCCAAAATGTAAAACACCATGAAAGGTAGAGCTGTCCAAAGAACCCATGGGCGATATTTACCCCATTTGGACTTTGTGCGGTCGGACAAAATTCCCACCGTTGGGTCTACAAAGGCATCTACAATACGCGCTAATAGCATTACACTACCAGCTACAGCTCCTTCCAGACCAAATACGTCTGTATAGAACTTAGTCTGGTAAATCATCATCATTTGGAACACAAAATTCGCAGAACAATCTCCGAGGCTATAACCAATCTTTTCGGCTATGGACACTTTTTGGTTAAGTGTATTCATTCTATTAAATTTTTATTAGTTGGATCATTATCAAAAAAAGGTGTATCATTGTTTTGTGCTGTTCAATACACTTTCTGCTGCACGTTTGCCTAAGGTTTTTTTGTCAAGAGGGTGAATATCATTCCACTCTCCCAGGTCACTGTTGCGTATGAGATAAGTATTGGAATTGATAGCGGCTGCTTTGGCTTGTTCCTGGCGCATTTCTGCCCAAGCTTTCCGGCCTTCAATATTATCTTTTGACAGAAAATCGGCTAACTCTACGATATGGAAAGGCAGTCCGGGCTGGTTGAATGTACGGCGCCAATCGGCAATCATTGCTGACAAGAGTGCAACATATTCATTTCGGCGTGATACGTTTGATTCACCTTGATACCATAGCACTCCCCGTATGGAATAGTTCTGCAGTGGAGCTATCATGGCATTGTATAAGCATACCGGTTTGTACCAGAAAAACATCATCTCCGGAGCGGGTGGCATGGGAGCTCCTAACCGGTATTTCCATTTTTGTTTCAGACTGAGTTCTTCTTTGTCGCAGTTAATATAGTATGGTTTATCATGATCGTACCCCGGTTGTCCACCGTTGCTGATAATGCGGACAGTTATATTGTTTTTTCCGGATTTCAATATACCGGCAGGTATCCGGTATATACGGGGAGGATATTGATAGCTGGTGGTTCCTACAAATACTCCGTTTACATATACGGAATCGGCATCGACAATACAGCCTAAGCGCAATGTAGCTTCTTTGCCGTTCCATGATTGCGGTATCTCTATGTCTTGGCGCAGCCAATGGGAACCGCCAATCGGGTTCAGACCATTATTACCCCATGATTGTGAAAACATATTTACCGTTTGCCAATTGTTATCATCATAATTGGTTGCATACCAGGGAGTGGATTCGTGCAGGCCTGCATCACTGCGATAGAGCGATAGGTTCCAACGATAGAAGTTTTCAGCCTCTAATTTCTTGATATGGCTGCAATAGGCATCATCTTCATACAAGCGTTTGCTATTGATATATAAGGGAAACTCCTTCAATCCTTCTTCACTTATCCATGCTTCTACAGGAGTACCTCCCCAACTGGAATTGATGAGTCCTACAGGTATACCAGTCTTTTCGTACATTTCTTTGGCGAAGAAATAGGCAAGAGCGGAGAATTCCATCACATTTTTTTGCGTTAGCGTCTTCCAGCTTGTTGCGGATATCTCCTCTTGAGGTGCGTGAAAATTGTATTTCTGGGGTATGAGGATATGTCGTATTTTCTCATTGTTGTAGTTTAGTATCTCATTAGAAAACATATCCATTACCCTTTTCACTGGCAGTTCCATGTTTGATTGTCCTGAGCAGAGCCATACATCACCTACTAAAATGTCATTCAGTTTGATGTCATTGATTTGCATTAGGAAAGGACCGCCTGCTTTCAGCGGTGGTAGTGTAATGCTCCATTGTCCGTTGGCATCAGCGGTAGCATGATAGCTCTTTTTCTGAAACTCTATGGTGATATTTTCGCCTGCATCCGCTGTACCCCATACTTTGACAGACTGTTCGCGTTGCAGTACCATTCCATCTGAAATTAAAGCAGGCAACTTTACCTTTGCATCTGCCCATGAGGTAGCGCAAAGGTAAAGTAGCACTGCCACTCCTAACCTGATTTTATCATAAACCAAACTTTTCATATTTTTTCGTCATATTGCCAAATTCAAATGAATCTGTCATGTTTATTGATATTCGTACAATTGTACATGTAATATTTTGAAGTCTCCTACAGGTATGCGTACGTGGCGTCCTTGATGATTCTGGTCTCCATTGAGCCGGCGGACATAATGAAGTTTGCCATCTTTGTCTACTTTGACTTCATCCACGTATCCAATGCCACAACGTTTTCCTTTGAACTTGTGGTGTTTCGTTTTTATTTGGTCGTTTCCCAAAGCAAATCCGTCTTCTCCCAATTGTTTTTGTTTTTCAATCGTTTGCTTTTCTGAGGTTTTGCTAAATTCCAATACGATGCCGCTACCGGCTACGACATATTCATTTTTAGAGAGTTTTAATAAAATGCCGCCGCCTTCAGGCCATATACTGCCATTTGTTGCACGTGGATCCCAAGGGAGAGTGAAGAAGTGCCGGGCAGTTACGGTTAAATCATCATCTATGATGATGCGTTCTTTGTTTTCATTGTCAAAAAGTAGCCCTTTCATTAATCCTTTACCTTGATATTTAGTGAGTAAAGGCATTAATTCCTTTAATTGGGTATAGCTTTGGACTAATGGTGATTTAGGAGAGTCGGAACCGTCTTCTATTGAAAAAGGACTAATGCCAATGGCATCGTGTTCGCCAAAAATATAAAAAGCCCGGATACTATTATCATCTGTCAGACGAATTTCCGGAATGAACAAAGGATTGTTGTGCAATTTATATTGTGCTACCCAGTCTGTGAATCCATTATCATACAAGTCGGGTGCAAGAATATCAATGCTGGGTGCTCCACAATGCCATACATCAATTAAATGTGCCAAAGGACCGGCAGAGGGATATTCACCTGGTTTGCGTCCTCGGCTGTTCATTGCCGCATTGACATATAGCGGGATGTTATAGATGGAACGGGCTGTTTGTGCCAGTCCTTCCACATATTTGGCATAGTGCCATGCCATGAAGATTTCATCGGTGTAGATGTCTGCCCCAAATACTTCTTGCCAATTACCTTGCTTTTTACATCCTTGACTTTCCCATTTATCTAATATTTGCGGATGAAGCGCTTTTTTGTTTTTTTGCAGATAGGTCATGAATTCAGCCGGTATAGGAGCGTTGAATGCTTTATTGGCTTCATGTGAATAATCACGAGCGTCTTCCAACATGCCGATTTCATTTTCTATTTGTATCATGATCACTGTGCCTTCCTTTTTATCGACCATTGCTATATGTTGCATCCATTGGGAAAACGCACGTTGATCAGCTTTATATACAGCTTCGGAAAAAGCGCTGGCTATTTCAAGTGGCTTGCCGCTTTGGGTATATGCACGTGGATATTTTTTGTGGTTTTCTTTAAACCATAAGGGTGCGTAGCAACTCATTGAGTTTTTCCAGGCGCCAAACCATAAAAATATAATCTTGAGATCGTTCAGTCGTGCTTGTTGCAGTACTTTATCTGTAAGTGTGAAGTCGAATTGTCCTTCAATCGGTTCTATCAGCTCCCAATAGGCAGGAACCAATACTGTGTTCAGCCCCATTCTTTTAAGTTTCGGGAAAATACGTTCAATATCTTGCGGACAAGCAGCAGATGAATTGCCTAATTCTCCTCCTAATATAAGGAAAGGCATTCCATGTACAACAAGTTGAGTGGCGGTTCCTTGTCTTTGTAAAAAACTATTTTGACCAATGATGTATTCGAAGGCTAAACAGTTTAAAATTAAAAATAGAATTAATTTCTTCATATAGTTCTCAAATAGGCTGCTTGATGAAACTTTACAAAGGTAGTCAACAGCTTTTTAATTTACTTTGGAATATGTATCACAAAACTTGTTGTATGTTACATCTTTTGTTTTATATGTTACATTCTTTGCTATGATATGTTTTATTGGTCGTCTTTAGGCTTTATGAAGCATTTGGATGCAGTCTTAAAGAATGCTGTTATTTTGAAATCGAAACATGGATTTTTAAATTTTGGAAAAAAATGGCAGAATTTTACCGTTACTATATGACAATATATTTTGTGACTTGAGGCACTGATCTGATGATTTTTGATAGGATTGTTACATAGAAAAAAGAAAGGGTAACATTGGAAGCGAACTTGTAATCCCAATAGAAGAAAGTGTAACATATTTACTAATCCGTATAAGAAGGATTTTTTAAATTTGACCTGTCAATAATTCTAGTATAAATTATGAAAAGAATATTTTTTATTGTTAGCCTTATTTTGTTGGTTTGTACGGCTTCGCTGCCGCTTTCGGCTAAAGTCAGACTTCCTCGTTTGGTAAGTAACAAAATGGTGTTGCAGCGTGATACGGAATTGAAAATATGGGGCTGGGCTTCTCCCGGAGAGAAAGTAACCGTACGTTTTCGTGGAAAGCATTATAATACTGAAGCTGATGCGAAGGGGAATTGGTTGGTCCTCCTGCCACCACAGCAACCAGGAGGTCCTTTTCTTCTGGAAGTGAATGAACTTGTTATTCGTGATGTTCTGGTAGGGGATGTTTGGCTTTGTTCCGGCCAATCCAATCAGGAAACTCCTATTGAACGTCTTACGGAAATGTTTCCTGAAATCAATGTATCTAACAATCACATGATACGGCATTATAAAGTACCTACTCAGAATTCAGTGGAAGAACTGAAAGATGAAATTGCGGGAAATGCCGGGTGGTATTCGGCCATAGCTTCCGATGTGTTGAACTGGACCTCATTGGCATATTTTTTTGCTCAAGAGGCATACAATAAATATAAAGTGCCTGTAGGTATGTTGGTTTCCAGTTTAGGAGGCTCTGCCATAGAAAGCTGGATAAGTCAGGAACATCTGAAAACATTTCCGGAGCTTCTTTTTGATAAAGCTGCTTTGGACAGTATGAAATTGGCACAGCAAGATAAGGGAACAGGCTGTTGGCAACAGAAGAATTTTGATGACACAGATTGGGCAACAATGGATGTGCCGGGATACTGGCAGGAGAATGGCATCCGTACAAAAGGTACTGTATGGTATAGAAAAGAGTTTCGTGTTCCCGATTCGATGGTGGGAAGACATGCGCGCCTTTATATGGGAAGGATGGTTGACAGTGATTCTGTCTTTGTAAATGGAACTTTCGTTGGGTTTACTTCCTATACTTACCCTCCTCGTAAATATGATATTCCGGCAGGAGTTTTGACACAAGGTGAAAATGTGATAGCCGTAAGGCTTACTGCTAATTCTTCCAATGGCGGTTTTGTTAAAGATAAGAAATATAAGATTGTAGGAGATGATGCAGAAGTAGACCTTACTGGTACATGGAAGTATAAGGTAGGTATTAATCTGGATGAAGTTATGAAATATAACGGGAAGTTTAAGAATCTTAAGAAGGCTGGTTCCGGACTCTATAATGGAATGATCTATCCGATTAGCAATTATCAGGTGAAAGGGGCCATTTGGTACCAAGGTGAAAGTAATTCCGGTCGTTCGCAGACATATGCTTCTTTATTGGAGGCTTTGATTCAGAACTGGCGGGAACTTTGGAAAATGCCTGATATGCCTTTCTTGCTGGTGCAATTACCCAATTATATGGAGAAGAGTGATAAACCTTCCGATAGTGGATGGGCAAGAATACGTGAGGCTCAGTTTAAAACAGCATTGAATGTGCCACATACTGCATTGGCAGTAACTTATGATGTGGGCGAATGGAATGATATACATCCTTTGAATAAGAAAGCGGTTGCACAGCGGCTTTTTCTGGGAGCCCGTAGACTTGTGTATGGAGAAAAAGTTACTGCTTCCGGTCCTTTGTATAAGGAAATGAGAGTGGAAGGGGATAAAATAATTCTGACTTTTACTGAAACAGGTCGTGGATTGACTTGTAAGGGGAAAGAACTTAAGCATTTTGCTATTGCAGGTGAAGACCGGAAATTTGTGTGGGCAGATGCTGTGATACGTGGCAATAAAGTGGTGGTGAGCAGTGAGTTTGTGAAGAATCCGGTGGCAGTACGTTATGCTTGGAGTAATAATCCTGAGGATGCCAATCTGTGCAATAAAGAAGGACTGCTGGCATCGCCTTTTAGAACAGATAATTGGTAATAAGCTATTTGCAAATTACTATTTGAATAATAATTATAAATTAAGAACTAACATGAAAAACAAAAAAACGTTATTGGCAGTGTTGGCAGGCTTGGCTTTAAGCTCCTGCACTACTCGTGTTGCAACGGAAAACGATGCTTCTTTGAAGGGAGTGTTGGGTGATAAATTTTTGGTAGGTGTGGCATTGAATGCTCGTCAATCTTCAGGTGTGGATACTGCGGCAGTTTAGTATGTTCTACTCCGCGTTTATTCAATTGTTGCAGAGAACTGTATGAAGTGTCAGACCATTCATCCGGAGGAAGACCGTTATGATTTCAGCCAGGCAGATGAATTCGTAAAGTTTGGTGAAGACAATGGAATGTACATAATCGGTCATTGTTTGGTTTGGCATTCCCAACTTGCTCCCTGGTTCTGTGTTGATAAGGACGGTAATAATGTTGCTCCGGAAGTACTGAAGCAGCGGTTGAAAGATCATATTACAACTATTGTCAGCCGCTATAAAGGACGTGTTAAAGGTTGGGACGTTGTGAACGAGGCTATTCTTGAAGACGGTTCCTATCGCAAGAGTAAGTTCTATGAGATCTTGGGAGAAGAATTTATTCCTCTTGCTTTTCAGTATGCTCACGAGGCTGACCCTGAAGCCGAATTATATTATAATGACTATAATATGCATGAAGTTGGGAAGCGTACAACTGTTGTGAAACTCGTGAATGACATGAAATCGAAAGGGCTTCGTGTTGATGCTATCGGTATGCAAGGCCATGTCGGTCTGGATTATCCTTCTTTGACAGATTTCGAGGAGAGCATGCTTGCTTATGCTTCTACTGGAGCTAAGGTCATGATAACAGAATGGGATATGTCTGCATTGCCTACCTTGAAACGTACTGCCAATGTATCCGATACGGTTGCGTATAAAAAGATGCTGAATCCTTATCCGGAGTCTTTGCCCGATAGCGTTTCCAAGCAATGGAACGATCGTATGTCTGATTTCTTAAATCTCTTCATTAAACATTCCGACTTTGTGAGTCGTGTAACTGCTTGGGGGGTAAGTGACGGTGATTCTTGGAAGAACGGTTTCCCTGTGAGGGGTCGTAAGGATTATGCTTTGCTTTTCGATCGTAATTATCAGCCGAAAGATTTTATAAAAAAGATATTGGAATAAACTTTTGGGGATGTTTTCAGGACTTTTTGAGAAATAGGTTAGTTATAAACATTGCTTAGGGTTATTGGGAATGCCCTATATAGGCAAACACAAAATATTTTATAATAGGGGGTTATCCAACGGATGACCCCCTTATCTTTGTTTATTGTTACAAGAGAAGGTCTGGAAATGTTCTTAATCCTTTAAAATACCCATGCACAGGATGTCCTGCATATGGGTAAAATGTTTTTAAAGACGTTTGATAATGATAGGCTTGTGATTTTCATCATGGTAAGGCATACCGTAACGATTGGATTTCACTCTGCTGTTCATTAGAGAGTCAATGGGGATGTTCAAAGGTCTTACACCTGCGGGGAGCTCTTTGTTAGAGAAAGTCTGGAAATAACCTACACAAGCATCTCTCCACCATTCAGCGTCATTCTTCTGAATATCCAGTTTCTCGGATACCTCATTAAAAATGCTTTCGCTGACATAGGGCTTGAGCTTTGCCCACATTTTTTTGTATTCCTCAACTTGCGAGATACCTTTGTCATAGTGCAGGCATATCTCGTCCCAAAGTTCTCTACCAGAAGAAAGCTTATAGTCCCATGGGAGATGGTGGAACCAAAGAAGAAGACTTTCAGGGCAGGTTTCAAGTGAATTGAATTGTGAAGCTAACGGTTCATGGTATTGGTCTACATTAGCAGAACCGTTGCGTGTACGGTCGAATCCCACTCCATTTTTGTCTGCTTTATGATAGAATACAGGCGACCAGTCGGGACGTCTTATACTATTTTCCCATGGTCCCGGTCCATAATGCGAACCGCCAAATATATGGTGGAATCCAAGCGGCATCATGTAATTTACGGCTGTCTCGCGGGAACTCATCATCATATCCTTGACTGGGATAAGAAAATTCTGTTCATAAGCTGTCTGTGTAATTCCTTTGGGGTAGATGAAAGTTTGACGTATCCATTCATTTGCAATCTGCTCAGCACTTAATGTAGGGTCCCAGGCAAGGCGGCCGAAAGCATACCAATTGGATTGGGCAAATATGTAACCGCAGAAATTAGGGTCTTGACCGGTATTTGCAACACCTGCAATGGCTTTAACCATTTTTGCTACGGTCGAACCTTTTCCGTCTCTATAAGTATCGCTGTCGAGACATTCTTCATAAGTAGTGCCATGGTAGACGAGATGATTGGAGAATCCTAAATATTCTTGAGTAATTTGGAATTCCATCATCATGGGAGTGTTGTATAACTGTCCGAATAAAGGACTGAAAGGTTCACGTGGCTGAAAATCAATAGGACCGTTTTTGATCTGGATAATGACGTTGTCTGCAAATTGTCCGTCAAGTGATTTGAATTCTTCTACAGCCTGATTGGCCCTGTCGCTGCTGGTAGGGTTGTATACGAAGGCTCTCCACATAATGATTCCACCATAGGGAGCTACTGCTTCGGCAAGCATATTTGCGCCGTCGGCGTGGGTCCGGCCATAATCTTGCGGACCAGCCTGCCCTTCGGAATTTGCCTTTACGAGAAAGCCGCCGAAATCGGGAATGGCAGTATAGATTTCAGCGGCTTTATTTTTCCACCACTGCCTAACCTTAGGCTCAAGAGGCTCTCC
>ENA-ORLX01000296-ORLX01000296.1-human-gut-metagenome-genome-assembly--contig:-NODE-296-length-11301-cov-4.48471_pt1 | contig 11301 bp, 10 predicted proteins | sample MGYA00243014_ERZ508843 | MGnify/ENA primary metagenome ERZ508843 (study PRJEB26277, sample SAMN04329788) | human gut metagenome | biome: human-associated habitat | host: Homo sapiens | place: USA... | reverse complement strand
TCCTCCATACTCTCATATTCCTCGAATATCCTCTCCATAGTATCGGACATATCAAGTGCGTTGATTACATATTCTCCCGTATCGTTGTCTGTAGCCATCAGTGAAATGATTTTTCCTTCATTTACACGATATACGGCAATGTCGTCCTTCTCCAGGAAAGGGTAGTTTTCCCTTGCCTTTTCAAAATATCCGGCACGCAGCAGTACATTCAGATGATTGACTATATAAGGGTTGTGGGTCGATACCATCAGTCCTAGTTTGCGGTCTTTTTTGTTTTTATGGAATACCTCTTCTACTAGGTTGCTCATAAAGGCTCTTTGATCTTCCGGAGCAAGACTAAGTTCGACTTCTTCTATATGGATATGGACATACTTTCCCAATTTGTTCCGGTTGATTCCCGGAGTGAATTTTGTAAGCAGGTCCTGTTTGTACAGATAGTTCAATACAGAACGTTGGAAAGCGTCCTTGAATGAGAACTCTTGGGCGAAGTAATGAACAATTGCAACCAATGGAGCTGATGTCTGGATACCGGAAGATGCGTATCTCAGTTCTATCGGTACAGCATCATTCTGCAAAGATTCAATGGTAAATAGTTTAGGTCTGTTGCCTGATTTACGGACTTTCATTTTCAGATTCAGATACTCCAGCTTCTGTTCTTTAATGACATCCGTAGCATCATTGAAGTCATTGAAGGTTTCGTGAAAGAAGAAGCCCAGGTTTTCTCCCTTTACTGAGACTGCTTTGGATGCCCATATAGGAATCAGGCTTCTCATTCCGGAAACATAAGCTTCTTTGAAGAATATCAAGTCCTTGTCCGGTATGTTAATGTCAGACTGCAGACCTCTGTTGGTATATTTCAGGGTATATTTGTTCCCATTAATTTCCACGGTGTAATATATTTCGGTCTGTGCTGTTATCATTCCCTTCAGTCCATCATGTAGCAGTGAGTTGAAACGGAGCTTGAATGGAGAACGGGTGATTTTCGCATTTTTCAAATACGAACGGATATTTACCATTTTGTAGATGTAACGCATAAGTACTATTACTTTCATAATTATACTCTTACCACCGGCTGACTTGCCTATGAATACGGTCAATGGCTTGATATCATCTATTTCCACTTCTTTCAATGGACCAAAATTCTTTATGATTATAGATTCTTTCATGATAATCTTGTTCTTTTCTATCTGACAAATATAACGCTAATTAATGGTTAACAGATGCTTATATTGTATTTTTATCTTGCTAAATGCTTTGTCTGTTGTTTTACACGGCTGCAATCATTATAAGACATTACCTGTTTTCTTGTATTTTAGTGGGTAATGTTTAAATTTGTAACCGAAATATATTGATTATGTTTAAATTCTCTGAATCTACAAAACGGAAACTGGGTAATGCTATAGTGTATATAGCATATCATACATCAGGTCTTTGTAGGAACAAACTATTGAAACTTCTGTATCTGATGGAGGAACATATGGCTCTGAAATATCATGTTCCATTCATCGGCATGCCATATGAGGTGTGGCAGGCAGGTCCTGTGGCAAAGGATGTCTTTATTGACCTTTCAGACGTACCCTATATTTTGAAAGGCTTTGTCAGGACAGAGTTCAGGGACGGTGGAATTTTTATTGAGGCTATAGCCGATTTTGATGACAGTGAGTTCTCTAAGTGTGAAATAGAGATAATGGACTATGTTCTGGTCAGATATGGTAATATGACAGCATCAGATCTGTTTTTAGAAACCTGTAAGAAGGATAGCCTGTGGTATCGGGCAGCTGTCCGTACCGGGTTACTGGAAACATTCAACAGGCAGGAATGCAATAACTCCGACCTGCAGATTAACTTTGCAGAGGTAATGTCCGATAGTTCGGCAGAGGTGTATTGCGAGAGCTTGAATATACGGCAGACTGCAAATCTTTTAAATGTAGAATTTTATGTTTGAAGGTGTGCCTGTTTCTAGGGGCGTATGGTACGATTTAAATGAGATAACGAATTGTTATTGGCAAGTGGAAGTTAGTTGTTAAATTTTGGTGAAAATTCATTATTCGTAGAGAAAAAGACTGGCTCTATCTTACTATAAGCAATCCATAGATGTGACTCCTTCCTTAGTGAAACCGATAAATGATGGAATATCTACTAATTCGACTTCAGCAATTGTGGCCTTCAGTTTTTCAAGCGTACCGGTAATTTTAAGATAAAGCGTTTCTTACAATTTGTTTTTCGCGGATATAATCTATCATTTCCTTATTAGCTTTCCCGGCCCTTGCAATATCTATGATGGTAATCAGATTCTTTTGAGGATTATCCTTAATACGTGCCCTTGCTTCTTTCCATGCCAAGTCGTGTGACAGGTCTGACAGGTCATAAGGATCTGTATCCTTATATTTGGTAATGGCAGCATCCAGACAACGCTTGTCTGAGCCTGAAATGTAGTTCATATCAGGTTTGGCAGAAGCATAAATTTTCTGTTCATGCACTTCTATTCCGGCAAGGAAATCATTAAAGCTTTCTTCTGTTGGCTTTTCTTTTACAGCCTGTAGGACCCTATAAATATAAGTCGGCGCCGGACCATACTTCAATGCCATAAAAGAGTCTTCTATAAGTACCTTTCCATATTTGACAAGATAATCCTGTTGTGCAAAATAAAGAATTCTAAAAAGCTTTGCACATTCAACTCCTTTGGGGAAACTCTGCATAATATAGAGTAATACTGTCTTTATTTTTGTAATCTGTATAAAAGTTTTCATTTTTATCTATTATAACCGATGTATACTCCCAAATATAATCATTTATTTAAAAACAATAATCTTTGGTTATAGTTTTTATGATTGTAATACCTCCTAATAAGTCTATCCTTCCTGTTTTAACTTGTCGTACTTCCTGCCGGTAGTTTCTTTCTGTGAAGTTCGGATAAGAAATATTCTAATTCTTATAATATCGTGTTTTCAATAAAATATTAATTTTGCAAAAACGAGGAAAATCAGTGTTTTGTCCTCTTTCTCCCGTATCTGATCTTTCTGCGTGATAAATAATTATTTTACTATTCAACCTACCGGAAATAACAAATCGTATTCAAATAGAATTATGACTTGATATTTTACCGAATAAAGATTAGATTTGTATGGTACTTGACACAATGACACTGGAGGAGCTTATAAGAGAAATCAAGACAGATTTTAGTGAAGTAAAAGGACGATGGAAGAACTACGTACGGAAATTCAGGAAAACAGCTCAAAAAAGGACAATGTTCCCGTGGTTGTGGGAAGCGAATATCAAGACACGAAGATTCAACGAATGGTACATTTCTTTTTATGCAGAGTCGAAAAAAGAGGTTGGTATTTTGAATCCCACATTCACAATGTTATTCAAGTATAAAGGACAATTATTGGTAGGTGCAGTAACAAACGACGTGGTTCTTATTTTTACTGGGCATTTTTTTGACAGATACAAAGAAAGGTTCTTTAAAATACATAAGGACAGCCGTCCGGTTACAAATCGGGAAATAATGAAGGTGTTCTTCCTGTTCAACAGTAACTATTGTTTTTACAGCAAAGAAAAAGAGGAGAATGTAAGAGGTTACTGCTATGACGGAATGCTGTTAGGTGACTGGATTGGAGAAGAAGGTGGTTTCGTGAAAACATTCATATCAAGACAGGAGATGAAGATGAATCAGTTTGTTGAATATTTTGAATTTTTTTAAGATGTGGATTATAGAAGATATGTTCAAATCCAGGAAAGGTTTTGAACTGAAGAATTCACTCACTGAATACATACCGGATACATATTTTGAATATGGAGAGTGGGACAAGTTCCTGTTTGAGCGTGATAATCTGAGACTGATAAAGGCAGCGGAGGAAAGCCAGGAGATATACATGAAGAACCGGGAGGAATATAGAAGATGTTTTCAGCTGATAGACGCAGTCAATATCAATATGTTTGAAAAGAGAAAACATATTTAGGTATATTATAATAAAAAAATATTCAGAATTGTAGCATATTGGGGAATACCTAATTTTGCTCGGACTATTAATTTCTTAAATAGCTGCATAAAATATAGTATCTAATGATGCATAATGGCTGTGAGGTTAAAGATGTTATGCAAATTCCTCGGGACTTGTTTTATTATTAGTGTCTGATAAATATATTTGATGGGATGATTATAAATATTGTTTTTATGTACAAGTCCTTTCTCTAAATTGAGATTGCTTTATAATTGTGTATATATCAATAAGCTATAAGGTAATCGAAAAGTTTTATTGGACAGCAATAGTTTTATTTATATAAAATTAGTATCTTCGTTATGTAGGGTAAAGAGAGTATTCCTTATAAACCTTCTTCTTCAGGTGTACTTGATATCCTATGCCCTCTTTTAAAAGAGGGCTTTTTTATTTGATAGTATTATCTTAAGATTGGTGATATATGCTTATAAGAACATCTAAGCCATATCTTATTAGAGTTTATATCTAATAGTTGATTAAAGCTATCTTTGGAATATCTTTGAAGTATAAAAAGCTTGTTGCAATATTCTTCACACCCATAGACCGGTGCTAGCAGCACCGGATTAACTCCGGATTAACTTCAGTTGAGTTTGAAACTTTAATGATTACATTTAAGGGACATTTACTGAATGTCTCTTTTTAAACTTGGAACCGTAGATCTGACTTATGTAAAAGTAAAAATAAATATTTCAATAGAATATTATTTGTTTCTATAATAGAATATCATCTGTTGTAATTTTTGACCCGAATATTTTTAATGTATATATTTGTTTATCAGCGTTATAAAATTTGAATATATTCGAGGCTGAGAAATAAAAAAATATTATTCAGACATCAAATATTTATGATTTTGACGGATTTTATAGAGAAAATCTCAAAAATACATCGGGGGACATAATTTTGTCCCCCGATGCCACTATAGAGGACAAACTGGGGACAAAAATGAGGAAAACATATGCTAAAAAGAGAAAATATGGTTCTCAAAACAGCTTATTTTCCATCTATATAAGTCATTTTCTATCAGAAAATTATAGGTTTTGACTGTATAACTATCTGATAATCAGATAGTTAGCTATTTGCCGATGCAAAGATGTTATTAATCTGTATGTCAGGTAGTTGGGTTGTATTTGAATGGTATTTGAGCCATGATTTTATTGTTGGAAATAGGAGTTTAAGTAGTTGTAAATCAGTTTATTATGTACTATATAAATGTTCCTTTCTTTTGTTATCACAAGTTACTTACCAATACACATTTGTTATATAGTTGATTGTCAGATAATTAATGGCTATTTGGCTCGTATTTGAGCCATTACTTCCACTTACTTGTGAAAATGATTTATATAATTGATTATCAGTGTTTTGCATTATATACCAGCAATCTGAATGCGTAATTGCTGGTTGAGTCTTCATCATTCAGCTATTTACCCACACAGTTATATAAACAGTCTGATGCTCAATTTGATACAGCTAATTGAATCATATTTGAGCCATTAAATTTTACGTTTCTATCCATTTGGAAATATGAACGGTTCTGATTTTCTTATAAGTTTCAATTTTTTCATCACTTTCCTGATTTAGATGTGATTTTATTAGAGTTTAATATTTAATAACACAGATGCGAATGAATTTATCTCTAATATGCATCTATATTTTGCAAAATTAGGTAATTATCAATTATTTCGCATAATATGTATCGAAAATATTTCTCAATATCTCATCTGTGTTTATTTAGTCGCCAATTATTTCAGCAAGGAGAAAAAGGTATTCACATATATACAGGTTTTCAGATTCTCAGAAAGATGTACGTTATGTTGATCCTGCATATGGTAGAAATTTATGCTACATGATTTTTCAGCAAAGGAATAAAGAACTTACTTTCTGCTTAGGGATGAAGTTTATAAATAAGTTTATCAATTCATATATACATATATGAGTTCTATTAAACTTGTAAACTCAATGGCTTATCCTGTTGTATGGCTGAATCAGTCAAGTAAGTTTAGTTTAAGATACATGTATATATACATGGGTAAATCTAAACTTTAAACTTGTAGAAAGCCCTCCATCAGTCAGAATGCTGTTCTGGTTGATGGAGGGCTATATTGGTCTTTTTCTCCTTGCTGAAATTGTATTTCTGTTTATAGTTACAACTGTTGTAATAGATGGCTGGGCTTTGCCCAATAGTAATAGGCTTCAGGAGAAGTCCTTTTCAGCTTATTCAGTCGCGAAGGAAGTGTGGGTGCTATATCCAGGGAGCCTATGGTGGCAGGATTACCGTCGTATTTTTCTATTATTGTGTTGCCCGTCTCTATCATTGTGGCGATATAGGCTGCGCGTGCTGCGTCTCTAATCGCATCGTCAATGAAATAACCGCCATTGAACATGAAGGATTTGATCCTTTGTATACCACGTTGTAGTGCATCAAATTGTCCGTTTCCTTCACTTCCCCTTGTTGCCAGACACAGCGAAGTCTGTCTGATATCATCGAAAATGAGTTTTGGATTGTTTGGCAAATGCCTGTATGAGAGTTCAACTTCTGCAATTTGTACAAACGATTTTGTCGTTGTTTCAAGGACCTCTGTCTTCTCGAACAGTCTGGCTATATCATATAGCTGTTTGATGATCTCCATGCTGGCATCCTTACCATTTTTGATATATGGAATACCTGTTGTATTGGGTGCATACGCCGTAAGCTTGTCTCCGAGAATATCTCCAATGGATGGTACTTTTACATAATTCAGTTCACCTTCTGTCTTTATAAAACGGCTTTCTACAGGTAAAGTCACGACTTCGTTGTAGTGACAGTCTTCATTTAGAACGTCCAGCAGGATGGTTTCTTTTCGGTCTATGCCATCAAGGAAAGCCACTTGATAAAAGAATTTGGAATGCGATTTTGGTATGTCTGTTCCACGCTGAATTCTTTCTAACGGCTAATAGTCAATAAAGCCAAAGTCTTTGTATGATTGCAGATACTCTTCTATTTCAGTACCTGGAGGACATATTATATCAATATCTATAGACAGCCTGTGTCTTTGTTCTTTTAAAAGAAGCATCAGACTGCTTCCACCTTTGAAATGAAATGGGCAACCTGAAGCCGCCAACATGTCCAGCAATGAAAAGGCATGGATGACCTTTTCAATGATATTTTTGTCCGGATAGTTTAGCTCCTTGGATTTTTCTTCAATCCATCTTGCTGTAAAGCATTCTTTATTTATCATATTTTTGTGATTGTTCTATTAATGAATAAGTACTATCGTATGCTCCTCTACGTTTTGCATATCGGAGCATTTTGGGAGTATTGACTGTGTACAAATCAAAGGCGGTCTGATACATATAAGTGATTTCCGTGCCCTGCATATAATCAAAGTCTTCGTCTTTCTGTATATCTACGAGTAGCTTTTCGATGGTAGGAGTAACCATCCCATCAACCTTATTTACTGGAGATTCAGTGACAAATATCTTTACAATGATGCATGGTTCATGCATGTTTACGTAGTCGTACATGAACTTTGCTGTCGGTTGCTTATAAACGGGCATGTCTGAATCCTTCAACAGAGAAAAAACAGAATCTACAGCATCCCGGTTGGTCTCGACATAAATAGCATGGTTCACAGAGACGTGATGTTGTAGTGTGGTGAAGATGCTGCCATCGTAGATGCAGAAATCGGTGAATGGCAATTTCTCTTTCAATCCGACATATAGTTTTCTCAGTGTTTCTGTTGGAGCAAATGAGAACACCTGTTTATCTGTAAGCATGTATTCACCATTTCCTGTACGGGCTATCTTGTTCTCTTTGGTTAAGGTACAGAGATACTGGCGGGCGGTATTGGTCTTTATCCCCAATACTGATACTAATTGAGGCACTTCAATCCGTCCGTAAGTACGAGCATAATTCAATATGCTCTGTTTAATACTATATTTCTCGTCAATACTCATTGCAGTGCAAATATAATATAAAGTCGGCAACAAACCAACTTTATTGCCGACTTTATATATAAGTTCTGAGCAATTAATCATTCTTTAGTGTGTTTTTCTATATTAAGTAACACCATTATGAATTCATCATATTATGTAATATATGAGGTATTTTTCTTGTGTTGTAAAAGCATAGTATTAAAAGTATCCCGCAAATGACTAAGAAATTAAGTAGAATCTCTTATTAACGAAACTACACCTATCTGCTTGACTGTTTCCTAATATGAAGAGGTAAATATTTCTCGATCAACAATCTGAAATCACACCATAAAACATTGTCTTACCATTTACGTTTACTCTTTGTAAAATGATTCCATTGTTCTGCTAGGATAATATAAAGTCGGCAATAAAACCGATTTATTGCCGACTTTATATTATCAAATTCTTTTATCCGGGCTGTTAACTACTTTATGAGAATATTTACATGGTTGTGCATTGTCTGTCGGTGCTTCAGTAAGGAGAAAATGTAGTTCCCATTTTCTTTCTCATATGATATTTCTATTCGCAATGAATTGTTCGTCAGTCTTTTTATAAACCTGTTCAGGTTTGTAACCAAAGTTTAAAATACATGTATATATACATGGGTAAATCTAAACTTTAAACTTGCAGTAAGCCAGAGTAGGACAGAAGGCCGCGCTTTGACTGATAGGCATTGACTTTCTTTTTCTCCTTGCTGACTTTGCACCTTTTCATCACTCACATGAGTGGCATCAGCCTTGTTGTGCTTCACCTCTGGCTTCCATCCTCTTGAATAGCTTCCGTGTTCAGACCTTTTTATGCAGAGTGCGGAGTTTCGTATTTCTCTTGCTATGCTATGCCGGGTTCATGGTGAAGTTTGGGAGTTATCGCTTTCACTATGTCCGGATTGCTTGCCATGGATCTGTGAAACCTGTCGAGTCTGACTATGAGAACAGCATTCTTTACCATGACCAGACACAAGAATATCAGGCCATTCCCTTCACATCTCATTTTGGACGAAGCCGTGACACTTACTTTTTCCTGTTGCGAAGTTAGTGCAAGCCGCATACTGCAAGTACCAGAACCTTATTCCCTGAATTTTTTCAAAAACTTTTCCAGCTGCAGCTTTTCGGAAAACTTTTCCTGCCTGACGGTGAAATAATTCGGTAATTACTTGCCTGATTGCTATCCTTGCCAACTTTGATGGCAACGTAAAAAATAAATGTTTCACTTCTAAAATTTCAATGTTATGAAGAAAATGGAAAATTCTTTCGTAGTTTCTGGTTTTGTAGGTAAGGATGCAAGCATCCATCAGTTCTCAACCGCAAGCGTTGCACGTTTCCCTTTGGCAATCAGCCGCACTGAGAAATCAGGCGAGGAAACAACCCGCACTTCCGCTTTCATAAACGTCGAGACATGGCGCAAGAATGAGAATACTACATCCTTTGACCGCCTTGTCAAAGGAGCACTCCTCACGGTTGAAGGCTATTTCAAGCCGGAGGAGTGGCAGGATGCCGACGGTGTCAAGCGCAACAGAGTGGCATTTGTAGCCACCAGGTTCTATGAAGCTGTTGAAAAGGAGGAAACTCCAGCAGCTCAGGAGAAGAACTCCAAGAAGGGCAAGTAAATCCTTTCTTCTCTCCAATAGAGCGGCCTTCGGGTCGCTTTTTTTATGCTTATACTTCTCTTTGCCGAGATTCGTTCCTCATACACCGACTTCGGGGAACTGGCATAAATTCCGTTGCGAAGGTAATTGTCCGGTCTTGTCATCAGCAAGGTCAGGGCTTCGCTTTGCCGCAAAATCTCCACACCTGCGGGTAGTATTTTGGAGCAAACCCTTGCAGAGACAGCCCCGACACCTTCTTGGTGCAACAAAATTTATATGTGTTCCCGAAGTAGTTGATCTACGAGAGGGAAGAAAAAAAACAGATGATATTATGACGACAATCCAATCAATCCTGAGCCGACTGACCAAGGCTGTTGGCGGTACTGAAAAGATGCTCTACATAGAGCCGGAGTTGAACAAGTTTGCAGAGTTCTACCTTGACAAGTGGGACGAGAACACCAGTGAGGATGTCATAGCCGAGTCTTTCACTGACTTCTGGTGGGACACAGACAGGGCTTGCAGAAGATGTTCAGAGTGTGGCAGACTGATGCGTGCCGGGTATTGTGCTGACATGGGAGTAGCCTACTATTGCAGTGATGAATGTCTGCACAGTGACTTCACCGATGAAGAATGGGCTGAGGAATGCGAGAACAACGACCAGAGTTATTATACGGAGTGGTAATCTTTTAAAATTCAATGATATGGCAAATTTAGCAACAACGACCTATAAGGTCACTGGGACACGTGAAGCAGTAAATAACCTGTGGACTACCTTTCAGGACATGGAAGTGGATAGTAAGGATATAAGGCTGTTCAAGCTTGCCGAGCATTACGGCATTGACTATGAGAAAAAGCAAATCAGTGTTAGAGGACATATCTATTGGGCTGAATATGAAGAAGACGAAGAGAATGATTATTTCCTTCTTTCATTTGAGACAGAAACCGCATGGGATGCCTGTAACGAACTCTTCTTTGAAATAAACCGGATATTGAATGATGAACTGAGTATTTCATACAGATGTTGCGAAAGTGGATGTGATTTGTTCTATACCCATGACGAGGGGGATTTCTTTCCCGAAGAATGTTGTGTGAGTTCATACGGCGAACCTTTCGAGGATGCATGTGAGGATGTTTTTGACACCATTGAGGATGCCATAGCTGAATGGACATCAAAGACCGGTATTGGACAGGGAGACCGCAGTGAAAAAGAAATGGTGGATTTTATCAATAGCTATGAATACGAAAGCGAAGAGACCTATTTCTACATCCACCCTTTTACATTCGAATAACATACCCGCAAGGACATGAGGCAAGTCTCGTGTCCTTGCATAAAAACAAGATAATATGGACAGGTACAGCGCAGAACTGATTGGAGCATCTTGCGAACTTATAACCCCATGCAGGGGCTGTAGACAAGCTATAATTGTGGCAGTGTATAACGAACAACTTCTTGTACGGTTAATCAGCGGAGCACAACGATTAGTGAGCAAAGATGAAGTCATATTATTATGACCCTGATACTTTCCCTGACTGTTTTCAACTGTTAGGAGACATTGGTAGGTGTTTGTATATCATACATTTACCTTTGTATACATTGATACATGTGGACAAGTACACGTGTAAACAGGAATACAAGAACACATTGAAACATATAAACATAAAAACAAATAGTATGGCACAGAAAATCATCACTTTCGCCAACCATAAAGGTGGCGTATCAAAGACAACTTCAACCGCCTCTATCGGGGCTTGTAAGGCAATGAT